>ENA-OROO01001608-OROO01001608.1-human-gut-metagenome-genome-assembly--contig:-NODE-1608-length-11432-cov-4.692538_pt1 | contig 11432 bp, 8 predicted proteins | sample MGYA00242130_ERZ509052 | MGnify/ENA primary metagenome ERZ509052 (study PRJEB26280, sample SAMEA2338730) | human gut metagenome | biome: human gut; feature: human-associated habitat; material: faeces... | reverse complement strand
CCGGGGACACAAGGATTTTCAGTCCTTTGCTCTACCAACTGAGCTATGGCACCATTACTTGCGATTTTGCGAGTGCAAAAATAGGCTTTTTTTAAATATCAAGCAAATTTATGGGGAAAAATATTTCAAATATGTGGTTAGTTTGCCAAAAAGTAGTAACTTTGCACCCGCAAGTACGGAAAGTAGCGCAGTTGGTAGCGCACTACGTTCGGGACGTAGGGGTCGGGCGTTCGAATCGCCTCTTTCCGACTTAACAGATGTCCCTTTCAAGGCTGAATTGCCTTGAAAGGGATTTTATTTTGCCGCGGATGTTGCAAAATGAAATATTTTGTAATAAAATTTGAATTTTTCTTTGCCGTGTCGCGGGGATTTCGTTTTTTTTGCAAATGCTCAAACGGATAAGACTTTGTTTTTACGCCGTGTTCAGGTTTTATAACGAGGGATTCAGGAACATGACGTGGGGAAGGCAGCTTTGGTTGCTCATTCTTATAAAACTGTTCATACTTTTTGTGGTGCTAAGGATTTTTTTCTTCCAACCGTATTATGGCGGAATGAGCGACGAGCAGCGCGAGAGCAGCGTTGCGACCGAATTGACCGTGCGCGGGCAATGACGTTGCGCGGCGAAACTATGAAAATACAATAACCTAAAAAAATATTTACCTTATGTTCAACGAAATAAGTCTTTCACTTGTGGACTGGTCGCGTGCGCAGTTTGCACTTACTGCGGCTTACCACTGGATTTTTGTGCCGCTTACTTTGGGTTTGGCCCTGATAATGGCGGTGATGGAGACTTTGTACGTGGTAAAAGGCGACGAGTTCTGGTTGCGCACGGCAAAGTTCTGGATGAAGTTGTTCGGAATAAATTTTGCCGTGGGCGTGGCCACGGGATTGATTCTCGAGTTTGAGTTCGGCACCAACTGGAGCAACTACTCCCAGTTCGTGGGTGATATTTTCGGTGCCCCATTGGCCATAGAGGCCATTGTGGCGTTTTTCATGGAATCGACATTCGTGGCGGTGATGTTCTTCGGCTGGAACAAGGTGGGAAAGAAATTCCACCTTGCGGCCACGTGGCTCACCGGCTTGGGCGCAACTATTTCGGCGTGGTGGATTCTCGTGGCCAACGCCTGGATGCAGCACCCTGTGGGCATGACGTTCAACCCCGCTACTGTAAGGAACGAGATGAGCGACTTTGCCGCCGTGGCCCTGTCGCCAGTGGCGGTGATGAAGTTCTTCCACGCCGTTACGAGCGGCTGGGTGGTTGGCGCGGCATTCGTCGTTGGAATAAGTTGCTGGTACTTGTGGAAAAAACGCGAGGAGAAGTTTGCCCGCGCAAGCATAAAGGTAGGCGCCACGGTAGGCTTCGTAGCGGCATTGGCCGTAGCTTTGACCGGCGACGGCTCGGGCGTGCAGATTGCAAAGCACCAGCCCATGAAATTGGCCGCAGCCGAGGGGCTGACGGACGGCGGCAAAGGCGCGCCGTTCACCATAGCTGGCGACATAAAAGTGCCCAAAATGCTTTCGATACTCGCAACGCACGACGCTGACGGCTTTGTGCCCGGCATAAACGACATACTCGACGGCGGATACCTTATGCCCGACGGCACGACGGCCTTGTCGGCCGACGAGAAAATGGAACGCGGCCGCCAGGCTATCGCAGATTTCGCCGATTATCGCGAAAAAATGGGAACACCGCAAGCCGACGAGGCTCTGAAGCGAATGAACGAAAACATAAGCTACCTTGGCTACGGTTACCTCAAGGACAAAAGCGAACTCGTGCCTAACGTGCCGATAATATTCTGGGCTTTCCGTGTCATGGTGGCGGCCGGGGGATTCCTGCTGCTTTGGTTCTTCGTCGTAGCCATGCTTTCGCGCCGCCGCGAGTACAACTTCGGCCGCTGGCTGCTCGTTGTAGGTTTCATTGCCATACCGGCGGCTTACCTTGCGGGGCAGGCCGGATGGATTGTGGCCGAAGTGGGGCGCCAGCCCTGGGCCGTGCAGGACCTCCTGCCCCTGAACGCGGCGGTGTCGAGGATTGAGCCCGGGTCGGTTATGATAACGTTCTTCGTGTTCCTCGTGCTGTTCGCCGTTATGCTCGTGGCGGCGGTGAGAATCATGTGCAACGCCATACGCAAAGGCCCCGAAACGGAAAAATAAAAGCAAAGGCTTATGAGACGCTCATATTTATATTGTCTGTTGGCTGTGGTTTTGGCCGTTTTCTCCGCCTGCTCGGATGAGGACAATGCCTCCGGCGGAAAGAAACCCGGCACCGACGGCTTCTTTGCCTTGGACGCCGCGTCGCTTAAGGATTGGGACTACGGCTTGAGCGACGGACGGTGCTGCCTTGTAGTCAAGACCGACTCCGTGGGCGGGGTGCTTGCCTGCGCAATAGACAAGGACTCGGGCAGGAAGTACGATTTCTTCGTGGAGCTTGACGGCGACGGCAGGCTCACCGGCCTCGGTACTACCGATGAATACTACGCCACTACCGAAAGCGACGACGATTACACCTTGTTCAAATGGAACGGCAACGGCGAACTCGAGGGAACTACTATTCCCAAAACCGCCGCAAGCCAAAAGCAGACAAGTCGGGTAAATGAGGAAGGAAGCGGTTCGGTTTCGCCTGTAAAAATTGCAAATGCTTTAGAAGCGATTTACAGGTTTGTCGAGAAAGCCTTGAGATTAGATAGCGATATACAAGACGGCAGATGGATAGATTTATTCAAAGACGTGTACGACATGGTTCGAGACGCGGCTAAAATTTTTCCTTTTGAATACGAAAATCTTCCTAAAAACGTATTTCCCGACGTTATAACAGTCGAGAGGGTAACTCAGTTTAAAGATATGCGCTTGGCCAATAACATGAATGAGATATTCAATAAAGCGGAAATAAAAATTACCGACATCAGCAAGCAGCCCGATGGTACATACGTCGTGAGCACAAAGGTCTCGGATGTGAATTCTATTAAAAGAGATGAAATTATAGTAACCACCGAAACGTCGTTTGTGCAAGGCGTAAACCACGTGTACGCAGGTGTGGTTTGCCGCCAAGACTACCCGGCTTTTGTTAACTACTACGACTACATATCTGATGAAATAGAAATTACCAGTTTTGACAGCGATGAGGTTTACTTGTCGTTCATTCTGCCAAAGTTAGGCAATGGTACTTACCACGTGAAGCCTTATATGCGTTCGTCTATAAACTTTAAATTAGTAGGTGAAGGTGTACAATACGTAAAATACGGCAACGAGGAGGTCATTAACGATATAGGCGGCAGGATAACCGGCTTTACGCAGGCCGACGCAAAGTTTGACGGTGAGCTTGGAGGGACGAACTTCGTTGTTTATGTATCGGCCGAGATAGACAGCAACGACGGCCTTGAGGAGTGGGGCGTGTTTTTGGAAGGCGTAGCAGGCGATAATGCTGATATCAATGAGCCCCGTTTTCCAGCAGACATGCCTACGGCCAAGGTGAAAGATGATATAAGGGTAGAGTTCGGTGTCTATAATGTATGGCTTGACAACATAGATTTCGAGAACTGTATGGCTTCAAAAACCGTAAGGTTCGGCGTTTACAAAAAGCGCAAGAATCCCACCGGCAACTTCGATTATGAGTACTACGACTTTGGAGACAAGTCGGAGTTTACCGTTGTTTACGACAAAAAGCCGGAGATAATAGAACTCTACGACGCGCGTGTAATAGGCCAGGAAGAGTATTATAGCGAAGACTATGACCGGCAATGCCATTTCTCATTTAAGGCAAAGGTGGACGGGTGTCTTTTCTTGCAATGTTTACAGGTAGACTATGGCAGTGCCTGGAATAGCGGATGGAAAATGCCCAAAGAGGATCTTGTATATTCCAAAGAAGCAAATATGGCAGATGGCGGCGAATACACGTTTGAGTCGCGTTATATTTACTCATCTTCCGGAACGGAGCCTTATGATATTTATATAGGGAACGGTATAACTTGGTCTTACGCAATTACTTGCGACAACGGGAAAGTGTCGCAGCCGCGGAGAGTTTCCCGTTGACGGAGCCCGTACAGTTGGAAACACTCAAACGCGCAAACTTCAAATAACGTGCAACAATAGGTAAATAAAATTTGAAACAATAAAATACAGCAATATCATGATTACATACGAATTTCTCCAGACTTACTGGTGGTGCATTATTTCGCTCCTGGGCGGTTTGCTGGTGTTCCTCATGTTCGTGCAGGGCGGCAACACGCTGCTTGCACAGTTCCGCAACGACCCGCGCGCGAGTATGCTTATACTTAACTCCACGGGCCGCAAGTGGGAATTTACGTTCACCACGCTCGTAACGTTCGGCGGGGCGTTCTTCGCGTCGTTCCCGTTGTTTTACAGCACGAGTTTCGGCGGTGCTTACTGGCTTTGGATGCTGCTTTTGGTCAGCTTCGTGGTGCAGGCTGTTTCCTACGAGTTCCACTCGCGCCGGGGCAACGTGCTTGGCGGCGGTGTTTACCGCGGCTTTCTGGTGTTCAACGGTTTCATGGCACCGTTCCTCGTAGGTGTAGCTGTCTCGACGTTCTTTTACGGGGCTGATTTCACCGTTTCGCGCGACGCCATGGCCAACAGCCTTATGCCAGTGGTTAGCAGTTGGGCAACCCCCTGGCACGGCCTTGAAGCAATCGCCACCGTGCCGGGCTTGTTGCTCGGGCTCGCGGTGTTCTTCCTGGCACGTTGCTTAGGCTGCCTGTATATTATAAATAATGTGTCGGAACCGTCGTTCACCAACAGTTGCCGCCGCATTCTGCGGATAAGCGCAGTGCCTTTCGTGCTGTTTTTCGTTACGTTCGTAGTGCTCGTACTACTAAAGGACGGGGCAACGGCCGACGCCGAAACAGGCATTATACAAATGGAGGCATACAAATATTCCGGCAATTTCATGGACTTGCCCGTCGTAGCCGCCATTTTCATCTTAGGAGTATTGCTCGTGCTTTACGGTATAATACGCTCGTTCGTAAGCCGCACTTATTTCCGCGGCATATGGTTTGCCGGGGCAGGAACAGTGCTTGCAGTTACGTCGCTTCTGCTCGTGGCCGGACTGAACGGCACGGCTTACTATCCTTCCAAAGCCGATTTGCAAAGTTCGCTAACCATAGCCAACAGTTGTTCGAGCGAGTTCACCCTCTCAGTTATGGCCGCGGTTTCGCTGCTTGTTCCGGTAGTGCTGGCGTATATCGCAGTTTGCTGGTATAAGATAGACAAACGCAAACTCACAGCCGGCGAGCTCGACAACGCCGAACACAAATATTAAAACACAAGCGCCCGACAACCGGCATACATGAAACCATAGGTTTTTACTGACAGGTTGCACTTTTGTCTGTTTTGGGAAAAAGGCATTACGACCCCACAAAAAATATCTCTGAGATATTTTAAAATATGTCTGACATAATTCGAAATATGTCAGACATATTTTTTTTCTTCCTCTCGGGAAGATGAAACAATCTGTACCAAAGCAAAAAACTTCATACCGCAAAACGACGGGCAAACTGTTTTAACCAAAATCAGTCATTAGGCTTCGTCAAATTGCGTGTTTATGCTTGGCAGATAGCTTTACGCCCGGCTTTGCCGTAGCCCGTACGCCTTCAGCCGTGCGAAAAGACAGATGACGGCAGAAGTGCGTAAGTTGGCGAAGAAACCACACTCGACATTAGTACTTAATTTCCTAATGACCGTTTTGGGTTTAATCGGCATTTGCTTGCATAGCTTTTACATTTTGACATTTTGCAGGCAGTTTTTTACTTGTTTTGATACATAAAGTTTGCAATAAGACTTATAAAACAGCAAAAAGAAAAATAATTTCGTGTTTATATTTACATTTTTCTTGTTATATCTTTTGTTTTATTTCAATTTGCGTATATTTGCAGCGGATTTCAAAACAAAAAGCGCGAAGCATCCTTATTAACCAAACAAAATATTATTATGAATCGTAAAAACAAACAAAAAGGAATGTTTGCCGCGGCGGTAATAGCAATTATCCTGCAACCGGCAACTGTTATTGCGCAAAACAAGGTAGAAGCCTCGCTTGGAGCCGACTTGGTAAGCGACTACATTTGGCGAGGCCAACATTTGGGCAACGTAAGCATACAGCCTTCGGTGGCCGTTGCGTACAAGGGCTTTTCGCTCACGGGCTGGAGTTCTATCGGTTTTCAAAAGGATGACACAAAGGAAATAGACCTAACTCTTGCTTACAAAACGGGAGGGTTCAGCGTGTCAGTAACGGATTACTGGACCGCCGGAGGACCGGGCTACTTCCACTTCGGGGCGAGGAACACAGCCCACGTGTTCGAGGCGCAGGCCGGCTACGACTTCAATTTCCTGGCCGTGAACTGGTACACGAATTTCGCGGGGAACGACGGGGTTAATTCGGACGGCAAACGCGCCTATTCTTCATACGTCAACCTTTCCGCTCCGTTCCGCCTCGGTGGTTTGGAATGGACTGCCGAAATAGGCGCCACGCCGTGGAGAACAACATTCTACAACAACGGTGCGAACGGTTTTGAAGTCACCGACATAGGCATAAGGGCCGACAAGGAGATACCGATAACTTCGCAGTTCTCGCTGCCCTTGTTCGTAAAAGCGATATGGAATCCCTCGACCGAAGGGGCTTATTTCGTAGCCGGACTCACTTTTTAACACCAGAACATAACCTATAAAAACAAACAAAATATGTCTACACTAAGATTCAACGTAGTCGAAAAGGCTTTCCACACAAAGCCGCTTGAAGTAAAGTCACCTGGCAAAAGCCCGTCGGAATACTTTGCAAAGTATGTGTTCAACCGCGAGAAGATGTTCAAATACCTTCCCACCGACGTGTACAACAAACTCACCGACGCCATAGACAACGGCGCCACACTCGACCGCAGCATTGCCGACAAGGTTGCCGAAGGCATGAAACGCTGGGCCGCAGAAATGGGAGCAACTCATTACACCCACTGGTTCCAGCCATTGACCGAAGGAACGGCCGAAAAACACGACTCTTTCATAGAACACGACGGCAAAGGCGGAGTAATCGAAGAATTCTCGGGCAAATTGCTCGTACAACAGGAGCCCGACGCCTCGTCGTTCCCCAACGGCGGAATCCGCAACACTTTCGAAGCTCGCGGCTACTCGGCCTGGGACCCGTCGTCGCCCGTTTTCGTTGTGGACGACACGCTGTGCATACCCACCGTGTTCATAGCCTACACGGGCGAGTCGCTCGACTATAAAGCTCCGCTCCTTAAAGCGCTGCGCGCCGTGAACAAGGCCGCAGTAGGCGTTTGCCACTATTTCGACCGCGACGTGAAGAAAGTTGTTGCCTATTTAGGATGGGAGCAGGAGTACTTCCTCGTTGACGAAGGGCTTTACTCTGCCCGTCCCGACCTGTTGCTCACAGGCCGCACGCTCATGGGGCACGAGGCTTCGAAGAACCAGCAGCTCGAAGACCACTATTTCGGCGCGATACCCACACGTGTGGCGGCTTTCATGAAAGACCTGGAGATACAGGCCCTCGAGCTGGGCATTCCCGTAAAGACACGCCACAACGAGGTAGCCCCCAACCAGTTCGAGCTTGCACCTATTTTCGAGGAATGCAACCTTGCCGTCGACCACAACATGCTAATCATGTCGCTCATGCGCAAAGTGGCCCGCACACACGGCTTCCGCGTTCTCCTGCACGAAAAGCCGTTCAAGGGAGTCAACGGCTCGGGCAAGCACAACAACTGGTCGTTAGGCACCGACACCGGCACGCTGCTCATGGCGCCCGGGAAAACGGCCGAAGAAAACCTGCGTTTCATCACATTCGTGGTAAACACCCTTATGGCCGTTTACCGCCACAACGGATTGCTCAAAGCCTCGATAATGAGTGCCACAAACGCCCACCGTCTCGGAGCTAACGAAGCGCCACCCGCCATAATATCGTCATTCCTCGGCAGCCAGCTGAGCAAAGTGCTCGACCATATGGAAGAAAGCACGGCCGACGAACTGGTTTCGTTGGGCGGGAAACACGGCATGAAGCTCGACATACCGCAGATTCCCGAACTGCTCATCGACAACACCGACCGCAACCGCACGTCACCCTTTGCATTTACCGGCAACAGGTTTGAATTCCGCGCCGTAGGTTCCGAAGCCAACTGCGCCAGCGCCATGATTGCGCTCAACACCGCCGTGGCCGAACAGCTCACCCTGTTCAAAACCGAAGTGGACGCACTAATAAAAGCCGGCAAACCTAAAATGCAAGCCATAATCGAGATACTGCGCAAAGACATCAAGGAATGCAAACCCATACGCTTTGACGGCAACGGATACAGCGAGGAATGGAAAGCCGAAGCGGCGCGCCGCGGGCTCGACTGCGAGACGAGCTGCCCGCTCATCTTCGACCGTTACCTCGCTCCCGAAAGCGTGCGAATGTTCGAAAGCATGGATGTAATGACCAAAAAGGAACTCGAAGCACGCAACGAGGTTAAATACGAAACCTACACAAAGAAAATACAGATTGAAGCCCGCGTGCTCGGCGACTTGGTAATGAACCACGTAGTGCCGGTAGCGATAGGCTACCAGACAAAGCTCATCGACAACGCCTTCAAGATGAAAACCCTGTTTGCCGACGACGAAGCCGCGCGCCTTTCCTCCGAGAACATCGCCATCATACGCAAGATTGCCGAACACACGGCTTACATCAAGGAGCACGTCGACGCAATGGTCGAGGCACGCAAAGTGGCGAACCGCATAAGCGACGAACGCGAAAAGGCCATAGCCTACCACGACAACATAGCGCCAATGCTCGAACAGATACGCTACCACATCGACAAGCTCGAGCTTATCGTGGACGACCGCATGTGGACGTTGCCGAAATACAGGGAACTCCTCTTCATAAGATAAAAAGCCATAGCTTAGGTATTGTACTGTATGTTCATGTCGGGCGGGTCGCTTATCACGAGCGGCCTGCCTTTTTTATCCGCTATCGGTATTTTTCGCGCTTCATGGCATGCAGGCAAGCTGTTTTTGCTCGCAGAGCAACTGGTCTACGGCACCGGCCGGCGGGTTGTCCGTGTTTTGTCTGCATTCCGGGGCTATTTTCAAAATAGTTTTCAGGGAGCAAAAAATATGTCTGAGATATTTCAAAATAGGTCAGACATATTTTGAAATATGTGCCTTGTATTTTTTCCTTGCTCCCATGTGGGGTAAACGCGCTGAAAATCAGTTTTCACTTTTTCGCACTCCGAACGCCCGTTTTTCAACCCCGGTTTTCATGGTTCCGCGTGGGCTTTACGGAACAAAAATGGGGCGGCGCAAATGTTTTGTGCGCGCGTGCGTTTGTCTGATATAAATTATGTGTTATCTTTACATGCAATTTAAAAAACCAATAATACCATAAAAACAATGAAAAAGAATTTTATAGGCAAGACGTTTTTCCGCGGGGCGATGTCGGCCCTTATGCTTGTGATGTGCGCCGGTGCAGCGGCACAGGATTCCTATAACCTGCAATTGCCTGCGGGCGGCCCCGATACGCCCGAGAACAGGCTAATCAAACTGCGCGACGCTATGGAAGACGCCGTGGGCGCTGACAAGAAGGCGTATATCCTTAATGAGATAGGCAAGACCGGCACGTTCCAGGGAATGATGTATGCAGGCAAGTACATCGACAACCAGGACCTCGGCAAGGCCGCTGCGCAGGCCGTGGCCGCGATAGCCTTGCAGCGTCCCGAGTATGACGGAACGAATACGCGCGAGCTGCTCCGCAAGAGTATGCCGCTGCTTAAGAAAAAGCAGCGCAAACAGGTGGAGAAGTTCCTCGAACAACCGTCGGCCGGGCCGGGCTTCGTAAGCGCCTTCAACGGCAAGGACCTTACCGGATGGAAAGGTCTCGTAGAAAACCCCATAACGAGGGCAAAGATGTCGCCTGACGAGCTTTTGCTCAAACAGGTACAGGCAGATGTGAGAATGCGCAAGGACTGGACAGTTGTCGACGGCATGATATGCTTTGAGGGCAGCGGTTTCGACAATCTTTGCACCAAAAAGAAATACGGCGACTTCGAGATGTACATCGACTGGCTGCTCGACCCCAACGGCACCGAGCCCGACGCTGGCATTTACTTGCGCGGCACGCCGCAGGTTCAGATGTGGGACACCAGCCGCGTGGACGTCGGAGCGCAGGTAGGAAGCGGCGGCCTCTACAACAACCAGAAACACGAGAGCAAGCCCTCGCAGGTGGCAGACAACAAGCTGGGCATGTGGAACAGTTTCTATATCAAGATGACGGGCGACAAGGTTACCGTTCTGCTCAACGGAGTAAAGGTAGTCGACAACGTGGTGCTCGAGAACTACTGGGACCGCAACCAGCCCATTTTCCCGGTTGAGCAGATTGAGCTGCAGGCACACGGGAGCAAGGTTTACTATCGCGACATATACATAAAGGGAACTCCGGTAGATTAGGCTGCCGGGCGCACTTGTCCCCGGGTATTCCGTAAGAATGCCAGGGCAGCCTGCCGCCGCGAATGTTTTTTTGCACACGCACGCAGGTTGGCCGCAATATATGCCGGCTGTTTGGTTACTTATTGCTAACTTTGCGAAGGGCGGAATGCTTCCGCTCAAGAAATGTCAAACATTAACAGTTTTTATCATGGCAACAGTAAAATTGAACGGCAACGCAATGAACACTTGCGGCAGCCTTCCGGCAGTAGGCACGGCGGCACCCGATTTCGACGGAGTAAAAGGCGACCTGTCTACGGTCAAGTTAAGCGATTTCCTCGGCAAGCGGGTTGTACTCAACGTTTTCCCGAGCTTAGATACTCCCACGTGCGCGGCCTCGGTGCGTCGTTTTAATGTGGAAGCCTCGAAATTGGACAACACCGTGGTGCTTTGCCTTTCGCAGGACCTTCCTTTTGCACAGGCGCGCTTTTGCACGGTAGAAGGATTGAAGAACGTTGTGGCGGTATCACTGTTCCGCGACCCATCGTTCGGTAAAAAGTACGGCACACTGCTGGTTGACGGCCCGTTGAGCGGGCTTCAGGCACGTGCCGTGGTAGTAGTGGACGAAGCAGGCAAGGTGGTTTACAACCAGTTGGTTGAAAAAGTTGAGAACGAGCCCGACTACGAAGCAGCTTTGAAAGCATTGAAATAAGAAAAGCATTTTTTTAAATGCAGCACGGCGTGGATTGGCGGGAAACATCTTCCTTATCGGGGTGTTTCCCGCTTTTTTTGTATGCGGCATTAAGCCGGCGCAGTTCTGCCTGTTCCGGCCGGTAGGAAAGGAAGCAAGTGTTTCGTTCATCGGCCGGTTACGGTAAACGGACATCGGACGACGCAAAACCGGGGTAGGAAAACGGGCGTTCGGAGTGCGAAAAAGTGAAAACTGATTTTCAGTGCGTTTACCCCGCATGGGAGCAAAGAAAAAATATGTCTGACATAATTCGAAATATGTCAGACATATT
>ENA-OROO01001606-OROO01001606.1-human-gut-metagenome-genome-assembly--contig:-NODE-1606-length-11435-cov-3.509402_pt1 | contig 11435 bp, 9 predicted proteins | sample MGYA00242130_ERZ509052 | MGnify/ENA primary metagenome ERZ509052 (study PRJEB26280, sample SAMEA2338730) | human gut metagenome | biome: human gut; feature: human-associated habitat; material: faeces... | reverse complement strand
AAACGCTTTCCGATACAATAACCGATTTCAACCGACTCAACTCTCTCATCGGTTTTAATTGCACTTATAGTTCCGATAGGCTGCTCGAGATCATTAAGCTCAATAGCCCACTGATAAAAATCTTTTTCGTCATACTTAGATATCCATTCTTTTAAAATAGTCTCTGTAGTATCAACACTCTCATGCGCCGGCCATGTAAGATATTTTGTCACTTCCGGGTCATTTGCCCAGTTGTAAAACATGTTCTCGGCATCTTCTATTTCAAATCTGCGAAGAGTAAGCCGCTCTGTGGCGATTTCTCTTGTTCCTATATGATTCATACGATATCCTTTCTCTCTTTCCTGATATTTAAATTTATTCTTAGAATATACCAATATCTGCCCTGGGGTGCGCTAAACACCCTGCAAAGCATGGGTGTATATATATTGCGAAGACAAATTTTTAACAGTTCCGACGCTCACAGCCTGTAATACCTCTCAGCATACATCCTGACAATAACCTATCCGCAGGAAATGTCGGAACAAGCTTAAAAATTTTCTGAGCAAAATATATACACACATGCCACCACACAGCCTGCATGCGCACCCGCCACAACCACAAAAGCTGTGACCTATGGCTCCAATCTGCTGAGATCACGAGGAAACAGTGTTGCCTCACGCACATTGTCCTCTCCGATAAGCTGCATTGTAAGTCTCTCAAGTCCTATTCCAAGACCTCCATGTGGCGGCATGCCGTGCTTAAAGGCTGAAAGATAGCTCTCCATACCCTCTGTCTCCATGCCACGCTTTGCGATTTTTTCCATAAGCTTGTTGTAGTCGTGGATTCGCTGGCCGCCTGTTGTGATCTCAAGACCTCTGAAAAGCAGGTCAAAGCTTAAGGTGTATGTCTCATCTGCCGGATCATCCATGGCATAAAACGGTCTCTTCTTTGAAGGATAATGTGTGACAAATACAAAATCACTGCCATACTCTTCCTTGAAGTACTGTCCGATAAGTACCTCCTCCTCCGGCTCTAAGTCGAATGGGTTTCTGAACTGTCTGTTATATTTTTCTGCGACACGCTGCTTTGCCTCGTCAAATCTGACTCTTGGTATGCTTGTCACGTCAGGCAGCTTAATCTTTAAAAGCTCAAGCTCCTTGGCGTATGAGGTCTTTAAAAGCTCCATGGTGTACTGCAAAAAGCCTGTCTCCATCTCCATGATATCCTCGAAGCCGTCAATGTAGCCCATCTCGAAATCGAGTGATGTATACTCATTCAGATGTCTCTTTGTATTGTGCTTTTCTGCTCTGAAAACAGGTGCAGTCTCAAATACCCTGTCAAAGACACCTACCATCATCTGCTTGTAAAACTGCGGGCTCTGCTGTAATATAGCCGGTCTGTGGAAATATTCAAGCTTGAAGAGGTTGGCGCCTCCCTCGGCTGACTTTGCACCAAGCTTTGGCGTATGAATCTCTGTAAATCCATTATTATAAAGGAAATCCCTAAAGCCCCTTGTGATACCCTCCTGTATACGGAACGTAGCACGCTCTCTTGGATTTCTGAGTGCCACTGCCCTGTTATTGAGCTTTGCCTCAAGCGAAGTATTCAGTTTCCATTTGTTGATCTGAAGCGGCATAGGCTCCGCCGGCTCAGATAAAATTGTGATAGTGTCAAGACGAAGCTCGAAGCCGTTTGGAGAACGGTCATCACTCTTGTATGTGCCGCATACCTCCACGGTATCTGCTTCCTTTAGATCATCGACGCTAAACCGGGATTTGCCCGGCTCGTATACACACTGTACGAGTCCGTCCCTGCGTCTTAAGACGATGAATGCGACCTCACCCATATCTCTTATGGTGTGAATCGCACCCTTTACTTTGATGTTTTTGCCCTCGTAGTCGCCTGCAAGAATTTCTGCGATACCGAGGTCTTCCTTTTGAACTGCTCCTGTTAAGAATTCCATATTTTTGTGCTCCTTTGATTTTTTAAGCGGGACGGAAAAAAAGCCCCGGAGCATATCAAATTAATGAAATGCTCCGGGGCGAAAATTCTAAAAATATTCCGCGGTACCACCCGCTTTGAGAAAAAGGACTGTTCCTATTTCTCCACTCTTATCCGTAACGTGGATGAATCGTATCTGCCTACTTTTGATATATAAAAAGCTTAATTCACATACGATAAACCTATCTATGCAATAAACCATATCAATCGTTCAACAGATCTGCTCCGGTAGTGTTCCTGCAATCAGCTCTTCCAAACAGCGCTCTCAGTCGGTGACGCTGTATTCCTGTCGGTGTCTGGTGATCCAAGTCTCCTTCAACGCATTTATTGTTCTTTTGTTTTTTAACGTTATAACACAATAAACTTATTATTTCAACCCATCATAGTCAAAACTTAAGAAAATAAAGTATAGGAATATATTATAGTTTTTCTTAATTGTGGTTATAACAGAGCCTTCTTTTGCAACAATTATTAAATAAATTTAGGCTATTCCCTATTGCCTTTATTGAATTCGTATTGTAGAGTATATTTGGTATATGTAATTAATAATAAGGCAGGTAACACTTATGAAAAAACTATTATTTTTTGATATAGACGGCACTCTCGTTGATTTCGGCAAGAGCACCATGAGCCCATCAACCGCTGATGCTCTAATAAACGCAAAACAAAACGGTCACATGATTTTTCTTTGCACAGGACGTAGTTACAATCAGATTTATCCATCATTAAAAGCCTTTGATTTTGACGGCGTGGTGGCTGCTGCCGGCGGCTATGTCACTGTGGGTGATAAGGTAATTGCACATCATGTCTATGGGCAGAATCTGTTACAGAAGGTTCTTGACACTGTTGGTGACAACAACACAGGACTTATCTTCCAGACAAAGGATAAAAGCATCACCAACCACAAGTGGGCCGACAAATTCATATCAGCATTCTCAAAGCAGTTTGACATGCATGTGATACAGGACAACCCGACATTTAAGGATATCGTGATTGATGATGAATTATCAAGCTTTTCTAATCGATACGCTGATGTTGAAAGCACCATCTACTGCAATTGCAACTACCACATTGATGATTTAAGAAAGCTCCTCGGCGATGAATTTGTAGTAACCCTGAGCAGCTTTAAAGAGCCTGAACCTTACAGCGGTGAGATTACATTGCGCGGTGTCAACAAGGCAACCGGCATACGTGATGTGGTAGAGTTTCTTCACATGAGTCAGGCTGATACAATAGGCTTTGGCGATGGCCAGAATGATTTTGATATGCTGCGCTACTGTGATGTCGGTGTTGCCATGGGCAATTCCAGCGATGAAGTCAAGGCTGTTGCCGATATAGTGACAGACGATATCAAAGAGGATGGGCTTAAAAATGCCATGGTGCATCTTGGACTTGTCTAAAAATGCACCATGGCATACTCTATGCCTCAATATTCATAAATCTGTCCCACTCGCACTCGTCTTTTGATGCCGATACAATCAAAGTGTACGAGCGCTCATCTGTTCCATCGAATACGAAGGTATAATTTTCATTCTCCTTCTCGATTAAATATGCGTATCCGTCAAGAAAATTGTTGAAGGTGTCGAGATAATCTGTCTCCTCAATCTCCTCGTCAGCCGTGGTGCTCTTTAGGTTGCCATCGGCATCATATGTCTTAAAGCCCTCGCGTATGAATGAAATAATATTTGCATCTGAAAGCTTTAATATAAGGCCGTTTGTCCTCATATCACGGATATCTCTGTTTTTAGAATTATCTGCCTTTATGATTACGTTGTCAAGGCATATTTTGAAGGTGCCAAAGCTCATCATGATATCGCTCACATGCACATCCGAAAATTTGAAATGTGTAAACTCGTTTTCTGTCCTGAATTTCATCTGTTATCCTCCGTATATACTCATGCCGATATTTTATCAGATAATTTTGCTTTGGGCAACTTGCATTTTATAACGTGCCGTACAGCTCAAGTGTATACCCCACACTGCCTCCGCATATAAAGTAATAGTCGCTTTGGGTGTCACCGTCTGCATAGATATACTGTCCGTACATCTTTATATTGCAAAAGAGTGCTGTGCTACTTGATGCTGGTGCGATTCCATAGCCCTTGTTTGACACGACAAGCGGCAGTCTCTGCTGTCTGCCTCCGAACGAAATATATCTGGCTTTGTTTGTCAAATCAGTAAGGTCTGTCGCAAGTATTCCCTTGGATTTGAGCTTTTCCGATTTATCCCAGTCAAAAAATGTGTAGCACTCGCCATTATTTAAAAGCCTTGGCTCTGTGGCATTTTCACTTACAAGGAGATTTCTGTCGGCATCAAAATACTGTATGGCTCCGTTTTTCTTTTCTATCCTAAGTATCAGCTTCTCCGTTTGAATTTCAATAAGCGATTTGGATTCCTTTGCCACCCATTTGAAGGCTGTATCGGCCTTTTGCTTCCAATAGGTTTTGTGCGGCTTTGCTCCAATTCCTTTTACAAAGATTACGCGTACTATCTCCGGTGTTATTGGTATCACATAAAGTGTGCCGTCCGCTGTGGCGATTTCAACATGCGATTTACCTTTTTTGAGCCATTTTACCGCAAACTTGCCCTTTGAATGTCCCTTTACATGAAGTATATCGTTGTCCGGGATTGAGCCGTATGCGTATGGGGAGGGATTGAGAGGGAGGCTGCTCTTTTTTGCAGCCTTACTTACTTCCTTAATCTTAATTTTATTTGCCATATCTGTAGCAGTACATTGTGTTTGATTTTCCCTGTCTTTTTTTACAAATGCAGATAAATCAAGCTTCTCATTTTCAGCCTTATTTGTCACCTGCTCAGGCTTTAATACAATGCGCGACGGACCAAAATACTCTCTTTCATCCATATCGCGTCTGCCATCAACACGCTTTTGCTCTTCTATTTCTTTTTCTGTCAATTGCTGCTTTTCATATTCCTTTGCCTTAGTAAGCGGCTCTGCAGAAAACTCCTTCTGATGCCTATTGGAAGGAGCAGGGTCTGCAATAAGCGGTGTCAGCCTGCCCCTATGGAATACAGCAAGCTCATGAAGTGCACGGGTAGCCGCAACGTACAAAAGCTTCACATGACTATCATCAGCCGGATATTTTCTCTCTGATGGGTCAAACAGCAATACAGCATCAAACTCAAGTCCCTTTGTATACGCGACCGGAAGTACCATGACTCCTGCACCAAACTGTGCAGTTTCAATATCATCATCTGCTATTTCTATATGTTTTTTAAGCTCAGCAGACACCTTGAGAGTCTCTGCCTCATCACGGCACACGACAGCTATCGTCTCATAGCCTTCACTCTGCCAGCCTTTTATCGTGTCAACCGATGCCGAAATCAGTGAGCGCACATTGTCATACTCCTCTATGCGCACTGCGTTTCCATGCCTAATAATAGGCTCCACCGGATAGATTGCAAAATCTCCATGGCGCAGTATCTCTGTTGCAAATTCTGAAATCTCAACAGTGTTTCTGTAGCTCTTTCGAAGCAGACCGAATGCGTCATATGTGCCTGTGAGTATCAGCTTTTTCAAGTCCTCCCAGTCATTTAAGCCATACTCAAAATGTATATTCTGCGAGGTATCGCCCATGATAGTGTATGTGCAGTTTCTGAGGCAGTAATGCAGACAGCAGTATACCATCATGCCAAAATCCTGTGCCTCATCAATAACCACATGACTCGCTTCACGAACCGGATCTGTCTCCTTGATGCGCTTATAAATATACGCAAGCGCTGCCAGATCATACACATCAAATGAGTCCTTTGGAATATCTATATCATATTCCTTCTCCTTCTGACTAAGCAGAAAATCCCTGTAAAAATCATACACAGAGCCTTTCCAGTCATCCTTACCGAAATAGGTTTTGTATTTTTTATCAAGCTCCCTGCGCTCCTTTGCAGGGAACTTCACTTCCTTACCGAGAACCTCATTTTCATACTTCGAGTAAATTATCTCATTTAACATGAGAATTTTACTCTGCATGGAAAGAAGCGGATTATCATGCAGATAAGTGTCTATCAGCACCTTTCCCACAAGCAGATTGCCTGTTTTTTCCATGTAGACCTCATCTCTTGGAATAGACTTTTCCTCGTAATCTAAACAGAATTTTTCAAGAGCTTCGAACCATTCTTTACTGCCCTTTATGCTGTTTCTACTGTCATTTTTGCTGACTTCATGTATGCTGTACTTTTTGTCATCCCAATCCTCGTACAAAAGCCTTGTAAAAAGCTGCTCCATAGTCATCTGTTTTATGCCGTATACATCAAGCTCCGGAAGCACGCTTGTAATATAGTTCAACAAAATGTGGTTACTGCCTATAATGTAGAAATCCTCCGGTCTGAAATCATCAGCATAATTATATAAAATGTACGATATCCTGTGCATTGCAACCGTTGTCTTTCCTGAGCCTGCAACTCCCTGCACAATGATATTCGTCTTTGGCGAACGGCGGATAATAAGGTTTTGCTCCTTTTGGATTGTCGCGATAATCTCTCCGAGCACTGCCTTTTTATTCTTAGCCAGATACTTTGTCAGGAGCTCATCATTTGCTACGACATCTGAATCAAAAAAGTCGATGAGCTTATCCTCTACAATCTCATAGGTGCGCTTTCTGTTTAAATCAATCTCAAAAGTACCCTCTGAGCTCACCGTGTACTTACATGGTCCAAGACTGCTCTCATAATATACGGATGCAATCGGTGCTCTCCAGTCAATGACCACAGGCTCCGATGCATTCTTTGCAATACCGACTCTGCCTATATAGTAGGACTCCTGTGATTCCTGACGCGGATCCTTAAAATCTATTCTGCCAAAATACGGCTTTTTCCGCGCCTTTTCACATCTTACGATATTTCTCTCGTTCTCATGAAGCTGCGCTGTCGCATTGTTCCACAGGGCAAGTCCCTCCTTGTCCTGTGCCTCGTAGACATCTCTTAAATCCTCTAAATCATCTGTCAGCTTTTTTACCGATTCCTTTGCACGGTCCAGATTATCCTGTGCAATGCCTATGATATTTTGAAGCTGTCTCTGCTCGTCTTTTAATGAAATTCCCGGTAAATCATTTTCTGTGCCCATCATGCCTCCACGACTTATATATGCTGTGATTATACTATACTTTTAATCTCATCTATCCTGTCAACACAGGCAAAAAGCATCTTTTTCAGCTCCTCATCAGGCTGTGTCAAATCCGGCACCATGACAACCTTACAGCCTGCAGAATATGCACTTTTGACACCATTTGGCGAATCCTCTACCGCCATGCACTCCTCAGGTGCCAGCTTAAGCTCGCTGCATGCAAACTCATACACATCAGGTGCCGGCTTTCCATGCTCCACCATAGGTGCACAGATGATCTTGTCAAAATATCCGTAGAGCCCTATCTTTTTAAGATATTTCTCAGCTCTTTCTATATCATTCGCTGTGGAAATCGCTCTGTGAATGCCTTTTTCCTTCAAATATGTAAGTATCTCAATTGCACCGGGCTTAAGCTCAATACCCACCTTTTCCAGATGCTCCTCCATGATTTTTCTCCGATATGCCCTGATTTTATTATAATCCATATCCGGATCATGAAACATATCCTTAAGATGCTGCGGTGCATACGGCTGCCCGAGGCTTCGCATTGAAAGCGCCTGCTCATCTGTCATCTCGTAGCCGAATTGCTTAAGTGCCATCGGCCAGAAAATACGATAATATTTCTCCGTATCTATGAGTGTTCCATCCATGTCAAATATTACTGCTTTTATCATTGGTTCTCCTTACGTTCTGCCAGGCTTTACTATGCTTCACCTGTTAATTTTACCACGGTCATATCATGATGCATGGCCTTTATCACCGGGCCAAACATATCCTTTGTCTTTATCCTGAGGCTGGAGGTATTTATGCATGGATGACATCCAACCCACTCACCTTTTAGCACATCCTCATCCACCAGAAGTCTGACCGCATTGTCATGGTCATTCATCAGTCCCATCACACTGACTGAGCCTGGTGTGATATCCAGATATTTTTCCATATCCTGCGGACTTGCAAACGAAAGTCTCGCACTGCCTATCTGATGCGAGAGCTCTTTTGTCTTAAAGGTCTTGTCTCCCGGTATCATGAGCAGGTAAAAATCAGTTTTCTGGCGGTTGCACAGAAAAAGATTCTTGCAGATTGTTGCGCCGAGTGTCTTGTCAATCTCCTCACAAACCTCCATCGTAAATGCCGCTTCGTGGTCTATTCTCTGATATTCGATTCCCAGTTTGTCCAAAAAATCGTATGTACGAATTTCTTTATCCAGTCTGCCTGTGGTATCTGTCGGTCTTCCATTCTGTAATTGCATTTGTGCCTCCTGAAATTAATTATCGCAGCTGTGTTCAGCACCGTAACCGCTGCTATTATTCTCTTTTAATTGCTATAGCTATAGATTATACACCTCTTTTATGTATTCTAACAAGCCCCGGCATCCACTGATTACATCATCAAAGGTCGCATCAAAATCACCTGTATACCATGGATCTGCAACATCGCGCGCTGCTGTAAGCTTATGATTTGTCCCGTAATCAGCAAATGACAGCATCTTAAATATCTTCTGCTGACTGTCACTGCCACCTGCAATCCTTGTCATATTCCTGATATTTGCAGTGTCCATTCCAATCAGAAGGTCATAGTACAAATAATCATCGCGTGTCATCTGTCTCGCGCGGTGTGGAATAAGAGGAATATGCTCCTCGTATAGTTTGTTTTTGGTGCCGTAGTGCGGCGGATTGCCTATTTCCTCACGGCTGGTCGCAGCTGAATCTATCTCGAAAACAGCATCGAGGTGCTGTCTGTGGACCAGATGGGTGAAGATGCTTTGGGCCATGGTGCTGCGGCAGATGTTGCCGTGGCAAACCATGAGCACTTTAATTTTATCTTGCATATCTTCGTTTTTCCTTGTATATCCTTATTTTTCCTAGGTTTTATCACACTTTCACGACATCTAACCTAGTGTACCTATCCTAGCATAAAATCGCATATTTTACCATATCTCGGTAAGTAAAATGAGTACAAATCTAGGTATAAACCCGATTCGTACTCATTAGTACTTTTTCCCTATTCCATTTATTTCCTTACTTGGCACACTTTTTCTATCCTTTCAAGCCTCTCCATTTCTCTCTGTGCATCTTCCAACTTAAGGTGTGTATACACATTTGAGGTAATTGTTGGAAACATACTATCGCCTCCTTTGCACTAAATTCTTGTTCTACTCAGTTCTTACACATACTTTCTTCCCCGAAAAAGCAATTCCAAACTTCAAGATTTCCGTAATTCCATCCTCTTTCATTTCAGAATCGTATCGCAACTCACCAATTTGCTTTAATGCTTCATTAGACCATTTTTCAAGCTCTACATCGCTTAATTTTTCTTTCCACTTTAATTCCAAAATAATACCAGGATACCTTTTTTCTCTTGGAATTAAAGAAACATCAAATCTGCCATCTCCAGATTCTCGGTTCGATTTAATCTTATACTGATTATCCATTAATGCTATTAATCCTAGCATCAAACCATGATAAAATCCTTCAGCTCCACCATCGAAGAAGCTAATTGATTTATCCATATATTCCCCCATAGCGCTCTGCAACTTCTTGTAATCATTGGCATAAAGACTTTCTGCAATCTTATTTGCTGTAGTCCTTGTAATTGCTCCAGTTTGCAAGAAATGTGACAAGATTTCACTCTTATATACAGCTGCAATCTCTCTATTTGGAATTGATACTTCACATAAATATGAACCATCTGCTTGCAGTTCCTTTTTAGGAGTTTTCAAATAGCCAGCAACCAACAATAAGCTATAAATATTTGCTGGATCCTCCGCAAGCGATCTATACACCACATTTTGATCAATTCTTGCAACTACTCTTTCTCCTTGCAAAAGGTCATATAATCTTTCTGTAATATCATCTGTAGCCACTCTTAGTACATCATCAAGGATTTCATTTTTTCCTGTATTTACCCAATATGCTTGAGGAAGGCATCCCTTGGAAATATAGTTGATTACAGACCATGGATTATATATTTCTTCGCTACCAAACAAATATCCATCGTACCAGTCTTTAAGTTCCTCCTCTTTATCTGATACTCCATAGTAACTGAGCATTGCTTTCACTTCAGATTCTGTAAATCCAAAAAAGCTATCGTATTCTTCATCCATTACGGAGTTCACTGTTAAATTATTTAGACCACTAAAGATACTTTCCTGAGCAATACGCAAAATTCCTGTTAGGAAACCATAGGATAAATTCTTATTATCCTTAAATGCTCCTGAAAAGAAATTTCTCATGAATCCAATAATTTCATCGTAAAAATCCTTAGAGTATCCCTCTTGAATCGGAGTATCATATTCATCAATAATGATTACTGGAGCCTTATCATAATGTGAAGCAAGCATTTTAGATAGTCTTTCTAGCGAAGAAGTAAGCTCCACTTCATTAGCTGTAGCGCTAATAATCTTTGTAAAATACTCCTTCTCATATTGTGAGAGCTTATCACTATTTAGTAGCTCTTGATGTCTTCCATACTCTTCTTGAAGTAGTCCCCTTATTTTATCTATTGTTGCGTCCCAAGTATCAAATTTAACATCCTTAAAAGTTAAGAATATGACTGGATATTTTCCTTGATGTGAACGATACTCTTCTCCACATTGCCAAATATTTTTATCGGCAAAATACTTACTAGTATTCTTATCTGATATTTCAAAGAACACTCTGAGCATATCCATATTCAAGGTCTTTCCGAATCTCCTTGGTCTCGTAAACAAAGATACCAATGGCTTTTGATCCAAGAATTCTTTGATTAATAACGTCTTATCGACATAGTAATATTCTTCCTGCGCACGAACATAGTCAGAGATGCCGATTGGTAATGATTTAACTTCTGCTTTCGCAACCATATTTTTCTTGATGTATTTTCCATTAGACACTCTTCCATCCATTGGCTTTGGAGAGTCGTCTGGAATTAACCAAGATCCTTTTTCTTTTATTGCACCCTGTATTCTTCCTTTTTTGCACATATCATTTACGGAACGTGGAGAAACATTCCACTCTAAAGCCTTTTCTTTACAAGTTTTCATATATATATCAGCTCCTGTCATTCGCAATATTATTCCTCATCTTACGCAAATTATACCTCAGTAAAACGCAAAAAGTCAAATCAATTCGATATTTTGCGTTTAATTATTGCGTTTGCTTAATGTTTTGCGTCTTGTATTTTTCGGCACTTTTATTTTGGTTTTTTCAGTCCACAAACTTGTTTGTAGCATATTACTCAGACAAGTTTAACTCCACTGAAAAAGGACCAGCCCAGCTGATCCTCTCCCTCTATCACATCCCCCATTGTAATTTATTCTTATATTCTGCTATTTTTACTTTGCAGCCAAAAGTACGGTTTCTGGGCAAATTATAGCATATTGTTGCAAGTCTATTCT
>ENA-OROO01001602-OROO01001602.1-human-gut-metagenome-genome-assembly--contig:-NODE-1602-length-11455-cov-4.780263_pt1 | contig 11455 bp, 6 predicted proteins | sample MGYA00242130_ERZ509052 | MGnify/ENA primary metagenome ERZ509052 (study PRJEB26280, sample SAMEA2338730) | human gut metagenome | biome: human gut; feature: human-associated habitat; material: faeces... | reverse complement strand
CGGCCAGTGCGGCGATCCGTTCGAAGTTGTGCGATTCCCTGCTGCGGGCGAATGCGTAGAGGCTGTCGACGAAACGGGCGGCCGAGTCGAGTTCGTAAGTGACGAAGACCTGTTGCAGGTCGAGCAGTGCCCGAACGCGCTCTTCGTCGCTGCGTGCGGCCGCCAGGTTGCGACGGAGCGACGCGATGCGCCGCTGCCGTCCGGCGTCGTACTCCCCGCCGCGGAGCATCGCTTCGTCCAGCTCGTTCAGGGCGCGGAGCGTCTGCGGCGCATAGCCGTAGTCGACGGTCGGGGAGCAGGAGACGGCGAGAAGGCCGTACAGACATGCGGCCGTCAGAAGCGATAGGGTGCAGTGCGGTCGGATCATGGCGGAGTTCGGGGTTCCGGAGTTTTGGTTCCGACAAAAATACGAATAAGCGAGGGCAATGTCAAATTTTATTCGAACATTGCCGGGCGGGAGTATCTTCGGCGCAGCCGAAGATACGAAAAGTCGGGTGCAGAAGCAAATGACGATGCGAAGCTGTCGGGATGAAATCGTTGAGATGAAGTTGGAATACGGGAAAATAAAGATGGAATCGCCTATTCGGGGACACGGCTTTTCGTCGTGATTGTCGGAGACATCCGGTCGGGATGCCGCGTGTTCTGCGGAGGGGGCCTACCGTGCGGATGTTCGGTTCCGCAGCGGGGCGGCGCCCTGTTTTTGTCAGCGGCGCTTGGCGGAAAATGGAAAAAATTTTATCTTTGTTTAGATTTATGCGAAAAACTCGGTCTGAACGACAGTCCGGCGTTAAAGAGTTTTAGGGATGCACGACAGGGCCATATGGAATAATTTCGAGCGGTTGTATATCGATTATCAGCCGCGGTTGATCGCCTATGCGCTGCGGTTCGTGGGCGATTCCGTCGAAGCGCAGGACTTGGTGCAGGATTGTTTCGTGAGACTGTGGGACGACTATGCCGAATTGGAGGAGGACGAGGCGCCGATGCTGCTCTTCACCATGATGCGGCATCGCTGTCTGAATTTTTTGAAGCACAAACGTATCGTCAGGGAGTATGCCGACCGTCAGATCTCCCGAATACGTCCCGACCGAAGGGGGGGGGAAGAACGTCTCTATAATCTCTGTTTTTCCTATAACGAGGCCGAATACCCTTATCTTTATCAGGAGTTGGAGCGCGAGATCCAGCGTATCACGGATTCGCTTCCTCAGCGCTGCCGCGAGGTTTTCATCCTCAGCCGTTTTCAGGGGATGAAGAACCGGGAGATCGCCGAGCGGCTGCATATTTCGTTGCAGGCCGTCGAAAAGCATATCCAGAAGGCGCTCCGGATTTTTTCCGAGATGCTCGGCCGCGAGAATTCCCTCTATACGATTCTGATTCTGCTGTGGATGATGAACGCGAACCGCTGATGCGGCGCGGTCGCCGAACTCCGTCCGATCCCGCAGGGTTCACGCCTGCTTCGGTCGGCGTTCGGAGTCGTCCTTTCATTTTTTTTCAGGTCGCGGTCGGCAGCCGCGGCGGCTTGCCGTATCGGGCGTGCGCTCCGCGAATCCCGACCTGTTTCCGGCAGAAAATTTCACAGCTTCTTTCGGGGGGGGAAGCTCTGACAGCGGATTTTTCCCCTGAACTTTTGATCCCGAAGGGGCTTTCGCTGAGGCGTGTGCCGAACCGGACTCGTCCGGATTCCGTACGTGCCTCGTCGTTCGCGCGACCGTTCCGGCGTGCGTCGGCTTCTCTTTTTTTATTCTTTATGTCGTGCGGTCGCGAAGATTGGGAACTGCCGGGACGGGCGGCGAACGGGCGTCGTAATAAAAATAGGTGCAGCCGGCGCGAACGAGCGGACGAAATGCCGGAAGGAGCGTTTTTTTTCGATAAGGCAGGTTGGGTAAAGGCTCTTTGAGTTGTTATAAGATTTAGAACGAGCAACGAAAATACGGGCCATGAACGAACGGATCAGAGAGATCGCCCTCCGGTTTTTCGAGGGGACGATCACGGCGGAAGAGGAGTGCGAACTGTATGGATTTCTCAACGGAAATCCGCAGGGCCTCGCGCAGATGAGGGAGTGGGAGAGCTGTTGGAAGCGCGACCATGTTCCGCCGGCCGACGTGCTCGATTCGCTCGATTCGCTGAGGCGGAAGATTCGGCGGCGGCGTCCGCTGCGCCGTCTGTGGCTGCGTATCTCGGCTGCGGCCGCGGTGCTGGCGCTCGTCTCGACGCTCGTGCTGCATCTCCTTCCGGCAGAAAGGCCCGAACAGCTTTTTACGGTCAAGGCGCCGCAGGGCACGCACAGCCGTATCTCGCTGCCCGACGGTACGCAGGTGTGGCTCAATGCGGGATCGGCGTTGAGCTACGGATCGAGTTTCAACGAAACCTCGCGCGAGGTCTCCCTCTCGGGCGAAGCCTATTTCGAGGTGGCGCGCCATGCGGCACTGCCGTTCCGTGTCGAAGCGCGCGGTTGTACGTTCACCGTTCTCGGCACGAAGTTCGACATCTCGGCCTATGCCGAAGATCCCGCCGTGACGGCTGCGCTGCTGGAAGGGGCGCTGCGTTTCGAGTCGGAGGACAAGCAGGAGGCGATGACGCCGGGCGATCTGGTCACTTACGACTGTGCGACAGCGACCGTGCGTCGGGAGCAGGTCGACGTGCGGCAGTACCGGGCATGGATCGACGGGGTGATCCGTTACGACGCCATTACGTTGCCGTCGTTGCTCAGGAGGCTGGCCCGCGAGTACGACGTGGAGATCGATCTGCGCACGCGCAGATTCGACGATACGACGTTCCGCATCTCGCTCTCGTCCGCCCAAAATATCAAATCGGTCATGCGGGCGCTGTGCGACATCCTGCCCATTTCGGTCTCGTGCGAAGGCTGCCGCTATGTGGTGGACGCCCTGCCGCAGTGATGCCGCCGCTCCGATCCAACTGAAACCTGATTCACTAACTAACCTTAATCCTTAAACTTTATGCATTTACATCTACGATTCAGACGGATCGTCGCATTGGTCGCGGGGCTGTTGCTGACCCTGTCGATCCATGCGCAGGTCATTACCAAGTCGTTTCGGGGCGTTCCCCTGAAAACGGTGTTGGAGGAGGTCGAAAAGCAGACCGGCTACTCGTTCCTTTTCGAAAGCAAAGAGGTCGATGTCGACAAACCCGTCACGGCCTCGTTCAAGAATGCAACGATCCAGACCGTGCTCGACAAAGTACTGGACGGATCGCTGCGTTACACGATCAACGACAAGCTGGTGACCATTTCGCAGCGGCCCCGGCAGGGTGCGACCGTGGCGAAGGACGGTTCGGTGACGCTCTCCGGTACGGTCATCTCCTCGTCGGACAACCAGCCCATCGTGGGGGCCAACGTCTATGTCGAGGGGACGACGCTCGGCGTGACGACCGACATCGACGGCAACTATTCGCTTACCGTGCCGGCCTCGACACGGCAGGTGACCTTCTCGTTCCTCGGCTACGACATGAAGAAGATCGCGGTCAAGGACAGCGAACTTTTCAAGCTGGTGACGCTCGTCGACGCCTCGAACGAGTTGGAGGATGTCGTGGTCGTCGGCTTCGGCGTGCAGAAGAAGGAGTCGCTGGTGGGTGCCGTCCAGTCGGTCAAGCCCAGCGAGTTGCAGGTGTCGTCGAGCAACCTTTCGACCTCGTTCGCAGGTAAGATCGCCGGCGTGATCGCCGTGCAGAAGACCGGCGAGCCGGGCGCCGACGGGGCGAACTTCTGGATCCGCGGCATCTCGACCTTCGGTTCGGGACAGTCGCCGCTGCTGATTCTCGACGGCGTGGAGATCGTCTCGGAGATGCTCAACAACATTCCGCCCGAGGCGATCGAGTCGTTTTCGATCCTGCGCGACGCCACGGCCACGGCGCTCTACGGTTCGCGCGGCGCCAACGGCGTAATGATCATTACCACCAAAAACGGCCGCCAGTCGGAGAAGATGGCGATCAACGTTCGTCTCGAGTCGGGCATTTCGATGCCGACGCGCGTGCAGGACATCGCCGACGGCGTGACTTACATGGAGAACTACAACGAGGCGCTGCGCACCCGCACCCCGGCGGGCGAAACTTATGTGCAGCACTTTTCGGACGAGAAGATCACGGGCACGCGCAACCGGCTCAATCCCTACGTCTATCCCGACAATGACTGGTATTCGATGCTTTTCAAGGATTTTACGGTCAACGAGAACATGAATCTCAATGTGCGGGGCGGCGGCAAGGTGGTCGACTATTTCCTCAATGCTTCGATCTTCAACGAAAACGGTATCCTGAAGAAGCCCGCGGAGTCGAAATTCAACACCAACATCAATTCGCAGAAATACCTTTTCCAGGCCAACGTCGGCGCGCAGCTCACCCGAACGACCCGCGTGAGTCTGAAGATGAACACGCAACTGCTTTTCTGGCACCGTCCCGTCGAAGAGGTGAAAGACCTGTTCTACTATACGATGCGCGCCAATCCGGTCGCTTTCCCGGCCATCTATCCCAAAGGCTCCGTGGAGGATCTCGACGACCCGATTTTCGGAAATGCCCCTTCGTGGGACGGTGGTTCTACGGACATCAATCCTTATGCCCTGTTGAGCCGCGGATACGGACAGCGCCATACGCAGTACATCACCACGACCTTCTCGGTGGACCAGGACCTCGATTTCGTCACCAAGGGACTGAAGGTTCGGGGCATGGTCTCGTTCTACAACAAGACCTATGCGGCGACTTACCGTTCTTTTTCTCCCTATTATTACGAAATGACCGACTATACCGACAACGGCGACGGGACTTTCGACTACAACCTGCAAAGCATCGGCACGCCCGGATCGTCCTATCTGGGAACCTCCACGGGGCGGAACGGTTACCGTGAGATCTCGTTGCAGGGGCAGATCGAATATTCGCGCACGTTCGGCAAACACGACGTCAACGCCCTGTTCGTCTACCACCAGAAGGAGAAGGTCGACAATCAGCCCGCCAATGATGAGTACAAGGTGCTCCCTTACCGCGAGCAGGGTCTTGCCGGACGTTTTACCTATGGGTATGACAACCGCTACCTGATGGAGTTCAACTTCGGCTACAACGGCTCGGAGAACTTCATATCGGGTCGTCGTTTCGGGTTTTTCCCCTCGATCGCCGGAGCGTGGGTCGTGTCGGGTGAACCGTTCTGGGAAGGTATCCGCAGCAAGGTGAACCTGCTGAAAATCCGTGCTTCGTACGGTCTTTCGGGCAACGACTATCTGGCCGACAGCAGCAACAACATCGTCCGTTTCCCCTATCTCACGACGGTCAACATGAACAAGGCGCTCTACGTGTGGTTTTCGCCCAACTTCGTCAAGCAGACCGGACACGAGATCAAGACCGTGGGCAATCCCCTGGCCACGTGGGAGGAGAGCACCAAACTTAACGTAGGACTTGAACTGGGACTGTTCGACGCCCTGACGCTGAACGTCGACGTCTACAAGGAAAATCGTACCGGCATCTTCATGCAGCGGCGTTCGCTGCCCTCGACGATGGGCCTTTCGGGCGTCACGCCCTACGGCAATCTGGGTGAGGTGGAGAACCGCGGCGTCGATGTTTCGCTCGAATACAACAAGGCGTTCAACAAGGACCTGCTGGTCTCCGTGCGCGGAACGTTCACCTATGCGCACAACGAGGTGAAGGCCCGCGACGAGGCGAAATACCTGCCCAACAAATACAACTCCGTGCTGGGCAAACCCGTCAATTCGGTTTACGGACTGGTCGCCGACGGCCTTTTCGCCTCGCAGGAGGAGATCGACAACTCGCCCCGGCAGACCTTCATGCCCGATTATCTGCCTGGCGACATCAAATACCGCGACCTGAACGGCGACGGCGTGATCGACGCCAACGACCGCACGTCGCTGGGTTATCCCACCGTGCCCGAGATCTTGTACGGCTTCGGCGCCTCGGTCAACTACAAACGCTGGGACTTCTCGTTCTTCTTCCAGGGCACGGCGCGCGTCTCGCTGCGCATGTACGACATGCACCCGTTCCGCGACAATCAGTATTCGGGCTTCAACATGACGCAGTACGTTGCCGACGACCACTGGTCGGAAGCCGATCCCAATCCCAATGCCGCCTATCCGCGCCTGGATTACCGCTACAACGCCAACAACACGCAGACCTCGTCGTTCTGGATCAAGAACGGCAGCTACCTGCGCCTGAAGAGCGTCGAACTGGGTTTCACGTACAAAAGCCTGCGCGCCTATCTGGCCGGCACGAATCTGTTCATCATTTCGCCCTTCAAATACTGGGACCCCGAAATGGGAAGCGGCAACGGCTTGAAATACCCGTTGCAGCGCGTGGTGAAACTCGGCCTTCAGTATAACTTCTAAAATTCGAGCGACATGAAAAAAATCATATCCATTTTGCTGTTTGCGTGCGCCGGAGCGCTTGCCGCGTGCGATTTCCTCGACGTGGTTCCCGAGGGGCAGGCGACGCAGGAGGACATCTTCAAAACCTCCAAGGAGGCCCGCAAGTACCTCAATACGCTCTACACCTACGCCCCCAACATCGCGGCCTACCGCTACATGCCCGACTTCTGCGCCGGCGACGACATTATCACCGCCACCAACGGCCAGACCCGTTATTTCCCCTACAAGAGCATGCTCTACAACGAGGAGAACGCCAGCCAGACCTACTACGGTCTGTGGGACGCGACGACCTCTTCCCCGTCCGGGCGCACGAACTACGACATGTACAAGGGCATCCGCTACTGTTACATTATGATCGACAATATCGACGCAGTCCCGGGCATCTCGCCGTCCGTGGCCGACGAGTTCAAGGGCGAAGCCTATTTTCTGATCGCCTATTACCACTGGGTGCTGCTGACTCACTACGGCCCGGTCATCCTCGTCAGGGGGCAGCTGGACATGGGGCTTCCCGAGGAGCAGGTCTATGTGGCCCGCAGTCCGTTCGACGAATGCGTGACGTTCATCGCCGAGACCTACGACCGCGCGGCCGATTTGCTGCACGGGTATCCGACGCGTCCCGATGCCGACCTGGGGCGCGCCACCTCGGTGGCGGCCAAGGCGATGAAGGCCCGGCTGCTGCTCTATGCCGCCAGTCCGCTCTGCAACGGCAACACGGAGTTCTACGCGCGTTTCCGCAACAACGACGGCACGCCGCTGATGAGCCAGACCTACAATCCCGAAAAGTGGAAGTGGGCGCTCGACGCCTGCCAGGAAGCGATCACGCTGGCCGAGGACAACGGGCACAGGCTCTACGAAAGCCCGAACGCGACTGCGGCTGGAACCGCTGCCGAGCGCGGCGAGATCAACTACCACGACTGCTTCGTCGAACCGCTCTGGAACACGACCGAGTACCTTTGGGCAATGGGCGACCAGACCGGCATCGGGCACTTGCAGCGTTACGGAGGCGCGCGCCTGAAGCTGCCGTACAGTACCGACGGCTTCTGCATCAACATCGTTCCGACGTTCGAGTGCGTGGAGATGTACTACACGCACAACGGCCTGCCGTGGGACCGAGACCCCGAGACCATGCATATCGACCCCTATGCCTATAATGCCGAAAAGGAGACTGCCAACCTCCATGTCTACAAGGAGCCGCGCTTCTATGCGTCGGTGGGCTACGACCGCGGCAAGTACGCCATCAACGGCGAGGAGTTCATTCTCAAATGCCGCGCCGGCGAGATGCAGGGCAGCGTGCTCGACGCCTCGAAGGAGTACCAGAGCTGTACGGGCTACATTCTCAAGAAGTGGATTCACCGCCAGTCGGCCTTCAACTACGACACCAAGTCGTGGACCTACCGCAAGTACGCCTATCCTTACATCCGCCTTGCGGAACTCTACCTGAGCTATGCCGAGGCCGATTTCGAATACAACGGGTCGTTGAGCGACGCGAGCCTCAATTATCTGAATCTGGTCCGCCGCCGCTCGGGGCTGCCCGATTTCAAGGATTCGTGGGCCTTGGCCGGGGGCATTCCCACCGGCGACGAACTGCGCAAGGTGCTGCACCGGGAGCGTTCGATCGAACTGCTGATGGAGGGCATGCGCTACCACGACCTGCGCCGTTGGAAAGAGGCGGGCGAAGCGATGTCCCGGCGTCCCAAGGCGTGGAACCTCGACGGCAGGACGGCGGCCGATTTCTACCGGGTCTCCACGATGAAGGAGAGCGGCGTCCGCACGTTCGAATCCCCCAAGACCTACTGGATGGCCATTCCGTTGAGCGAAATCAATATCAACTACAACCTCGTGCAGAATCCCGGTTACTAACCTTAATAATCCGATTGCGATGAAGAATCTTGCGATATGCCTCCTGCTTCTGCTGGGAGCCGTAGGGTGCGGCGACGATTACGTCGTCTACGAGACGGTGGACACTATGGTCTGCATCCCGAAGAACGATTTCCAGGTCCTCGAATACGATGCCGCTTCGGGCCAGGCGTGCGTTTACGATCTCTATCTTTACAAGGGCGGTTACAATGACGACGGAATCACCGTGAAACTGGTGGTCGACCCCTCCGTGCTCGATGTCTATAACGTGGAAAACAGACTCGAACTGAAGGTGATGCCCGACAGGTATTTCGCCTTCGACCCCGAAGTGCGCTTGTCGGGGGACAGGGTCATGGACCGCGCCGAAATCCGCTTCGATGCCGCTTCGATGCTTGCCGACGGCATTGATTCCTCCTATGTGCTGCCGCTTTCCGTCAGGGCCGATGATCAGGGCAAGGTGCGTCCCGAAAAGAACAGCGTAATCATCCGGGTCGTGATGAAATAACCGTGATGCGGAGGAGGTCCGGCCTCCTCCGCATCCTCAATGCAAAAAAATATGTCAAAATTCTACATGCGGCTTCTGTCGGTGTGCCTCGCCGCCCTTGTCCTGGCGGCCTGCTCCTCCTCGGAGGGCGGCGGTGACGACGGCCCGACCGCCGGACAGATTCCCGATAAGGCCGGAATGACGGTGAAGGGAATCGTGAAGGACAGCGCCGGCAATGGCATTGCCGGGGTGGTGGTGAGCGACGGCCTGGAGGTGACGGCGACCGACGAACGGGGGATTTACTATCTGGCCTCCGACCTCGCGCGGCGCAATTTCGTCTTTGTCTCCGTGCCTGCCGACTGCGAGATTCCCGCCACGCAGGGCTGTCCGCGGTTCTACCGCAAAATCGACCGCAAACAGGCCGTCAACCGGGCCGATTTTACGCTGACACGACGCAAGACTCCGTCCGACCGCCATTCGCTGATCGTTATGGCCGACATTCAGCTGGCTGCCGATAACACGTCGGTGGATTCCTATCTCGGTCATGTCGTTCCCGATGTGCTGAAAACCGTGCAGGGACTTCCGACGGAGGTTTACGGAGTCAGCCTGGGCGACCTGGTCTGGAACGATATGTCGCTTTTCCCGAAGTACCGTCAGGGGCTGGAGACGCTTGGCTTCACGACCTTCAGCCTGCCGGGCAACCACGATCACGATCCGGCCGAGTTGACCGATTCGCTCGCCTTGCAGAGCTACGAACGCTATTTCGGTCCGGCGAACTACTCGGTGAACATCGGGAAAATCCATTATCTGTTCCTCGACAACATCCTTTTCGACCATGCGCCGACCGCCGAAGAGGAGTATATGATCGGTCTTACGGACGAAATTTGCCGTTGGATCGAAGCCGATTTGCGCTACGTTCCGGCGGGCAGCACGCTCGTCGTCTCGTCCCATTGCCCGATTCTCTATCACACGAAGAACACCGCAGCGCGCAACCACCGCAATTTCCAGCGTTTCCTCGATGCGATAAGCCCCTATAAGGTCCATGCCTTCGGGGGACACAAGCACTACCATGACATTTACCGTTACGACGACGGACGCAAGGTCATGCACTGCATCGCCCGCACGCCGGGCGACCTGTTCATCAACGGCGACGTCAACTGCGACGGCACGCCGCGCGGCTATGCCGTGGTCGAGGTCGATGGCGAACGGCTCTCGTGGTATTACAAGCCGGCGGGCGGGAAGCGCGATATGCAGATGCGCCTCTATGCACCCGGACGCACCAATTCGGCCTGTGTCTATGCCAATGTCTGGGGTTATGACACGGCCTGGAGCGCCGTGGAGTGGATTCCCGCTTCGGGCGGGCAGGCGGAGGCGATGGAGCGGACGCAGCGCACCGATCCCTATTACGAGGAGGTGCTGGCGACGGGTGTGCGCGGAGGGACGCCGACCAATACGTGGCATATGTTCCGGGTCGATCCGGGCAGCGAGCGGGGCGGCATGGTGCGGGTCACCGACAGTTTCGGGCATACCTACGAATCGTCCGCGTCCTGGTAAATACGACATTCGAACAAAACCTTAAATACAACTTCAACGATGAAGAGACTTTTTCTTTTTCTGACCGTCGCGGCAGCCGTTTGCTGTGCGGCGTGCAGCGACGATCCCGAGGTCGCCGAATCCAACCTTTCACTGCTCGAGGATAACGTGACGTTCGATATGTTCGGAGGGCGCAGCGTCCTTGAAATCACGGCCGATTCGCCGTGGACGGTCTCCTGCGACGACGATTGGTGCCGCACCAACGTCGCCGAAGGTTCGCACACGAAGAAGATCGTTCTGACGGTCGACCAGAGTTTCCTGCCCGAGGAGCGCACGACCGCGGTGCGTTTTTACGCCGCGGGCGAAGAGAAGCACACCGTGACCGTGACGCAGGAGAAGTTCGAGCCGATCCTCGTGCTGGCGGAGAACGGCGCCGATATAACCGTCTACGGCGCCGGGAGCGAACCGGCCCTGAACCTGCGTGCATCCGTGGCATGGAAAATCGAGGGCGCGACCGACTGGTGCGCCGTGTCGCAGTCCGAAGGGACGAAAAGTTCGGTCGTGAAACTGTTGCTGACCGACGACGGCGAGGGCGTGCGTCCGCGCAGCGCGACGCTGACCGTCTCCTCCGAGATGGAGGGCGTCGAACCGCAGCAGGTGACCGTCGTGCAGCGGTCGACCGGAGCGAATACGGTCGTGGTCCGGGCGGGTGAAACCCGTGCGTTTCCGGCGCGGCGCACCGACGGCGCGTATGTGAAGGGCGTTGCGGCGGACTGGGTCTGGACCACCGACGCAGAGTTGCTTTCGGGGCTTGACTACGACGCTTCCCGGAATGAAATCACCTGCACTGCGGCCAAGTCGAAGCAGGGCAGCGGGCTGGTTGCGCTGTTCGACGCCGGAGGCGCGGTTGTCTGGTCGTGGCTGGTCTGGGTCGTGGACAAGATGCCTTCGGACGTGACCGTCGGCGGTATCGCCTGGCAGGACCGCAATGTCGGGGCCGAATACCATTCGACCGATCCGAAGGCCTGTGTGCAGGATTTCCGCTCCTACGGACTGTTCTATCAGTGGGGCCGCAAGGAGCCGTTCATCGGCGCGAAGATCCTCTCGAAGAACAAATATTACGAGGGGCATGCGGAGTATCCCGATGCTTTCGGCGCGATGACGCGCGAGGTGGTTTTCAACGCCTCCCGCACCGCCGGCTGGCAGATCA
>ENA-OROO01001595-OROO01001595.1-human-gut-metagenome-genome-assembly--contig:-NODE-1595-length-11476-cov-7.174591_pt1 | contig 11476 bp, 9 predicted proteins | sample MGYA00242130_ERZ509052 | MGnify/ENA primary metagenome ERZ509052 (study PRJEB26280, sample SAMEA2338730) | human gut metagenome | biome: human gut; feature: human-associated habitat; material: faeces... | reverse complement strand
CTCGGTTCCCGCCATTATGGCAACCCGCACCCTTTCCAGTGAGCGTGACCGCCGCATGACGATTTTGCTGACCCCGTTCATGAGCTGTTCCGCCAAGCTGCCCATTTATGCGCTGTTCACCGCCGCGTTTTTCCCGCGGGTATGGCGTGCACCGGTCATGATTTTCCTCTATCTTTTCGGCATTTTGTGTGGTATACTGTATTCGCTGATCCTCAAGCAGACCTGTTTCCGCGGTGAACCGGTACCCTTTGTGATGGAGCTGCCCAACTACCGCCTGCCTTCGCCCAAAAGCGTCGGCCAGCTGATTTGGGAAAAGGCCCGTGATTTTATTCAGCGTGCCTTTACAATTATCTTTGTTGCAACCGTCGTGATCTGGTTCCTTCAGACGTTCGACACCCGCCTGAATGTTGCTGCCACCCCGGATTCCAGCCTTCTGGCTTTGGTTGGCAGCCTGATCACCCCCATCTTCAAGCCCCTTGGCTTTGGCGACTGGCGCATTTCCACTGCGTTGATCACCGGCTTTACCGCCAAGGAAAGCGTTGTTTCCACCCTGACCGTCCTGCTGGGCGGCGATACCGGCGCGCTGAACATGCTGTTCACCCCGTTTACTGCGCTGGTTTTCCTGATCTTTACGCTGTTGTATACCCCCTGTGTTGCAGCCATTGCCGCTGTCAAGCGGGAACTGGGCGGTGGCCGGGCTGCACTGGGTGTGGTACTGATGCAGTGCGGCATTGCCTGGGTTGTGGCGTTTACCGTGCACTGTGTAGGGGTTTTGCTGGGGTTGGCATAAGGGCAGCGTATTCACCTGGCACTTTGTTTTCGCTTAACCCATAGGGAGGTTTTTTCCATGTCACTTCAAAGTATCCTTGTTCTGGTTATTATTTTTGTTCTGCTCGGCGTTGCCATCGGTTTTATTGCCAACAGCGAAAAGGGCTGGCACGGCGGCTGCACCGGCAACTGCGCCAGCTGCCAGGAACACTGCAATGACAAACAGAAAAAGAACCCGCCCAAGCAGCAGTGATGTCCAAGACCGAAGGAGACCGCCGTATGACTGCTGTTCAACAATCCGCCGCTCCGCACCCTGCCGTGCGCCAGCGCATTGACTGGATTGATACCGCCAAAGGTCTGTGCATGATTCTGGTGATTGTGGGGCACACCCTGCCCTACGGCAACCTGATGCGCAATTTCATTTTTTCGTTCCACATGCCGGCCTTTTTCTTTCTGACCGGCTATACGGCCCGCCGCCCGGATACCTGGCAGGGTTTTGCCCGCCGGGTCAGGAAGGACTTTGTTGCACTGATCGTTCCCGTGCTGGGTGTGGTGCAGGTGTTCAACGTTTTGCTGAACTTTTTCCTTTCTGATGACAGAAGCCTGACCAACCTGTGGGATATTGCCCGCTACAATGCCATCACCCTGTTCTGGGCCAGCGGTAACCCTGCCGACGGCATTCCCAGCTGCGGCATGCCATGGTTTTTGTTTGCACTGTTCTGGGGCAAGCTGATCTGGGAGCTGCTGGGGCTTTTGTTCCCCAAAGGGGATTTTGCCATCAGTTTCATTGTCATGCTGTTCGGGGCATACATCGGGCAGGTACAGTATCTTCCCCAATGTCTGGATGTTGCAATGGTCGTTGTCATGTACCTCACATTGGGGCAGCTGTTCCGCCAGCATCAGGCACTGTTGGACCGTTACCGGGTCCCGCTTTTCCTTGCCATGCTGATCCCCTGGACATGGTGCTGCCAGCAGGGCATTTATATTGAACTTGCTTCCCGCACATACTCCAATTACATTTTGTGCGCTTCCATCAGTGTATGCGGCATCTGGATCTTCTGCCATCTGTGCCGTGAACTGAACGCCAATAACGCTTTGCGGCCGGCGCTCAGCTTTTTGGGGCGGCACAGCCTGTGGCTGTTCTTTGTGCACCATATGGATGTGTTTACCAGTGCCATCTGGCAAAAAGACCACCTTCTGTTCACGCTGCCCTGCCGCATCGGGTGGGACATCCTGCTTTCCCTGCTGCTGCTTGGCTGCTGGACATTGCTGCGCACCGGCTGGCGCAGGCTGACCGCAAAATAAACTCTTTGAACCGTTCTGCATCCCCTGTTCCGGGCCTGCAGGGCGGTTTTTGTTTTGGCAGCGCTTTCTGCACAGTGCAAACATTGTTTTTTACCGCGGATTATGGTACAATGAATTGTCTATAAGTATGTATCGGGGATTCCCCTGAAATATCTATTTTTGAAAGGGCTTTTTATGGCAGAGCAACGCAACCAGACCCCTGCCGGGGATAACACGCAATGGACCACCATCATTCGGCCGCGCACCGGCTGGTTTGATGTGAACCTGGAAGAGCTGTGGCGCTACCGTGACCTGATTGTCATGTTCGTCAAGCGCAACTTTACCGTCATGTACAAGCAGACCATCCTGGGGCCGCTGTGGATCATCCTGAACCCGCTTATCACCACGGTGCTGTTCAACGTGGTGTTCGGCGGCATTGCCGGGCTTTCTACGGACGGTACGCCGAGCTTTTTGTTCTACATGGCAGGCAATACGGTGTGGACCTTTTTTGCCTCCTGCATCAACGGCACGGCCAACACCTTTGTGGCCAACAGCCAGGTGTTCGGCAAGGTGTATTTCCCACGGCTTACCACCCCCATCAGCCAGGTATTGACCAGCCTGATCAACTTCTTTATCCAGTTTGTCATGTACATTCTGTTCTGGGTCTACTTTGCCGTGACCGGGTCCGGTGTACACCTGACGGCCTGGGCGTTTGCCGTGCCGCTGGTGGTGCTGGAAGTCATGCTGCTGGGCCTGGGTGTGGGCATTATCGTTTCCGCCCTGACCACCAAGTACCGTGACCTTGCCATTGCTGTGAGCTTTGGCGTGCAGCTGTGGATGTACATTTCTCCTGTGGTCTATCCCCTTTCCAGCTTGGAGGAATCCCCCCGGCTGCAGATGCTGATGCGCTTGAACCCGATGACTGCACCGATCGAGGTGTTCCGCATGGGCACCCTTGGCACCGGCACCGTGGAAGTGGGCAGCCTGATCTACAGCCTGATTGTTACCGCAGCCGCCCTTGTGCTGGGCGTGGTGCTGTTCAGCCGCATTGAAAAAACCTTTATGGATACCGTGTAAGGAGGGGCGCAGATGGAAAACCAGACACATGCACAAAACCAGCGCGTACCCGTCATTCAGGTATCGGGCTTGAAAAAGCAATACAAACTGGGCCAGATCGGCGGCGGCACTTTGACGCATGACCTGCAAAGCTGGTGGGCCCGTGTGCGCGGCAAAGAAGACCCCAACACCGTGATCGGCACGGACGCCCGCCTGTTTGGCAAAACCTTTATGGCGCTGAACGGTGTGGACCTGACCGTGTACAAAGGCGAAGCGCTGGGCATTATCGGCCGCAACGGCGCAGGCAAATCCACCCTGCTCAAAATTTTGTCCCGCATTACCGCCCCCACCGAGGGCGAGATCCGGCTGTGCGGGCGGGTGGCTTCCATGCTGGAAGTGGGCACCGGCTTTAACAACGAGATGACCGGCCGCGAGAACATCTACATGAACGGCGCTATTCTGGGCATGACCCGCGCCGAGGTCGATTCCAAGATCGACCAGATCATTGAATTTTCGGAGTGCGGAGATTTTATTGATACCCCCGTCAAGCGGTATTCCAGCGGCATGTTCGTCAAGCTGGCGTTTTCCGTTGCCGCCCACCTGGACAGCGAGATCATGGTAATGGACGAAGTGCTGGCCGTGGGCGATATGAAGTTCCAGCAAAAATGCCTGGGCAAAATGAGCGATGTTGCCGGGCAGGAGGGCCGCACCGTCCTGTACGTCAGCCACAACATGAGCACCATCCGCCAACTGTGCACCCGCTGCGTGGTGCTGGACCAGGGCCGCGTGATCTTTGACGGCGATGTAGAACAGGCCATTGCCGTGTATATGGAAACCACCGATGTGAACGTGGTTCACTATGACCTGCTGGATGTTTCCCGCATGAACGCCAGCGCAGGCAAGCGGATGCGGCTGGAAACGCTGGACTTTGTGGGCAAGGAATCCAGTGTGTTTGCGGACACCGAAAAAATTCGGGTGCGCATTACCTGGCGTGTTTCGGAGCCGTTTACCGGGGTACACTTAAAGCTGAACCTGCATTTCCGGGATTCGACCCCCGTGGGCATTACCCACCCGGTCAACCTGGGCGCCGCCGTGCCCGGCAAGCTGTATACCACCGAGTTTGAGTTTGACCCCAGCCTGCTGGGCGAAGGCCAGTATTTCTTCTATGTGGATGTGTTTGACGGCGTGCTGACCCAGGCTGTCTGCCTGGACAAGCCAGTGACCGAGTTTGCGTTTGAGGTAACCTCCGGCGATTTGACCATGCCGGAATGGGCACCGGGCTGGGGCCGCATCCACTTCCCGCCGGTCAAAGTGTTGGAGAATGGATACGATGGGTGATATTTTCATCTGCCACACGCTGTATCATGTGTTAATCGCGCTGGTGCGCGCGCTGCGCAGCCGCCCCGGCAAGTCCACCCTTGTGCTGAGCACCTGTGTGCCGGAAGCCGAAACCCTGCGCGCTAAATTGCTGGACGCCGCGCCGGATCTGTGGGACGCTGTTTTGATCGTGGACGAGGAAAAGCTGGACGCACAAAACAGCGAAAGCGACTTTTACCGCCTGCGCCACCCGTTCCGCAAGCCGTATTTTACGCTGCCCAAGGGGCATGTGTACATCAGCAATGACTGGAGCGCTTTAGGGCGCTACCTGCAGCGGGAGCGCCGGGTTTATACCCTGTGCGAAGATACCTTTGGCGGCACGTTGGACCCTGACCAGCACCTGCTGGATGAGCAGCGCACCAACCCCCGCGGCCCCTACCGCTACTGGGGCGACAGCCCCTGCTGCCGCACGGTGGAAAGCGAAGACGCCGCGCGGTGCAGCATTTTTGGCGTAGACAAGCTGGTAACGGTATCCAAAGCGCAGCTACTGGAAAGCCTGATGGAGGAAGAAAAAGCCATCATCCGCCGGGTGTTTTTGGCCGTTCCCCTGCCGGAGCATGTGCAGGGTGCCTGCCTGCTTTTGCCCCGCAGCTTTGTGCTGGACGGCCTGATGGATCAGCCCACCCAGGACGCCATGTTTGCGGCTGTTGCCAAGAAATACTGCACAGAACCGCTGTTTATCAAAACCCACCCGCGGGATACCACGGATTATTCCAAGCTGTTCCCTACTGCTGTTATCCTGCCCCGCACCATGCCAAGCGAGGTTCTCAATTTCTGCCTGCCCTTCAAATTCCAGCGCGCCGTCACCGTGCAAAGCTGGGTCCTGCGCGGCTTTACCGCCGCGGAAGAAAAGGTGTTTGTGGGGCTGGAAGAGGCAGAAAAGTTGGTGCAGGGGTAATGCCTCCCCTTGAAAATACCTGTTCAGGTGATTCCATGGAGCTGAAACAACGTAAAAATCTGCGGCTGCAAAGTTTCGATTATTCTTCCGCGAAGTATTACTTTGTGACCATCTGCACCAAAAATCGCGCCCGTCTGTTTGGGCAGATTGTAGGGAACGGTCTTGACCGTTCCGCCGCCATGGAATTATCCTCACTTGGAAAGACTGCCGAGAAAATGCTGTTGGAAGTTCCTGTGCATTTCACTTCCACTGCGCTGGATGCTTATGTCATTATGCCAAACCACATCCACTGCATTTTAGCAATCGGCTGTAACGAGCTTTCGGAACGGTCGAGACCGTTACCTACACTGCCAACCATAATTGGGCAATATAAGTCCGGGGTGTCTCGCGCAGCAGGGTTCCCCGTATGGCAAAAATCCTACCACGACCATATTATTCGCAACCACTTTGACTATGAGGAAATCTGGCTTTATATTCAACAAAATCCCCAGAAATGGTTGAATGACCTGTTTTACACTGAATTTTGATATAAAGAAGGTTACTATATGAAACTTATCGGCGTTATTCCCGCCCGTTATGCCAGCACGCGGATGCCGGGCAAGCCGCTGGCGGATATTTTGGGCAAGCCCATGATCTGGTGGGTGTACCAGGAAGCCAAAAAGTGCAAAAAGCTCGATGATGTGTTTATCGCCACCGACGATGAGCGCATTGCCGAAGCCTGCCGCACCTACGGCATGGAATACTGCATGACCAGCCCCGACCATGACACCCCCACCGGGCGCATCTGGGAGGTTTCCACCAAGGTAGAAGCCGACCTGTATCTGCAGATCATGGGTGACGAGCCGCTGATCAACGTAAAGGCGTTTGATTTGATTCTGCCGGATACCCTGCCGGAGGACCCGTATTATGTCGCCGTGCTGACCAACCGGATGGAGCACCCCGCGGATGTGATCGATTTTTCCAACCAGAAGGTCGTGACCAACGCCGCACGGGAAATTTTGATGATCTCCCGCAGCCCCATTCCCTACCCCAAAGGCACGCTGGATTTTGAATACGAGAAGGTGACCGGCATCCAGCTGTACTCCCGCCGGGCGCTGGCGTTCTACCACGAAACACCGAAGTCCATTCTGGAAAAAGCCGAAGAGAACGATATGATGCGCTTTGTGGAAAACGGCCACAAGGTACATGCCATCGTCAGCCCGTACAAGACTGTGAGCGTTGACACCCCCAAGGACCTTGCCCTTGTGAGCGAAATCCTGAAAGGAAAAGAATAAATGCCCGATATTAAACTGTTGGACTGCACCCTGCGTGACGGCGGCTATGTGAACAGCTGGAACTGGGGCTTTGCTGCAGCCAAAGATATTATCGCCTCGCTGACCCGTGCCGGGACTGACATTGTGGAAGTGGGCTTTCTGCGCAATGTGGATGGCTACAACCCCGATGTGACCGTCTGCAACACCATTGAAGAGCTGAACAGACTGCTGCCTGCCCACACCGGCAGCACCATGTACAGCGGCATGGCCATGCGCTCCAATTATGATATTGCCAAGCTGTCCCCTTATGAGGGGCACGGCATTGAGATGCTGCGCATTACCGCCCACGATTACGATATCCGCGAAGGCATGGATTTTGCCCGCGAAGTCAAGGCCCGCGGGTACAAGCTGTCCATCAACCCCATCAACATTATGGGCTATGCCGACAAAGACTTGCTGTGGATTTTAGACCAGGTAAACGAGATTCACCCGTACCAGTTCTCCATTGTGGATACCTTCGGCAGCATGCGGCGGCGTGACTTAGAGCGCATCGTCAGCCTGGTGGACCACAACCTGGCCCCGGATATCCGCGTGGGGCTGCACCTGCATGAGAACATGGCGCTCTCTTTCTGCCTGGCGCAGGAATTTCTGGACAAGCACCTGGGCCGCGATACCACTGTGGACGGCAGCCTGATGGGCATGGGGCGCATTCCCGGCAACCTGCCCATTGAGCTGATTGCCGACTATATGAACGAGACCCTTGGCTGCCATTATGACATTGACGAGATGATGGACTCCATCCAGGACCATATCGCCCCGCTGAAAGGCGAGACAGCCTGGGGTTACACCCCGGCTTACTTCCTGAGCGCACGGTACAACCTGCACCGCGATTACGCCGAGCATTATCTGGACAAAGGCGATTTGACCAACCGGGACATCAACCATATTCTGGCCGGTTTTGACCGCAGCAAGGCCACCGCATACGATAAAGACTATGCCGACCGCCTGTACCGCGAATACCAGAACCGCGCCATTGACGACACCGCCGCGCTGGATACCCTGCGCACCGCGTTTGGCGGCAAGACCGTGCTGGTGCTGGCCCCCGGTGCCAGCCTGGCGGAGGAAGCTGGGCGCAATGCTGTGGCCGCCGCCAAGGCGGACTGCATTGTTTCAGCCAACTTCTGCCCGGCGTTCTGCCAGCCGGATTACGCATTTTTTACCAACAGCAAGCGGTTTGAAAAGCTGGACCTTGCTGCCCTGCCCTGCCCTGTTGTGCTCACCTCCAACCTGCGGCCGCTGCCGCAGGGGGCGCTGGCGGTCAATTATGACCGGCTGGCCGCCCCGGATGTGCAGAACGCATCCCTTGGCAGCAACAGCGTGCTGATGCTGCTGCGGCTGCTGCGGCTGTGCGGTGCCAAGGCCGTGCTGCTGGCCGGGGCCGATGGCTACAAGCCCGGTACCCCCGCCTATGCCGACAGCCTGCTGCACGCCCACACCGGGCGCGGAGCTGCGTTCAACACCGCCATGGCAGGTGCCATCAAAGCCTGCGGGCTGGATGTGACCTTTATCACCCCAAGCGAATACGCAAAATAACGAGGTTTGCCCATGATTCGACTTTTGGTTCTGGATGTAGACGGCACCATGACAGACGGCGGCGTGTACTATGATTCCACCGGCAACGAGCTGAAAAAGTTTGCCATCAAGGATGGGGCCGGGATCGTGCTGGCCCGCGCGGCAGGGATGCAGGTTATGATCTGCACCGGGCGCGAATGTGAAGCCGTGCGCTGCCGTGCCCAGGACCTGCACATTGACTATCTGTTCCAGAACGTACACGACAAAGCCGCCTTTTTGAGCAGGTTTATGGCTGAGCACAGCCTGACCAAGCAGGATGTTGCCTATTGCGGCGATGACCTGAACGATTTGACCGCCATGGCTCTGTGCGGCTTTGTGGCCTGCCCGGCCGATGCTGCCGGCCCTGTGCTGGGGCGGGCGGATTTCATCTGCCGCCAAAAAGGCGGCGAGGGCGCTGTGCGCGGCACGGTGGAAGAGATCCTGCTGCGGGACGGCCGCCTGCCTGCCGCCGTTAAAAAAGCCTTTGGCGCAAAGATTTGATGGGTGCGGCTGAAACGTTAAATATTCCGGTGTTTGTTTTGGACACCCCCTGAACGCTGAACCACCAAAACCGGGAGGAGCCCGTATGAGCAAAATAAAGGATTTTCTGAAAAGCCCGCTGGGCACCGCCTTGTGCGCCGCTGCTGCCTGCCTGCTGGCCGTGGTGCTGGTTTGGTTGGCCGCGGTGCGCCCCAACAATGACAAGAGCCTGTCGGAGCGCATCAGCGATGATTACAGCCAGTACAGCGCCGAGCTGGACGAAGCCAACGGCGCTGCCCAGACCTTTGATACCGACAATGACCTGCTGGCCATGGCCTTTGTGTTTGGCACCAGCAACGGCCAACCCACCGGTGAGCTGCACCTGGAACTTGCCGATGCCGACACCGGCGAGGTGCTGGCCCGCTCCACCGGCGATATGGCGAACATTGTGGCCGGGCAGTACACCGGCATGGGGCTGGATACCCCCGTGACCGGCAGCGCAGGCCGCCGCTACCGCATGACCCTGAAACCGGAGTATACCGGTTCCGGCCGGTTGACCGTGGGCTGCAGCAACGGCGCTGTGCTGTGGAACGATACTTTTACCGTAAACGGCGAAGCCGTGGACGGCACGCTGGCGCTGCTGGTGACTTACAAACAGATTGGCGGATTTTTGACCCGGTTCTTTTTGCTGGTCGGGCTGCTGGCCAGCGTTGTGGTGTTCCTTGGCATTTATTTTGCCATGCGGGGCCGCATGCCGCTGCACCGGCTGGTGTTTGTGCTGGTGCTCTGCTTTGGCATGCTATACAGCTTTGTGCTGCCGCCCTATGCCGCACCGGACGAAAAATACCACATCAACCAGTCCTTTACTTTAGCCTGCAAATGGGCCAACATGCTCTCGCCGGATGAATGGCGGATGGGCAATGTGCCGCTGGATATGACCTACCGCCGCGAGCACGACTTTGACCCCCTGCTGCAAAACGAAACGACCACCGTGTTCAGCTGGCAGGAACTGAGCGAAAACCTGTTCACCACCACCCCTGACAGTTTTGACAGCCACACGGCGCTGGAAGAACTGCAGACCGACCGCAATCCCACGCTGTACCTGTTCAGCGCGGCAGCGGTGTTCCTGGCATATGTTTTTCACCTTGGCTTTGTTCCGGCGCTGATGCTGGGGCGCACAGCAAATTTAATTGTGTTCGCTTTGTTAGCGGCGCTGGCCGTTAAAGCCGCGCCGTTTGGCAGGCGGGTATTCGCTGCGGCGGCCCTGCTGCCCATGACGCTGCATCTGGCGGCTTCTTTCAGCCGGGATTCCCTACTGCTGGGGCTGGCGTTTGCCTTTACTGCGCTGTGTATGCAGGCGATTTTTGGCTGCAAGGACGGCACGGTGCTGCCGGAGGAGCTGTTCAGTGAGCATATCGACCCCAACGGTCTTGAGTTCTTTCTGCGGGATCCGGTTGCGCCGGAACCCGCACCGGAAAAGCCCGCAACTCCCGATCCCGATGCCAACAAGCACGCCTTCGAGGTGTTTCTGGACTGCATCGCCATGGACGACGGCCTTGTGCAGTACCTCATCGACGTGCTGAAGCGCATGGACCGCAAGGAGTTCTTCAAGCTGAGCCAGATCACCACCAAGCTGGATCTGGATCCGGAGGAATTCCTCTACTGGCTCTCCCACCGGGAGCTCTACGCCGGCGAGGAGGAGCAGGCCTGCGCCGCTATGATGGATCACGCGCTGCTGCGGCTGGCGGAGGAGGGACGGCTGGACGTGGTGGCCGCCCTGCTCAGCGGCGACCAGAAGACCTTCGAGACGTTCCGCTGCGAAGCGCCGGAGCTTGTCCACGCCCCGGTGGCCACCTATGACTGGTACGCCCGGAACTATCTGGATCGGGACTACCCCATCCGTCTCATCATGCGTCTCAACGGCGTGAAATTTCCCAACTGAGGTGAACTATGAACGAACAGTATAAGCAGCTGGGCGTCAGCGACGCGGTGCTGACCTACGGCGAGACCATTCTGGTCTCCCTGCGGGAGCGCTTCGACGCCATCGACGCCATCGCCGAGGCCAACCAGCTGAAGGTCATCAACGCCATGCAGAAAAACCGCGTGGCCGCCAACCATTTCAACCTCTCCACCGGCTACGGCTACGACGATGAGGGCCGCGACACGCTGGAGCGGGTCTACGCCGACTGCTTCGGCGCGGAGGCGGCGCTGGTGCGCCCGCAGATCACCTGCGGCACCCACGCGCTGGCGCTGGCGCTGGGCGCGAACCTGCTGCCCGGCGACGAGCTTCTCAGCCCTGTGGGCGCGCCCTACGACACGCTGGAGGAGGTCATCGGCATCCGGGAATCCGTCGGTTCCCTGAAGGAGTACGGCGTCAGCTACCGGCAGGTAGACCTGCTGCCGGACGGTTCCTTCGACCTTGACGGCATCCGCGCGGCCATCAACGAAAAGACAAAGCTGGTGACCATACAGCGCTCCAAGGGCTACGCCACCCGCCCCAGCTTCTCCGTGGAGCAGATCGGCCAGCTGATCGCCTTCTGCAAGCGGTGCAAGCCCGACGTGATCTGCATGGTGGACAACTGCTACGGCGAATTCACCGAGCTGACCGAGCCGGTGAACGTGGGCGCGGACATGATGGTGGGCAGTCTTATCAAGAATCCCGGCGGCGGTCTGGCTCCCACCGGCGGCTATATCTGCGGCCGCGCCGACCTGATCGAGCGGTGCGCTCGGCGGCTCACCGCGCCGGGTC
>ENA-OROO01001594-OROO01001594.1-human-gut-metagenome-genome-assembly--contig:-NODE-1594-length-11480-cov-5.281400_pt1 | contig 11480 bp, 13 predicted proteins | sample MGYA00242130_ERZ509052 | MGnify/ENA primary metagenome ERZ509052 (study PRJEB26280, sample SAMEA2338730) | human gut metagenome | biome: human gut; feature: human-associated habitat; material: faeces... | reverse complement strand
GCAACGACTGCCCGCAGGCACGATGAACGACTCCTCGTCCTGATCCACCTCGACGGGCGCGTCGCACTCGAAGCGTACGGTGTAGATGTCCGTCAGGATATGGACTTTCTCGGTTACGAAAAGAGGATATAACGATACGGTATGCGTCTTAGGCACGTAAGAATACGTCTCGGTCGCGCAGAGCAGTTCGCTATGCCCTTCGTCAGCGTACCATCCCGCGAAACGATAACCCGCGTCGGCTGTCGCCGTGAGGGTGCAACCCTGTTCGTAGCAGGCGGCACGCAGCGTTTTGCGAGGACAATGCCCCTGTAACCGAGACTGTACCGCCGTCGGAGAGTAGGATCGAAAGCGTATTGGCAAGCGTATGCTCGAAACGGCAGCGGCTTTCATAGCCGTAGCTGTCACGCACGCGCACTTCATAAGCGAGCCGTGCGCGAGCTTCGGTGATGACCTTCGGGTAATAGACCAGTTCGTAATAGTTCGATCCCTGCTGGTAATAGAGCGAGAGATCGTAGCGGGGATCGCACTCCTCGTAATCGACGAGGAACGTCCCGTCGGTCGGGGTCAGCAGCTCCAACGCGCCCGTGAGTGTCGGCTCGCTCTTCGTACGTTCGATATTCACGTAAAGCGAAGCGTTGAACGGAAGTACGCAATAGTCGCCGATGCGGTTGCTCTCGAAATCGTCGGTCACGCTCAACGTATAGCCGTGTACGCGGGTGTCCACCTCATTGTCGCCCGAGATCGTGATGTCGAGCGTATGGGACGTATTACGCCCTACGTTGAAGTCCGTCGTATTGTTCTCACCCAGGTAAATGCGGTAGTCGAGGATGCGGCTGCCCCGCGTGGCGCGGATCATCAGGTACGAAGCGCACGCAGGGGCGTTGTCGGCGTTTTTATCCCGCTGGTCCGTAATCGAGGATACCGTGCCCTGCGGGTTCTCGAAGAGGTATTGCACGCCCGAACAGCTGCGCCGCGCGGCGTCGGGAAGCTCCACGAGCGGAGCGTCGGTGAAATCCTTCTCCGAGGTCGAAGCTGACGCGGCCGCTGCGAAAAGCCCTGTCCGCACGGGTATCGAGAACAGTTGCACGGAATATAATTCGAGGTCGGGGACCTTATCCGCTACGCGGATGTTGTAGGCGATCTTGGCCACGGTGCGCCGCACGCTCAATGTAGGAAGCGTAACGGTCCCTTTATCGGGCGCGATCGCAACAGTCGTCACGGCCGACATGGGAAGCGTCGCATACTCCTCCTGCCACTTGATCGTGTAGGTACGAAGCTGTTGTACGCTCCGCTCGCCCAGGTCCGCACCCAGGTTGGCGGCGACGTAGAGATCGTACTCCCCGGGCAGGCACTCGAACCGCACCAGCGCCGAACGGGAGTAAAAATGCAGGCTTTGGCCGTTGCTGCGGCCGAACAGGTAGAGGTTGATGTCGCGGATCGCCTCCTCGTCCGTCGCGCGGGTCGCAAGGCGAAGCATATCTTCGGTCGTAATACGCAGTTCGGCCGTGACCGGACGTTCCGAGGCTGCGCTATCGACCGGCATAGTCACTTCCCGGCTGCACGAGCACAGCAGCAGATAAAAAAGCGGAAGAGAGATTGTTCTGAACATAGGAATCGGTTTTTTAGAACAGTCTGCCGCCCTTGCGGGCGACAGACTGTCGGGAAAAGGTTTCTCAGGCTCCCAGATCGATCTGCTGCGTTACCGGAGACTCCCAGTCGGCGACCGTGATCGTAAGGCCCACCTCCGAGCCTACCAGACCCGTGATCGCAGCTTCGATGCGATAGTAACCGTTACGCACGATCGCTCCGCCTGCCTTGCCCGTGACAGGTACCGTATAGACGATTTCCGTACGGTCGGAGGTCGTCGAGGTGCTGCCGTCGGCGTCGTAGCTCGCCGTGATCTCCAACTGTACACGGTTGCCCTCGGCAAGAGCGCCGTTTTCGAAGACGTAGAACAGGTTGTCGTATCTGCCCGCTGCGGCGGTGGCGGTCTGCGTATGGGTATAGCTCATCGCGCCGGGCGAAGGAGTTGCGGGCGCGATGACAGGCGACTGGCTCGCCGCTTTCGAGAGCTTGACGCCCGTGACGGTGATCGTTCCCGAATATTTCTCCGCGAAGGCCGCATCGATCGTGGTCTGCACGGAGAGCTTGGCCACCGTTCGGCGGAGCGCCATCGCAACGTCGGTCGTCGAACCCTCGGCGATGGATTTGCTCGCAGAGGCCGACATCACGAAGCCGCCCGCACGCTTGGCCTTGGTCGAGACCTCCGCGAAGGTGCCGTTATAGTCCGCAGCGGAGGCTTCGACCTTCGAGAGCAAGGCCGATTTGGTCGTAACACCCGTGAGCGAAAGGTTCGCAACGGCGTAGAAGTCGCACGTCGTACCCGCTGCCGAATGCGGCAGCGCGAAGGTCGCCGACTTGTCGGCGAGTTCCTCGGAGGTGAACGAACGCTGCGCAACGAGGTTGCCTTGGGAGTTGAAAACGTAAACCGTCAGCGACGTGAGACTCTTCTCCCACGTTTCGGCGGCGGCAGTCGAGTTCAGGGATGCACGCGAAGCCGGGGCATCGGTAAAGGTGAGGCACACGGCAGCGCCGTCCAGCGGCTCACCGTTCGTACCGTAAGTCACGGTCTCCTCCTTCGAGCAGGAGACCAGCGCAAGGGCGGCCAAAGCCGCGACAAATGTTTTTTTCATAATGGAATAAAGGATTAAAGGGTCGTTATTTATTTCGGTTCGTTTTTTTCGGCTCGCCGTCCCGCATCTTCCGCGTGCGTACACGGTGGCGGAGCTTGGCTTCATAGCCCGGAGGGCCGTTGTCGTCGATCCACTGCCGGATGCCGAGGCGCAGCTCGGCTTTCAGCTGCCGGAACTCGGGACGCGAGGCGAAGTCGTCGCCCAAAGCATAGCCGGCGAAGATCGGCTCGCAGGGCGTCAGCAAAGCCCGGGCGACGGTGCGGCGCTGATCTTCCGGAATGTCGGGGAAATCGTTCGCGAGGATCAGGTCGATCGTATCGAACTTCGAGAACAGCAGACCTCGGAAAAGACTCCGGTCAGCAAGGCGAAGCGCACACTCGGCACTGCCGCCCGCGTCACAAGTACGACGGTAGAGGTCGGCGGCCACGGCGCTGCGACGATCCAGAAGTTGTGCGCGGTACTGGAGCTGGGGATGGCGTTCGCGAAGGTAATAATCCAGTCTTGTCCGGAACCACGGCTCGGAATATATCTCCATAGCGGTATGCTATCGTTTCCGACCCCGCCCCTGCTGCGACTCATCGGCCCCCTGCGAGGCCTGATGGGATGCTTCGGCCGCCTCGCTGCGCTCCTGACGCGACAGAAAGCGGCTGTAAGTACGGTTGTCGCGCGGGTTCACGTACAGAACCTTGTTCTTCATCGGCTCCCCGAACGAATCCTTGACCTGACCCGCCGAGACCGGGCCGCCGGCAAGCAGCGTTTTCACATCGGCATCCGAGAGCTGGTCACGAAGGTACTTCGGGACGTACGGCTTGTCGTAAACCGGATCGCTGATCGTATAGCGGCCCCGATAGACGTCGTAGTTCAGGATGCCCTTGTAGGTGTTCTCCGTATCGCCGTAGGCCGTGCATCCTTCCAGAGGGATCGAGCCGCCGCTGCGAAGGATCTTTTGTCCCGCATCGTCGATGCGACGTCCCTCGGCGAACTCCGGGATCTTGACATCGCGGTGCGGAACGGCCACAAGGCGGTTCGTCGAAGGGTTGAAGGCCACGTGGCAGCGCTCAGCTTCCCCCGTGATGCTGTTATGGACCGTGACAAGGTGTTGCAGTGTCTTGCCGCGAGCCAGAAGTGCCTTGTCGTCGGGCGTGATCTCCGAGGCATACTCCTCACGTTCGTATTCGGGCTGCACAAGCGGCGTATCGAGGCGGAACTTCAACTCATCGTTATGGTCCCGGTAGAAACTCAGGTTGAAAAGACCCGTCGTCGTGCCGTGGTCCGAAAGCTGGACCGTCGCAGGAAACAGCTCTCTGGTCGGGAGCCCCAGCATCAGGCTCCGCTGCGTGCGCTGCGGCAGCGCATCGAAGTCGATGCCCAATTCTTGCAACTCCGCACGCGGAATCTCAACCTTGTCGTATTTCACCTGTTCCAGTTCGGCCGTGTTCACGACGTACTTGTTATACGTCTCCCAGCCCTCCTCGCTCTTCGGATTGCTGACGAGCTTGCCCAGCGATGTGACGATCTTGCCGACGGAAAAGACGGGCACTTTCAAAAACTGAAACTGGATCGGATTGTCCTTCTGGGATTTGAAACCTCGGATGAAAGCCGCTACGGCATTGCTGCTCCGGAACGGATAGAACGCCGGACGGTTCTTCGCAAGAGGCTGCACGGTATGCACCTCTCGGCGATCCCCTTTGGTCACCAGCTTGGAAACGGCCTCTACCTGGCCGCTGTCCGGATTGCGCACGAGAAGCGTTTCCCGGTAGTCGTTTTCCTGTTCCTGACCCTCGGTCGGATTTACATTTTCTTCTGTTGCCATAATACTGTCTTTTAGTTAATAATGTGTGATTTGTACTTCGACAGCGGCAAATATAGAGGCCCGGAAGACGATCCCGACGGATGGCACGTCAGGGCCGTTCTGGGCGTGAAGAAAGACGAAAATAGCCCGTAAAATAAAAAACGCAACAATTTAACTGAGATTCCAAATAGAATCGTTCAAACGATCCAATCTAAACAAGATACGAAAATCTGAAACCTGCTTTTCGATGCTTCTTGTGAAAACTGTAACTTTTGTGCCTTGCTGTGCTAACTATATTGTCATTTCAAACTTTAGAATAAAATTCGCGAATGGGCATATGGGCATTCAACCTAAATATATCAAGTCATTTTTGTGTTCATCGAGTTAAATTCGTATATTTGACAACCTATTTAATCAAAGCCGGTATGAAAATAGAGAAAATAAAAATTGAGAACTATAAGGTATATCGAAATACAGAGATTCGAAATTTATCCAATTTCTCTGTTTTCCTGGGGGCGAACGGTGCTGGGAAATCAACGCTCTTCGACGTATTCGGTTTTTTAAGCGATGCATTGAAGGCGAACGTAAAAACCGCACTTAACAAAAGAGGCGGCTACAGGGAAGTATATTCGCGTGACGGAGAGGGGCCTATACTTTTTGAAATAAAATTCCGTAACGATAAGATCGAAGGAGAAACACAGCCTCTAATTACTTATCGCTTGGAAATCGGATTTGAGAATGGATTGCCTATTATCACTACTGAAATCCTGAGTTATCGGCGCGGCGGATATGGACGTCCGTATCGTTTCCTTGATTTTCATCGGGGCGAGGGAACGGCCATTATTAATGAAGATGAGTATTCTTCTTCCTCATCATCCACTTTTCAGGACCGTCGGGAACAGCAAACCCTCGACTCTCCCGACATCTTGGCGATAAAGGGATTGGGCCAATTTCAGAAATTCAAAGCAATCAGCTCTTTTCGCAGATTGTTGGACGATTGGTATGTGTCGAATTTTCAGATACAGGAAGCCCGTAATGTAGAAGATGTCGGCTTCAGCGAACATCTTTCTACGAGCGGAAATAATCTGGCACAAGTCACCCGCTATATCTGGGAAAATCACCGGAACGTATTCAATACCATTTTGGAGAAATTCAGAAAACGTGTTCCAGGTGTCGAGAATGTCATTGCGGAAGAGACGCAGGATGGTCGTATTGTTCTTAAATTCAAGGATAATTCTTTCCAAGATCCTTTTGTCGCGCGTTTCGTATCCGATGGTACGATTAAAATGTTCGCTTATTTGGTATTGCTGAATGACCCTGTAAAACATCCTCTGTTGTGCGTGGAAGAACCTGAGAACTATCTGCATCCCGAACTGTTGCCCGAATTAGCGGAAGAATTCAGAGAATACGCCGACAAGGGCGGGCAGGTTTTCATCTCGACTCATTCGCCCGACTTCGTCAATGCCCTGCAACCCGATGAACTGTTCTGGCTTCAGAAAAGCAATGGCGCCACAACCATTCGGAAAGCATCCGAAGATGCGACCATCAAGGCCTTATATGCCAATGGCGATAAATTGGGATGGCTCTGGAGAGAAGGTTATTTGAAAGGAAGCGGACCGTACTAATCGAGGAAAGCATGGACCGTTTGGAATTTCTTGTCGAAGAAAGGTCGATGGCAGAAGTGTTGAAAGTGCTTTTGCCTCGGATATTACCGGCATCTTGGGTGTTGGATGAGAATTATTTCATCCGTCCACATGAGGGAAAATCGGATTTGAAACGTTCCATTCCCAAGAAACTGAAAGGATTCGCCCAACATAAAGAACAGACCACCGGTTTTATTATCATCCAGGATCAAGACAGTAATGACTGCCGACAACTGAAACAAGAACTCGTAGCGCTATGCAAGGCAAACCAGGCACCGAATATTAAGTTTCTCGTTCGTATCGTCTGTCATGAGTTGGAGGCTTGGTATTTAGGGGATATGAAGGCTATTCAGGCCGTGTTTCCCAGATTCAACCCTGCGAGACATCTCAAAAAATCTCTGTTTCGTTTGCCAGATACCTGCCAAAATCCCAAAACAAGGCTTAAGGATATTGTAGGCGACTATCAGCAAATTGCAACGGCACAAATGATTGCTCCTTACATCGACATTGAGCATAACCGTTCTGAAAGTTTCCGGCAATTCGTATCGGGAATACGAAAATTCATCACGGCAAAAAGGTAATGTAATTTTTAGCTATTTCTTTGCCAACAGATGTCGCAGTGCAGGATCTTCGGCGATGCGTCTGAGTTCCCGTTTTATGATTTGCGTGACGTCCTCCTTGATCTGCGTATAATTGCGTCGGATGATCTCCTCCATACGATCCACGCCGTCGGCATCGCGGAACGAGGATATTTCCGGGATCGGAACGTACGACGTCGTCTCCCCTGCGAGCTTCTCCCTGTCGATGACGATCTCGGCATGGAAGATTTGCTGTTCGATGCGTTCGTCGAAGTTGTCCGCCACGGCACCCACGAACATACCTTGCGAGAGGTTGGAGATCTTCGAGGCGGGAATCAGGCTGTTGAGCTGCGAGAAGTCCTGAAAGCTCAGGCATACGGCCACCTTGTTCGAGCGGGCCGTGGCGATCAGGTTGTCTAACCCCCGGAAATAGATCGTGGGCAGCTCGTCGATGATGATCGACGACTTGAGTTTTCCTTTCTTGTTGATGAGCCGCACGATACGCGAATTATAGAGGCCCAGCGCTGCCGAGTAGATGTTCTGCCGGTCGGGATTGTTGCCCACGCACAGGATCTTCGGGTCTTCGGGGTTGTTGATGTCCAGCGTAAAGTCGTTGCCCGTCATCGCCCAGTAGAGCTGCGGGGAGATCATGCGCGAGAGGGGTATCTTTGCTGAGTATTCGTTCTCGATCAGGCGTGTTTCCTGCATGAAACTTTCGTTTTCGTCGTTGAACGGGTCCTCGCGCAGCCGCTCCTTGACCAGACGTCCGATCCATAGACCCGCCAGAAACAGCGAGAGGAAGCCTATGCTTGTAGCTGCGACATAGAGCGGTGCCGCCCACTGCGGCGGCAGGTGCCGCAGCGGATCCCCGAAGAAGAAAAGCAGCTGGCCCGCCGCAGCTGCGAGAAGAATCTGCCGGCGCGTGATGCGCTCGGAGCGCACGCTGCGCGTACCCCGGCAGCTCAGAGCCAGAAATCCCGCAGCGAAGAGTTTGGTCAGGTACGAGTAAGTGAAAAGCCCCGTCGTACGCTGGACGTTCCGCAGCAGACGGTCCGATGCGCCGAGCGTGCAGCCGTGCGTATCGAACCATCCGTAGTATTCATAAGAACAAACCGTTTCATTCAGTTTCTAAAACCGACAACGTCCGTTTTGTTTCGTACCTTGTGTTGATTAATACACATTCCAATTAAAAATATAAAAAAAGCCAACCAGGAGGTTGGCCTTTTTAAATTATTTATAGGTCATGGATTCTCTGCATCAGACTCTTCCATATACTTAAATCCATCAGGAAATTGAATGTCAGTACTTTGACATACCGTTTCTCGAAACCAGTATTTTTTGCCGGTTCGAATTTCTTCCCATGTATATTTTTTCAGGGTGTCGGCATGAAAAGCATAAACATGAATACAGTCGCCGCGATTGATTTTTGTGCCGTATGGTAAAATATAATAAATCCTACCGGGAGCCCATGAGCTGCTTTGTAAATTACAGTCAACATGATCAATTGATAAAGGTAATTCTCCATAATAAGGATAAATTACACCATTTTCTTGATGTTGATTGATAAGCATGTAAATGTCACAATCTGTGTTATTGTAAAAGTCCTGTTTCCAATCCTTGTCTGTCGGCAGACAAGACATGAAAAAACAACATATAAGAACTATTTTTTTCATATGATTTTGGTGAATTATTCATTAAAAGGAATACCACCGTCGGATGGATATTCTTGTTCTTTTTTGCGATCTTTCATTATTTTATTCCATACATCTGCGCCAAAATAACTTTTTGCATAACGATTTGCTTGTCGTTCGATATGAAATCGAAAAAGCATTCCCTTATGAGTTCCCATCCATAAATAATTATTACCATCAATGCCTCTCACCCAATCTTTTCCGTCCGGATCAATTCTACTTGTCAGATTTCCCGCGCAAAGTTGTATTGTCCTATACGGAAATATTTCACAAGCAATGGGTCTTGTTGCAGGAAATGGACTCCTTCGGCATCATAAAACCGTGCTCCGAAATCGGTATAATCGATCTTTTGGAATCGTAGATGTCGTTTTTCCTTACCGGAGAAGGTGTAACGATTATCCGATGTCGGCATGTCGGGTTGTGCCCACTCCTTGCCGAAGGGATAGTAATCGTTCTGTTCGATCACCGAACCGTCGGCGGCGACAATCTGCCGCACGCTGCCCAGATGATCCGTCAGGAAATAGCGCGTTTCCATTCCGCCCGACGTGGCCACTATGCGCCTGCTACCGAAGCCCGTACTTTCGAATGTCCCGTCATTATGTACCAAAGAACCTGCATAACGAGTGGATTCGTTGTCGTCGTGTCCGCGCACCTCGATCTTTGTACCGTCGGAAAGTGAGATATAATACAACCCCTATCCCCGTCAATATGAATCGTAGGCAAGTTAACTAAATTATACAATATTTCAAAACTATGCAAAATGGCAGACAATATTGTCTGCCATTATCAGGGATCATTTAAGAGAATCTCATTTACAAAATATATAATCCGTTATCGTCCGTCTGGAACAGTGTTCCAAAATGATTTTGGAAGAGGGTTGTATTTCCCATCATAATAAAAATTTTTCGCTCGTTCATCCCAAACAGGACTTCTCGATCGAATAAGATCGATTAAATAATAAGCTAAAATGCTATCCCGGAATATTGTCCTATTATATTGCAAATAGTCATATCCATTTAATGCAAGAGTATCAATCGTATCAGAAGAATGAGAATAGAGTAGTGCTACGATCCAAGTGTCGATATTAAGCCTGGAAGCAATAGCATTAGCATGCGTAATCCTATTGCGAATAAACTGTAATGTATCTCTATTCTTTATTATTATTTCCCCTCTATTCGTAGTATCACTCAGAAAATCATGCATTTCTACTGTCGCAATTCTCAATATACCCCATGGAGCCTCATCTGAGTAATATATAATCGCACTGTCGATTATTGGATGGCAAGACTTATGGGGACTCGATTGGCACCAGACATATATGCAGGTCAAGAAGGGTATCAAGGTGATAATATATTTTTTCATAATTCAATGAATTTAATCATAATATTGATTGTTTGTTTCGTAGATGTATCTTGATATCTCTTTCGGTTTCATATTAGTGATATTCACATTAGCCTGTTTCCCATTTGAATTAGTTCTCGTTGTTTGCTGCTTATTGATATCGCCATGTTTACGAGCTGCTTCTTGCTCCGTACCTGTAATTACCCGTCGTTCTTCTCCTTTTGAATATTGTTCATCCGAGTGGCTCTTGACAGATTCATTATATTGTTGCTTTACTTCATTGTCATTGCTTTGTATCGTACTGTCATATTTCTGGGCATGGTCCGCTTCATGAGCTAATACTGTTGCAGGAGATAATAGTTTCCCATCTGTTGTTTCTACTAAATGATTGGGATCCCAACTAATCGTACCGGTGTTGGGGTCAAACTGTGTTCCTTCGATACTTGTTGCTTCATCAATATAATATATATTATTTGAACTTTGTAGCTTGGCAATATCTCCTGCCGTGCCGCATAAGTTCATATATTGAATTGTTTCCGCAAACTTTTGCTTGAAAGATTCTGACACTCCAGGAGCGAAATATAATTTTCGACCATCCAAGTCTAAAAAACTAACCGGATTCCCCGCACAGTAACAGTATTGTCCGATCGGATAGTATTTCTCCAGCAGCGGATCCTGCGTGAACCATCGACCCCAATCGGGATTGTACATGCGCGCCCCGAAATCGACATAGGGAAGACTCAGAAATGCCTGCTCCTCCTTTCCGGAGAACCGATGACGGTTGTCAGAAATCGGTGCTGCAACCGCAGCCCATCGTTTGCCGAACGGATAGTAATCGTTCTGTTCGATCACCGAATCGTCGCCGGCGACGACCTGTCGCACGCTGCCCAGATGATCCGTCAGGAAATAGCGCGTTTCCAGACCCTCCGACGAGACTACGAGCCGTCTCCCGCCGAAAGAGGCGCCTTCGAAACTCCCGTTGTCGTATACCAAAGAACTTGCATATTTGACCGGATAGCCTTCGTCGAAAGCACTTACTCCGACCTTTGTTCTGTCGGTGAGATGGGGCTAATACAAGTTAAATTACATTTGGCAAGTTAAGAAAATTATAATAAATAAAAAAGCCCGTCATGGCGTCCTGCCGGATATTTCCGTTTGCGTCGTATTCGGCCTAAGATTTAATTAAACTGATCTATAATGTATTAAAAAATATGTCTTTTTTGTCTTTTTCAAAAGGTCATAGATGATAATAAAAAAGTGGCGCTATGAAATTTTTCATAGCGCCACTTTTTCGAATAGAGTTATAAATTTAATAGACTGTTTATTTTATTGGTCTATATAATCCAACCATGCCAAATATAAATCAAAGATCCCACGATTAATATTAAATACAATGTATAAACATAGTTATTTATTGGGAAATGTTTAAATTTATAATAGAATAATAAAGAATATGTTATGCTAAATAATGCGATTGGAATATCTATAATAGACAGCCAGATGAAAAGAACAAAATCATCTCCACCTTGCAAGCTAAATATATTGCATATTAAATAATATATTATTAGAAATATAAAATATAATATTACCGACATCAATGCTATTATTGCATGGGTTTTCTGTTTCATAATTTATGGAATTATAAATTAATTTTGTAAAATCCAATTGTGTCCATCATATCTTTGTACATTTCGTTCCTCTCTCCTTGGTTGGTATTGGCCGCCAGCCGTCCCGGTCCTGGG
>ENA-OROO01001586-OROO01001586.1-human-gut-metagenome-genome-assembly--contig:-NODE-1586-length-11526-cov-2.771511_pt1 | contig 11526 bp, 8 predicted proteins | sample MGYA00242130_ERZ509052 | MGnify/ENA primary metagenome ERZ509052 (study PRJEB26280, sample SAMEA2338730) | human gut metagenome | biome: human gut; feature: human-associated habitat; material: faeces... | reverse complement strand
TATGTACCGATAGATCTCGATGCGATTGATCCAAATCAGATGACAGACAGGGAAAAAGGATACCTGAATGCTTATCATGCGAGAGTTTATGAGCTTGTTTCACCATTTTTGAATGATGAGGAGGCCCAGTGGCTCAAGAAATATACAAGAGCTATTTAACGTTACTGCCTGCACTGCAGTGTGACCGGCAGCGATTACAACAATATTAAGTAATAAGGAAAGTATAAAATGAGTGAAAAGCTTGTACTTATAGACGGACACAGTATTTTAAACAGGGCATATCACGGACTTCCTGATCTGACCAATTCAGAGGGGCTTCACACAAATGCAGTCTATGGATTTTTGAATATCATGTTCAAGATTCTTGACGAGGAAAAGCCTGACTATCTGACGGTGGCATTTGATGTGCATGCGCCGACGTTTCGCCACAGAATGTTTGATGCGTACAAGGGCACGAGAAAGCCTATGGACGAGGAGCTCAGGCAGCAGGTGCCTATGATAAAGGAAATGCTTACTGCCATGGGCATTAAAATCGTGGAAAAGGAAGGCTATGAGGCCGACGATATACTTGGAACCTTATCTGTCAGGGCAGAAAAGGCCGGTATGGATGTCGCCATCATTTCCGGAGACAGAGACCTTTTGCAGCTTGCGACTGACCATGTCATGGTAAGGATTCCAAAGACAAAGAAAACAGGAACTGAGATAGAAAACTACAATACAGCAGATGTTATCGAAAAGTACGGCGTCACTCCAAAGGAGTTTATCGATGTAAAGGCTCTGCAGGGAGATACGTCTGATAATATTCCCGGGGTACCCGGTATCGGCGAAAAGACAGCAGGCGCACTTATAGCAAAATATCACTGTATAGAGGCAGTACATGAGGACGCTGAGAATGTAAAGCCGCCAAGGGCTTCAAAGAATATAGTGGAGTATTGGGAGCAGGCGCTTATGAGCAAGGAGCTTGCGACAATCATACTTGATGCGCCGGTTGACTATGAATTTTCTGATGCAAAGCTTAGTGGCGGAGTAGAGTTACTCTACACTGAGGAAGCCTTTTTACTGTGCAAAAGATACGAATTCAAAAACATGCTGTCACGGTTTAACGTGGAGGCTCCTAAAAACAATGCCGAGGAGCATTTTGTGATAGTAAAGGACTTAAAGACTGCAGAGAGTGTGTTTGAGAAGGCAAAGGGCAGGGAGGTCGCTTTTGCGGTAGTACCGGGAGAGTCTTTGGAAAACAGCGAAAGTGATGGACAGCTAAGTCTGTTTTCGGAGCCGGTTTCTAACGATTATCTTGCTGTTTCGATTTGTTTTTCAGAGGAGGACATTTATTTTATCTGTACAGGTGATGAGATTTCAAGCAGCTTCCTCGATGAAAAACTAAATAACCTGGAAGTAAAGTCATGGATATCACCAGATTTAAAGACCAATCTGCACAGATTTAAGAGCAAAGAGATAAAGGCAGAGGACAGAGGCAGATATTTTGACATGATGGTGGCTGCATACCTTATCAATCCGCTTGTCGGGGAGTATCCCTATGATGCGGTTGCAAAGGACTATCTGGGGCTTATGCTCTCATCTAAAAAGGATTATCTGGGAAAGCTTGATTTCACCCGGATGATGAAGGAGGATGAGAAAAAGGCAGTGGACTGTGCCTGCTACGAGGTGTATACTGCCTGGAAATCAAAGCCGGTTCTTTTGCAGAAGCTAAAGGAAATGGATATGCTCACTCTTTACAGAGATATCGAGCTACCGCTCGTTTTCGTGCTGTATGATATGGAAAATGAGGGTATAAGGGCTGATGGAATAAAGCTTAAGGAGTATGGAGACAAGCTTGCTGTTTCGATAACTGAGCTTGAAAAGAAAATATATGAGGCAGCAGGTGAAGAGTTTAATATAAATTCGCCAAAGCAGCTTGGAGTCATTCTCTTTGAAAAGCTTGGACTGCCAAATGAAAAGAAGACAAAGACCGGTTATTCTACTGCGGCAGATGTGCTCGAAAAGCTGGCACCGGAGTATCCGATTGTCGCGGATATATTGGAATACAGACAGCTCACAAAGCTAAAGAGCACATATGCTGACGGACTTTCGGGATATATTGCATCCGATGGCAAAATCCATACTACCTTAAATCAGACAATCACTGCGACAGGCCGTCTTTCAAGCACAGAGCCTAATCTGCAGAATATCCCGATAAGGATTGAGCTGGGCAAGCTTATCAGAAAGGTATTTCTGCCTGAGGATGGAGATCTGTTTGTTGACTCAGACTACTCGCAGATCGAGCTTCGGGTGCTTGCGGCGCTTTCAGGAGATGAAAGGATGATAGAGGCCTTTAAGAATGGTCAGGATATCCACAGAAGTACAGCGTCCCTTGTGTTTGACACACCGTTTGATGAGGTCACAGACCTTCAAAGACGAAATGCCAAGGCGGTAAATTTTGGTATCGTATATGGTATCAGCGCGTTTGGTCTGTCTAACGACCTGGGGATTTCAAGGAAAGAGGCACAGGGCTATATAGACAGCTATTTTGTCAAATATCCAAAGATTAAGGAGTTTTTGGATCAGACGGTTTTGGATGCCAAGAAAAATGGCTATACAAAGACCATGTTTGGGCGTATCAGACCGATTCCCGAGCTGAACTCGAGCAATTTCATGCAAAGACAGTTTGGAGAGAGAGTTGCGATGAACTCACCTATTCAGGGTACAGCAGCCGATATCATAAAGATTGCCATGATACGTGTGCATGACAGGCTTCTTGACGAGGGCTTAAAGTCAAGACTTATCCTTCAGGTGCATGATGAGCTTTTAATTGAGACAAAGGAAGCTGAGAAGGATAAAGTGATTAAGCTTCTGGAGAAGGAGATGCGTGGTGCGGTGGACATGAAGGTATCCATGGAGGTGGGCACCGAGTGTGGCTATGACTGGTATGATGCGCATTGATGACAGAAAAGGAAACAGTATGATTTTTATAGGAATAACAGGTGGTGTAGGTGCCGGAAAATCGGCAGTGCTTAGCTATCTTAAGGAACTTGATGGCGTAAGGGTCATGCTCTCCGATGAGATAGCACATGAGCTGATGGAGCCGGGAAGCGACTGCTACAACAGATTAAAGGAATTGTTTGCGGGCGAACCGATATGGCTTGAGGACGGGCATTTTGACAGACCGGCACTTGCCAGAGTGATTTTTTCGGATAATAAAAAAAGAGAGCTCCTAAACGAAGTAGTACATCCGGCAGTAAAGGAATATGTGCTTAATGCAGTTAAAGAGGCAAAAAAAGAAGGTCTTTTCATGCTTGTGCTTGAAGCAGCACTCCTTATAGAGGAGGGATATGGTGAAATATGCGACGAGCTGTGGTATATTTATGCAAGCGAAGAAGTCAGAAGAAAAAGACTTAAGTCATCAAGAGGCTATTCAGATGAGAAGATAGATAGTATCTTTGCAAGCCAGCTTAAAGAAGATGAGTACAGAAGGCACTGCAGGGAGGTTATCGATAATGACGGAGATATCGAAAACACGATAGCTTCAATAAATAAAGCGCTTAGCAAATACAAGGAGTAGTGGAAATGAACAATGTATTCGGTTTGGATATTGGTACAAGAAATGTCGTAGGAACTGTTGGTTATCAGACTGATGATAAGGAATTTGTGGTTGCAGCACAGTATGTCAGGGAGCATGAGACCAGAGCGATGCTTGACGGTCAGATACATGATATAGGCAGGGTGGCAAAAACCATTAAGGAAGTAAAGGATGAGCTTGAAAAACAGATAGGACAGCCTCTTGAAGAGGTGTGTATAGCGGCCGCAGGACGAGTATTAAAGACTGTCACGACACATGTGGAGTATGAGTATGCGCAGGAGTCTGTGGTGACCGGCGAGGATGTCCATACGCTTGACCTGCTTGGCATAGAAAAAGCACAGGAGGCACTCAAGGAGGTTAACGATACAAGCTATAAGTTTTATTGTGTGGGATATTCTACAGTCAAATTCTTTTTGAATGATGAGGTGTTTATCAGCCTTGAGGGTCATAAGGCAAACAAAATAGGCGAGGATATCATAGTTACATTTCTGCCGGAGGATGTGGTGGACGGACTTTATGCCGCAGTGGGACAGGCAGGGCTTAGTGTTGCCAATATGACATTGGAGCCTATCGCCGCTATCAATGTGGCAATTCCGGAGAACTATCGTATGCTTAATATCGCACTTGTCGATGTGGGAGCCGGAACGAGTGATATCTCAATCACAAGAGACGGAAGTATCATAGCCTATGGCATGATACCGCATGCAGGAGATGAACTGACAGAAGTTATTGTGCAGCATTTCCTCGTGGATTTCAATATGGCGGAGAGCATCAAGCTTCAGTCTACGACAAGTGATACGGTTACATACAAGGATATCATGAGTATAGAGCACACGATTCCGGCAGAGGATGTGTGGGAGGTGGTGGCACCTGTTGTTGACAATATTGCTCATGAGGTATCGGCTAAAATAATAGAGCTAAACGGTGATAAGACAGTAAGCGCCTGCTTTGTAGTTGGAGGCGGAGGCAAGATACACGGCTTCACGGAAAAGCTTGCGGAAGACCTTGACCTGCCGGAGGAAAGAGTCGCTCTAAGAGGTGAGGAAGTGCTTGGCGATGTGACCTTTGAGCAGGAGGATATTAAGAAGGATCCGCTTCTTGTCACTCCAATTGGTATATGTCTGAATTATTATGACCAGAGAAACAATTTTATCATGGTCAGATTCAACGGTGAGAGAATAAAGCTCTATGACAATAACAGGCTTACAATAGTCGATGCGGCGCTTCAGGCGGGATTTCCAAACGATGAGCTGTTTCCAAAGCGCGGCACACCGATAAACTTTACAGTAAACGGCGTGGCAAGGCTTGTAAGAGGCGAGGCCGGAGATGGCGCAGTAGTGACCATGAACGGAAAGCCAGCAAGCATCAACACACCGCTTGAGCCAAACAGTGAGATAGTCATCGAGCCGTCCACAGCAGGAGAGGCAGCAGTGTATAAGATATCGCAGCTTGATGAGTACAATCATTCTGTCATTACTTTTATCATAAACGGCAGAAGGGTTTCATGTCCTAGGTTTGTCCAGGTAAACGGAGAGCTTGAGCCGGAGGATTACAGCATCAGGGAAAATGATGTGATTGAGACAAGAAATTACTATACAGTGCGCCAGATTGCGCAGTTTATGGATCTCGTTATTGACACAGACCAGATGATATTTGTAAACAATGAAGAGGCTGATCTCGACACTCTTGTATATGAAAATTTCTCTGTTGAGTGGAAAACAGATGAATATGGTGTTGCAAGAATCGACAATAACAATTATAATGACACACAAGAGTCTGATTCAGATGATGCTTCGGTCTTAGCTGAGCAGGATGCAAACAGCACAGAGTCAGACAACACAGTGGCCAGAACATCAGAGCAGATGATGAATCAGGTGCTGGATGAGCTGCATGATGATTTTGCTAAAGAAGCTGAAGCATCTGCTGTGCCGGAAAACGAACTGCCGGAAAATGAATTGCCAAAAAATGATATACAGGAAGATATACAGGAAGAAGACTCATCAAAAAATACAGTTACAGTAATTGTAAACGGTGAGCCTGTGGAGCTGTCCGGTAAGGATACATATATATTTGTCGATATATTTACCCATATCTCATTTGATTTACAGGCAGGGAAAGGGCAGGGCAATAGCCACTGTAATAAATGGCAGAGATGCCCGGTTTTCCGAGGAACTTCATGAGGGAGACAAAATAGAATTATACTGGAAAGAGAATTAACATGTTAGAATTATGCAGCATTGCCAGCGGCAGCAGTGGAAACTGTATATGTGTGGGCACAGATGATTGTCATGTGCTCATAGACGCGGGCATCAGCGGTAAGAAAATAGAAAACGGACTGAATGAATTTGATATGACGGCCACAGATATGCAGGGGATTCTCGTGACACATGAGCATATAGACCATATCGCAGGGCTTGGTGTCATGGCAAGACGCTATCATATTCCGATTTATGCAACAAAGGCCACAATAGGGGCCATAAAATGTACCAAATCCGTTGGAAATATAGATGATGAGCTGTTTCATCCTGTTGAGGCAGGCGTCGATTTTACAATAGGCGATATAGAGTTTGAGCCGCTTCACATATCACACGATGCGGCTGATCCTGTCGCTTACAGATTTAAAAACGAAAATCATGCGATGGCAGTCGTGACAGACCTTGGCACGTATGATGATGCACTGGTTTCAAAGCTTCAGAACCTGGATGGGCTGCTGCTTGAAGCCAATCATGATATAAATATGCTCCAGACTGGGGCATATCCGTATCCGCTCAAGCGCAGAATCATGGGTGACAGCGGACATTTGTCGAATGAGAGAAGCGGGCAGTTGTTATGCGAGCTTCTTCATGATAAATTTGGCTCAGTAATACTGGGACACCTTAGTAAAGAAAACAACTACGAAAAGCTGGCGTATGAAGCTGTCAGGCTTGAGGTCACAATGGGAGACAATCCATATAAGGCAAGTGATTTCCCTATGTATGTGGCTAAGAGAGACAGGGCATCAGACCGCATAGCCGTAGAATAAGAGAACAGGAGAATAAGTTGTTATGGATAACACAAAGAACAAAGTAATCATCACAGTTGTCGGAAAAGACACAGTAGGAATCATCGCAAAGGTATGTACATATCTGTCAGAGGGCAGTGTAAACGTGCTTGATATCTCACAGACTATCGTTTCAGGTTATTTCAACATGATGATGATTGTGGATATGGCAAATGCTACAGCTTCATTTGCAGAGATTTCTGACCAGCTTGATGCACTTGGAGAAGAAATTGGTGTAACAATAAAGTGTCAGAAGGAAGAAATCTTTGAGATGATGCATCGAATCTAGTTTAGCATAAAAATGTCATACACAGTTAAAGGAGAACAGCAAAATGATAAATATTGGTGAAGTAATTGAGACCAATGACATGGTGGAGAAGGAAAATCTTGACGTGCGTACAATCACACTCGGTATCAGCCTGCTCGACTGTATAGACTCAGACCTTGCAAAGGTAAATGAGAATATCTACAACAAGATTACAACACTTGCAAAGAATCTTGTAGCAACAGGAAAAGAGATAGAGAACAACTACTGTATCCCTATCGTAAACAAACGTATTTCAGTTACACCTATCGCCCTTGTCGGCGGTGCGGCCTGCAAGAGCTCAGAGGATTTTGTTACCATAGCAAAGACACTTGACAGAGCTGCCAAAGAGGTAGGTGTCAACTTCATCGGTGGATATTCAGCACTTGTGTCAAAGGGCATGACAAAGGCGGATGAGCTTTTAATCAAATCCATCCCTCAGGCAATGCTTGAGACAGACCTGGTATGCAGCTCTGTAAATGTTGGCTCTACAAAAACAGGAATCAACATGGATGCAGTAAAGCTGATTGGCGAGATGATAAAGGAGACAGCAGAGGTGACAAAGCACCTTCCTGTATCAGGCTGTGCCAAGTTTGTAGTATTCTGCAACGCTCCTGATGACAATCCGTTTATGGCAGGAGCCTTCCATGGTGTGACAGAGGCAGATGCCATCATCAATGTAGGTGTCAGCGGACCGGGAGTAGTAAAGACAGCTCTTGAAAAGGTAAGAGGCGAGAACTTTGAGGTGCTCTGTGAGACAATAAAGAAGACAGCCTTCAAGGTTACACGAGTAGGACAGCTCGTGGCAAAGGAGGCTTCAAAGAAGCTTGGAGTGCCATTTGGAATCATAGACCTCTCACTTGCACCTACACCGGCTATCGGAGACTCTGTAGCAGATATTCTCTGTGAGATAGGCTTAGAGAGAGCCGGAGCTCCGGGAACAACAGCTGCACTTGCACTCTTAAACGATCAGGTGAAAAAGGGCGGTATCATGGCATCCTCATATGTTGGCGGACTCTCAGGTGCCTTTATTCCTGTATCAGAGGATCAGGGAATGATAGATGCCGTAAACGATGGTGCACTCACTCTCGAAAAGCTTGAGGCTATGACCTGTGTGTGCTCAGTGGGACTTGACATGATTGCAATCCCAGGCGATACAAAGGCCACCACAATTTCAGGAATTATCGCAGATGAGATGGCTATCGGTATGATAAACCAGAAGACAACAGCCTGCAGACTGCTTCCGGCAATCGGAAAGGATGTAGGTGATGTGGTAGAAATCGGAGGACTCCTTGGAAGTGCACCGGTTATGCCGGTAAACAGATTCTCTTGTGATGCATTTGTAAACCGCGGAGGAAGAATCCCGGCACCTATTCACAGCTTTAAAAATTAGTAAATAATGGCATTGTTTACAAGCATGTACTTATAAGAATAACTTATAAGTACATGCTTATTTTAAAGTGATACTTGACAATGACAAAAATACATGATTAAATAAAGACAGTTATATGACTGACGGAAGTGGATAACCACATGGAGTATAACAGTTGATTGCCGACCGTCTGGGCGCACATTTATATAAGTTTCCTGCAGAGCTTTATATTATTATGTGTGTTCAGACGGTCTTTTTTATTCCGGCAGGCCCGAGTAATTTGGGGATGCAGACCACATTATCAGAAAACATGGAGGATGACATGGAAAGAGTATCATTAGCAAAGGAATTATCAAGCACAACATACCCTGGCAGAGGTATCGTGATCGGCCGCACAAAGGATGGTAAGAAGGCTGTAACAGCATACTTTATCATGGGCAGAAGCGAAAACAGCCGCAACAGAGTATTTGTAGAGGATGGCGAGGGCATCAGAACACAGGCATTTGACCCTTCAAAGCTTGAGGATCCAAGTCTTATCATTTACGCACCTGTAAGAGTGCTTGGCAACAAGACAATTGTCACAAACGGTGACCAGACAGATACTATCTATGAGCTGATGGACAAGCAGCAGACATTTGAGCAGGCCTTAAGGACAAGAGAGTTTGAGCCTGACGCTCCTAACTATACACCTAGAATTTCAGGAATCATGCATATTGACAATGGTGAGTTCAACTATGCTATGTCAATCTTAAAGAGCAACAACGGCAATCCTGATGCATGCAACAGATATACATTTGCATACTCAGCACCGGTTGCAGGAGAGGGACATTTTATCCATACATATATGGGTGATGGCAATCCGCTGCCAAGCTTTGAGGGTGAGCCTACATGGGTAGACATTGAGGGAGATATCGATGAGTTTACCGATATGGTATGGGAGAACTTAAACGAGGATAATAAGGTATCACTCTTTGTCAGATATATTGATATCGCTACAGGCGAGTATGAGAGCAGAATCGTAAATAAAAACAAATAAAACACTATATAAACGGTCAAATATACAAGATAAGCAGATAAAAACAGGAGAACAGAAAAATGCAGGAATACGAATTAAAATACGGATGTAATCCAAATCAGAAACCAGCCAGAATATTTATGAAGGAGGGAGAGCTTCCTATAAAAGTGCTTAACGGCAGAGCCGGATATATCAACTTCCTTGATGCCTTTAACGGATGGCAGCTTGTAAGAGAGCTTAAGAAGGCTACAGGTCTTCCAGCCGCAACATCCTTCAAGCATGTTTCACCTGCAGGTGCAGCAGTAGGACAGCCGCTTTCAGATGTGGAGAAAAAGATTTACTGGGTTGATGATATGGATATTGAGTTTACACCACTTGCAAGTGCATACATCAGAGCAAGAGGAGCTGACAGAATGTCATCATTTGGTGATTTTATTTCACTTTCAGATGTATGTGACAAGAGCACTGCACTTGTAATCAAGAGAGAGGTATCAGACGGTGTTATCGCACCGGGCTACACAGACGAGGCTCTTGAGATTTTAAAGGCTAAGAAAAAAGGCAATTACTGTGTTATCGAGATTGACCCGTCATATGAGCCGGCACCTATCGAGAGAAAGGATGTATTTGGTATCACATTTGAGCAGGGCAGAAACGAGCTTCATATTGATGACGATTTCTTCTCAAATATCGTGACAGAGAACAAGGAACTCACAGAGCAGGCTAAGATTGATCTGGCAATATCTATGATTACATTAAAGTATACACAGTCCAACTCTGTATGCTATGTAAAGGGCGGCCAGGCAATCGGTATCGGAGCAGGCCAGCAGTCTCGTATCCACTGTACCAGACTTGCAGGCTCAAAGGCAGACAACTGGTGGCTTCGCCAGTCTCCACAGGTGCTTGGACTTCAGTTCGTGGATGGTATCAGACGTGCAGACCGAGACAATACTATTGATCTTTATATCGGTGAGGATTATATGGATGTGCTTGCAGAGGGCGAGTGGCAGAAGTTCTTCAAGGTAAAGCCGGACGTATTTACAGCAGAGGAGAAGAGAGCATGGCTTGACAAGAATACAGATGTAGCACTTGGATCTGATGCATTCTTCCCATTTGGTGACAACATTGAGCGTGCTCACAAGAGTGGCGTGAAGTATGTAGCCCAGCCGGGTGGATCTGTGAGAGATGACCATGTTATTGATACATGTAATAAGTACGGTATGGTGATGAGCTTTACAGGAATCAGACTTTTCCATCACTAATCACAAGGTATAGCGGTTATTAAGTTGAATTGAAGCACAATAAGTAATTCAATAATAGGAGACTTCATGATATAATTACAGTATACATTTTATACAGTAGTTAATCATGGAGTCTTTTTATGTCATTACAGTTTATCACAGGTAATTCAGGAAACGGAAAAACGAAATATCTCTTTAACAGGATAGTGAAAGAGGCAAAGGCAAACCCAAGGGACAATTATCTTGTAATAGTGCCTGAGCAGTTTACAATGCAGACGCAGAGACAGCTTGTGGATTTGTCGGAGAACAAAGCCATAATGAATATAGACGTATTAAGCTTTAAGCGTCTGGCATACAGAGTGTTTGATGAGCTTGGAATCACAAATCTCACGGTGCTTGAGGAGACAGGTAAGAACCTTGTACTCAGAAAGCTTGCGGCACAGGAGGCGGATAAGCTTGGCGTAATAGGCAGAAACTTAAACCGCATCGGCTATATAAGTGAGGTAAAGTCACTGCTTTCGGAGCTTGTGCAGTACAATATATCACCTGAGGAGCTCGGAAGATATATTGCCTCAGGAAGGCTATCGGACGCACTCTCAGATAAGCTCAAGGATGTGCTCGTGCTCTACGAAGCATTTGAGAAGTTTATGCAGGACAAATATATTACTGCAGAGGAAATACTTAATGTGCTCTGTGATGTGGCAGAGGAGTCTGCTATTCTTAGGAATTCAGTCATTGCATTTGATGAATTTACTGGATTTACACCTATACAGAACCAGCTCATCAAAAAGCTCTTTGTCATTTCAAAGAAAATATATGTAACGCTCACAATAGACTGTCGTGAGGACATTTTTAAGAGCAGGGGCATGCATGAGCTGTTTGACATGCCCAAAAGGACAGTAAAATCACTCACTGAAATGGCAGCGTTTTATGGAATAGAGGTTGAGGAGCCAATTATACTTGATAAAAACTACAGATTG
>ENA-OROO01001578-OROO01001578.1-human-gut-metagenome-genome-assembly--contig:-NODE-1578-length-11551-cov-4.413535_pt1 | contig 11551 bp, 6 predicted proteins | sample MGYA00242130_ERZ509052 | MGnify/ENA primary metagenome ERZ509052 (study PRJEB26280, sample SAMEA2338730) | human gut metagenome | biome: human gut; feature: human-associated habitat; material: faeces... | reverse complement strand
GCACAGCCGGCGCTGCCGAACAGCTCCGTGTAGCCGTGGTACAGGTCATCCAGATAGCCCCGCAGTTCCTCGCGGGAGGCACCGGTCCCGCCGCGGGCCCGCCGCAGCAGGGCCGGGTCTGCGATGAAGCCCCGCCCGATCATGATGCCGGACAGCTGCGGGAACTGTGTTTCCAGTGCGTGCAGTTCCTCCGGGGTGGTCACGTCGCCGTTGTAGCACACCGGCATGGTGCACCGGGGCAGCGCTTCGGCAAAGGCGGCCCGGTCGGCCTGGCCGCGGTACAGCTGCCGCATCACGCGGGGGCGGATGGTCAGTTCACAGATGGGGTAACGGTCATAGATGTCCAGAATGGCGGCAAACTCGTCCGGGCTGCTGACGCCCAGCCGGGTCTTGACCGAAATAGGCCCTTCCGCATGGGAGAACACCGCATCCAGAAAGGCGTCCAGCACGGCGGGGTCCCGCAGCATGCCGGAGCCTTTGCCCTTGGCGGTCACGGTGCCGGAGGGGCAGCCGAGGTTCAGATTCACTTCGGTGTAACCCAGGGCACGCAGCTCACCGATCATCCAGGCAGCCAGCTCGCCGTCCTTGGCCAGCAGCTGCGGGATCACCGGCGCACCGGGATTTGTGGCGGGGGCAAGCTCCGCCATCTTCTTTTTGATGAGCACCCGGTTCTCCGGCGGGGAGAGGAAGGGTGCGTAGTAGCGGTGGGCGGTGCCTTCCGGCCCGAACCACTTCTGCTGGGCCTGACGCCAGACCCGGTCGGTAAGCCCCTCCATGGGGGCGGCATAATACTGCATAAAAAACTCCCGGTTTTGGTTCCGTGCGGATCAGTTGAAGGAGCGGAAGCCCTTGCCGATGATCTCGCTGGAATTGACGATGGTGATGAAGCTGTGGGGGTCGTTCTCACGCAGGAAGTTGCGCAGCTGCAGAGCCTGCCGACGGGTGAGCACGGTGACCAGCACGCTGAGCTCGTGGTGGGTGTAGGCACCGTAGGCCTTTTCCACCGTGGCAGAACGGTTCATGTCCTTGATGATGAAGTCCAGGATGGGCTGGGGGTTGGCCGTCATGATGGTGCACACCTTGCGCAGGCGGATGTTTTCAATGGCACCGTCCACCACAAAGCTCTTGCCGATGAGGCCCAGGATGCAGTACAGGCCGGTGCCCATGCCGAAGCGCCAGGCGGCGGCCAGCACGATGAGGATGTCGCTGGCCATCAGGGCCTTGCCGATCTCCATCGAGGTATATTTGGCCAGGATCAGGGCCACAATGTCGGTGCCGCCGGTGGATGCACCGATGTCAAACACGATGGCTGCACCCAGCGCGGGCAGGAACACCGCAAACACCAGGTCCAGCATGGCATCGCCGCTCATGGACACACCCGAGGGGTACAGCCACTCGCACACCGACACGAAAAAGGACAGGGCAAAGGACGAATAAATGGTCCAGCCCATGCACTTTACGCCGAGGAACACGAACCCCAGCACCACCAGAACCAGGTTGATGATCCACATAAAGCCGCCCACATTGATCTTGGGGAACAGGTCGGCCAGCAGGATGGACAGGCCGGATGTGCCGCCAAAGGCGAAATGGTTGGGGTTCTTGAAATAGACGATGCCCACGGCGGTGAGGATCAGACCAAGGTTAAGCTCGCCAAAGAAATTTAAATTCTTCAGCAGATTCTGCTTGCTGAAGGCTTCTTTTAAACTGTTCATGGGGTTCCTCCTATATGAAATGATGCAAAATTGACCGTGCACCACGCAGAAATATACTCTCCTTCACCGATACTGTCAAGGGATGCGGCCAAAGTTGCCAAAAATGCCGGCAGAAAGCGCCTTTTGATGCTTTCTCTTGAAGAAATCACGGAAATGGTGTATTATATACCATATATGAGAAGAGGGCACACTGCTGCCCTGACAGGGGGAAACTTCATGGCTGATAAAAACTTTCTGACGGATATCATTGATGCCGACCTTGCCGAGGGCAAGATCCGCGAGATCCATACCCGCTTCCCGCCCGAGCCCAACGGCTATCTGCACATCGGCAGTGCCAAGGCCATCTACATCAACTGGTCCATTGCCAACCAGTACGGCGGCAAGTTCAACCTGCGTCTGGATGACACCAACCCCGCCCGCGAAGGCGAGGAGTACGTCAACAGCATCATCGAGGACCTGCACTGGCTGGGTGCCGACCCCAACGGCGGCATCTTCTACGGCAGCGACTACTTTGACCAGTGTTACGAGTACGCCGAAAAGCTCATCAAAGAGGGCAAGGCCTATGTGGACGACCTGAGCCGTGAGGAGATGCGCGAGTACCGCGGTGCCGATGCCGGCAAGCCGTCCCGTCCGTCTCCGTACCGCGACCGCACCCCGGAGGAGAACCTGGACCTGTTCCGCCGTATGCGTGCCGGGGAGTTCAAGGAGGGCGAAAAGACCCTGCGTGCCAAGATCGACCTGGCCAGCCCCAACATGAACCTGCGCGACCCGGCCATCTACCGCATCAAGTACGCCGAGCATCATCGGCAGGGCGACAAGTGGTGCATCTACCCGATGTACGACTTTGCCCACCCCATCCAGGACGCCATCGAGGGCATCACCCACAGCATGTGCAGCCTGGAGTTCGAGAACCACCGCCCGCTGTACAACTGGGTCATTGAGAACATCTTTGGCACCGCCTTCCCCAAGCAGCGCGAGTTTGCCCGCCTGAACATGACCAACACGGTCATGAGCAAGCGCTACCTGCGTGAGCTGGTGGAAATGGGCATCGTGGACGGCTGGGACGATCCCCGCATGCCCACCCTGTGCGGCCTGCGCCGCCGCGGCTACACCCCCACCTCCATTTTCACCTTTGTGCGGGAGGCCGGCATCTCCAAGTCCGACAACCTGATCGACATGCGCCAGCTGGAGGCCTGCATCCGCAGCGAGCTGGACCTGACCGCACAGCGCCGCATTGCTGTGCTGGACCCGGTAAAGCTGATCATCGACAACTACCCGGAGGACAAGACCGAGTACTTTGACGTGGCCAACAATCCCAACCGCGAGGCCAACGACACCACCACCCGCAAGGTGGCTTTTACCCGCGAGCTGTGGATCGAGAACGAGGACTTTGCCGAGGTGCCGCCTCCCAAGTTCAAGCGCCTGACCCTCGGCGGGGAAGTCCGCCTGATGGGTGCCTACATCGTCAAGTGCACCAGCGTGGACAAGAACCCGGACGGCAGCATCGCTGCCATCCACTGCACCGCCGACCTGGAGACCGGCAACGGCAACCCCGCCGACGGCCGCAAGGTCAAGGGCACCATCCATTGGGTCAGCGCTGCCCACTGCATCGACGCTGAGGTGCGCCTGTACGACAAGCTGTTCACCGAGGCCAACATGAACGCCATCCCCGAGGGCAGCGACTACAAGGACTACCTGAACCCGGAGAGCGTTGTGGCCTGCACCGGCTGCAAGCTGGAAGAGAGCCTGAAGGACGCCAAGCCCGGCGACAAGTTCCAGTTCGTGCGCACCGGCTTCTTCACTCCGGACAGCAAGAACCCCGGCGTGTACAACCGTGTGGTCACCCTGCGCGACAGCTTCAAGCCCGCAAAGTAACGAGCGGACCCCAAACATCGCAAAAGGAGCACTTCACAGACCATGAAAAAACACATGACCCGCAACATTATCCTTATGCTGGTGCTGGACGTCATCCTCGGCATCGTGCTGGCCCTTTATATCTCGAGCACCGGCACCGTGCCTGCTGCCGATAACGCCGACACCTACACCGACGGCACCTACACCGCCAGTGAGCAGGGCTGCCTGAGCGAGGTGGCCGTCACCGTCACCGTCACCGGCGGCCGGGTGACCGGGGCCGGGCCGAGAAAGTGAGGGATGAACATGGCGAGTTTAGCGGGGCTGAACGGCATCAGCCTGCCCAGCTTTGGCAGCAGCATGGACCCGGAGGACGCCCGGGCGCTGCGCAACTACCTGTACCAGCTGCAGGAACAGCTGGGCTACGTGCTGACCAACCTGGACAGCGAGAACATGAGCGAGAATTTTTTGAGCAGTAAGGGGGAGACGGAATGAGCAGACTGAGCAATGCCCGGACGGAACTGGAGAACTACGAAAAGACCCGCCCGGCGGACTATGTGAGCCAGTACCAGCCGAAGATCAAGGACGTGATGGGCCAGCTGGACGGCATGAAAGAGTTTGACTACGACCCGGACGCCGACACGGCCTACCAGCAGTACAAGAGCCAGTACACCCGCTCGGCCAAGCTGGCGAACCAGAACGCCCAGGCCAACGCGGCGGCCCAGACCGGAGGCTACAGCTCCAGCTACGGCACCCAGGCGGGCCAGAACGCCTACACGGCCACCATGAACAACCTGGACAACGTGCTGAACAGCCTGCAGGACCAGAGCCGCAGCGAGTACACGGCCAAGCGCACCGGGCTGGAGAGCCAGCTGAGCGGACTGCAGAACGCCGAACAGCAGGACTACCAGAACTACCAGAAGGACATGGCCAACTGGATGGACGGGCTGCAGTACCGCCAGAACGAGTACGACAAGGCCAGCAGCGAGAGCAGCCAGCGCACCAGCCGGTGGCTGAACGGCATTCTGAGCGCGGTGCAGCTGGCGGCTCAGATCTTACCGTTCTTTTTTGTGTAAGGAGGGGACACCATGGGAACCATTGCGAGACTGAACACGGCAAAGAAGAAGCTGGCCCAGGCCGAACAGGCTATGCCGGGGGCCTACCAGAACAACTACACGGGCAGCATCAACCAGAAGCTGGGGCAGCTGGCGGATGCCAGCCTGACCGGCAGCACCGGCGTGGACACGGACGCCCTGAATGCCGCCTACCAGCAGTACCGGGCAAACAGCGTGGCCAACGCCCAGAACGGCGCGGCGCCCGCTGCCGGCACGGCCAATGCCCTGGCGGGCGGGTACGGTGCGGACTGGGCCAAGACCGCGGCGAACCAGGCGGCAGGGGAGCAGATCGCAGGCGTGGACAACAGCCTGAGCAGCCTGCGAGCGGACGCTTTGCAGAACTGGAAGCAGAAGATGAGTGACACCACCAGCGTGCTGGACGACCTGCTGGGCCAGCAGAGCCTGGAACGCAGCGAGTATGACGGCAGCGTGAGCAATGCCCAGAACTGGCGGGACTACCTGAGCGGCCGGGTGGACACGGCACGGCAGGAGAACAGCGACTTCTGGAACAATGTGTGGAACGTTGTGAAGGGCGTGGGCAATGCGGTGAAGACCGGGTACGATGCCTACCAGGGCTATTACCAGTGGGACAAGGAGTTTGAGCTGCAGAAGCAGCAGTATGCGGACAGCCTGCAGCGCACCCAGCTGAGCGACCAGATTAGCGCCATGGAACAGGCGCAGGCCTTTAAGCAGGCGGGCTTTGATGACCTGGCAGCCCAGACCCTGACCAAGTACGGACTGGACAGCACGATGCTGGACGCCTGGGAGGGCATGAGCGATACCCAGAAGGACAAGATGGCGGCCCTGCTGCAGGGCGCAAGCCTGGCGGGCAGCGGCAACGACACGGCAGCAAAGAATTACCTGCAGATGGCAGGACTGAGCGGGGACAGCACGGACAGCTACGGCACCATTGCCGGGCGGCTGAACAGCTCGAACCTTGCATACCAGCAGGCGCTGCTGGGGATGCAGCAGCGGTACAAGACCACGGGCGCCGGCAGCACGAGAAGCGGTGGGAGCGGCTCCACCAGCAAGAGCGGCGGCTACACGACCAGCCAGCTGCAGCAGATGGCAAACAAATTTTCCAGCATGAAGGGCACCGAGCCCCTGTACGACTTTTACAAGCAGACCCTGACCGATGCGGGATGGATCAAGGCAGACACCGGCACCAAGGCCAGTACCCAGAGCGCGGCGGGAGGAACCGGAGCGGGAAAGGCGGGAACCACGACCAGCAAGCTGCCGGCAGCGACCACCAAAACGCCGTGGAGCACCAGCGGCACGGTGGACGGCGTGGCGGGGGCGTCGGTGAGCATGGCCAGCCCGAAAGGCGGCAATTACAATACGGCGCTGCGAGAAGCACAGCAGATGGCAAACAATGGCTATAACATGGCCCAGATCACCGAGTATCTGATCCGGAAAAATTACAGCGACAGCACCATCAGTCAGGTGTCGCAGACTATGGGATGGTAAAGGAGGAGCAACATGAGCCTGAGTGTAGAACAGGTGCGCCAGATGCGGGAGCAGATTAAAGCGAATGACGCCGCAAAAACCGCAGCCCAGAAGAAGACGACGACCCAGACGGCCAAGACCACCCCGGCGGCACCGGCAGCCAAGAGCGCCGGCACGGGCCTGAGCGTGGCCCAGGTGGCGCAGATCCGCAGCCAGATGACGGCTGCCCCCGCCAGCACCAGCCGTCTGCAGACGACGGGCAGCAGCACCCCGGCTTGGACGGGCGGCACGCGGCAGGTGCTTGGCACGGTGAGCGCGGACGCTCTGGGCAAGCAGGTGCTGGCAGACATGACCAGCGACACGGGCAGCCCGGTGGCCACGGACCGGCAGGAGGACTACGAACCGGACTGGAACTATGTTGGCAGCGACAACGCCCCGAAACAGCGGGCCATTGCGCAGGGCATCTACGGCAGCTACGCCAAGGCGGCGCAGAAGGTGGGAAACGCCCTTGCCAAGGACCGGCAGACCGACCGCTTTGACGAGCTGAACCAGTGGATGGATGCCGCCCCCCGGCACCGGGAGGTGGTGGACCTGCTGCGGCAGAAGGAGTACACCACTCAGGAGGACAAGGGCGTTGCCCCAGAGCAGGCCGTGCAGGTGACCGGTACAAAGCAGCGGTACAGCCCCGGAGACCTTTTGAAGATGGGGTACACGGCCCAGGAGATCAACGAGGCCCGGGCATACATCCGGGAATATGATGCCTTGCCGGTGACTGACCGGGCGGTGCGCCGCACGGCGGACACCACGAAGGGCATTGCAGCCACGGTGGCGTCGGCGGTGCCCATGGCGGGCGAGATGACCACCCAGGGCGTGAAGGACATCCGGGCTACCCAGAAAAACGAGGCGGCGCTGGACAAGGAACTGGAAGGCGATGCCCGTGGCAAGGAACTGAAAGACCGGATCACGGCGGTGGACATGGACTATAACCCCCAGTACACCGACGAGGATCTGCGCGGCATGGGCTACAGCCAGAGCGAGATCGACGAAATGCGCAGCCGCATTGCCGGGACGGTGCAGAAAACGGCGCTGGATAAAGACACGAGCCTTGGCTACCAGCTGTACCACTACGGCCAGCAGCGCACGGAAGCGGCCCAGGCGGGCATGAGCCCGGCGGCCAAAACAGCCATGGGCGTTGCCACCAGCGCGGCGGAGAACCTGGCTGTTGCGGGCGTGAGCCCCTACCTGGTGCTGCCGGTGCTGAGCGCCCAGGGCGCGGCCGAGAGCATGGGCCAGGACGTGGAGAAGGGCACCAGCGTCGGCCAGGCCGTGGGCGTGGGCCTTGCAAAGTTTGGCGCAGGCTGGGCCATCAACAGCGTGGGCGTGGCGGACATGGCCCGCAGCATGGGCGTGGACTATGCCCGGGACACGGTGGCCGGAAAGCTGGCCGATCTTGTGCGCAGCTCGAAGCTGGTGAGCGGGCTGGGCAACAGCCAGCTGGCCGCCAACACGATCTCCGGCGGCGTGGACAATGCGGTGCAGGCCTTTGTGGAAACCTATGCGGACAAGATCATTGATGCCACGCTGGGCGGCGACCAGCAGACCGCCGACGAGCTGCTGCAGAGCGATACCTTTTGGCAGGCGCTGCAGAGCGGCCTGACAGGCGGTGCCTCCGGTGCCCTGGGCGGTGCCGTGGGCACGGGGCTGGGCGCCATGAGCCGGACGCTGGATGCCCGGGCCGGGATGGAAACGGCTGCCCCGGTGCAGGTGGACACCGAGAGCCGGGCGGCGGATGCTGCAGCGGCGCAGCGGGCACTGGAAGCGCGGGCCATGGAGCCGGGAGAAGCTGCACGGCAGCAGGCAGACCAGGCCGCCGCCATGCAGCAGACGGGCAACACTGACGCTGCGGAAACGACTGCCCGGAAGGATGCGGCCCCGGCGGTGCGCAGCGAGAACCCGGCGGTGCAGCAGCTGGCGGCCGCCCTGCAGGCGGATGCCCTGACGGGCAAGACCATCAATCTGTTTACCCCGAACGCGGCCAACGAGGCGAACCGTGCGGCCTTTGCGGAGGAGTACGGCATGGAGCTGCCCGCCACGGCCAGCGAGACCCGGAAAGCCCTGCGCACGCTTGCCCAGCAGACACAGCAGCAGGAGGCGGAGGCTCCTGGCACAAATGTCGGGAACAAGGCAGCGCAAGTGAAGAACCCTGCCGCCGATCAGCGCCAGAGCACTGTGGAAAAGGCCGGGGAAACCGTGGAAAGCGGGCAGGGCTACAGCGTGAGCATGAGCAACGACACCATGACGGTGCGCTTTGCGGACGGCACGGAAGCGGTGCGGACGGTAGACCCGGAAAACCCCAGGACTATGCTGTTTGACCCGGAACAGCTGCACCAGCAGGCACAGGCGGAAAGCCGGGCCGCTGCGCAGCAGGAAGCACAGGAGACGACACAGCAGAGCCGGGAAGCACCGGACGGCCTGCGGCGGACGGTGGGGCTGCGCCAGCAGACCCTGACTGAGAAGCAGCGGGCCGTGCAGCGGACCCTGACGGACTGGAAGGTGAGCGAGGGCGCGGCGGAGACCATCAGCCGGATGGTGCCGGACAGCGTTGCCGACCTGGAACACTACACGGCGGCAGCAAGCAGCATGTACCGCATGGGCCAGATGGACGGGGTGAAAACCTTTGACAAGGCGCTGGAGCTGGCGGGCGGCATGAACAACCTTGCCCCGAACACGAACTATGTACTGCAGCAGCCCGGCGGAGAGCAGGCACTGCGGGCGGCCTTTTTGCAGGGGCAGGGCGAAGTGGAAGCCGGCACGGTGGAGCGCGGGGCCCTGGGCGGTGCCCTGACCGACCAGAGCACCAAAGGCGAGGGCCGGGTGATCTGGAAGGGAAGCGACCGCGCGGCGGACGATGTGGCAGCCCAGGTGATCCGGCTGAACGCGGCGGGAACCGGCACGGACGCCATTTTGAAGAGCGTGCTGCTGGGCCCGGACGGAAGCCCCAGCGAGCGGGTGAAAGCCTATGTGGACACCGAGACGGGCCGCATCTTTTTTGGCGACCGGAACGGAGACGTGTTTGGCACGGTGCTGCACGAGGACTACCACTGGTACAACGCTCTGGATGCCGAGGGTGCCAAGGCGGTGCAGAACACGGCGCTGGAGTACCTGGCGAAGAGCGAGGGCTTTGAGAACGTGGACGAGCTGATCCGGGACAAGGTGAAGGACTATGCCGCCCAGGGCCTGACCTATGAGCAGGCTGCTGAGGAACTGGTGGCGGACAGCTGGCGCGGCATTTTTGACAGTGCCGAGAGCGTGACCCGGTGGGCCGAATTCCAGCGGGCGCAGGCGGAGAAGAACGCCGGCAAGGCAGGCACCATCCACAAGGTGATGACCGCCGTGAAGGAGATGCTGAACGGCATCATCAGCCGGGCAAAGGAAGCGCTGACCCTTGACCCGGAGAACCGGGCGGCCCTGAAAGCCCAGCGTTTGGCCGAGGCGGAAAAACGGGCCCTGCAGGACGCCTATTTTGCCCATGCGGAAAAGGCCATGGACAACCTGCGTGCAGCAAAAGAAAACGCCGCAGCCCTCAAGAGTGAGGGCGCGGCGCAGGGGGTGCGGTTCAAACTGCACGAGGGAAAAGATTCTCTGGTAGAGCAGATGAACGGCCATCTGGATGAATTGGAAGAAATGAAACCGGTGGCGACAATCGAAGGAACAGAGGTGTCTTTCGGAAAAACGCGAAACGAAAACATTTCCAATGTTGAAGAATTCTTTGATTCTATAGGAAACAAAGTGATTCGCGAAAACTTCGGAACGGTGGAGTTGACAAAGAGCGGTGCACGTGCAACGGTGCAGCATGGGAACAGCAAAGCAAAACAGGTTGCGGTTGCTGCAGTCCCTGAAGTAATTCAAAAAGGAAAGCAAATCGGGTATGAGCAAAACTGGCAGGGACGAGGGTATGATACTTATGTCTTTGCAGCGCCCGTCGAAATTGACGGAACAAAGCTGTATGAAGGCGTGATTGTAAGAGAATACACCCGGCAGAATGGCATGAAGAATTTCTATGTTCATGAGGTATGCTGGACAGATGGAAGCTATGTGACGTTTGACACTGAGGAAAATATGACAAAAAAAGAAGATACTCCCACACAGCTCCCGAAAGCTGTGCGGAGCACCCTTGCGGATGCTCAGGAAGTATCTTCTGACACTACTATAGCACAAACCTCTGTCGAAAGCAAGGAAAACAATGCAGCTGTGCAGAAAAATGTGCGCTATCAGCTGGCGGAGCAGGATGAGCTGGCAAAGCTGCGCACCGAACAGCAGCAGCTGACCAAGCAGCGCAGTGCCCTGAAGGAAGAACGCAGCGCATGGCTGAACAGTGCCGAAGTGCAGCAGATCGAGGCAAAGAAAAAGGCGCTGGGGATCTTCTCGGCAGAGGGCAAGGCCTACCGGGACAGCGCAGAATACCAGGACTACCTTGCAAAGCGCAAGGAGTACAACAGTCGACTGGCCGCGCTGGAAGAGCGGGACAGTGCCCTGACGGAGCAGATGAAAGCAGCCAATGAGCGTCTGCAGCAGCGGAAGGACGCCCAGGCCAAGGATGCACAGAACGCCTACAATGCCAGAGCCAAAGCGTACGGCGGCAATGCGGAGTACCGGCGGGTGCTGGCAAAGGAGCAGTTCGGCGTGACGGAAGAGTTCCGGCGGGCAGGGTATATCCTGCCGGACGGCCAGATGCTGGACTTTGCCCAGAACGACCGCAGCCGGGACACCGACCACCGGGAAATTCTGGAGGTGTTCGGCCCGGCGGAAGTGAAGAACGGCACGGAAGCTCTGAATGAGTTTTTGCTGGACGGCAATGTGCGTGTGATGGCGGAAGCGCCGGGCGTGGACATTTCGGCGGACACGGCCCCCACGGCGCAGCAGCTGGAACAGATCCGGAAAATGGCCGAGCAGCTGGGCGGCGAGCGCAGGCAGTTCACGCTGGACATCTCCACAGCAGACGGCAGGGTTGCCGCCAGCAAGGAGTACAGCGGGCGTGTGGATGCGGACAAGGTGGTGCGGGAGATCCGGGAGTATTACAAGACCAGAGAGCTGGCGCAGGAAAGCAGCCTTGCAAAGTTCCGTTTCCAGCTGGCGGAGCAGGCCGGCCGGGAGGCAAAGAAGAACGACCAGCGGCAGGCGAGCCGGGATATTGCGAACACGGCGGCGGCCATGGACACCCTGAGCCAGTTCTTTGGGGTGACGAGGGGCGTGAAGGTGAGCCAGGACAGCCTGGACGGACTGGCGGCGCGGTGGACGAAAGCCAACGCCAGCCGGGCCGACCGGGTGAAGCTGGCGAACGAGGCCCGGGTGCTGGTGGACTACCTGAAAGCGGACGGTGCGGACATGACAAAGGCCCAGGCGCTGGCCGAAACGCTGGCGGGCGAA
>ENA-OROO01001576-OROO01001576.1-human-gut-metagenome-genome-assembly--contig:-NODE-1576-length-11585-cov-4.248569_pt1 | contig 11585 bp, 13 predicted proteins | sample MGYA00242130_ERZ509052 | MGnify/ENA primary metagenome ERZ509052 (study PRJEB26280, sample SAMEA2338730) | human gut metagenome | biome: human gut; feature: human-associated habitat; material: faeces... | reverse complement strand
TGTGTCCTATCATTTATCCCAGCTGAAAAAAGCCGGTTTGATTTTCGAGAGCCGGGAGAAGAATTTTATCTATTACAGTCTCAACGCCTCCGTGCTGGAGGAAGTCCTCCTGTGGTTACAGGACTTGAAGGGGGAAGGAAAAAAATGAAGAACAACAAGAGGGAAATACTGCTGACTTCGCTGGTCTGCCTGCTGCCACTGTTCGCGGGCGCGGCGCTCTACCCGCGTTTGCCGGAGACCATGGCGACACATTGGGACTTTGCCGGCAACGCAAACGGCTGGGCATCGCGTGCCGCCACTGAGTTCGGCCTGCCGCTGTTTATTTTGGCGCTGCATCTCGTCTGCTTTTACGCCGAGAGCCGTGAGACGAAGAAAAATAGGAATCCTGTGTTGCGGACGGTGCTGCTGTGGTTCTGCCCGGCCGTATCGCTGCTCAACGGAGCGATGACCCTCGGCACAGGGCTGGGCTATGAGATGCACATCAGCACCGTGGTACCTGTGTTTGTGGGACTACTGTTTCTGATCCTTGGTAATTACCTGCCAAAGATCCGGCAGAACCGCACCATGGGCATCAAGCTGCCGTGGACGCTTGCGAGCGAGGAGAACTGGACCCGCACGCACCGCGCCGCGGGCTTCACCTGGGTCGCCGCGGGACTGCTGATGCTGCTGTCTGCGCTGCTGCGCCTGCACGGGCCGACGGTGACCGTTGTTCTTCTTGTGCTGGCGGTGGGCATTCCGGTGCTGTATTCCTATCTCTACTACCGCCGCCATGAGAAGGGGGGCGCGCAATGACCGTTCCGACCTCGTCGCTCATCGCCATGGGCGCGGCCGCGGCATTCTGTGCTCTGCTGCCCATCGGCATTCTGATTTGGTGGCGCAGGACCGAGCGTGTCCGCCTGCTGCCCGCGCTCTGGGGCGCGCTGGCCTTTCTCCTCTTTGCGCGGGGCCTGGAGATGGGACTCCACTACCTCTGCATCCTCTCCGACAATGCCGTTTCCCGCGCGATCCTGAGCAGCCCGTGGCTCTATATGCTCTACGGCGCGCTGACAGCGGGCATTTTCGAGGAGTGCGGCCGCTTTTGTATGTATAAGACCGTCATGCGCCGTTATGACGGGCGTGCTGCCGCCGTCACGGCGGGCATCGGCCACGGCGGCATCGAGGCGATGACCGTTTCCGCTGCGTCAATGGCGCTCTATCTTGTCTTCGCCCTCTGTTGGAACGCGGGCGACACGGACGCGCTTTTGAAGCTCGCCAGCAGTATGGAGGAGGTGCAGACCGTCGCCGCTTCCCTCGGCAAATACACCGTCGGCTACTGCCTGCTCGCCTGTCTCGAGCGCGTGAGCGCGATGCTGCTGCACATTTCGCTCTCCGTTTTTGTGTTTGCCGCGGCGCGGAGCCGCGCGAGGCGTGGCTATCTCGCCTTCGCCATCGGCCGATTTTCGATATGCCCGCCGCGCTCTACCAGTTCGGCTATGTCAAGCAGCTTTTCCCGGTCGAGCTGTGGCTTGCCGTCTGTGCGTTCTATGCGCTGCGCAGCGCCCGCAAATGCTATCTTGAGGAATGTGACGCATAAACCTAAAGGAGGAAATCTGTATGGAACCCATCAAATTAGGCCGCTACCGCCACTTCAAGGGCAACGAATACGAGGTCATCGGCCTTGCGAAGCACAGCGAAACCTTGGAGGATATGGTCGTCTATCGCGCGCTCTACGGGGAGTTCGGCTTTGCGCTTGGACTTCCACCTGCGCAGGTGCGGGACTATCTGCGCGAAAAGCTGGGCGACAAGCACATCAAAATGCGCGAGTCCAACGGCCAGCGCGTGCCCATCGTCCCGATCTACACCTACGAAGAGATCCCCACGCTCACGATCGCGAAGGATCTCTACGAGCACGGCGTCTACGTCAACTCCTCGCTGCCGCCCGCGGCGGCGCCGCACGAGTGCCTGCTGCGCACCAGCCTGATGGCCACGCACACACACGCGCTGATCGACGAGGCCGTCGACATCATTGCGGAAGTGCTCGGGAGGTATGACCTGTGAGCAAAGTCTGCATCATCACCGGCGGCCGGGGCCGGACGCTCGAAAACCGCCTTCGGATGCTCGGTATCGACCATTTCTACGTCGACTGCATGGACAAGATCACGGCCATCCGCGAATACATGGCGGGCCAGGGGCTCGATCCGGCCAACGTGATCTACATGGGCGACGACATCCCCGATCTGGATTGCATGCGCGAAGTGGGCCTTCCGGTCTGCCCGGCGGACGCGGCGGCGGAGGTGATCGAGGCGTCGCGTTACGTCTCGGAGTTCCGGGGCGGCGAAGGGGCCGTCCGCGACATCGTCGAGCAGGTGCTCCGCGCCCGCGGCGACTGGGCGCGCGACTCGCAGGGCGTCACGCCCTCGTCGCTCGCGGCGTCGCGGTAAGGCGTTCCGGAAGAGACGCGGTTCCCTTCCCGGCCGACGAAAAGGCGCGGCCGCCTTTCCCTTCTTTCTCTGAAAGAAGGGGAAACAATGCGGGGTTTCCGGCTAAAATTTGTATCTTTGCCGGGCTATAAGCCTCCGTCATGCTCGAAAAACTGGCCAAACAAACTGCCGTCTACGGCATCAGCACCATCGTCGTAAGGTTCCTGAGCTACCTGCTCACGCCTTACTACACCCGTGTGTTCGGGCAGGAGACCTACGGCGTCGTCACCGACATCTATGCCCTTATCCCGCTGGCGCTCACGCTGCTGACGATGGGCATGGAGTCGAGCTATTTCCGTTTTTCGGCCAAGGCCGAGGAGGCGGGCGGCGATGTGAAGGCGGCCAAGCGGCGGCTTTTCGCCACGACGTGGGGCGTCACGTCGCTCGCCGCGGCGGTGTTCTTCCTGGCGACGGCCTTTTTCCGCGACGGCATCGCCCGCATGATGGGCGAGGCGTATGTCGCGCATCCCGAATACGTCGTCTGGGTCGGCCTGATCATCCTTTTCGACGTCTGGGCCTGCATCCCCTTCTCGCGGCTGCGCGAACAGGGCCGGGCCATGACGTTCGTGGGGCTGAAAGCCATGAACGTCGTTCTGAACGTGGCGCTGGCCTTCGGGTTCGGCGCCGCCGGGCTGTTCGCCACCGACTTCGGCGTGGGATGGGTCTTCGTCGCCAACCTGATCGCCAGCGTCGTGACGTGGCTGGCGATCCTCGGGACCGCCGACCGCACCGTTCCGAAGATCAACTGGGCGCTGCTCGCCGCGATCTTCGCCTACTCGCTGCCGCTGCTGGTGGGCGGGCTTGCCGGTACGGCCAACGAGTTCATCGACCGGCAGCTGATCAAGTACCTCGTTCCCGAGGGCGCCATGGCCCAGCTGGGCATCTACGGGGCCATCACGAAGATCGCCGTGGTGATGATGCTCTTCTACCAGATGTACCGCCTGGCCGCCGAGCCGTTCTTCCTCTCGAACTTCAGGAAATCAGACTTCGTGGCGATGAACGCCGCGGCGCTGAAATACTACGTCATGGCCTCGATGCTGATTTTCCTCGGCATCGCGCTGTTCCGCGACGTGTTTGCGCTGATCGTGGGGCGCAGTTTCCGCGAGGGTATCTTCATCCTTCCGGTGGTGCTCGGGGCCAACGTGCTGACGGGCGTGTGGCTCAACCTCTCGTTCTGGTACAAGCGCGAGGAGCGCACTTCGCTGGCCATCGTCGTCACGGGTGCGGGACTGGTCGCCATCGTCGCTTTCGGGTTCTGGCTCATCCCGCTGTGGGGCTACTACGGGGCCGCGTGGGCGCGCCTGGCGAGCGAAACGGTGATGGTCGCCGTCAGCTGGTGGCTCAACCGCCGCTATTACCCGACGCCCTACGACTGGCGGCGCATCGGCGAATACGTCGCCGCGGCGCTCGCGGTTTTCGCCGTTTGCGAGGCTTTGACCGCCTCTGCGGACAATATGTTTGTAAGCTATGCGTTTAATATAGTGCTCTTTGCGTTGTATGCCGCCTACCTCGTCCGCCGCGAGCGGATCGACCTGGGGGCGATGCTGCGCGCATTCCTGCACAGGTAAAAAGTGAATCGGAGTATGCAGAAACGACTTTTCCCCAGAATCGCAGCCGCGGCTTCGGCCCTCCTGCTCCTCGCCGCCTGCGGCCAGTCCCGTCCGGAAGGCCCGGCCGAGGTGTTGCTGCATACCACGGCGGGCGACATTCGCATCGAACTCGACGGGCGGACGCCCCTTCACCGGGACAATTTCCTGAAACTGACCCGCGAAGGGTTTTTCGATTCGGTGCTGTTCCACCGTGTGATCGCCGATTTTATGATCCAGGCGGGCGATCCCGCCTCGCGCCGCGCCCCGGCGGGTACGATGCTGGGCGAGTCCGATGCGGGCTACCTGATTCCCGCCGAGATCGTCTATCCGGCGCTGGCGCATACGCGCGGCGCGCTGGCCGCGGCCCGGACTTCCGACGAGGTGAACCCCGAACGGAAATCCTCCGGCAGCCAGTTCTACATCGTCTGGGGCAAGCCCTTCGACGGCGCGACGCTCGACCGGATTCAGCAGAGCGTGACCGCTGCGACGAACGGGGAGATCGTGATCCCCGATTCCCTGCGGACGATCTATGAAACCACCGGCGGCACGCCGTTCCTCGACGGACAGTACACCGTTTTCGGCCGTGTGACCGAGGGGCTTGAGATCGTGGAGGCCATTCAGGGCGTGGCGACCGATTCGGTCGGCCGGCCGCTGGAGGACGTGCGGATCATCCGGGCCGAAGCGGTTCGAAAATAGACTGAACATGAAGAAGACGACCGGAAAAATCGCCGTGATGGGCGCCAGTTTCGCGCTTTTCCTCTGCGGGGCCGGGGCGCTCCAGCTGGAGCGCGGCACGGCGCGGACCGTGATCCTCGCGGTGGTTTTCGCGGGTTTGCTGACGATTGCCGGGGTGCAGACCTTCCGGCGGATGAAAAATAAGGAGTAAAATGCGTTTTGCGGACATTACAGGACAGGAGGATTTGAAACGGCATCTGACGCAGTCGGTCGATGCCGGTCGCGTGAGCCATGCCCAGCTCTTCACGGGTACGGCGGGTTCCGGGGCGCTGGCCGTGGCCGTGGCCTATGTGCAGTATCTCTGCTGCCGCCACCGCTCGGGCGGCGACTCGTGCGGCGAATGCCCCGACTGCCGACAGATCGCGGCGCTGGCGCACCCCGACCTGCATTTGGTTTTCCCGGTCAACAAACAGGGCAAGAAGTCGGGAGAGGTGATGCGCAGCGACGAGTTCCTGCCGCAGTTCCGCGCGCTGTTCGCCGAGCGCGGGGGCTACTTCTCGCCGCAGGACTGGTACGACCGTCTCGACCTGGGCAAGACGCTCAAAGGCATGATCGCGGCCCGCGAGGCCGACGAGATCATCCGCAAACTGTCGTTCAAGAGTTTCGAGGCCGACTATAAGACCATGCTGATCTGGCTTCCGGAGGCGATGAACGAGGAGGCCGCGAACAAGATCCTCAAGATTCTGGAGGAGCCGTGGGACCGCACGCTTTTCATCCTGGTCTGCGAACATCCCGACCGCCTGCTGCCGACGATCGTTTCGCGTACGCAGGAGGTCTGCGTGCCGCGCATCGCGCCCGACGTGCTGGAGCGGGTGGCGCAGCAGCGGGGCGTGGCCGATCCGCTGCAAGCCCGCAACATGGCGCGCCTGGCAGGCGGCGATTTGCTGGAACTGGGCCATCTGGTGGCGGGCGAGAGCGATGCGATGCGCAAGGAGCATTTCGACCTTTTTTGCAGCCTCATGCGTTTGAGCTACAATGACCGGCACCTCGAACTGGTCGCCTGGGCCGAAGATGCCGCGCAGCTCACCCGCGAGCAGCAGCGGGCGTTTCTGCGCGATGCGGCGCGGCTTTTGCGCGAGAGCTTCATGCTCCATGCCGGTATCCGCGAGGTCAGCTATCTCTGGGGCGAGGAGCTGGCTTTCTGTTCGAAATTCGCCCCTTTCGTCGGCCCGCGGAATATCGAGCCGCTGATCGCCGAGATCGAGAGCGCCGCCGCGCAGATTGCGCAGAACGGCAATCCGACGATCGTATTCACCCATTTTGCCCTCTCGGTGAGCAAGATGATAAAACATTTGTGATTTATGGCACGTGTGGCACTTCTTTTAGGCGGTAATCAGGGCGATGTGAAACGGACCCTGCAAACGGCGCAGCAGCTTGTCAACTCCCGTGTGGGGGCCGTGCTGCGCTGCTCTCACCGTTATGAAAGCGAGCCGTGGGGATTCCCGGCCGCGGAGCGTTTTTCGAACCAGGCGCTGGAGGTTTCTACCGACCTCACGCCGCACGAGGTGCTCGACGCCTGCCAGCGGATCGAGCGGGAACTGGGCCGCAACCGCGCCGCCGAGGCGGTCGAGAAGGCCTCTTCCGGAGCCGTCTACTGCTCGCGGCCGATCGACATCGACATCATTTTCTACGACGACGAAGTGATCGGCGACGAACGCCTCACGGTTCCCCATCCGCTGCTCGCCGAGCGGGAATTCGCGCTGGTGCCGCTTTGCGAGATCATGCGCCAGCGGCGGCATCCCGTGACGGGAGCTACCGTCGGCGAGATGCTCGACGCGCTCCGAAACAAATAGAACGGGTATGAAGGCAAAACGAATATTACCGCTTCTGGCCGCCGCCGCGCTGCTCGCGGGGTGTTTCAAGGACGTGTCGTACAAGACGAACTACGTCCTCAAACCCCTTGCGCAGGCGCAGACGGTCGATCCTGTCGAGCCGTTCGAGGGGCTGAAGGCTTATGCTTTCGACGCCGATACGGCCTTTTACACCGTGGCTTCCTACGAGGATGCGCTCAACGGCGTCATTGCGCGGAAGGACGACCTTTCGGACCGGATCGCCTCCCCGGTCGCCGCGGCTGAACCCTGCGTGCGGGAGGGGACCGTGGGCTGGGTGCAGATGCCGCTTTCGGCCGAGACGCAGATGGTCGTGGCTGTCGACCCGGTAAACAGGGTCTATGCCTATACGCAGCAGGAATTGGACGTGAACCTTCCCAACCTCTACGTGTCGCTGATTTTCAAACCCTGGAAGGGTTTTTCCTACAAGGAGGGCAACTGGAGTTTCTACAACGAGTTCTATGCGCCTCCCGTCTACCTCGACTGCCTGATCGACCCCTCGGTCCAGCTTGCCGAGGGCGGCGAGACCTCGGAGATCGCCAACGTGAAGGCGTATGCCTATGCCGCCGACACCACGGCGTTCTACATCGCCTCGTACGACGATGCCGTGTCGGGCAAGCTCACGGCGAAAACCGCCGGCGTCACCCCGCCCGCCACGCCGTTCTCGGCCTACGAGGACAAGGAGACCGGGCTTTACAAGATGGAGGTCAGCTCCTCGACCCTGATGGTGGTCGTGGTCGACCGCACCAACCGCCTCTACGCCTATTCGAAACAGGTGGTCGACCTCGAAGGCGAGACCGTGACCCTGCCGGTGGTCTTCCGTCCGTGGCGTGCGACGTGGATTTACGTCGAGGACGGCTGGCGCTTCGTCGATGCGTCGCGCGCGCCTGAAACGAAACCCCAAACACAATCCCGACGCCGATGAACACTCCGCGACATATGCTTAACGTGCTGCGCCTTGCGGTGGCGCTGCTCTTCGCTTCGGCCCTTATGAGCCGCTGTGCGAGCATGATGACCCCCACGGGAGGTCCCCGCGACTCGCTGCCCCCCGTCATCGTGAACATGACGCCCGACAACTTCGCGACCGGCCGGCCGACGGTCGGCCACGGGAAGATCTACATCGAGTTCGATGAGTTCGTGCAGCTCAAGGACCAGCAGAAGGAGTTCTTCACCTCGCCGGCGATGAAGAAAAAGCCGCTCATCACCCTGCGCGGCCGGGGCATCGTCGTGCAGCTGCGCGACACGCTGGCCCCGAATACGACCTATGCGCTCAATTTCGGCAGCGCCATCCGCGACAACAACGAGGGCAACCCGCTCTATTCGATGCGCTACGTCTTCTCGACGGGTCCCGAGATCGACTCGATGGTCCTTTCGGGCTATACGGCCGACAGTTACAAGGCCGACTCCGTGTCGAAGAGCTTCATCTGGTTCTTCCCGGCCGACTCGGTCGAGCAGGTCGCCGGATACGACTCCACGATCTTCAAGTACAAACCCGCGGCCATCGCCCGTGCCGAGAACAACGGCATCTTCATCGCCCAGAACCTCAAGCCGATCCCCTACCGCGTCTATGCCGTTCAGGATAAGAACGACAATCAGATGTACGAGCCGGGCAGCGACCAGGTGGGTTTCCTCGAAGGGACCTACAACCCTGCCGAGATGCCCGATTTCGGCATGTGGTACGACTCGATCCGCCGGTACGTGACCGCCGAGCCGCAGCTCTATTTCCGCATGTTCACCGACAAGGCGTTCCGCCGCCAGGTGCTTTCGCAGACCGAGCGGCCGTTGCAGCACAAGGCGATGCTCTACTTCGCCGCGGCGCGTCCGAAGATCACCCGGCTCCGTTTCGACAGCATTCCGGCCGACCGGGTGATCGTCGATCCGCAGACCGTGGGCCGAGATACGATCGCCCTGTGGTTCAACGTCCCCTCGTCGTCGCTTCCCGATACGATCAAGGGCGAGATCACCTATTTCAAACACGACACCGTCAACCAGTTGCAGGAGGTCACCGAGCCGCTGAAGCTCGCCTGGCGTCTGATCGAGACCAAGGAGCAGGAGCGCGAACGCGAGAAACTCGAACGCGAACGCCGCAAGGCCGAGGCCGCGGGCGAGGAGTGGGAGGAACCCAAGAAGGAGAACCCCTTCGCCTTCAAGATGCCCACTTCGGGCGAGATCAACCCCGAGAATCACCTGACGGTCGATTTCGACTATCCGCTCGTGAAGCTCGATTCGGCTGAACTGCTGCTGACGCGCCTGCTCGAGGATAACTCGATCGAGGATATTCCGGTGCGCATGGTGCGCGATACGGGGATGCTGCGCCGCTGGCAGGTCCGCGCCCCGTGGAAGCTGGGCGGACAGTATACGCTGACCATCCCCGAGGGCGCCATTACCGACGTTGCGGGCCTCTCCAACGACTCGATCATCCGGAAGTACACGGTTCTCGACCCCGAGAAATTCGCCACGGTGCTCATCCACGTCAGGGGCCGCGACGACGGCACGAAGTATATCGTCCAGCTGCTCGACGGCAGCAACGCGCTCAAGCAGGAGAAGCGGGACGTGACGACCGGCGACATCCGGTTCAATTACGTTCCCGCCGGCGAGATCAAGTTCCGCGTCATCGAGGACCGCAACGGCAACGGCAAGTGGGATTCGGGCAATGTGGTCGAACGTCTCCAGCCCGAGCGGGCCGAGATCTACGCCAACGACCAGGGCGAGGACACCTTCGCCACGAAGACCAACTGGGAGATCGAATTCTCGATGGACATGAACCGGATCTTCGCGCCGGTCACGATGCAGTCGCTCTCGCGCCTGCTGGACGAACGCGAGTCGCAGCGCCTGCGCCGCGAGGCGGAGAAACGGGCCAAGGAGGGTCCGAAGCGCGATCAGGACCGCAACCGGCAGCAGAACGACAATAACAGCAACTTCAACGCTGCGGGCGGGATGTTCAATAATTTCAGATAAGATGACGATGCAACGACATATCCGGACGGCGCTCTTCGCCCTTGCGGCCCTCGCCGCATGGCAGGGGGCTTCGGCGCAGCATACGCTCGGCTTCACGGTGGGCTACGGCATGGGCAACGGCCGCTTCCAGCCCCAGCAGGAGATGCGGGCGATCTGGGGACTTTACAGCGGGGGCCTTTCGTGGCGCTACTACGGCAAGCAACGCTTCGTGGGGGGCTTCGGCATTGATCTGGAGTTCCAGCAGCAGGGCTTTTCGTTTGCGACCAACGCTTCGCAGGTCGAGGAGAAGAAGGATTATCTCTACTATACGCGGCATGTCAATTCCGTCGTGCTGCCGATCGTCTGGCAGCCGCACTTCTACATGCTGCGCAACCACGTCCGCATCTACCTCGAAGCTGCCGCGACCTTCTCCTACAACATCTCGTCCACCTACGAGAACGAGCAGGCCCGGGCCAACGGCTCCGCCGGCTGGAAAGGCGACTATCCCTTCAAGCTCGCGCGCGACAACCGCTGGGGCTACGGACTGGCGGGCGGCGGCGGCATCGCTTTCCTGATCCGCCGTTTCGAGCTGAATTTCCGGGTGCGCTACTCGTTCGGTTATTCGGACATCGTCCGCAACCGCAACAAATACTACGACAACAACAGCGACGGCGCGGAAAATCCCTTCTGGGCCACTCCGCTGCGTTCGCCGCTCGACAACCTTATGATCTCCGTGGGGTTGAACTACCGCTTCAACAAACAGGGCTTCGAGGCCTGGAAACCAAGACCCAAGAAGGAGAAGAACCGCGAGGTCTTCAAATTCGGGCTGTAAAAAACACAAATTATGGAAACTACCCGTCAGCAGAAAATCGCCAAGCAGATCCAGAAGGACGTTGCCGAAATCTTCCAGAAGGAGGGCGCCCCGATCGTGCGCGGCTCGCTCGTAACGGTCACCGCCGTACGCATATCCCCCGATTTCAGCTACGCCAAAATCTACGTCAGCATCTTCCCCTTTGAGCAGAGCGGCGAGGTGATGAAGCGGCTCGAACACCAGAACTGGTTCATCCGCCGCGCCCTGGGCCAGCGGCTCCGCAACCAGCTGAAGAACGTCCCCGAAATTCAGTTCCTGCTCGACGATTCGCTCGAATACATCGAACATATAGAGCAGGCGTTGAAAGAAGATTGACAGTTATGCGCTTCTGCCGGTTGTTCCCGCTGCCTGCGGCGGCATTTGCAAGTCCGATCCGCCCCCGAACCTCTGCCGAGGCGGGGGCTTCGGGATTTACGCTCTAATCCGTCGCCCGCCATGCTGCCGCAGCTCTTCGCCCGTCGCTACCTCTTTTCGTCCCAGTCCCGGTCGGTGGTCAACCTGATCTCGGGATTGAGCGTCGCGGCCGTGGCGATGCCCGTTGCGGCCATGATCATCCTGCTGTCGGTCTTCAACGGCTTCGAATCGCTCGTCAAGTCGATGTATTCGGCTTTCGACGCCGATCTTACCGTCTCCCCGCGGCAGGGGCAGACCTTTGTGCAGCGGGATCTCGACACCGCGGCCCTCGCACGCATCCCGGGGGTCGGCGCGCTGTCGTTCACCCTGGAGCAGAGCGCCCTGCTCGAACACGGAGGGCGTCAGGCCACCGCCACGATCCGGGGCGTCGACGACGCCTACGGGGCTGTCTTTCAGCTTGGCGATGCCGTTTCCGCCGGGGAGTGGCGCGTGCGGCTGGGCGATCTGGAACGGCTGGTCGTCGGACAGTCGATGGCGTGGATGCTGGGCATCCGCTCGCTGGCCGATGCCGACGTCACGCTCTACGCCGTGCGGCGGGGATCGTTCTCCTCGCTGCTGCCGATCGAGAACTACACGCGCCGCACGGTCCCGGTGGGCGGGATCTTCTCCCTCGACCTGGAGACCGAGCAGAGCTATGTCCTCACCTCGCTGGAGCTGGCGCAGCGCCTTTTCAACTACCCGGACCGCGTCTCCTCGCTGGTCGTCCGGCTCGCTCCCGGGGCGGATGCGGAGCGGGTCCGCCGGGCCGTGG
>ENA-OROO01001571-OROO01001571.1-human-gut-metagenome-genome-assembly--contig:-NODE-1571-length-11605-cov-2.986407_pt1 | contig 11605 bp, 9 predicted proteins | sample MGYA00242130_ERZ509052 | MGnify/ENA primary metagenome ERZ509052 (study PRJEB26280, sample SAMEA2338730) | human gut metagenome | biome: human gut; feature: human-associated habitat; material: faeces... | reverse complement strand
TATTAGTTCTAGCATCAAGTGGAATAAGTTTACTTACATTAAGTTCAAATATAGAAACATTTACATGTTTAATCTTGCATTCATTCATTACTCTAATTTTAAGTAAACCAAAAGAACCTATTACTTCTTCATTAAGAACTATATCCATACACGCATATTTATCTAAATAGTTTACTTTATTTATAGAAAGAGCTAACTTAATATTCTCCATATGAGTATAACCACTAATATTTTCAAGAACTCCTTTAAGTTCCAAAAATGCACTTTTAGCATCCTTATCAACTACACACCCACATAAATAATTATTATGTATTGGAAGAGTTTCATCTATACTACTTTCATGATATTCACCCTTAGTAAATACTTCACCCATTTCATAGACTTTAAATTTATCAAAGTATCTTAAATTCTTAACAATTACTTCTAACATTCCTGGAACTAAACTAGATCTTAAATAAGATTGTTCTGGACTTGGAGGATTTGCTAATTCTACCATTTCTTGTTTATCTAACATACACGCATCTATATATTTAACATTTACCCATGGATAACTAATTACTTCATATAAACCACATCTATTACTTAAATATTCTTTAATTCTTCTTTCTAACAATACTTCTCTTTGAAGAACTGCATGATTTACAGTATAATTAATTCCTTTAGCCTCAAAACTATCAAAACCTAATATTCTAACAATATCCCCCATTACATCATCTTTAATAGTAACGTCTCCAGTACTTCTATAAGTTGGTACTAAAACTTTATATATATCACCATCTATTGTTACTTCATAACCAAGACCTGTAAGTATCTTAGTAATAACTTCTTTACTAACAACTTTACCCATTCTAGTATCTAAGAATTCTTTACTTATTTCTATATAATTACTTTCTGTTTTAACAGGATATATATCATTATAACTAGTTATTACAGCTTCAGGAAATAACTCCTTAAACATATTAATAATTAAATCCTTAGTACTATCAACTCTTTCAGTATCAAGTCCCTTTTCATATCTAATTGCAGCATCAGTCTTTTCTGCAAATCTTTTATCAGTTTTTCTAATAGTACTAGGTTCAAAATTAGCTATTTCTACAAGTACTCCAGTAGTACTATCTAGTACAGAGTCTTTTTTTCCTCCACGAATACCTGCAAGTGCAAGCACACCTTCTTCATCACTTATTACTAAATCATCACTAGTTAAATCAACCATATTATCATCAAGTAATAATAATTTTTCTCCTTTTTTAGCATTTCTTACTATTATTTTATTACCACTTACATGTGTTTTATCAAATGCATGTGTAGGATTTCCAGTTACTATCATAGCATAATTAGTTATATCAACTATAGCATTAATTGGTCTTAATCCAACATTATACAAAAGTGTTTTAAGCCATATTGGGCTTTCTTTTGTATTAACATTATCTATAACTATTCCAATATATCTATTACACTTACTAGTGTCTTCTATAGTAATATCGTATTTAGGTACAAGAGGTATACTTACTTCTTCAGTAACACACTTTAATTTTCTATCATATATAACAGACAACTCTCTGGCAATTCCGAAATGTCCCCACAAGTCAGGTCTATTACTTAAACTTTTATTATCTATTTCTAAAATTATATCGTTTGAACCTATTACTTCACTAATATTTTGTCCTGGATAACATTCTAATCCTTTTAAATCAACTATCTCATCTTCAGCCTTAGGTGGAAACAAACTATCTAAAAAAACTTCTTCAGCACCACATATCATTCCATAAGAATCTACTCCACGCATCTTAGTCTCTTTTATTTTAACTAAGTCTTCTTCTCCATGCCAATGAACCATACTACCTGGTTTAGAAATAACTACATACTCTCCAACATATAAATTACTTCCACCACATACTATTTGTCTAGGACTCTCTTCTCCTATATCAACCATACACACTCTAAGTGTATCAGCATTAGGATGACTATTAACCTCTAATATTTTACCAACTACTATATTTTCATACTTTAAACTAGTATTTTCTATTTTTTCAACCTCAACAGTTTTTAAAGTTAAATCTGTTGCTATTTTCTCATCACTAATATCACTCAAATCAACATATTTTTTTATTAAATTTAAAGATACTCTCATAATTCCTCCTATTTAAATTCACTAATAAACCTTAAGTCACCACTTCTTAAAAGTCTTACATCATCTATTCCATATCTCATCATAACAAGTCTATCAACTCCAATATTGATATAGAATCCTGTCCATTCATTTGGATCTAAATTAGCACTTTTTAATACATTTGGATGTATTACTCCACCAGGCATAACTTCTATCCAACCACTTTGATGACACACTGGACACCCTTTACCACCACATACTAAACATTCCATATCTATTTCATAACCTGGTTCAGTAAATGGGAAAAAGCCTTCACGCATTCTAACATTTACTTTTTTACCAAAAACTTTTTCTAAAATAGTCTGTATTAAAACAATACCACTTGAAAAAGAAATATTTTTATCTACTATTAAAGCCTCATATTGATAAAAAGCCCTTTCATGTCTTGCATCAGTATTTTCATTTCTATAAACACGTCCTGGATAAACAAATCTAGCAGGTGCTCCATGTTTAAGTAAGTATCTAACACTTCCTCCAGTTAAATGAGGTCTCAAACATAATCTTTCACTTCCACTTTTATCTTCAGTTCCTTTAAGCCAGTAAGTATCCATACTCTCTCTTGCAGGATGATCCTTAGCAAAATTCAAATTATCAAAAGCATACTTTTCACTACTTATATCATTTTCACTAAAAACTTCAAATCCTAAACTTAAAAAGGCATCATTTAAGTCATAACACATCTGTGTAATTGGATGCATCACTCCTTTATTAACAAAAGTACCTGGTAAACTAGTATCAAACTCATCACTAACTACACTAGTATTATCAATAATACTATTTCTTACACTATTAATCTTTTCACCGAAAGACTTTCTAATTTCATTAGTTACTACTCCTATGTCTTTTCTTTCTTCACTAGATAAACTACCCATATTTTTAAGTATAGAAGTAAGTTCACTATTCTTTCCAGTTAACTCCTTAGTAACTACTTCAAGTTCTGTTAAATCTTTAACATCATCTAACTTTTTTAAACCACTTTCAAGAATTTCATTTAATTTTTCTTTCATTTTCTCCTCCTAAAAATAAAAACTTTACGACTTAAGGACTGCAAGTTAACAGCGGTACCACCTTAATTCATAAAGTATTATGCATCTTTCATAGTTAACGCCTATTATACGTTCTTTTTTAATAGAAGAATGAAACTTCATATATAACATATTAGTTTACACCTACCACTAACTCTCTATAAATTAAATTATATACTACACTTTCTTCCAAAAGATAATTATATTTTATAACATTTAATATACTTTTTCAAGTAAAAAATCATTATTTCAAAAATAAATGTAAAATCACATATTTTTCTATTAAAACATACTACAAAATTTATAAGAAATACAACAGTGTTCGCTTGTTTTGAAACTACATAGGTGGTACAATTAGTACATGAGTAGTACCTAGTGGTTAGGTGTTCTTACCTCAGTCCGAAAATTTATACAAATTTAGGAAAGTGAGGTGGTCTGTATGAGTCATAAGAAAGGTTTTAAACTTACTTATGGAGTATTTAGTTATACTTGTAGTAATTTTAGCTTTGCTAGATCACTATACAAACAACAGAGATTAATTGTAGTTTATACTTTGAATCAAAAAAGAATACCGAATCAACTTGATACGGTATTCGCCCAAAACAATATGGACTGAGTGAATACCTAACGAGCAAAGCTAAGTACTACTCATTTTTTTATGTCCATTTATATTATATGTCTTAATGACAATATAATTATAACAAATTTTGTTAATTAATTCAAGTACTTTATTAAATACTTTATTTTACTATATCACATGAATCAAGTATTATTGTAACTGGTCCATCGTTATATATTTCTACTTTCATATCAGATCCAAATATACCAGTTTCTGTATGAATATTTAAGCTCCTTAAATGTTCATTCATGTAGTCATATAACTTACTTGCACTAGTTGGATCCATTGCGTTTACAAATGATGGTCTTCTTCCTTTAGTACAGTCAGCATATAATGTAAACTGACTAATATTTAGTATACTTCCAAAAGTATCTAATAAACTTAGATTCATCTTTTCATTTTCATCTTCGAATATTCTTAAATTTATTATTTTATCAACCATTTTGTCTACAATAAGAGTGTTATCCCCTTCTGTAAAACTACTAAGTAAAACAAAACCATTATCAATACTACCATGTACTTTACCATCAATAGTAACTTTACTATTTTTACTTCTTTGCACTACTACTCTCATAATCTTTCCACCCTACTTATAAAATTTAAACCATTTAAATCATTCATAAATTTATCAAGACTCTCTTTATTTTTAACTTTACAAACTAAGTCATATATGTCACTATCTTTATTGCTTCCTTTATTATTTATTGAAGAGACTATAACATCACTTTTAGTAGCAACACTTATTATATCTACTAAATGATCATTAGATGAATCAATATATATTCTTACATTTGTAATATATTTATCACTTACTACATCATTCCATTCTGCTGATATTATTCTTTCACTATTAATATCTATCATTTTACAGTCTTTTCTATGTATTGATACACCATTACCTTTAGTAATGTATCCTACTATTTCATCACCTAGAACTGGGTTACAACAATTTGCTAGTGAAGTTAAGATATCCCCATAACCTGCAATTAGTATTTTACCATTCGGAGTATCTTTTACTATATTCTTATTTTCTAATAATTTTTCTATTGTATCATCTTTCTTAGGTTCAAATATATCAATTAATCTATTTACTATTTGTGTTGGAGTGTATTTTAAAGAAGTAATTCCTAAACATAGTTCATCATAAGTATCTACTTTAATTTCACTAAATAATTTATTTAAAACATTTTCATTTAATAAATCACTATTATTATATCTTCTTTTTTTAATTTCTTCTTTTAATAATTCGTCTCCTGTTTCAATCGATTTATCTTTTTCCTTTTTATAGAAATAACTTCTTATTCTAGATTTAGCATTTTCTGTTTTTACAAACTTTAACCAAGCTTTTGAAGGACTTTTACCTTTTTGAGTTTTTAAGTCAACTATGTCTCCATCTTGAAGTTTATAGTCAAGTGAAACTAGTTTTCCATTTACTAAAGCACCAATAGTTGTGTTACCCACTTCAGAATGTATCTTATATGCAAAATCAATTGGTGTTGATTCATCAGGTAGTTCTATTATGTCTCCTTTTGGAGTAAAGATATATATAAATTCTTTTGTTATAGAGTTACTTAAATCTTTAAAGAAGTCACTATTATTTTCCATATCATTTACTTCTATAAGTGTTCTAAATTGCGCTAATTTGGTTTCTAGTTCACTTGTTTTAGAACCATCTGTTTTTTCTTTATAACTCCAGTGAGATGCTACACCATGTTCTGCAATTTCATTCATTTCATAAGTACGTATTTGCACTTCATATATTCTATTGTCTACTCCAAATACAGTAGTGTGTAAACTTTGATACATGTTGTTTTTTGGATTCGCAATGAAATCTTTAAATCTTTTTGGAATAGGTCTAAACTTAGAATGAATAAGTCCTACTACTAAGTAACAGTCTTCTGTTTTATCAAGAAGTATTCTAAGACCTAACAAGTCATATATTTCTTCCCATTTTTTACCTAATAAAAGTTTATTAGCAATTCCTCTTACAGATTTTACACGATATGTTATTTCATACTTTATTTCATGTTCGTTTAGAAGAGAAATTATTTCATCTCTCATTTTGTATAAAGAAGTTTCAAGTTCGCTTCTACTTGCATTTATTTTTTCTAGAACTTCATTATATAATTCAGTATTAGAGTATTGTAAACATAAGTCCTCTAATTCGCTTTTCATTGATTTAATTCCTAGACGATGAGCAATAGGAATATAAACCTTTTCTGTTTCCATAACTACTTCTTTTATATGATCAGTAGAATGAGGATACATTGTTCTTAAATTATCTAGTCTATCAGCAAGTTTGATAAATAAACTAATTGGGTTTTCGCTAAGTCCTACTACTATTCTTCTATATTTATCTGCATCATTATTATTTTTAGTGAATGTTCTTTTTAAGTGACTTAGTTTGCTAAGACTTGTAAGTATTGTTAAAGTGTCTACTCCAAACTTGTTTTCTATTTCTTCAGGAGTAGCTAGTTCTAGAGTTATCGCTTCATGTATTAATGCACATCCTATTGTTAAAGTGTCCATATGTAAGTCTGCAAGTATTTTGGCTACTCTTATAGAATGACAGATATATTCTTCACCTGTCATTCTTGTCATTCCATCATATATTTTAAGTGCATAATTATAATAGTTATTAATTACGTCTATGTTTTCACTAGACATATAACTACCAATTATATCCATTAATTTTTTGTATTCCGTTTCTTTGTTTTCCATTATCCATTAATTCCTTTTATAATTCTTTCTGTAATTTCATCATCCTCATCTATTTTTTTAGGATGTTTAAGTCTATTTATTTCTAATTTAGTCCATATGTAAGGTGCGATAAATAAACTACTAAATGTACCAAATGTTAAACCAAATAATATAGTTAGATTAAATTCTTTTACACCAGTTGTATTCATTAAAAGTAGTACTATTATAGCAGATAATGTTGTTATACTAGTAAGCATATTTCTTCTTAAAGTTATACTTGCACTTTCATTTACTGTTTTGATAAGTGATTCTTCATTAAGTTTTTTAACAGTACTAAGTCTATCTCTTATCATATCAAATACTACAATTGTGTTATTTATTGAGTAGCCTATTATTGTTAGAATACCTGCAATAAATATGAAATTTATTTCTATTTTAAATATTGCAAATAATGAAATTGTTACAAATACATCACTTAGTATTGCTATTATACTAGATATTCCATAAGTATAGGCAAACCTAAATGCTATGTATACTAGTATTGCTAATGATGCGTAGATTAAACTTTTTATTGCATTTTTAGTTAAGTCTTTTTTTACTATATTGCTTATTGAAGATATGTCTGAATCTATTTTTAGGTTTTCAAAAGTTGATTTAACTGTTTTTATTTCCTCACTATCAAGTGATTCATTTATTCTAAGTAAATATTCGTTATCATTAACTTTTGTTTCTTCAGTTATAGTGTAGTTATTTAGTTCACTCTTTACTTCTTTTATATTGATTTTTTCTTCACTTTTTAGAGTAATTGCACTTCCTCCCTTAAAGTCTACTCCTAGGTTTAGCCCACTTGTTATAGTAACTATTAAACCAATTACTATTATTATAACTACTAATGCAATATTATATTTAGCACAGTTAAGTATATTTCTCGTTTTAATCTTTTTACATTTTCCTATAAACATATTTATTTTATTATCAAATTTACCAGTATTTATGTAGTAAGACATTACAAATCTATTAATTATAACCATACTTATTATAGTAACTATAATTGTTAACATTAGCATTGTAGCAAAACCTTTTACACTAGATTCACCTAGTATAAATAGTACTAATGCTGCAATAAAGGTTGTTAAGTTAGCATCTATTAGAGAAACTAAACTGCGTTTATTACCTTCAATGTATGCTTGATGTAAATTTTTCCCGTTTGATATTTCTTCTTTTATTTTTTCTAGAGTTATGATGCTTGAATCTACTGCCATACCTATACCTAGTATTAGTGCTGCAATTCCTGTTAGAGTTAGTACTCCATCTATTAGAGTATAGAACAAGAATACAAGAGATATGTATAAAGCAAGACTTATTACACTAATTAAACCTGATATTCTATAGAAGTATATCATTATTAAAGATATTATTATAAATGTAATTATTCCAGCCTTAGCAATTAATAAAAGTGTGTTAGAGCCATATGAAGCATCAACCGTTTTTGTACTTATTTCAGTTAGTTTAGTTGGAAGGCTTCCTGAATTAATTAAGTCTACTAGAGTACTTGCTTCTTCTTCTGAAAAGTTCCCTTCAATTACAACATTAGATGAAAATCCTTCTTTTACAGTGGCACTACTGATACACTTACTACCACTTTCACCACATTTAGCTGTTTCATATGAGTCTTCTTCAGTATAGTCTAACCATATTGTAATTAATTTATCAGTGCTCTCTGAAATGCTTTTAGTAACTCTATAAAAGGTATCTTTATCTTTAATAGATAATGCTACAACTGGTTTACCTGTTTTTTTGTCATAGTCTAAACTTGCTCCTGGAGTACTTAATACACTTGCAGTCATTAATTCTTCATTACTTGTATTTCTAAAAGTTAAAACTGCTGGAGTAGTAAGCCTTTCTCTTGCAGTACTTTCATCTTGTACACCTGGAAGTTTTACTCTTATTTTGTCTCCTTCAATTACTATTTCAGGTTCACTTACTCCAAGAGTATCTATTCTTTTCCCAATAGATTTGTAAGTAGCCTTAATATCACTATCACTTACTTTAGATCCATCTAAACTGCTTACTTGATATAGTACTTCAAACCCTCCTTTTAAATCTAATCCATAATTTAATTTTTTAGAGTATGTTAGTATTAATAACAAACTTACTAAAAATATACATATTGTAAGTATTAAACATTTAACAATACTATAACTTTTCTTCTTTTTCATAATAAATTACCTTCTTCCTTAATTATTTCTTCATCTCTTTTTTTAAGTATATCAAAAACATAACTTTTTATATCATCTATACTTAGTGACATAATATCACTTACCATATCATTAAGTGACAAGTTTTCTTTTTTAGACCATACATTCTTACTTAAATAATTCCATATATCACTTTCTTTTACATAAGATATATGGTTTCTTTTTAATTCCATAACTTTACTATATAAAGCAGGCTTAATTCTGTTATATAAGTCATCTAAATTCTTAAATTCAGTGTTCATTTTTCTTCACCTATTTAAGTATACTACATTTTTATCAATTTGAAAAGAAGACTTGATATTTTTTAGTCTTCTTTAATCTATATAAACCGATTCCCGGTATAGTTTAATATATGTAAGAATTACTTATTTATTACATCATTTATTATATAGTTAGTTATTAATAAACCACTTGTAGCAGGAACAAAGCTATTGCTACCTAATACTTTTATATCTTTTACTTGTTCACTACTAGATACAACTTTTATTTTTCTTTGTATTTTTTTATCAACTAAAGTTCTTAATTTTTTAGCAAGCTTATCATAGTTTGTTTTATCAAGTGAAGTAATGTTAAGTTTAGTTGCATCCATTTTTTTAGCAGTACCCATACTACTTATTATTTTTATATTTTTTAGTATACACTCTTGCATTAAAAGTACTTTAGTATTAACTGAGTCACAAGCATCCACCACATAGTCATATTCTTCAATGTTAATTGTGTTTATATTGTCTTTATTTAAGAAAATAGGTAAACACTTTAAATTTAGTTTATTATTTATGTTAGAGTATCTTTCTTTTGCAACTTCTACTTTTAACTTACCAATATTAGTTAAAGAACTTATTATTTGTCTATTTAGGTTACTACTTTCTACTTTATCAAAATCTACTATAGTAATATTTTCTACTCCACATCTTACTAAACTTTCAAGAGTATAGCCTCCTACTCCACCTATACCTACAATTAATATGTTTAAGGATTTTATTTTTTCTAAGTTAGTACTTCCTACTAAACTTTCTAATCTTTCTAAATTCATTTATTTCCTCCAAAAGAAAACCAAGAGTGACTGCAGTAATAAAACTCGCCCTTCTGCGAGGTGGTAGTCCACATAATGATTTTTAGGATTCTTAAATTAAAAGCATTCAACACCAATCATTAATTAGGTCTCCAAATTACTTATTTGTCGGTTTATTATGACAAATCATCTTGGTAAATTAATTATAGCATACTATTTAGTATATTGCAATTTTTTTGTATGACTTTTTGTATATGTTAAGTTATTACTATCACACCATTCCATATATTGTTCATCTAAGGTAGTTGGATTCCATTCTCCAGCAATATAGAATTTATAGAATCTATTCTTTAGAAATTTTTGTACATTTTGATAGTCATAACCTTTATCTGTTAAGTAGTTAAAGTATGCGTTTACTGTTTCACTATTTAGTCTATCTTGTGCTTCATAAGCACCAGCCATAGTTAAATAGAAATATACTAAATCATCTATTCTTCTACCTACTACATAACCCTTGTTTTCCATATTAATTATGTTTTTTCTTATTTCAGTATATAAAACACCAGTTAATTTAGTAAGTTCTCCTTTAGTAGCTCCTTTCTCTTTCATAAGAGTTACAAATATTTTGTCTTCAGTTGATAATAAAGACTCACTTGTTATTTGTAAATCCAATTCATTTGTTAAGTCATTTTTCTTAAACATTTTCATCTTCCTTTCTATTTATGTAACTTATAATTGTATTTAAGTTTACATTATAAGTAGCATTCATTATATTTAAGTCAGCACCCCTATAGTAGTTATTTAAAATTGAAACTAATTCTTTCATTTCTTTTCTCTTACTTAGTCCTTCATTTGTTAGGGAACACATCTCTGTAAATTTACATGCACAATTTATAAAGGTTAACTTGGAATTGTTGCGCCATGATATAATACTTTCTTCTTCAACTAAATATAGTGGTCTTATTAATTCGATACCTTTAAAATTATCACTATGTAATTTTGGCATCATTGTTTTTATTTCAGAACCGTAAAACATGGATAGTAGTGTTGTTTCTATTACATCGTTAAAATGGTGTCCTAAGGCTATTTTGTTGCAGCCTAATTCTTTGGCTTTATTGTATAAATATCCTCTACGCATTTTAGCACACATGTAACATGGACTATCAGAACTTATTTTTGAGACTACATCAAATATATCACTTTTAAATACTTCTATTGGGACATTTAATGTTTTAGCGTTATCTATTATCATATTTAGGTTGTATTTATTATATCCTGGATCCATTACTACGTATTTGGCATTAAATGGGACATTACCATGTCTTTCTAGTTCTTGAATACATTTTGCCATTAAGAAAGAGTCTTTTCCTCCAGATATACATACCATGATATTATCATTTTCTTTTATTAATTCGTATTCTTTTACTGCTTTGACGAACTTACTCCATATATCTTTACGATATTTTTTTATTATACTTCTTTCTATCTCTTTATATTTTTCCATTTTTTCATACTCCTTATATATTAAATTGGTTTTTAATAAAAGTATATTTATTAACTAATATCTAAATATAAAACTTCTATAAATAAATACTACACAATTATATCATACTTTTATTAATTATTATATAATTTTTTTATTTTGTAAACTATTGAATATTAAGGAATTGAAAAAAATGTAAAATAAATTGACATAATATTAAAAGAGTGCTATAATAAAAGAGGTTTAACTAACGTAAATACCACCTACATAGGGAGAGAAGAAAATAGATATTTCTCTGTTAGTTGAACACGTGACGTATAATGTATTGGGGAAAGAGG
>ENA-OROO01001566-OROO01001566.1-human-gut-metagenome-genome-assembly--contig:-NODE-1566-length-11623-cov-84.126297_pt1 | contig 11623 bp, 3 predicted proteins | sample MGYA00242130_ERZ509052 | MGnify/ENA primary metagenome ERZ509052 (study PRJEB26280, sample SAMEA2338730) | human gut metagenome | biome: human gut; feature: human-associated habitat; material: faeces... | reverse complement strand
TTTTTCTTGCATTCCATAATTAAACCTTCTATAGTTCACCACTAATCTGATACTACCATAGGAGGCTTATTGATTCATATTTACAGACTTTTTCTTACACACTCAAATAATTGCTTTTTCATTTTCTGATGTGGAACATTTTACTTGCTTGACAGTTTAAATCCAAAAATTTGTTTCAAATTACATACATTTTTCTCTTGCCATTTTTGCTAAGAAACGGATATCTTCTATGTATTTCTCCATTACTTCAATCCAAGATGTTCTAAGGTACGCAAAAAAGTATACTTAAATCCATGCTCCTTGTAACAACGTATTCCTCCCCGAATTTTTCGTGGACCCCAGGTTATACCTCTACCAAGTCTGAAAGACACTGAATTTCGCATACAATTAAAATCATAATTTAACCGTCCGCACTCTCGTGATAACGCTTCAGCCATCTTCTTTAATTCACCATTATTCTTCTGCAATTTGCTAATTATCTCTATCTTTTTTCTGTTTTCGCAAACTTCGCTATCAAGCAGTCTCTTCACTGAATCCCTTGCTTGAGATAGCGTTCGGATCTCTGCTTGCAATTCTTCATTATTTGTCTGCAATTGATCAAGCCTCTCTTTATGGCCTTGCAAATCCATTTCTAATCGGCTGACATCCTCTACATAGTTTTTATTTTTACTTACTTCATCATTCAGTTTCTTCTCTATATTATTTTTCGATGCATTGACTTCTTGTATCTTTTTATTACTCGACTCATCATGAATCCTAAGCCTGTCAATAAGACTGTCAAAAATGGCTTTCCGAAAAAATCCGACCCCTAAATTTCTATTTTCACCAAAATATCTAAATATATTAAAAAGTTGTATATCATTTCCGTTCTTAGAACAATTTATTTGCCAGAGGCTGTTCGATTGTGTATCCGGAACATATTTCAGAGCTTTATTCTTTTGTGCAAGTACTACAGGCGTACCGCAAAGCACCTGCATAATTTTCAACCATAAATCATCTGCATAAATAGTGCATTTTCGGATTGCCTTTTCATTAAAAATCTCCTCATCCATAACATGAGGCGGAAACAAAGTTCCTGCGCCGCTTGTTGCAAAGAGCTGCATAGAAGGCCGATTTAAAATCCCCGAATACTCTTTTTTCCACTCCGAATAAGGTTTGATACACTCCATCTCATTTTCAACCATTAAATGTGTTCTAACTGCAGATACGGCTTCCGGATAACGCAAGTAGGATTTAAACAAAGTATCTACCATGGAATCCTCATAAATCAAATCATCATCAACTGTAATAATTAACGCTTCAGGAAACCGCCGCATTGCATATAAATATTTTTTATGGGACTTCATATTTCCATCACACCAAATAATTTCCAATCCGGCAGGAACATATGCCAGCAAGTCTTTCGGTAAATCTTCCTCCCCATTAGGAAATTCATCTTTAGATAACCATAAGAAAATTTTATCCGCTTTTCGCGTCTGGTTAAATAAAGACTCAAGCGCTATATGTACATTAGCTATTCTGGGCGGATATGAAGTCATAGATAGAATGATTTGAGGTGCATAATGATAATCCCCTTTCTCTATGGCCTTTTCCCGGCACTCTATCATTCTTTTTTTTGAATCGGTTTTTGTTATCAGTAGCCCTTCATCACCAAGAAATAACGGATAACTGCTGAATACTGCCCCCATTTCCTGATAATACTCTACATATTCTTTTCCAGACGGCGGTCCGGCATACCGGTCAATCCCTACAAATAAATTATCCACCACAAAATCACGAATAGAATTTCTTATTTCTTTATAATACGGAAAGCGTTTTGCCTGTTCATCCACACCAAGCACTGCTAACACTATATTTCGTAAATTTTTTCGTTTCTTATTCGTTATACATTCAGAATCTCCAATTCTATAAAAATATAAAACTTCCGGTAAATATACCACCTTATCCGCCGCCATCACACACATAGCGGAAAAAGTAATATCATTAGTCGTTGTCAGGCACATATACTTTAAATCATTCTCAATAATCAAATCCCGCCTGATCAATTTATTCCAAGGTGTAGGATTCACAATACTGCAAATACTTTTGGGAACATCACGATAAGAAAAAGAATTATATCCGAAAGGCAGACGGTTTTTACTTAATCCGTCAAAATCCTTCCTCTCTCCTGTCACTCCATCGAACCGTAAAAAACCAAAAACAACAATATCAGCTTCCTCTTTTTCCGCTAAAAAATATGCTTTTTCCAAAAGTGAATACGAACAGCAGTCATCAGCATCCATAAAAAACAGATATTTACCTGACGACTTTTCTATCCCCAAATTCCTTGCCGCGCCTGCCCCTGCATTTTCCTGCCTGAATATCTTTATACGACTGTCTCCCTGTTGATGCTGCCGCAATATATCAGGAGAGCCATCTGTTGAACCGTCATCAACACATATGATTTCTATATCCTTAAAAGTTGAATGCTGAATGCATTCCAGACACTCTTCTAAGTATTTTTCCGCATTATATACCGGAATAATAACCGATATTTGGCATAATGAATTCATCATTTTACACTCTCCATACTCACTAACATGTCTCATATATTTATATTAACATCTAATTTCTTGCCATTCAATTAAAATCTTTTAGTATTGCTTAGATATCTAAGGATTTATACATTTCCTTCTCCTTCAAGGCAGACAGGTATATTCCGCCATGAAAAAACAGCCCCCCGGAGTCGGGTTTCCGCCTCTGACTCCGGGGGCTGTTCACGTTCGGAAAGCTGTCTTGTTTTACGTTCTTTCCTTCTTCTTATTATTCAGTTCTCATGACAGGACTTGTTCCATTCCCCTTTCAGAAGCTGTCATCCGTCTCAGAAGCTGAAGCGGATCCCTGCGTCTATCCTCCACTTGTTCGTCAGGTCGGCTCCGAAGTTTCTCGTGTAGGTCCCGTACAGGTAGGTGTTCCTGTTTATCTGCCGGCTTCCTCCTATTTCCACGTCTACCCAGCTGTCTTTCAGGTCGATTTCTGTCCCGCTCGTCGGTTCGTTTTCTGCGCTGAAGGTGCTCTTCACTTTTCCTCCGAATTCATGGGCCAATGCTATCTTCGCAAACAGGTTGCTTCTTTCTGTTTCTTTCCCTATCCCCAGTCCGATCCGGCCTATCACGCTGTTTATTCCGTCCTGGCGGATGTGCATTTTCTTTCCTCCTGCATAGTCGCTTACGGCGTCATAGTCTTTTCCTCCCAGGTGCCCTGCTGTCACTTCGATGCTCGGGTCTATGTAGAAGCCGTTTTCTTTCTCGATCCTCTTCCCGTATTCCACGCTCAGCGAAAGGCCGCTTGTCCTGTACTTCCCTTCCAGGCGGTGGCCCATTTCGTTGTATACGGTGTAGTCGTTCTTTACACGGCTTCCTTTCAGGATGATGTCCATGTACTGTCCGTCTTCTTTCTGCATGGTCCCGTACAGGGAAAGGCTTGCCAGTTTTTCTTTCCCTGTCCCGCTCGCATAGGTGTCTTTTCCTGTCCCGTAGTCCAGGGCCGCCCCGATGGTCCAGTTTCCTCTTTTCTTGTCGTAGCCTGCCTGGGCTATGTCGTAGGTCTGTTTGAAGCAGGTGTTCTGTTTGTCCAGTTTGTTTTTCCCGCCCAGGTACCTGGCCCAGATCCCGCTTTCTTCTCTTCCCAGCCTGATGTCTCCCATCCGTCTCGCAAGGTCATTGTTGTTCCCTCTCCACAGGAGGGTGGCGGCGGTCATGGCTGTTTTGCTCCCTTTCATCATTTGGGTTTCTTTGTCTCCATAGATGACGGAGGATGTTCTTTCTCCGGCTGTCGCTGCTTTCATTATCCGGGGGGCTGTTGTGTTTGTTCCTGTGTTGGCTGCTGTTCCTGTGCCTGCCGTTTCAGGGGTATGGAGGGCTTCCCTGGTCATTCCCAGGTTTCCCAGGGTCTTCTTTCCTGTTTCTTTTTTCTCTCCTTTCTCTATGTATCTCCCGTTCCCTCTTTCGCTGTAGCTGATGGCTCCTGTTTTCAGCACTGCTGACGGCGCGGTCAGTCCTTCGGCTATGGTTACGCTTCCTTCCAGGTTGCGTTCTCCTTTCTGGTATCCTATGTAGTTCAGTTTTCTTGCCATGTTGTCCAGTGTCTTAATTACAAGGGCTTTTTCTTCTTTCCCTGCTGTCTGGCTTGTGTTCAGTCCGCTGTTGTCGGTGATCAGGTTGACACGGCTTCCTGTTTCTGCTGTACGGATGGTGATGTCTCCTCCTTTTATGTTCCCTTTCCCGTCTTGCCCGTAAAGGATGTTCGCTGTTCCGCTGTAGTTTGTGATTCTTACGTATCCTTCCCGGCTTTCTCTCATGTCTATGTTTCCGTTTTTACTTGTCAGCCACCCGATGTCGCTTTTTCCTGTGTTTGTCCACAGGCTTCCTTCTCTTAGGGTGATTTTCAGTTTCCCTGTTACGTTTCCTGTCCCTTTCCATTCTGCTTTGTCTTCCAGGTACAGGTTGATCTTTCCGTTTCCTTCCAGGTTCCCTTTAAGGATGCTCTTGTTTCCTTTCAGTACTCCTGTCACTGTGCTTCCTGCTCCTTCGCTTTTCAGGGTTCCTGTTATGGTTGTCCCGTTTTCTCCTTCGATGTAGGCGGTTCCTTTGTTTGTCGCTTCTATGTCTCCTATCCTGAAGGTTCCCTGTCTCAGTTTCACGGTCCCTCCGTCTGCTTTTATACGGTTTTCTTCTGTGTTCCCTCCGTTGATGTCTATCTGTCCTTTGCCTGATGCTTCTATGACGCTTCCTTTCTTAATTGTCATTGCGCTGAGGGATGCCAGGGTTTTCTCTCCTTTTACTGTCACGGCCCCTCTGATTTCTCCTCCGTTTCTCACCATGATTCTGGCTCCGTTTTCTGCTTTAAGTCCTTTCCCCATTGTCACGGTGTCGTTGAAGTTGGCGGCCGCGTTGTTTACGCTGATGGTTCCTTCGGTTTCTGTTTTCGCTCCTTTGGATGCGTTGAGGAGGGCTTTGTCTTTCACGGTGATGTTTTTCACTTTGGCCGTGATGGAGGGGGTTCCTTCTTTGTCTGCCAGGAAGAGGGCTTTGCTGTTTTCTCCATTTACACTCATGGCAGAGGCGTCAAGGTTTCCTGCCATGTGGAGTTTCCCGCCGTTTCTGATTGTCATTTCTTTCCCTTTGATGTCTGTGTAGGCGTTGAGGGTTCCTCCTTTTATGTCTGTGTTTCCTTCTTTCATGTCAAGGAGGCCTGCGGTGACGGTGACGGTGTTGGCCCCTGTTTCAAGGGCTGTCTTGTTTTCTCCGCTGTTTTTCAGTTCCATCTTTATGCTGCCGCCACGGATGGTGATGTCTGTTTCTGCCGCTATGGGTTTTTCTGCCGTGATAACTGTCGGGGTGAGGCTGAAGGTGTAGATCCCGTTTTTCAGCACGCCGGTGTCTTTATATACTTTGTCTTTGGTTTCGTTTCCTGTGATTCCTTGTCCGTATTCCTGCACGGTCTGGCTTCCCGGTGTTTCCGGGGTGTAGATATACTGGCCTTGTCCGTCTGTGTCTTTGTAGGTGATGTTTTCTATCCTCAGGCCGGCTGCGGAGGCGGTGAGGCCTTCGGCGATTTCTACTTTGCCTGTGAGGTTTCTTTCTCCATCCTTGTAAGCAGTATAGAAGAGTTTATTTGCCAGTTTGTTCAGTGTCTCGCTCACCAGGTTCTTGTCCGCTGCTTTGTCGGAGCTTGTGTTCAGGCCTTCGTTGTCCGTACGCAGGGTGATAAAAGAGTTAGCTGCTGCTTTGGCAACGGTTAAGGTCCCTCCGATGATATTGGCTGCTTTGTTTCCATAAAGAGCCGCATTTTCACGTTCTTCATCATCTTTGATTTCATGTTTATAGATCACCGCGGTATTACCGGTGTAGTTCTTAATTTCTACATTGCCGGTCACACCGTTTTCACTTTCTACAATTCCTGAAGGATTTTCCGCTGTCGTTTGTCCATTCAGACTTGTACTGGTGGCAACAAATACATTCCTTCCCACCATATCTATGACGCCATTATCCGATGTGAGCCAACCGATTTTCGCATGAGCGGCCTTTCCGCTCTGGTTTGTCTGTTCCGGTGTAATAGCATTGTACCATGTGGATCCGTCTTTCAATGACAGCTGCATCTTTTCTACTATACTGAAACCATGCCAGTAAGTACGCTTTCCTGTCATCTCAATATTCATGGAACCGTTTCCGAATCCTTTCCAGAAAGCGCCATCTTTCATCTTGATATTGACCGCGCCGAAAGATCCCTGTGTCACTCCATAGCCTACTGTATCCGCATAATTACCTATCCAGTGAGAATCTTTATCTTTCAGTCCGATATTAACCTGACCCTTGGTTCCCATACCACCATTAGTGACGATATCACCTTCAATAACCGCCCGATTCTCACCTATATCAAAATCAGATACTTTGTGGACTTTAACCGTGCCGCCCATAGCGGTTCCATCTTCATTCACATAGGTACGGTTTGCAGCATTTACATTCACAATGCCATAATTCGGCGTAGTAAACTCTCCATATGCACGGATAGCCGCCCAAGCTCCATTGACAGCCTTAATCGTGCCGCCGCCGATATTGATATCAGAAGCCACTGCACTGACAGCTTCGTTGGAGGAATATCCGTCAGCAGATGCCTTGCCGTCGGCCACGACATCGACCAATCCGTCAATAGTAATTTCAGAATGTTTATTTACACCTGATTCAGCCTTGATATTTCCATTCATCGTTTTAATTCCTACACCACTATTTTTATAGAGGGAACCTCCACGCAGTGTAAGAATCTTCTCTTCTTGATTTTCTCCACCATTATGAATAACCAGCTTACCGCCACCATCTGCAAACAGGGCCGCCGTCATGCCTCTGCCTTTCACATTGACATTCATAGCTCCCGCGTTATTGATTTCTACTTTACCGGCAGTCTCTACCCTGTTCATAGCAGCAATAGCAGCAATTCCCGTCTGTCCCGCACCTTGGTCATATTTTGCATTTATGTTTAGTTTATTCCCATGGAGATCCATTTTGACACTATTGGAAACAACGGTGGTCGGATCATAGGTGATTTTATTTCCTTCCTCATCATACTGGGGAATGGATCCCGAAATTGCCGCATCCAAATAGCTGAACCACGGACCGAATTCAACCAGATCCCTCTTTCCCTCCGCCTTGTCCACAGTGCCGTCAATGGCAATAGTTGTCTCCGGTTTCGTGAAATGGTACACACCGTCTTTAAGTACGCCTGTATCTATATACATCGTATCCCTGTCATTACTTCCGAGAATCGCTTTCCCATACTCTGTCACAGACTGAGAATCAGCCGGTTTCCCTGTCAATTCATATTTATACTCACCCTGTCCGTCTTCTTTGTAGGTGATGCCGCCTATTTTCCTGCTTACGGCACTGGCGGTGAGACCTTCGGCTATTTCCACTTTGCCGGTCAGGTTTCTTTCTCCGTCTTTATAGGCGGTGTAGTAGAATTTGTTCGCCAGTTTATCCAAGGTATCGCTGACAAGGTTCCTGTCTGTGTAAACGCCGGAACCCGGATTCAGCCCATCATTATCTGTACGAAGCGTGATTGAAGATTTCTCCGCTGCTTTGGTGACAGTAAGATCACCGCCGATGATATTGGCCACTTTGTTTCCATAAAGGGCCGCGTTTTCCCGTTCCCTATCGTCTTTGATTTCATGTTTGTAGATGACAATGGTATGTCCTTTATATAAATTAATATCCAGCGGTCCGCCGGAGACTTTTGCCTCTTTCAGATTTTCGTCCACCGGATCCATATAAATATTTACATACCCATCCAGATTCTCCACTGTCAATTTTTTCTCACCGGTATGATGGATGATGCCCGCATTTTTTAAAGAATCTCCACCATGTAAATTTGTCGCGGTACTTTCTCGATCTACAACCGTGGTCTGCGTTGCATTCCATTCTTTATATATTTCAGGTTTATTATTCCATACGGCTCCATTCTTAAGCCAAATATTCTGTTCTCCGTCACCGTATGTCTGTCCATTGAAAACCGATTTGTCTGTGGCCAGCCCCATATTTATCGTACCGCCGCTCCCGTACCAAGTGGTTACTGTTGCCGCATTTCCGTTGATAACCAGCGGATTGGTACCAGCATCCTGAATATGCCCGTCTTCATCGGTAATCATATTCAGATCGATCCGTCCTTTCCCTACTGTCCACATAGAATCATAATTTTGGGCTGTAATAATCCCGCCGCCGATACTGATGTTTCCCCCACGGGCAAACAATGCTGTATTTTTATTCGTTTTAATATCCACCAAGCCTTTGATCGTGACAGAATTATCCAATTTATACCGATCCTCCGGTGTATCTTTGGATCCCCTATATCCATAAGTCTCGATGGATCGAAAATTCATTTCAAACCCAGCTGTCGGAATTCCTCCACGAATGACAACCGCATGTTCCGGTTTATTATCATTATTGATAACAACATGAGCTCCTGTCTCTGTCTTTTCGCTGGTAGATGCACGGATATTGCTTCCATAGTAATAATTCGCATTAGTCGTTATAGATATTTTCCCCGGGTTATCAATGGTAATCGTTCCCTCACGGGTCGCAAAAACAGCCGCGCTCGTCCACATAGGATACCCACCACCGCTGTGAACCGGATATGCTTCCAAATCTATATCCAAATCATGCCCATGCATATCAATAGTATATGACGGTCCGTTATGCGGATCCGCAGACTTAAACGTCCCCCACCCCTGTGAAGGTGTTTCCCATTCATGTCCATAGTTTGTGACAGCGCCTAAATAGGTTGATTTATCTCCCAAATCCGTCTTCTTGACCAGAATATAGCCGTCATTATTGAAATTATAAGTTTTCGTATTGGCATCATATATATCCTTATATGCTTTATCATCATCAATGTAACCGGTGATTATATCACTGTAAGGCTTGATTACTTTTCCCAGATATGCCTGTCCGGTCTCCTCATCAAAAGACAGCCTTGCCATAAAACGGGCTATGGAAGAGGATGTCAGTCCCTCCTGAATCTCTACGGTGCCCGTCAGATTTCTTTCCCCCGCAGCATAATTGGAGTAAATCAGTTTATCTGCCAATGACTGCAATACCGCATTAATTTGATTTGCATTTGTTATGTCGATCCCATCCACTGAGGTTGCCAATGTAATGGTAGAATCTACTTTACTCATTACAGTATGCGCTTCATCCCCAAAACCAATCCCCTCAGAATAAATACTTAATGGTTCTGCTGCTATAATTTTTATATTTCCACCAATAAGTTTCGTTGGTTCACTGCTGTCGTGCTGATACACAAAAGTACCATTCCCTGCATATTTAGCGATATCTACATTGTACTTCCCCATATTCATGTAGCCGCGGTTAACAGACGAAGCACTTCCTATAAATCCTCCTAAATGAATATCTGATATATTATTTGGACTCCACATCCCGTTGTTATCTACGGTAATAACTGTATTATCAGATGTAACGGCGCCTTCCCAGTTTCCTCCCGCTATGCTGATACTCCCTGAACTTTTGTGATCTCCTTTCCATTTGCCTTTGATAACGGCATCCACATTACCTTCCAGATCCGTTTCTAAAGTTCCGGTAGATGTCAGCTTGATTTTACTTTTTTTATCACTGTCTGTTTTAATGCTTTTTATCGTACCGGATAAATCACCCAATATAATCGATCCGCCCTTTTCCGCATAAATTGTATCTTTTCCGCTTGCCATTACATTAAGCGAATTCAATTCAATGATTCCCCCGTCATGCGCATAAGCAGCATATCCATTGGGAGAGGAGACGGTCAGATTTGAGCCTTTATTTCTAATATCTTCAAAAGTAATGATTTTACCATTTTTTCCTGCTTCTATGCCTATGGTACTATGACCTTTCAAATCAAATGACAGTCTGCCGTCAAGTTTAACCGTACTCACCGTATCCGCCAGTTCACTGGCAGCATAAATACCTGTAGAAGACGTACTCCCGACCACACGGAAAGTCGCTTGAGGCTCTCGAATTGTAATTATGGAATCAGTATTATTCAATACGCCATATGCCTCGGAACCTAAATAAGAGGAAGAATCAATGATACCGATAACTTCTTTATTATCTGCAAAACTATACGAAGAGTTTCCGTCCACATTACTGATGCCGACATTTTTTGCCTCCGTGGAACGAATAACCGCATATTTATTATCTGCGGATGCCTCTTTTATTTCCACGTTGATTTTAAAGGCGGCACCTCTATTGAGAAAAATACCGTCTTCATTAAAATCATATTCTGTAACTGCCGGATTCCCCGTATTTATGACAGCACTGGAAAAAGACCCTTCACTTAAATTACCAAGTCTTCCCGCTGCATTATGGCTTTCTTTATATACCCAGTCATCATCAAACTCCACGGCATATCTGCGCAAAAGCTTATCACCGTCAAGGATTTCCACACATGGATATACCATGTACCGTGATGTTTCCAAATGATTAGTCATTTTCTCGACCAGCTGCTTTGCCACTTTTTTTACAGTACTTGCAGACAGATCGGGCAAATCTGATGCCTGAATTTGCAAATGTGCAGTAAAATAATCCGATGTTGTATCTACCGCAATTGTACCGCCAATAATACTTTGAGATACATTATCCCATTTATATATATAATTATTTTCAATTTTGGAGGTAGCCGATACATGAATCCCGTCCAGATTCTCACTGCTCGTCATATCGACTGTAACAGCACCAGCATTTATTCCTCCGGATATCCATCCCCCTGCGAACAGCATCGCCACAATACCATTTCTTAATACTTTTTTCCCTGCACCTGACATATGATCCTCCTTATAATCAAAAATATAACATAAATAAAATAGCAAGGGCATAAGAAGACATAGTGTTCTTAATATAAATAAAACCAACTAAAGGTCAATTCATGTACCTTGACTTATGCACCGCAAGCCATGTCAATCTCATAGAAAACAGGCGGTACGCTGACTTAGTTCCTCACATCATCATGTCTTTGTGAGAGAAATTCCATGATAATACTCCCCATACAGTTGCGGCACAGCTCCGGATTTTCACCGGATTCACCACTTGTTTTTCAAGCCTATATAATTTTGTTTTCATCCATTATTCTTTAGATTATATTCTTCTTTCTTTTTTTATTCAATCTTTCATCTATTCTTCCTCATATTCATTTTACATGGATTTATTCTATGCCATAAGATTAACTCATAATATATTTGTTTTGACCACACATTGTTCATCAATATATCAATATGCTCAAAAAAGAACTGCCTTCCCACACTCAGGAAAGCAGTCCTTTCGTTTCTTATTATTCAGTTCTCATGGCAAGGCTTTGTCTCCTTCCCCTTTCGGAAGTGGTCATCATCCTCAGAAGCTGAAGCGGATCCCTGCGTCTATCCTCCACTTGCTGGACAGGTCGGCTCCGAAGTTTCTCGTGTAGGTCCCGTACAGGTAGGTGTTCCTGTTTAATAGCCAGCTTCCTCCTGCTTCCACGTCTATCCAGCTGTCTTTCAGCTCTACTTCTGTCCCGCTTGTCGGTTCGCCTTCCGCACTGAAGGTGCTCTTCACTTTCCCTCCGAATT
>ENA-OROO01001562-OROO01001562.1-human-gut-metagenome-genome-assembly--contig:-NODE-1562-length-11645-cov-3.725367_pt1 | contig 11645 bp, 8 predicted proteins | sample MGYA00242130_ERZ509052 | MGnify/ENA primary metagenome ERZ509052 (study PRJEB26280, sample SAMEA2338730) | human gut metagenome | biome: human gut; feature: human-associated habitat; material: faeces... | reverse complement strand
AAGCCACAGCCATAGGCAACGCCATGATACAGGCACAGGCCGCCGGGCTGTACAAGGACCGCTGGGAAATGCGCGCCGCCGTGGCACGCACCACCGGCACACTCACCTACATGCCCAGGAAATAAACAACACACCTTGACACTCACATAACAATACCACAGAAAACAATGTTACGCAAACTGTTTTTAGCGATAACCGCATTTCTTACCCTCCTGCCGGCCGGCGCGCAGGAAATCACACGCCTCACCACCGAATATATGGACCGCCCCATGGGCATTGACGTCAAGCAGCCCGTGTTCGGCTGGCAAATGCAGAGCGACCGCTACGGAGCCGCACAAACGGCCTACCGCATAGTCACGGCCACCTCGAAAGAGAACCTCGAAAACGGCACGTACACCTACGACAGCGGCACGGTGAACTCGCCCGTCTCGGTGTGCATTAAATACAACGGCCCGGAGCTCGCGCCCTGCACGCGCTACTATTGGCAGGTGCTCGTTACCGACGAGCGCGGCAAGGTGCACGAATCGCCCGCCTCGTGGTTCGAGACGGGACTCATGGGCGGCCTGTGGGGCAACGCCATGTGGATAGCCTCGAACAAAATGCAACTCTCGCCCTACCGCTTCGACTACGCCATAGAGTACGACGTGGAGACGGCCAAGCCCGGCCCGGCCAAATTCATCTTCGGCGCGCCGCAGGAAGACTGCTACGTGTTCGTAATGCTCGACACGCGCGACTCGGCAAAGGTAATGCTCGGCAACGCATTATATAATAAGGAAACCGTGCAGCACACCCTGAACGTTTCAAACATCATTCCCCCGGCCGACGCCACGAAGAAACACCACATACGCCTTGAAGTGCGCGGCGGCGGCAACTACGACGTTAAAGTGAGCCTGGACGGCCGCGTCATTTCGCAGGGCAACCAAACGAGCATCAACTGTATGCGCGACAGCATAGGCCGCCCGCAGGCGCGCCTGTTCGGCATAGGCTACCGCCAGCCGCAAGGGTTCGACGCAGTGTTCTCGAACATAAAATTGCTCAACTACAAGTGGGACAACCTTGTGCTCAACAGCGACCCCAAGACATACAACGCCAAAGGCGATGACAAGGCCGTGCTCTGGATGCCGTCCTCCGACATCAACGCGCCCATAATGCGCAAGAACGTCAACGTAGCGAAAGCCGTGAAACGCGCCCGCCTTTACGCCACGGCGCGCGGCGCTTACTGGTTCTACATCAACGGGCAGCGCGTGGGCGACGGCTACCTCAACCCGGGCTGGACCGACTTCCGCCACCGCATAATGTACAACACCTACGACGTTACCCAAATGCTGCGCCAGGGCAACAACGCCTTGGGCATTGAGCTGGGGCACGGCTGGTTCTGCGACGACTTCGGCTGGGCCGGCTCGCTGTGGGGAGACCAGTACGGCTACAAGCCCTCGGCCTTGGCCATGATAAAGGTGGAATACACCGACGGCACGAACGAGACGTTCGTAACCGACAATACGTGGAAAGTGTACAACGGCGGCCCGCTCTACGTGAACAACCTCTACCATGGAGTTATCTACGACGCGAGGCGCGAAGTGGACGGCTGGAAAGAACCCGGCTTCAACGACGCCGCATGGGAAAAGGTGGCCATCCTTCCCCCGCCCCCGGCCTCTACCGAGATACAGGGCTACGTGGGCTTGGAAATAAAGAACAACATAACGCTCACGGCAAAGAAAATGACCCGCATAGGAAACCGCTTCATCTACGACATGGGGCAAAACTTCGCAGGCGTGCCGCGCCTCAAGAACATGAAAGGCCGCAAAGGGCAGACCATAACGATACACTTTGCCGAAATGCTCTATCCCGAGACTGTGCCCGAAAACCCGCGCGCGCCGCTGACTCGCGAGCACTACGAGCGCAACAAGGGACAGATGTACATGGATAACTACCGCTCGGCCATATCCACCGACTACTACACCTTCCGCGGCGCACCCGAAGGCGAGACGTTCGAGCCGCCATTCACACAGCACGGCTACCGCTACGTGTCTATCGACGGACTCGACGAACCGCTGCCCTTGGAAGACGTGGAGGGAATAGTACTCGAATCGGTAGGCGAGCAGATAAGCCGGTACGAGACCTCGAACGCCGACATCAACCAACTGTTCAACAACATCGTTTGGGGACAGCGCGGCAACTTCCTCGCCGTGCCCACCGACTGCCCGCAACGCGACGAACGCCTCGGCTGGACGGGAGACGCAAACGTGTTCTGCCGCACATCCACCTACAACATGATGACCGGTCCTTTCTTCAACCGCTGGTTCTACACCCTGCGCGACCAAAAGAGCGACAACGGCGACGTGGGCGGCTACTACCCGTCCCTGGGCGGCACAAAGGAAGGAGCCCCGCGCAGCGGCTTTGAACGCGGCTGCGGCTGGTCGGACGTGACAATTACCGTGCCCTGGGAGATGTACCAGCAATACGGCGACCTCGGGTTCGTGGAACGCCACTACGGTGCGATGAAAGACTACATGAAGTTCCTCGAAAGCCAGGCCAAGGACTACATCTACCCCGACGCTTTCTACTGGGGCGACTGGCTCGCACCCATGCCGACAAACATCTCAATGCTCAGCACGGCTTACTTCGGCTACGACGCAAGACTAATGCGTGAAATGGCAAAAGCGCTCGGCAAAACCGACGACGCCGTTTACTACGACAAACTCTACAGGAACATAAGTCGCGCGTTCTGCAACTATTTCTTCGACAGCGAGGGCTACACCATCGAGGGCAACCACGAAGGCACGCCGCGCATGGACACGCAAACTTCCTACCTGCTGCCGCTGGCGTTCCTCGAACTGCCGGAAGATTTGCAGCAAAAGGCAGTAAAGCATTTGCTCGAGGCTATCAAACGCAGCAACTACCATTTGCAAACAGGCTTCCTCGGAACGCCTTTGCTCTGCAACGTGCTTTCCAATTTCGGGCACAACGACATCGCCTACCGCCTCTACACGCAGACGGAATACCCCTCATGGCTCTTCCCAGTAAAGCAGGGAGCCACTACCATGTGGGAACGCTGGAACTCCTACACCATAAAAGAGGGCTTCGGCGAGGTAAGCATGAACTCGTTCAACCATTATGCCTACGGCGCAATCGAAGAATGGATTATGTCGCACAACCTCGGAATACAACGCGACGAGAACCGCCCGGGATACAAGCACATCCTAATGCAGCCCAAGATAGACGACACGTTCAGCTTCGTCAAGGGCGGCTTCCGCTCGGTTTACGGCGACATAGCGAGCGCGTGGGAAATCAAGCCTTCAGGAACGGAAATAGAATTCACCATTCCCGCCAACACCACGGCCACGTTCACACTGCCGGTAAGCAGCATGGACAACCTGAAGCTCAAAAAAGGAAAGAAAGGCGTTAGCAGCAAATTCTTCGACGACGGCAAAGCCGTTTACGAACTTAAATCCGGAACATATAAATTCATACTGAAATAATTAAGCAAATCCAAAACAATAAAAACACCCAAAACCATGAAAGAAGAACTAATCACAAAAGCCTACGAAGTGGCAAAGGAACGTTACGCTGCAATCGGCGTAGATGTAGATGCTGTTATCAAACAAATGCAGGACTTCCACCTGTCGCTGCACTGCTGGCAGGCAGACGACGTTATGGGCTTCGAAAAACAGGCCGGCCCTCTCACCGGCGGAATACAAACAACCGGAAACTATCCCGGACGTGCACGCAATATCGACGAGTTGCGCCAGGACATACTCAAGGCCTGCTCGCTCATTCCCGGCACACACCGCCTGAACCTGCACGAAATATACGGCGATTTCCAGGGAAAGATAGTAGACCGCAACGAGGTTGACGTTACCTATTTCCAAAGTTGGATAGACTGGGGCAAGGAGCACAACATGAAGCTCGACTTCAACAGCACCTCGTTCTCGCACCCGAAATCGGGCGACCTGACACTCTCTAACCCCGACGAAGGAATACGCAACTTCTGGATTGAACACACCATGCGCTGCCGCGAAATTGCCGAAGCCATGGGCAAGGCGCAGGGCGACCCCTGTATCATGAACATCTGGCTGCACGACGGAAGCAAGGACATCACCGTGTTCCGCTACAAATACCGCTCGCTGTTCAAGGATTCGCTCGACAAGATTTTCGCTGTCAAGTACGACAACATGAAGGACTGCCTCGAGTCGAAGACATTCGGTATCGGCCTGGAGAGCTTCACTTCCGGCTCGCTCGAGTTCTGCGTTGGCTACTGCGCACAGAACAACAAAATCTACACAATCGACACCGGACACTACCACCCCACCGAAAGCGCTGCCGACAAGGTTTCCGCAATGCTGCTCTACGTGCCCGAACTGATGCTCCACGTAAGCCGCCCCATACGTTGGGACTCCGACCACGTTACAATCATGGACGACACCACCCTCGACCTGTTCAAGGAAATAGTACGCGCCGGCGCGCTCAAGAGGGTACACTACGGGCTCGACTACTTCGACGCTTCAATCAACCGCATAGGTGCTTACGTGATAGGCAGCCGCGCCGCACAGAAATCCATGCTCCAGGCTCTGCTCGAACCTCTGCCAAAACTGCAGGAATACGAATCCACAGGCCGCTGGTTCCAACGTCTCGCGCTGCTCGAAGAGGCAAAATCAATGCCTTGGAATGCAGTTTGGGATTATTTCTGCCTCAAGAACAACGTTCCCGTGGGCGAAGAATTCATTCCCGAAATCGAGAAGTACGAAGCCGAAGTTACTTCAAAACGCTAATCCCGTAAACGATGGAAATCGTAATAGGACTAATAATAATAGCGATAGGCGCGTTCTGCCAGTCGAGCTGCTACGTGCCTATCAATAAAATTAAAGACTGGAGCTGGGAAAGCTACTGGATAGTTCAGGGCGTGTTTGCCTGGCTCGTGCTTCCGCTGCTCGGCGCTCTGCTTGCCGTGCCCGCAGGCCACAGCCTCATGGAGCTTTTCAGTTCGGAAAACGCCTTTAATATCGGCATGACCATGCTGTTCGGCGTGCTGTGGGGCATAGGCGGCCTTACTTTCGGCCTGTCCATGCGTTACCTCGGCGTAGCCCTCGGCCAGTCGATTGCCTTAGGCACATGCGCCGGCCTGGGTACGATACTCGGCCCCGTCATGCTCAACGTGATATACCCCGGCATGGGATACCTCGACCAGCTCACCGCCTCGGTGATAATAGGCGTCGTCGTTACGCTTGCCGGCATAGCCGTGATAGGCATAGCAGGGAACATGAAGGCGCAGTCGCTCTCCGAAGAAGAGAAGAAAGCCGCCGTCAAGGACTTCAACTTCCCCAAAGGAATCGTCATAGCCCTTCTGGCCGGCTTCATGAGCGGATGTTTCAACGTAGGACTCTCGTTCGGCGAGAACGTGTCGTTTGCCGAATCGTCCGACATGTTCAAGACGCTCCCCGCCACGTTCCTCGTCACACTGGGCGGCTTCGTAACGAACGCCATATACTGCTTCTACCAGAACACGCGCAACAAAACGTGGTGCGACTACGGCAAAACCGCAGTATGGGGCAACAACCTTATGTTCTGCCTTCTGGCCGGCGCGCTGTGGTACAGCCAGTTCTTCGGCCTCAGCCTCGGCAAGGGCTTCCTGACCGACAGCCCCGTGCTCACAACCTTCTCGTTCTGCATACTCATGGCCCTGAACGTGGTATTCTCAAACGTATGGGGCATAATACTGAAGGAATGGAAAGGCTGCTCTGCCCGCACAATAGGCGTGCTCACCGCAGGAATAGTGATACTCATAATATCCTCGTTCCTCCCGCAACTGATTTAAACACATTAAAAAGGGACGGGCACGTACCGTCCCTTACTTTTTAACCATACAACGCAAAAAAAATGAAATCATTTCTTGAACAATACCCCTCGGCCAAGACCGAGATACTCAAGGCTGCCGAAGTGGCCGGCTACCTGTGGCAAAAAGGCTGGGCCGAGCGCAACGGCGGAAACATCACAGTCAACATCACCGAACTCGTCGACACCGACAAGCTCTCCGCTGTCCCCGCCATAGGGCCCGCCACACCAATAGGCATGACGCTGCCCCACCTGAAAGGCACGTTCTTCTTCTGCAAAGGCACCAACCGCCGCATGCGCGACCTTGCCCGCAACCCCATGGACAACGGCTCCGTTATACGCATACTACCCGACTGCGCGTCCTACGAGATGATTGCCGACAACCCCGTCAAACCCACATCCGAGCTGCCCTCGCACCTCGCAATACACGACGACCTCCTGGCAAAAGGCTCCACCTACCGCGCCGTTATCCACACCCACCCCATCGACATCGTGGCAATGTCGCACAACAAGGAATTCCTCGTTCCCGGGGTGCTCACCCACCTGCTCTGGTCGATGATTCCCGAAACGCGCGCCTTCTGCCCCAAAGGCCTCGGCATAATACCCTACCAAATGCCCTCGTCCGTCAAACTGGCCGAAGAAACCGTCAAGGGCCTCCAGGAACACGACGTAGTGCTGTGGGAAAAGCACGGCGTTGTAGCCATAGGCAACGACGCGCTCGAAGCGTTCGACCAGGTAGACGTGCTCTCCAAATCCGCACAAATCTATCTCCAAGCACGCTCCATGGGCTTCGTACCCGACGGCATGACCGACGAGGCTATGAACGAACTGAAAGTGGCGTTCAACCTCTGACGCCCCACCCGCGCCCCTAAAGCGCCATACATACTGTCCGCATGGAAGGCTCCGCGCCGGCCATGCGGATTTTCTTTGTCCCCGTTCCCCGGCCGGCGGTACAGCTGCCGCTCCGTCCTGCCGGCAATGCAACCAGCGCCCCGGCGTTAACTCTTTCCGCACATTAATGCACAAAACGGCAACTTCGCGCAGGGGAACGCCACAACCTCAAAGCACGCCCCTGCACCCCTCTCGGAGAAAAGAAAAAATACAAGGCACATAATTCAAAATATGTCCGAGGAATTTTAAAATTCAAGGCACATATTTTTTGCCCCGCCAAACCCGCATGCCGCGGCGCTTTCGGCGTTTGTTAAAATCCTTAATCCCGATTGTTAAATCTGCCCGCACCGCCGCGCAATCCACCTGTTCGGCCGCGCAGTCCACCTGTTCGGCCGCGCAGTCCACCTGTTCGGCCGCACCGTCTGCAAATACAGCCGTGCCACCCGTGCGCACCGCCGCCGTTTGCCCAGCAACAGATAAAAATTACGGCTGTTTAGGATTTTTATACTTTAAAACTGTTCCAATTGTTTTAAAATCCTTAATTTTGTCTTTGTAATATTGATAGATTATGTCATTACGAAAATTTCTTTTCCCGCTCCTTTTATTGTTGCCCGTGCCGTGCATGGCGCAGGAGGCTACATTCCAATCGTTCTTAAAGGGGTTCAAGGAATGCAACCGTATGGAGTTTTCATTCTACGATGAATCTATCTTTGTACATAACCCGCGTATCGACGACAGCCTGTACGCCCGGTTCATCCCCGCGCAAAGCGAAGACAAAGCAATAAGCAGCGCCACCTGGTATAAAGGATGTTGCATAAAGCATGGCGACATTACCATAGCCTTATTGGGGGAATGGTGTTATTATGATGACAAATTCACCAACTTGTTCGTTGAGTATGATGTTTGCTTCTATGTACTTGTAGTCTATTCCGCTAAAGGCGAAATATTAGACCATAAAACAATCTGTTACCGGGGCGGCGGCTCATACGGCACAACGTATTTTGCCCGAATTACGCCAACGGATGACCCTTTGAAGTTCCGCGTGGAGCAAGCCACTTTGGACGGCGACGGAAAACTAATGCTACAGTACAAGGAAGACCTTGTATATACCGTAGCCACGCACGAATACACCATAAGCCCGGAGGGAAAGATTTTAGACAAGGCCCTCGGCACGAAAAAGGAACACCGCAGGCCGAGGGGAGCAGACAGCCACAACATAAAATCGTTCGAACAGTTTAAGTCGTATTTCGTGAAATGCGAAAAACCCTACGTGCGTGATTCGCTGTTCACAATGTATAAAGGCCGCCAAAATCAAGAGCCTATAGAAGACTTGCCCATGCCCGATTGCCTCGACTTCATTCCCGACACTATTATCAATAGTGAATATACTCCTAAGGACACACGTTTCCTGCCATACAGCTACATCGAAACGCCGGAATGCTGTTTCTTCTTTGTATCGGAGGAATACGGCCCCTATCATTTTTATTTCAAGATATTGGAGTTCGACAAGGCGGGGCATTTCGTAAAACAAATAAAGGTGTTCTTTTACAACGATTACGGGGACATATACGGCGACGACATCGACGTAATACTTGACCACCGCCTTAAGAAGTACGAACATCTTTGGAACACATCCCGCTGACAAATCATTGCGCGCTCCCCAAAAGCGGTGCGCCACATAACGAAACGTCAACTTCGGCGGGCGGAATGTTAAACCGCGAAAAGCCGCTCCAGCACCCCTCTCGGAGCAAAGAAAAAATACAAGGCACATAATTCAAAATATGTCTGAGATATTTTAAAATATGTCAGACATATTTTTTTCCCCGCCAAACCCGCATGCCGCGGCGCTTCCGGTGTTTGTTAAAATCCTGTATCACGATTGTTAAATCCGCTCCCACCGCTGCACAGACGTATTACCCCGCGCCCTGTTGCCGCCGCACCCAGTCAGCCTTGCAGTGCCGGCTATTCCGCCGTAACACGGGCGGGCTGCGCAATAGCCGCTATTTTTCATTCAAATTATAACACTAAAAAAAATTAAAAACGTACATTTGCAATAAGCACGTCTTCTACGCGAGATGAAAAGGATTCTAACCGCAATAATTATCTGCATTGTAGCCGCCGCGCATGCGCCGGCACAAAAGCCGCTGGCGGTAGACATCTGGCCCGAAGGGCTGCCAAACTCAAACGGCACCGACCTTACGGAGCCTTACAGCGACGAGACGCGCAACTACAAGCCAACGATGTACGTGTACCTGCCCGACAGCAACAAGGCAACCGGCCGCGCCGTGCTCGCACTTCCGGGCGGCGGATACGTTTGGGAATCGTTCGACAACGAAGGCCACTCGTGGGCCAAGCCGCTCAACGACCGCGGCATAGCACTCATTGTGGTGAAATACAGGCTGCCGCGCAACCGTATGCTCGCCGTACCCGAAACCGACGTGTACGAGGCCATACGAATAACGCGCCGGCATGCCCGCGAATGGCATATCGACCCGCACAAGGTGGGCGTAATGGGATTCTCCGCCGGAGGACATCTGGCTTCAACCGTGGCAACGCACGCCAAGGGGAACGCCAGGCCGGATTTCCATATACTGTTCTACGCGGTAACGTCCATGCGCGACAACATGCGCACGAAACACTCCGGCACAAAACCCAACTTCATGGGACTCGACGCGCCGGCCGACATTGTGGCCTACTACAGCAACGACGAACAGGTAACAGCCTCAACACCGCCCGCACTGATTTTCACGGTCGACGACGACACGCTCGTGCCAACAAGCAACAGCGTGAACTACTACCTCGCCCTCAACCGCGCAGGAGTTCCGGCCTCGCTGCACATCTACCCCGGCGGCGGGCACGGCTTCGGGGGCAGCGAAAAATTCCCCTACCGCAAAGCCATGCTCGACACACTGTTCTCCTGGCTCGACACACTGCCATGACCATACCTGGAAACGCATATATAATAAACAAAACACCCTATGAAAAAGATAACAGTACTGCTGTCACTCTTCCTCGCCGCCGCCTCAACCGGCTTAGCGCAAAGCTATAGCGAGATGAAAATATGGCCCGACGGTCTGCCCAACTCCAACGGCGCAGACCTCACCAAACCCTACGACGACGCCACGGGCAACTACGAGCCGACGGTTCGCGTCTACCTGCCCGAGAAATCCAAAGCCACCGGCCGCGCCATCCTCTGCATTCCTGGCGGCGGATACGGCACCGTAGTGTCAGAGCCCGAGGGCTATTCGTGGGCGCCATACTTCGTGGAGCGCGGCATAGCGCTCATCGTGCTCAAATACCGCCTGCCAATGGGCAATTATGCCTCTGTCCCCTCCACCGACGCCTTCGAGGCCATGCGCATAATACGCCGCCACGCCAAAGAGTGGAACATCGACCCGCACAAGGTGGGCGTAATGGGCCATAGCGCCGGGGGACACCTGGCCGCCACCGTGGCCACACTTGCCGAAGGCGACGCCCGGCCCGATTTCCAGATTCTCTTCTACCCCGTAATTACCATGGACAAGCGCTATACCCACATGGGCACCCACGACAACCTGATAGGCAAAGACCCGCAGCCCGAAATAGCCGACTATTACAGTTGCGAGAAGCAGGTGCAGCCCGGCGACGCACCCGCACTCATACTTGTAACCGACGACGACACGGTAGTGCCCTCCGAAAACAGCGTGAGCTATTACCTTGCACTGCAAAAGGCCGGTGTGTCCGCCTCGCTGCACGTTTATCCCGCAGGCGAACACGGCTTCAGCAACCACAAGACGTTCCGCTCGCACGACGTGATGTTAGACGACCTCTTCTCGTGGATTGACAGCCTGAAATAACCGCCCGCACCCGCGCCGGCAGCGCAACACATGCCTACCGGCACACACTACACCGCAACAACAAAACACACAAAAACACATAAACCACATGAAAACTGAAAGAACAACGATATTAGCCCTGCTGTTGCTTTTAATATCGCTCCCCGCATATTCGCAAAAGACATTCGAAATGGACATCTGGCCCGACGGACTGCCCAACACCAACGGAACCGACCTGACAAAGCCCTACGACGACAACGCGCGCAACTACAAACCCATGATAACCGTGTTCCTCCCAGCAAAGGACAAGGCCACAGGCCGCGCAGTGGTATGCTGCCCGGGCGGGGCTTATGAAATGCTCGCACTCGAGAGCGAAGGCACAGGATGGGCACCGTTCTTCAACGACCGCGGCATAGCACTCATAGTATTGAAGTACCGTATGCCGCACGGCTTCTCGTCCGTTCCCGCCACCGACGCCGACGAGGCCATACGCATAACGCGCCGCCATGCCAAGGAGTGGAACATCGACCCGCACAAGGTGGGAATAATGGGACACAGCGCCGGAGGACACCTGGCCTCGACCGTGGCCACACACGCCGTGGGCAACGCCAAACCCGACTTCCAGATACTGCTCTACCCGGTTATAACAATGGACCCCTCGTACACGCACATAGGGTCGCGCAACAACCTGATAGGACAGAATCCGTCGCCCGAAATCGAACACTATTACTGCAACGAGAAGCAGGTGCGCCCGGGCGACCCCACGGCATTCATCGCCCTGTCGAACGACGACAACGCGGTGCAGCCCGCCAACGGCGCAAACTACTACCTGGCCCTCCAAAAGGCCGGCGTCAAGGCCTCGCTGCACATCTATCCCGACGGCGGGCACGGATACGGCAGCATGCCCTCGTTCAGGTGGCACAAACAACTCGAAGCCGACCTGACCGACTGGCTCGCCACGCTCCCGTAAAAAAACTGCTGCTGGACGGCCGTAATTTTCCCGCGTTTTTCATGAATTTTCCGCCCCGGTTTCCGGACGGGTTTTCAAGGAGCAAAAAATATGTCTGACCTATTTTAAAATATGTCAGACATATTTTGAATTATGTGCCT
>ENA-OROO01001560-OROO01001560.1-human-gut-metagenome-genome-assembly--contig:-NODE-1560-length-11652-cov-14.749849_pt1 | contig 11652 bp, 10 predicted proteins | sample MGYA00242130_ERZ509052 | MGnify/ENA primary metagenome ERZ509052 (study PRJEB26280, sample SAMEA2338730) | human gut metagenome | biome: human gut; feature: human-associated habitat; material: faeces... | reverse complement strand
TGTCGTTATAGGATGGTAGGATGCTGCATGCCTACACTATTGCTGAATAGTTACAAGCTAACATATTGTTGTTTAATGAATAAGAATTATCTTTGTAGCGCAAAGGAGATTTAGTATGACACGGTTTGACAAACAGAAGCTTACAGAGGTTGTTCTTTACATCTTGAACAAGACGAAGGGATTGGACTATTACCACGTGTTCAAGATTATATATTTTGCCAATAGTGCACATTTGGCAAAATATGGATTTCCTATGGTTTCTGACGAGTTCTGTGCGTTGCCAGATGGACCGGTTCCTTCGGTGTTGTATAATTGCATAAAAGACGACGCTTATTGCGATCAGGACTTGAAAAAAATGCTTGAAAAGACGGTGTCCAAAGGTACGGATGACGCTTATTATATGTTGGAGGCAAAGCGCGAAGCCGACTCTGATTACCTTTCAAAAGCAGACATTGAAGCCTTAGATTGCTCTATTGCGGAAAACGGAACTCTTCCTTATGGGGAGTTGCGTGCAAAATCGCATGGTGAAGAATGGTGCCGTGCCTATAAGCAAGCAGGACGCAAAGTGATGGACATCGTCGGCATGGCTAAAGATGCAATGGCATCCGAAGACATGATAAACTATATAGAGGAAAACCTTGCGGTAGAAGCGGCATTGGCATGACAAACATAGGCGATTGCGCAGAGGGAATTCTCCGTGGATAGCCCCTGCGCCGAAAAGGTTGTTTTTCTATTTTTTCCACAAGTTGTGGAAGTATTCAGTCTTCCTTTGGATTGAGGTCAAAAGGAAGCAGGGGCGTATTGTCATCACCCTTATTAAATCGGTCGAAATCAGATATATAGGAACGGTCTTGGATGGGTTTGTATTTCTCATATTCCCCATAAGCCTACGGCTATGATTACATCGAGATTATAGAACAACGGAGCACGTTCTACATCACGCTCGCCCTCAAGTTGAACTTGTTGAATTTTTCTACAAGTTGCCTCTTTTGTAAGTTCTCCGCTCTCATAAATTTGAGAAAGGTGATAAGCAACCGTTGCTCGGTCCACGCCAAACAAGTCCGCCATACGTTTTTGCGACATCCAAAATGTCTCGTTGTTGAATATTACTTCAATACGAGCTTCTCCCTGTGCTGTCTTGTATAATAAAACATTGGATTCCAGCGAGTTGCGAACAAGCTCCGCAGTAGAAACAGACTGAGAAAAATATTCCCTTGCTTGTTGCACCAAAGGTTTCTTTCCATCTGCGTTTTCAGCTATCATCATGCAAGCCATACGAGACAAGCGGAAAATCTTCACCTTTCTATATGCTCCACTACCGAGTTTGACCATATCAACCGTTTGGTTGAAATGGTCATCGATGTTCATTCCCTTTTGATTGGCTACGACTATTGCCTTGTTTATGACATTTTGGAATTTCCATTTTGTAGAATAACCCATGGCGTCGCATAGGTCGCGCGAACTCCAATACGCATGGTTATTCTCGTCAGTCCTGCGGATAGCATCAAACGTAGGACGCATCTCTGGTATATTGTCTTTCTCAGCCATATTCAAAGTGGTTCTATCATTGTAGCAACTTGGTGCAAAAGCGTATTCAAAACAAGTCGTTTCCCGTCACCTGCCTGTTGATCTTTCGCGCATACATATTATTATATAGTCCATGTGGCGTGACAAAGGTAGGAATGAGCGTCTTGGTCGTCTTCGTCACTTTCTTGAAAACCTTCAAGCGATGGACCAAATGGGCATCGTATGACTTGCTGATCTCGTATTCGCCACTGCAATACTTCATTTCGCAGATAGAGACGGATCGGTCCGAACGGTCTATCAGCAAGTCGATTTGCGTCCCATGTCTCAGGTCTTCGTCTGCCTCCTCGTCTGCCATGACTTTGGCCGTAGGACGATAGGACCATGAGCAAGGGGTGTTGATGCTGCCGTCTATACCCAGCGCCTTGACTATCTCGTTGATATGGTGAAGGCAGACGATCTCGAAGGCGTGGCCACACCATGAATCATACTCAGCGGTGGCTTGCATCTTGACCCAATAATTGTCGAGGAAGGAGCCTTTGTTGTGCATGAATTTGAAATAGAACAGACAGAACGGGTCTATCAGCTGATACATCATGTCTTTCTTCGTCTTGCCAAATGGGGTATAGCTTCGGATGAAATCACATTGCTCGAGTTCTTTGAGTATCTGGCTGAACTTGCCATTGTTTGCCAGCCCCGTAGCCTCCAGCAGATCCTGTCGGGTCATGCCCTTCCCCCGGTCCTTCAGGGCTGTGACGATGGCCAGATGGTGGTCGGCCTTCTTGAAAAGCGAATTGAACAGGCGGTCGAACTCTTCGGTGAGTTCTCCGCCACGAGTGAAGCATAGCTGCTGGATATTCTGCGCCACGCTTTGATTGTTTTCGAAAAGAGACAGGTAATAAGCCACACCGCCCATCGCCATATAGCACTCGATGATTTCTGGCCGCTCATAGTAGAAACCTCGTGATTGGAAATACGCTTCCACCTCATGGAGCCTGAACGGGGAGAGCAGGATGTTGTGCGTGATGCGGTTGTGGAGTCCTCCTCGCGAATTGATCACCTGACTGAGCATCCAGGTAGTGGCACTGCCGCAAGCGATCAGCTTGATGTCGCTGCGATAGGAAGCCCAGTCGTTCCAAAAATGTTCCAGGGCGCTGACGAAGTTGGACGCATGGGTGTCGAACCAGGGAAGCTCGTCGAAGAAGATGATCTTGGTGCCTTCGGGCTTCTTTTCCAAAGCTTTTTGAAGAAACCGAAAGGCCTCGGGCCAATTGGCAGCATCAGGCTCTATGCCAAACTGGTCGCTGAGAGCAAAGCAGAAACTGGCAAGCTGCTCCTTGGTTGTCACATGGTCTTTGCCCGTGATGCGGAATGCGAATCGGTTTTCGAACAATTCTTTTACCAGAAAAGTTTTGCCGACACGTCGCCTGCCGTAGATGGCTATAAACTCGGATCTACGGCTCGAAATATAGCTTTCAAGCTTCTCTATCTCTGCCTCTCTGCCTACAATATTCTCCTTCATATCTATCTCTTTTTAGCAAAACCTGTCGCAAAGTTACAAAAAACACGAGATTGCGACAACTTTCGAGCATAAAAACTGTCGCAATCTCGATAAAAAAGTGAGATTGCGACAGATTTTCGTGGACACGGACCTGACTTTTAGCAGAAATGGCCTCCGATAGCCCTGACTTTTAGCAAAAACCAAGCCACTTATTGCCCTGACTTTTAGCAAAAAATAGCCTCCGATTGCCCTGACTTTTAGCAAAAAATCGTATCTTTGCACTGTGAATCAGCAAATTACACGAAAATGAAGTATTACAAGCGAAACATAGACAAAAAACTCTTGGAATGGAAGACATCTCAAAGAAGGAAGCCTTTGCTGATACGCGGGGCAAGACAGGTGGGGAAATCGTCTGCGGTACGCCAGTTGGGCAAAGAGTTTAAGTACTTTGTGGAGATCAATTTGGAAAGTCAACCATCTATCCGAGGACTTTTTCCAAAGGATATTGACGTGCATAGGACTTGTGAGGGAATCAGTGCCACCACAGGCATTCCTATCATACCTGGGGAGACGCTGCTTTTCATAGACGAGATACAAGTGAGTCAGGAAGCTATCATGTCGCTTCGTTATTTCAAAGAGGATTATCCAGAGCTACATGTCATAGCCGCGGGATCTCTGCTGGAGTTCACCCTGGAGGAGCTGCCTTCTTTTGGAGTGGGGAGAATACGCTCACTATACATGTACCCATTCTCCTTTGACGAATTTCTTATGGCGCAAGGACTGGAAACGACGGTCAGCTACAAGCACCAGGCTTCGCCTTCTTCTCCGCTTCCCGATGCCGTCCACAACAAACTGGTGGAACAATTGAAGACGTTCTATCTCGTGGGCGGTATGCCAGCCGCGGTCACAGAATGGATAGCGTCCAAAAGCTACATCGAGTGCGCCCATGTTCACAATGACATTCTGGACACCTACCAAGATGACTTTGCCAAGTATAAGTCGCGCGTGTCTCCAGCTTTGCTGAGAAAGGTCTTGCGCTCCGTAGCTTTGCAGGCAGGCAGCAAGTTTGTCTATAGACAGGTGGCCGACGATGTTCGCTCTTCGGTCATCAAAAACGCGCTTCATCTATTGACATTGGCGGGACTGATAAAGCCGGTGACGCATAGCGATGGAAATGGTGTTCCACTGGGAGCAGAAGAGAATGATAGCTACAAGAAATATCTTTTTTTAGACTTGGGACTGATGCAGACTATGCTGGGCACTCCTGCCGCCAATGTCCTTTTAGCTTCGGAAGTTGATTTTGTCAACAAAGGGGCTGCTTCGGAAATGTTCGCAGGCTTGGAACTCGTCAAGAACCATGACTGTTTCCAAAAGGCAGAAATGTATTATTGGCAGAGCATGTCAAGGGGTTCCAATGCGGAGATTGATTACCTGGAGGCCAAAGAGGGGGTGGTTGTACCAATAGAAGTGAAGGCTTCCACCAAAGGCAGTATGCAAAGCTTATGGCTATTTATGAGGAAGAAAGTCCTTCACCATGCTGTTCGTACTTCCTTGGAGAATTTTGGGACGTTTGAGTATATTGACAAAGAAGCACAAAATGCACTCCGCCACATAGACGTTGTGCCACTTTATGCCATGAGCAATTTATAGCACCACTTCTTGCTTGAACCGACTGGATAGTCGCTGTCAGTACAGTACGGGCTGTGATCGGCGTATCGATTGCAGCCCGTACTGGCGTCTTGTGCCCCCTTGCGCCCGCCCGAAAGACACGTTTTTGGCGAACATTTCGCACACAATGGACGAACCAAATAAAAATGTGCGCGCATTTGATAGGGAAATGGGTACTTTTGCACACAAATCATCAAAACAAACCTACGTATGAACATCATCAGACTTTTCCTGTTTCCGACAGAGTGGTCCGCCACGCTCGTCCTGTTTTTTTTCGCACTCCGCCGTATGGCCAACTGCCAGAACCTATGGGAGGTTTTGATCCTCTTGGGCTTCTTCCTATCCATCTTTTTCATGGTGTGTCTGGCCTCACTGACCTATGCGCGCATGGACACGCACGTGAGGGATTGGGCCAAACTGATCGCCGTGCTCGCCACGCCAGTAGTCATGTACGCCGTGCCTGCATAGCGAGCAAAACGAGAAAAAACGAGAAAAATCGCATGGGCCGCGATCTAAATGAAAATGTGCGCACCACGGCTTGCGAAACCCGTACTTTTGCAAACGAATCCTGGCGACACCAGCAGCGCAAGAAACGCGCGACGGACTGTCATAAAGGATGAGTATAGAGCGAAGGCCGCCCAGCGGCACGAGGTCTATCAAGAGAGAACCAATAAACAAAAAAATCAACTCAAAACTATCAAAGTCATGAAACGAAGAAACAGTTACATCGCCAGCACGCTCGTGCTCGCACTGGTCCTGATGGTGGGATTCCCTACCTCGGCAAGACCCCAAATCTTGAGAACTTTTATCAAGGGTGTGGTGAAAAGGTTGAACTCGCCTGCCAAGACCTCGGCAATCGCCTTGATGGGGGCACAAAAGATGGACGCGTATGCGAAAAAGCGCATGGAGCAGCAGAGACGCCGCGCCGTCAGACCTGTGACAATTCCCCCAAGCGTCCACGCCAAGTTCATGTCAGAGCAAATGAGTAAGCTGCGCGCAAGGCACAACATTACGCTACCCCGCCCCAAGGTGAAGCCCGTGGCTCCGAGCAGACCTCACCCGCGGCTGCCGAAGACCCCCATCCCGAAGCCCGTCAAGGCCGCAAAGCCCGTCAAGGCCAACCTGTGAGACCAGCCTCCGCTATCAAGGTGGAAAACTGAACCGAAGATTCGGAAAGGAATGAACCGGACATGCGGAAAGAAACGAACCGAAGTCTCGAAAAAACCGAAAGGCAGACTCGCCCGCTTCACGGACGACCCGACCCAATAGCTGCTGCACTTATCACAAGCAAACAGAGAGTAAAAACAACTTTGACTAAGACACTATATATATACCAACAAAAAAAGAAGGGCAAGCAGCGGGCAGACCTCTTACAGAAACCGCGCCAAACTCGTGTCGAGAGGACACCGGACGGCAGCAGGGGGAGGATCTGCCCACACGGGGGGAGGGATCCGTGGAGCGAGGCGGGCGTTGCGTTTTGGCGGGACATCCGCCTCGCAGGGGCGTTTAACCTGAAAAAATTTTGGGCATCAGCGTTTTTTCCGTAACTTTGCAGAACAAGACATCAAGAAGCGTTATGGAAAGAGAAAGAATAGCGCGTGCGGACCTCCACTCGCCCCGCCCCTCGTCGGCGGCAGTGAGAGAGATGGCGGAAGCAGCGCGCACAAAATACGTATTGATACAGTTGACCGACAACACCGTCTCCTTGGGCTACGGCGCGGAGCAAAGGCTGCTCCAGGTGGCCGACAGCACGGGGGCCGTCATGGTCTATGCCGACTTCTACGAGACGGAAGAGGGCCAGCGGGCGAAACACCCCGTGATCGACTACCAGGAGGGTGCGCTGCGAGACGACTTCGACTTCGGGCCGCTGGTGCTCGTCAGGACGGACGCGATCCAGCGCTGCGACCTCGGCGCCAACTGGCTGTATGGTGGCTGGTACGACCTGCGTCTGCAACTGAGCCGGCAGGGCGCGATCTTCCACCTCAACGAATACCTCTACACGGAGGAGAAGCAACCCGTGAGCGCAGAAGGCGAACGCCAGTTTGACTATGTCGATCCGCGCAACCGCGACGTGCAGGTGGAGATGGAGCAGATCGTGACGGAGCACCTGCGGGCAGTCGATGGCCTCGTCCATACCGACCGCTACCAGAAGCCCGACGTGGAGGGCGACTTCCCCGTCACGGCCTCCGTCATCATCCCCGTGCTCAACCGCGCCAAGACCATCGGCGACGCGGTGGAGTCGGCCTTGGGACAGGAGACTGGCTTCGACTTCAACGTCCTCGTGGTGGACAACCATAGCACCGACGGCACCTCGGCGCTGATAGAGCAACTGGAGGCCCGCGACCCGCGCGTCGTCCACATCATCCCCGAGCGCGAGGACCTCGGTATCGGTGGCTGCTGGAACTGGGCCATCAACGACCCGCGCTGCGGACGCTACGCCGTGCAGCTCGACAGCGACGACCTCTATCTCGACGGCCACACGCTGCAGCGGGTAGTCGATGCCTTCCAGGAGCAGGACTGCGCCATGGTGGTTGGCTCCTACCGCATGTGCGACTTCCAGTTGCTGACGCTTCCACCAGGCGTGATCGACCACAAGGAGTGGACGGACGACAACGGGGCCAACAACGCCCTGCGCATCAACGGACTGGGAGCGCCGCGGGCCTTCCTCACCTCGATAGCAAGGGGCATCGGATTTCCCAACACCAGCTATGGCGAGGACTATGCCATGGGACTGGCCGTAAGCCGGCAGTATCGCATCGGCCGCATCTACGATCCGATCTATCTCTGCCGCCGCTGGACGGGCAATAGCGACCACGGACTGAGCATCGAGAAGACCAACGCCAACAACTTGTACAAAGACCGACTGCGCACCATCGAACTGCGGGCGCGCATCAGCCTCAACAACGACCTCAAAGCATGACGCTCTCCGAGTTTTTCCACAATCAGATGGCCACATGGCCGGAGACGGCCGCACGCTACGCCGACCTGGCACGCGTGGAGGTGAGAGACTTCGGTGCGGTCAGCGCCCAGTACAACCCCGCACGCATGGTCAGTACGGGGGCCAAGGTCGATAAGAAGACGCTGGCCCAGCGCCCCTGCTTCCTCTGCAAGGACCATCGTCCTGAGATTCAACAGGAATGGGCCTTTGGCGAGGACTTCGACGTGCTCGTCAATCCCTTCCCCATCCTCCCGACCCATTTCACGATCGCCGCCAGGCGCCACCGCCCCCAGACAATCCTCGACACCTATGCCACGCTCTACGAACTGGCTGACCGCTTCGAGGGCACCCTGTTCTTCTACAACGGGCCGAAATGTGGGGCCAGTGCGCCCGACCATCTCCACTTCCAGGGGGGAGACGGAAGTGTGGTGCCGCTCTGCCGCGACTGGCGCGGATGGAGGGAGCGGCTACGGGAGGTGGCGCGGCTGGACGCCGACAACCGCCTCTGCACCATCGAGGACTACCCCTTCCCCACCCTGGTGCTGATCAGCAACGACAAAAGCCTGGCGCAGACGCTTTTCCGCAGGGCCTATGCCGCCCTGCCCTGCCATCCCGACGACACCGAGCCGATGCTCAACGTGCTGGTATGGCGAGAGGAGGATAGCGTCGTCACCATCCTGCTGCCTCGGGAGAAGCACCGCCCCGCCTGCTACACGGCCTCGTGCGAAGCAGACCGCATGCTCATCTCGCCGGGTGCGCTCGACATGGCGGGACTGGTCATCACGCCGCGCAAGGAGGACTTCGACCGACTGACGCCCTCGCTGCTGGTGAAGACGGTCGGCGAGGTGGCGCTTGGGCAGGAGGACTTCACCAAGGTGTTGCGCCGTCTGCAGGAACCGAGGGTCGCCGTAGGCATCACGAGCGGGCCGGAGGTGGCCTTTGTTCTGGAGGGCTCCTTCATGGTCGATGGCACGCTACAGACGGGACCGCAGACCGTGAGGGCAAAGGACGGAAGGCTTCTTTGGCAGGAAAACTCATACGACACGCTCACGTTCGCTCCCCATTCCCCTCAGTCTTCGTTCACGCTGCCCGAGGTCACGATTGGCATCGGATTCCACTGGGAGCGCAAGGAGGCACAGACCTTCGAGGGGATGCTGCGGCTGGAGGCCGACGGCGATCGGGTGTGGGTCATCAACGAACTGCCCGTGGAGCGCTATCTCGCCAGTGTCATCTCCAGCGAGATGCGGGCCACCTCGTCGCCATCGCTCCTGCGGGCCCATGCCATCATCTCCCGCAGTTGGCTCCTGACGCAGATGGCGCATCGCATCAATGCAGACCATCCCTCGGAGGAGACCTGTGGAGGATGGGAGACGGAGGAGGAACTGGTGCGCTGGTACGACCGCGACGACCACCAGCGCTTCGACGTATGCGCCGATGACCATTGCCAGCGCTACCAGGGCATCACCCGCATGGTGTCGGATCATGTGGAGGAGGCGATACGCAGCACCTATGGACAAGTATTGTGGGACGGCAAGGGCATTTGCGACGCGCGCTTCAGCAAGTGTTGCGGCGGTGCCACGGAGGTCTTCTCGGCCTGTTGGCAGGATGAGGACAAGCCTTATCTCGCCGCCTTCCTCGACCGCCCCGCGCAAGCAGGCCAGGCGGCAGACGCGCTGCCCGACCTGACCGACGAGGAGACGGCCCGCAAGTGGATTCTCTCCGCACCTCCCGCCTTCTGCAACACGCAGGACAAGCAGGTGTTGCGCCAGGTGCTCAACGGCTACGACCAGGAGACGGCAGACTTCTATCGCTGGCACATCGACTACACCCAGGAGGAGCTCGCCAGCCTCATCGCCCGCAAGACGGGACTGCGCTTTGGCAAGATCCTCGACCTCGTCCCCCTGGAGCGCGGCAAGAGCGGGCGCATCGTGCGCCTGAAGATCGTGGGCACGGAAAGGGAGCGCGTCATCGGCAAGGAATTGGAGATACGCCGCACGCTGAGCGAGAGCCACCTGAAGAGTAGCGCCTTCGTCGTCACGACGCAGCAGGGCGCCGACGGCATCCCGCAGTCGTTCCACCTCTCGGGCGCAGGTTGGGGCCACGGCGTGGGACTGTGTCAGATCGGGGCGGCCATGATGGGCGAGAAGGGCTACGACCACGAGGCCATCCTCCGCCACTACTACCCTGGCGCCACGCTGAAAACGCTTTACAAACCTTCCATAGAACAATGATTATGACCGAGAATAGCAAGCGACATATCAACCCGTGGGCGTGGGTGCCCTCCCTCTATTTTGCCGAGGGACTGCCCTACGTCGCCGTGATGACGATAGCCGTCATCCTCTACAAGAAGATGGGCATCTCCAATACGGACATCGCCCTCTATACAGGCTGGCTCTACCTGCCGTGGGTCATCAAGCCCTTCTGGAGCCCGATGGTCGATCTCGTCCGCACCAAGCGGTGGTGGATCGTCACCATGCAGGCGGTCCTCGCCATCGCCTTTGCGGGCATCGCCTTCTTCATCCCCGCACAGTTTTTCTTCCGGCTCACGCTGGCGTTCTTCTGGCTGGTGGCCTTCACGTCGGCCACCCACGACATCGCGGCCGACGGCTTCTACATGCACGGCCTCGACAGCCACGAGCAGTCGTTCTTCGTCGGCATACGCAGCACGTTCTATCGCATCTCCACCATAGCGGGACAAGGACTGCTCGTCATCATCGCGGGACTGATAGAAGACCATACGGGCAAGATACCGCTCTCCTGGACGGTGGTCTTCGCCATCCTCTCCATCCTCTTCTTCCTCGCGAGCCTCTACCACGCCTGGGCGCTCCCCAGACCTGCCTCCGACCGCCACGCCCCCGACCGCACGGTGGGTGGCATCCTGCGCGAGTCGCTGCTGACGTTTCGATCGTTCTTCATGAAGAAGAACATCGTCCCCGCCCTGCTCTTCATGTTGCTCTTCCGACTGCCCGAGGCGCAGCTCGTCAAGATCATCAACCCCTTCCTCCTCGACCCGATAGCGAAGGGAGGACTCGGCCTCTCGACCAGCACGGTGGGCATAGTCTATGGCACGGTGGGCATCATCGGACTGACCTTGGGTGGCATCCTCGGTGGCATCGCTGCCTCGCAAGGGGGACTGAAACGCTGGCTCTGGCCGATGGTCTGCGCCATCACCCTCCCCGACCTCGTCTATGTCTATCTCGCCTACGCCCAGGACAGCGCGCTATGGATCGTCAACACCTGCGTCTTCATCGAGCAGTTTGGCTACGGATTTGGCTTCACGGCCTACATGCTCTACATGATGTACTTCTCCGAAGGTGAATTCAAAACATCCCACTATGCCATCTGTACCGCATTCATGGCACTAAGCATGATGATACCAGGTATGTTTGCGGGATATATCCAGGAGGCTATCGGATATACGGACTTCTTCTGGTTGGTAATGATATGCTGTTTCGCCACGGTTGTTGTCACCATTTTTGCAGACAGAAGGATAGACCCGGAATATGGAAAAAAATGATTAATGGTTAATGATTAATGTTTTGTGAGTAATATTTAGTGATTGGTTATGAAGAGGACTATTATTATATCCTTGCTCTGCCTCCTTTGCGGAGGTGCGATGCAAGCACAGAAGATCAGAATAAAGACCGGTATCGAGGTACTGAAAGAACAGAATTTCCGATGCCTGGAAGGTAAGCGTGTAGGATTGATTACCAACCCGACGGGGGTGGACAACCGGATGAGGTCCACCATTGACATCCTGCACGAGGCGCCCAACGTGAACCTTGTGGCACTCTACGGCCCCGAACACGGTGTGCGCGGCGATGTGCACGCAGGCGACCATGTGACGGACATCAAAGACGCGACTACCGGACTGCCCGTCTATTCGCTTTACGGAAAGACCCGCAAGGCCACGCCGGACATGCTGAAAGATGTGGATGTATTAGTGTATGATATCCAAGACATCGGTTGCCGTTCCTTTACCTACATCAGCACCATGGGACTGGCCATGGAAGCCGCTGCC
>ENA-OROO01001553-OROO01001553.1-human-gut-metagenome-genome-assembly--contig:-NODE-1553-length-11699-cov-3.197269_pt1 | contig 11699 bp, 10 predicted proteins | sample MGYA00242130_ERZ509052 | MGnify/ENA primary metagenome ERZ509052 (study PRJEB26280, sample SAMEA2338730) | human gut metagenome | biome: human gut; feature: human-associated habitat; material: faeces... | reverse complement strand
ACACGTTTTGTATCGGGTATCCGATACAAAACGTGTCTTTTTTACTTTAAAAAGTGCTTGTTTCTTAGGCATGAAATTGGTATAATGGGCGCAGACAAAGAAAATAAGAATAAAGGTTGAGGTAAAAAATGGACAAGAACAAAAAGACGTTTCAGGTACCGACATTACTGGCCTTTGCAGCAATTGTTGCAATTATGGTGATTGTAGGGGTGAGAGTCCTTAACGTTCCGGTAGTTCCTATGTGTCTGCTTGTTATCATTGAGGCAGTTATTGCAGTGATGCTGCATCATGCGGAACTCTGGGTGCATGGACTTCTTATTCTGGCAGAACTTTGTGCCGGTGTTGCCGGGAAAAAAACAGTATTGATTATTTTATGTGCAGTTGTTTACATTGCAGCGACGTTTGCACTGCAGATGTTAGATAAAGGAGAAACACACAATGGACAGTAGTGACAGTAGTTATTACAGCAGGCAACAGCTGGATGAGCTGTTTTTACAGATGATCGCCTTTTTTTCCGGAGATCCGAAACGGATTCAGCATTTCATGAAAGTGCATAGTTTCGCAAGAATCATCGGAACAAAAGAAGGGCTTGACGAGACATCCCTTTTTATATTGGAAGCAGCCGCTTATACCCATGACATTGGAATCCGTCCGGCAGAAGAAAAGTATGGACGGTGTGACGGAAAGCTGCAGGAGCAGGAAGGACCGATTGTGGCACAGAGAATGCTTTCCGATGTGGGAATTGAAAATTATCTGATCGACCGTATCTGCTATCTGATCGGACATCATCATACATATGATAATATCGAAGGACTGGATTATCAGATTTTGGTGGAGGCAGATTTTCTGGTCAATTTATATGAAGATGACGTCAATCGTCACGGAATTGAACAGGCATATCAGCAAATTTTCCGGACGCAGACCGGAAAAGAAATTTTTAATCAGATGTATACAGATGAAAGATGAATAAAAAAAATTATCAGAAAATAATGGAAGATCTGATCCGTGAAAACTGTACGGCAGGGGAGGCTCCAAGTCTCCTTTTGCACAGCTGTTGTGCACCGTGCAGTTCTTATTGTATTGCATGTCTTGCAGAACATTTCCATGTAACGGTATTTTATTACAATCCCAATATTTATCCGCCGGAAGAATATCATATGCGGGCAAAGGAGCAGGAACGTTTTATTGCTGAGTTTCCTACAAAATATCCGGTTTCTTTTGTGGAAGGTGCATACGATACACAGCGGTTTTACGATATGGCAAAGGGCATGGAAGAGATCCCGGAAGGGGGAGAGCGCTGTTTTGCCTGTTACCGGCTGCGGCTTTCTGAGGCTGCGTCCTATGCAAAAGCGCACGGATTTGATTTCTTTACGACAACACTATCCATCAGTCCGCTGAAAAATGCGGAAAAGTTAAATCAGATCGGAGCAGAACTGGCAGATACCTTTGGTGTCCGTTATCTGTTTTCGGATTTTAAAAAGAAGGAAGGCTATAAAAAGTCGACCGAAATTTCTAAGGAGTATCACATGTACCGGCAGTACTACTGTGGGTGTGTGTATTCCAAGCGTGACCGCGACCGTGAAATCGTACTGCGCAGACAGCAGGAAGAACAGATTTTATAAAAATAAAACAAAGAATTTAAGAAAGAGAGGAATTTAGATATGGCACAGTTATGGGGCGGAAGATTTACGAAGGAGACAGACCAGCTGGTTTACAATTTTAATGCATCCATTTCGTTTGATCAGAAATTTTACAAGCAGGATATTGAGGGTTCCATTGCACATGTGCGTATGCTTGGAAAGCAGGGCATTCTGACACAGGAAGAGATGCAGGCGATTGTTTCCTGTTTACAGGAAATTCTTGCGGATGTGGAGAGCGGAAAGCTTGCCATCACTTCGGAATATGAGGATATTCACAGTTTTGTGGAGGCAAATCTGATCGACCGTCTTGGAGATACTGGTAAAAAACTGCATACCGGACGCAGCCGTAACGACCAGGTGGCACTCGATATGCGTCTTTACACCAGGGACGAGGTGCTCGCGGTGGACGGACTGTTAAAAGAACTTCTGACTACAATCTTACATATTATGGAAGAAAATACAGAGACGATCATGCCGGGCTTTACCCATCTGCAGAAGGCACAGCCTGTTACTGTTGCTCATCATTTCGGTGCATATTTCGAAATGTTCAAGCGCGACAGAAGCAGACTTCACGATATATATGAAAGAATGAATTACTGCCCTCTTGGTGCAGGTGCACTTGCAGGAACAACCTATCCATTAGACAGAGAACTTACTGCTTCTCTTCTTGGTTTCTATGGTCCAACACTCAACAGCATGGATTCTGTTTCTGACAGAGATTACCTTATTGAATTCTTATCTGCATTATCAACTATCATGATGCATTTAAGCCGTTTCTCTGAGGAAATATGCATCTGGAATTCCAATGAATACAGATTCATAGAACTTGATGACGCTTTCAGTACAGGAAGCTCTATTATGCCTCAGAAGAAGAACCCTGATATCGCAGAGCTTGTAAGAGGTAAGACAGGCAGAGTATATGGTGCTCTTATGAGCCTCCTTACAACAATGAAGGGTATTCCTCTTGCTTACAATAAAGATATGCAGGAAGATAAGGAATTATCATTTGACGCATTTGACACAGTCAAAGGCTGCATCAGCCTTTTCAAGGGCATGATTGATACTATGAAGTTCAACAACAAGAGAATGGAAGCTTCAGCAAAGAACGGCTTCACTAATGCTACTGATGCTGCTGACTACCTTGTTAAAAAGGGAGTTCCTTTCAGAGAAGCCCACGGTATTGTCGGTCAGCTTGTTCTTATGTGCATTGAGAAAAATATTGCACTTGATGACCTTTCACTTGAAGAATACAAGGCTGTAAGCCCTGTATTTGATGAAGATATCTACGAGGCTATCAGCCTTCAGACTTGTGTAGATAAGAGACTTACTCTTGGAGCTCCTGGTCCAGAGGTTATGAATAAGGTTATTGCTATATATGATAAATATATGGATGAGAATTAGTTTCGGGGTTGTACAGTCTGTGAGTTAAGCATTAGTGCCAACTTTAGGTAAGCTGACCTAGTGGCTGTAAATGCCGCCATATACAGAGTTTATTACGGTGTAGGAAATCAAACGCGCTTCGCTTGAACGAGATTTCCTGCACCGAACTTTTGTATATAGCGGCATTAACACCCACACGGTAAGCTTACATGCAGTTGTCGCTAACGCTTAACTCACAGACACTACCACCACGAATTACCGATTTTGATTCATGCCATATGTCTCCAGTATAAAAAAATGGTATGGATAATCCCATACCATATTCTGACTAACAAAGTGAACTCGCTGGTCAAATTATTCTTTCAAATGTAGTCTCGACAATCCAAAAACAATTTAACTAACTATCCATTTATATTTTAGAAAAATATACTTTTTTATCGGTGGTCATGTCGAAGAAGTGCTTCACACCATCACAACTAAATTGTAAGCTGTCCGTGTGGGTGTTATGCCGCCATATACAAAAGTTCGGTGCTGGAAATCTCGTTCAAGCGAAGCGCGTTTGATTTCCAGCACCGTTATAAACTCTGTATATGGCGGCATTTACAGCCACTAGGACCGCTTACCTTAGTTGTGATGGTGTGAAGCACTTCTTCGACTCCCCAACCGTTAAAATCATACTCTTATCTTAGTTCCCTTAGTATCCCTGTGTGCCGTCTTCATCTTGGCAAAGCTGATACTCTTGCCCTTATATTCCATTGTGAACTCATCACCTTCTGTAAGCAGGAATACATCTTCTATATAATCATCTTTTGAAAGCTTGATTCCTCTTACGCCTACAGCACTCTTCTTCTTCATTGGAATGTCTGTTAATGGGAACTTTAAGAACACTCCGTTTTCTGTCTGTACAATTACATTCTGGTTGCTCTCGACAACCTCTTCTTCCTTGATTTCTCCATCAAGTGAGAACTTTGAATAAATCTCTACTCTTGCGTCTGTTGAATACATTCCGATTAGCTTGTCGTCATCTGCTAATTTTGTACATGCAACTGTACGCTTTGCAACCTGGAATTCTTCACTGTCTACAAGCTTCATCATTCCCTGTCTTGTGACAAAAAGCATTTTCTGATTCTTAAGTCGTTCAAATGGAGTAATGTACACAATTATCTCCTTAGAGCTGTCATAGTTACACAGATTATCAATCGGTGTGCCTTTATCTCTGAACTTAGTGAATGGCAGATCCTTTATCTTTAACTGGTGCAGATCTCCCGTATCAGTAAATATGCAGATTTTATCTGTGTTCATTACCGGAATGACATATTTGTTCTCATTAAATACAGCATCTTTATTTCTCTCAAATGCAGCCATATCAATGGTTCTTGCATATCCGAATCTGTCCATAATAAACATAACTTCCATCTCTGGAATCTTCTTTTCCTCAAATACAGCAGCTTCTCCGTCTTCAATTACAGTTCTTCTTGCAACACCATATTCCTTCTTAATATTAAGAAGGTCAGACTTGATAACCTTAGCCATCTCTTTTCTGCTGCCAAGTATCTTTTCATACTTCTCAATCTTCTTGACACATTCATCATATTCTTTCTGAAGATTAAGAATTTCAAGACCAATCAGCTTGTACAGACGCATTTCTAATATTGCGCCAGCCTGTTTCTCTGTGAAATCAAGACCTGCAGCCTGCTTTTTTGACTGCTCTGACTTAAACTTGATTCCCTCAACATTACCATTAACAAGGCAGTCCTTAGCCATCTTAAGATTAGCACTGCCTCGTAATATCTCGATAATAAGGTCAATAATATCACATGCTCTTATAAGACCTTCCTTAATCTCCCTGTTAGCCTTCTCCTTTTCAAGAAGTGTTGTGTACTTTCTTGTAGCAAGCTCATACTGGAAATTAATGTGGTGTTTTATTATATCCTTAATACCTAAGGTCTCAGGTCTTCCATCAACGATAGCCAGCATATTTACGCCAAATGTATCTTCCAACTTGGTCTTCTTGTAAAGAAGATTTTCAAGATTCTTGACATCAGCGTTCTTCTTAAGTTCAAGGACAATTCTTATTCCTTCCTTAGAAGATTCATTGGAAATATCGACAATATCAGTAGTTTTCTTAGTTTCTATAAGGCTTACTACATCAGATATAAATTTACCTATGTTAGCACCAATCATTGTATATGGAATCTCTGTAATAACAAGCTTGTCCTTCTCAGAACGGTTCTTGGCAGGCTCGAATACGACCTTGCCTCTTAACTTAATCTTACCTGTTCCAGTCTCATATATTGCACCAAGCTCGCTTTTATTAATTACAATTCCGCCTGTAGGAAAATCCGGTCCAGGGCAGAGCTGCATAAGCTCGTCTGTTGTGATATCCTCATTATCCGTATATGCACATACTGCATCAACAACCTCTGATAGATTGTGTGGAGGGATATTAGTTGTCATACCAACCGCAATACCATCTGCACCATTTACAAGCAGATTAGGTACTCTTACAGGAAGAACCTCAGGCTCTTTTTCTGTCTCATCAAAGTTAGGCACGAAATCCACAACATTTTTATCAAGGTCAGCAAGATATACGTCCTGTGTGAACTTTTTTAGCTTAGCTTCTGTATATCGCATAGCGGCAGCTCCGTCACCTTCGATAGAACCGAAGTTTCCGTGTCCGTCAACAAGAGCCATACCCTTCTTAAAATCCTGTGAAAGTACAACGAGTGTCTCATATATTGAACTGTCACCATGTGGATGGTATTTACCCATTGTATCACCAACGATACGTGCAGACTTTCTGTGAGGCTTGTCGTAATTAAGCCCCAACTGGTCCATGGCATACAGCACTCTTCTCTGTACCGGCTTTAAACCGTCCCTTACATCAGGAAGTGCTCTTGCTGTAATAACGCTCATGGAATAATCTATATAGGACTTCTGCATAACCTCAGAATACTCAGTCCTTATAATCTTCTCAGCCATTTTCTACTCCTTTAGCTTTTACGCATCAATCTCAGCTTCATTAGCATGCGTATATATAAATTCTCTTCTAGGTGGTACATCTGTACCCATAAGCATTGCTGTAACCTCAGTTGCAAGCCTTGCGTCCTCAATCTCAACCTGCTTTAAAATTCTTGTTTCAGGATTAAGAGTTGTCTCCCATAGCTGGTCAGGATCCATCTCTCCAAGACCTTTGTATCTCTGAAGTGTAAATGTTCCTGACGTATGCTTCTTTCTGTAATCCTCAAGTGCCTTGTCATCATATAGATATTCACCCTCGCCCTTCTTAGGAACAACCTTATAAAGAGGTGGTGTAGCAATATATACATGTCCCTGATTAATAAGCTCAGGCATGAATCTGTAGAAAAATGTAAGAAGCAGTGTATCAATATGTGCTCCATCCACATCGGCATCAGTCATGATAATAATCTTATTATATCTTAATCTGCTAATATCAAAGTCATTACCGTAGCCCTCTAAGAATCCACAGTTGAATGAATTAATCATTGTCTTAATCTCGGCATTGGCAAGTACCTTATCAATACTTGCCTTTTCAACATTAAGAATCTTACCTCTGATTGGAAGAATTGCCTGAGTTCTTCTGTTTCTTGCAGTCTTTGCTGAACCTCCAGCTGAATCTCCCTCAACAATGAACACCTCACATTCCTCCGGATTCTTGCTCTCACAGTTGGCAAGCTTTCCGTTGCTGTCTATAGAGAACTTCTGCTTTGTAAGCATATTTGTCTTAGCCTTTTCTTCTGCTTTTCGTATCTTCGCAGATTTTTCAGCACATGCAATTACAGCGTTAAGGTCGTCCAAATGTCTGTCGAAATAAAGCTGTACCTCGTCTCCTGTTACATTTGCAACAACTGTACCAGCATCCGGATTATCAAGCTTGGTCTTGGTCTGTCCCTCAAATCTTGGTGCAGGGTGCTTAACTGCAACAACTGCAGTCATACCATTTCTTACATCAAGACCTGTAAAATTCGCATCCTTATCCTTTAAGATGCCAAGTTCTCTCGCATACTGGTTGATAATCATTGTAAACTTGGTCTTAAAGCCTGTAATATGCGTTCCACCCTCCTGAGTGTATATGTTATTACAGAAGCCAAGAATATTTTCCTCAAATTCATTAACAAACTGAAATGCTACTTCAACCTCAATATCTTCCTGCTTCTTCTTAAAGTAGACGATATCGCATACTGTCTCTTTGCCATTGTTAAGGTCTTTGATATATGCCTTAAGTCCGTCAGGCTCATGAAAAGTTTCCTTATCCTCGCTGCCCTTTCTCTTATCTTCAAACTCAATTGTAAGCCCCGGATTAAGATATGCAGTCTCATGAAGCCTGCTCTTTATCGCGTCTGCTTTGAATCTTGTCTTTTCAAATATTTCTCCATCAGGAAGAAATGTAACAGTTGTACCAGTATCATTTTTTCTGCATGTACCAATCTTTTCAAGTGGCGCTGTTGCTTTTCCACGCTCGTATCTTTGCTTGTACACACCACCATCAACTCTTATCTCAACCTCAAGCCATACAGAAAGTGCATTAACTACAGATGCACCAACGCCGTGAAGTCCTCCTGATATCTTATATCCGCCATCTCCGAACTTGCCGCCTGCATGAAGTACTGTAAATACAACCTCAACCGCAGGTATTCCGGCTTTAGGATGGATTCCGATAGGAATACCTCGTCCATTATCCTTGATAGTTGCTGTTCCATCATCATTAAGAGTTACATTTATCTGTGTACAAAAACCCGCAAGATGTTCATCCACTGAATTATCCGCAATCTCATATATAAGATGATTAAGACCTTTTGTTCCGACACTTCCAATATACATACCTGGTCTCATTCTAACCGCTTCAAGACCCTCGAGTATTGATATACTGTTAGCATCATATTTATTAGCTGCCATTATTAATTACTCTCCTCTTTACTTTCCAAAATACGCATTGAAAATATCCTCAAAGCTGCTTCCCAACGTATACGCATCCTGAATACTTAATTTCCTCCATTCGCTATTATTAAATTCCATATATATACCAGCTTCATATTTCTCAAAATCAGTATTAAACTGCTCTAACTTTCTCTTTTCAAGAATTGCAGACTTATTAACCTCAGTCTTAGCCTTATCATTATCCGATGTACATCTTATAATGTAATATCTGCCTGCTGACTCAACTATACTGCTCATCTCACCAGTAGACAGATTGAATGCTGCTTTTTCAAATGCTGCATCCATCTCGCCACGTTTCAGTTCGTACTCATATTCGCCATCCGCATTGTACTCCTTGGCAACAGCAAAGAATGAACTTCCTGAATTCACAAGATTATATGCTTTATTAATATCTTCCTCTAAATCTGATACAATATACTGGATATCAATAACTCTTGCCTCATCTGCGCTTACTTCAATATCCATGCTGGAAGTAAGGTCATCGTAGAGTTTCTGTGCTATTGCAAATTCAGTAAACATTGTATTCAGTTTATCCTTAGTTATTCCTGTACTGCTTATCTGCGATTCAGTTAATTCATTGTAAAATGCATCAACAGCCTTACCCACAGAATCTTTTTCTTCTCTTCCAAGCACAACACCGCGTTCCTTAGCCTTAACATTCATAGCCTTGACGCGCATTAACTTACTCTTAATCTGGTCCTTAATATAGCTTTCAAAATCAGCATCACCAATTTTCTCTCTCCATATATTACTGCCAAACATTTCCTCATATTCCTTCTTCACATCAGACATGAGAATATCTGCCTCGCATGTATTAGTTGTCTTCTGTCCTGCTGTCTTAATAAGCTCACCGCTCTTCATTCCTGTTGTGAAATATATCAGACGTCCATTAAAGAACTTAATATATCCTGCAACTAACAGAACTACAACAAGAATAACTGCTAATATAATAAATGTTTTTTTTCTTCTTTTCATATTCTATCCTCTTTAATTATTTGTGATATGGCTCATTCTTCATAATCCTGTAAGCCCTGTATATCTGTTCCAAAAGAATAACTCTCATAAGCTGGTGTGGAAATGTCATCTTTGAAAAACTCAGCTTATAATCAGCTCTCTTAAGTACTGCATCTGCAAGTCCCAAAGAGCCTCCTATTACAAATGTTATGTTACTTGTTCCTTCTATTCCAAGTCTTTCAATCTTTTCTGATAGTTCAACAGAATCAAGCATTTTCCCTTCTATTGCAAGTGCACATACATAAGCATCATCTTTAATGGCAGAAAGGATTCTCTCCCCTTCCTTATTCTTAATCTGTTCATTGACTATATCACTTGCATTATCCGGTGTTTTCTCATCAGGTAGTTCAACAATATCAAGCTTACAGTATCTTGAAAGTCTCTTAGAATACTCTTCAACTGCCTGGGTATAAAACTTTTCCTTAATCTTGCCTACACATACAACATTTATACGCATCTGTACTATCCTTCCACGAAGAAATATCCGCCATTATCAAGCCTGAATACTTCTAACTGCTCAAGAAGTTCATCATTGCTTAAGTCAGATACATCCATTCCCTCATCATCCATCACTTCTCTTAATTCTTTAATATCCTTGCAGTATACCGCCATACAGTCCTCTAAGAATTCCTTAGCTTCCTCTAAATCATATGCAACAGGCTCATCGAAAAGCTGTTTCTGATCTCTTAAAAACACCTTCGCACACTCATCAATATGTTTATCCATAACTTAAATCTCCTTATCTTATCTCTTTAAATTGCTCTCTTAATGTTCCTTCTACCCATCCCGTTACGAAACGCCCATGTTTCTTAACATCATCTACAGCTTTCTCCATAACATATGAGTAATACACCCTGTCAAGCATTGCAATATCATTATAGTTGTCACCAAATGCCATACATTCTTCGGGTTTTAAGCTGAAATATTTCTGTATCTGCTCAATTCCTCTACCTTTATTAACATTAGTGTCCATAAGGTCTAAGTAAAGTTCTCCCGATACAAGTACTGAAGCCTTATCACTCCATTTGTTAATAAAATGTTCTTTAGAGTTCTTAATTCCTGTCATATCACACACAGCTATCTTTAATATATCCTCGTCAATGTCTGTGAACTTATCAACTAATGTAGTATGATAATTGACCACCTTGGTCATCCTGTAATAATATTCTTGAGACTTAGGCTTAATATATGCCGTATGTTCTCCTGATACAAGCACCTCACAATTAGGCTGTTCAATTACATCCTCAATTATCTCTAACGCAAGCTTCCTATCCATCGCAGTCTTTCCAATAGTTTCACCCTTGTATTCCACAAGTGCACCATTCTCTGCAATATATGCAAGCTTATCACTGACAGCCCCAAAAAGTCTCTTAAGACTCGTTATCTGCCTGCCACTAGCCGGTGCAAATATAACGCCTTTGTCAACAAGTTTATTGATATACTGTATAGCAGATTCGTCGACGCTCTGTGCTCCGTTAAGAAGCAATGTCCCATCAAGGTCACTTGCTACGAATTTAACCATATATTTTCTCCTTAAAATGTTTTAAGCTCATGTACAAGTCTTGCAACAGGCAGACCGACAACGTTATTATATTCGCCTTCAATACCCTTAATGTATGCTGCGAATTTTCCCTGAATACCATATGCACCAGCCTTATCCATAGGCTCTCCTGTGCTTATGTAATCCCTGATTTCCTCATCAGTCATATCATATACCCACACATCAGTCTTTTCATAAAAACTTACATTCTTATGTGTGCTGCATATAGTTACACCTGTATACACCTGATGTATCTGACCTTCTAAAGACTTAAGAATTCTGAATGCATCCTCTTCATCCTTAGGCTTGGTAAGAATCTCTCCTTTATGATAAACAATAGTATCTGCACCTATAACGATTACAGAATCATCTTTATCTGCATATTGCTCTAATACAGACTGTGCCTTAATAGAAGATAATTCTCTTACATAATCTTCAGGCTCCATCTCTTTAATATTCTCATCTGCATCACTTGTAACAACAGTAAAATCAAGTCCTACCTGACTCATTAATTCTCTTCGTCTTGGTGAACCCGATGCAAGTATCAAATGTTTCATAAAACTTCCATCTCCTTGTTCTTCACTGTATTTTGTGTTCAAAGCCTACTTCGACTCATACATATTGCATTATAGCATAAAAAAGCAGAGTGCTTCAATACCACCCCAATAAAAAAGGCACAACATTACTGCTGTGCCTCTCTGATATCATTAACATTTATTATCTTTTATTGCTCTTTTTGCTTATCACAATAACAGTTCCAGAAATAACAGCTGCTGCTACAAGAATCACAATATATACCCATACATGATTATTGTCACCAGTCTTTACAACCTCTTCATCAGCCGCAACTTCACCAGTTTTTCTGACTCTTGAGCCATCAACAGTCTCATCTTCTTTTCCTGTAACTAATTCTTCATCTCCTGCAACTTCACCAGTCTTCTTTGTGACATGAGTTGATGAAGTTGTATGTTCTTTTGTCTGTTTATTAGAATCTACTGTTGTTTCATTTGACTTTGTTGTCTCATTAACAGCTGTTGTTTCGTTTGATTCTGGTTTTGTCGGCTTAGTTTCCTTACCAGCATCAACTGTTGTCTCATTCGACTTTGTTGTCGCCTGCGCAGTTGTTGTCTCATTCGACTTTGTTGTCTCCTGTGCAGTTGTTGTCT
>ENA-OROO01001547-OROO01001547.1-human-gut-metagenome-genome-assembly--contig:-NODE-1547-length-11716-cov-11.655090_pt1 | contig 11716 bp, 8 predicted proteins | sample MGYA00242130_ERZ509052 | MGnify/ENA primary metagenome ERZ509052 (study PRJEB26280, sample SAMEA2338730) | human gut metagenome | biome: human gut; feature: human-associated habitat; material: faeces... | reverse complement strand
TTCGTCATTCAGACCGCCATTTCGATCCTCACGGCCATCGCCACGGCCCTCGGCGTGACGAGCTGCATGGCAGCCGTGTAGCCACGGCAAAGTATGGGGCTTAAAGCAAGAAAAAAGTTTCCCCCTCTAAGACGTGAATCTCGGAGGGGGAACGACTTTCTTGATTATAGCTTTCTTGATCTTCTGACAGGCGGCTAAATGCCCTCGACGATCTCGGCCAGCCAACTGGCAAAGCTGTCGGGGTGGGCATGGCCAAAGGCCTTGAGGCGAGCCAGGGGCGACGGGGCGGGGGCGTCCTCGTCGTGGCGGACCTCCGTGCGCTTCGACTGCTCGCTGAGCTTTGTCGTGGCGAGGTTGCGGAAGGCACGGCGCGCGCGGCGCAGGCTCTGCATGTCGGCATTGAGGAGCTTCTCGCTGTTGTCGTCGGAGAGGATGGACCTCAGTACGCAGGATCTGCCTTCGTCCCTCTCCGCCCTCCGTCCGGCCAGCAACAGGACCAGCAGGTCTTCGTTGAGGAAGCGCGATTTCTCCTTGCCCTCCCCCTTCTTCCGTGCCAGTCCGATAATCTGCAGGATCGACTTGTCCTCACATTGGCCCACGGCGTCGTAGAAGGAGGAGACGCAGGTGGCAAACTGCTTCCTCACTTTCTCCTTGTCCCTCGCCTTGGCGTTGGCCTCGAAGTCCTCGAGGACCTCCTTGGTCTGGAGGAGCGTCGTGGCGATCTTCAGGCGCTGGTAGGCCTTGGAGACCCTGATGAGCATGGGCAGCGCGTTCTGGAACGGCGCGTCTCCCATCTCGGCCAGTTCGCCCACGAGGGCTTCGGCCCTGGCGACGGCCTCGCGGAGCAGCTGCTGCGGATAGGGCGGCTCGGGAGCCTCTTCGGACAGAGCGGCGTGGTAGCGGTCGCGGGCGTGGGCGAGCTCGCCAAGGAGGAGGTCGCGGCAGTGGCGGGCGATGCCCTCCCGGTTGATAGCGGGCAAGATACGGTCGGCCTCCTCTACCTTCTTCTCCCGGCTCATGGGGTGATCTTTTTTGATCGGTGCGACCTTGCCCTCCTCGTTGAGGCAGAGATCGCGCAGGGCGAGGAAGATCTCGCGTCCAGCCCCCTCCAGGTTGGCAATGAGCAGATACTGCTCGTAGCGCTTGTCGATCCCCTCGGCCTTGCTCATCCATTGGGCGTTGGCACCGATGGTGCTGGCCGTCTGCTCGCAGAAGCTGAGGGCCGTCGTCTCCTCCATTCCCTCCCGGGCCTCGTCCTTGCCCTGCATCAGTCGCTCCGTGGCTGCGACATAGACCTCGTAGCCCTCCCATTGGCGGCGCCGCATGAGCGCCACCTGGCGGTTGAGGCAACCGATGAGGATGGACGGCAGGTCGATGGTGAGGTCCTGGATGTTGCTATTGAGGCGGTCGATGATGTCTCGCTGCCTGATCTTGCCCACCAGGCTGAGACTTGTGACCTGTTGCTCCAGATGGTCGAGTCGCTGGAGATACTTGTGTAGGTGGCCCATCTCGGCGCCGAGGGCCTTCTGCGCGTTGCCGCCCATCCGCTCCGATGCCATTTTGGGCAGGATGGCGGTCTTTAGTTTTTCGATGCGCATGAGCATCCGGCGTTTGGCCACGGTCAGAGCGAGGAAGAACCATAGCAGGGTGAGGGTGACGAGCGTGAGGGCCACGAGGCAGGCGATGTTGGTGCGCGAGAAGAGCACGCGGCGCTCAAACTGCACCGTGGTGTAGCCCCGCTCCAGGTTGTCCTGCTTGTGGAGGCTGGTGTCGAAGGTATAGACGCCGCAGGAGGATCCGGCATAGACGCGCCCGTTGACGGCGATGCAGGCCTTGGGGTTGAAGCGGATGTCGGAGAAGTAGCGCTCGTGGTCGGCGAGGGAGATCAGGCCATAGTCGGGGAAGCCGTAGGCATGCGTGGCGTCGGCCACGGCCAGTCGCCGCATGGCCGTGAGCGTGTCGCAGACGCGCAGCTGCTTCTCCGTGCCGCAGAGCAGCCGGTGGTTGGTGAGGACGAAGAGGCTGTCGGCGCCCGAGGCCGTGGGGAGGACGGCGATGTCGCGGACGAAGGAGAGGCCCCGGGAGGCGGCCAGGTGGCGAAAACTGCCCTGGCGCCCGACGAAGAGGCCGTCGTTGAGCGTGGCGAGGAAGAGGCGGCCCGAGGACGTGGGGGCCGAGAAGGCCGTGATGAACGGGTCGGCGATGGTGGAGGCCGAGGCGTCGTGGAGTTGCAACTGGCCCTTCTCCCGGCCCAACTGCTGCAGGCCGTCGCGTATGCCGACATAGACCCCGGAACCGTCGTGGCCAATCGCCGTGAGGTCCTGGCCGGGCTGCGGCGAGACCTTGAGGTCCCAGGAGAGGAGCGAGTTGAGGAGGTAGGAGGAGTAGATGGGCGCGGTGAAGACGCGGTTGCCGCTGTCGGCATAGTAGAGCGTGCCGTCGGCGATCGTCATGAAGCGCACATCGGAGGATCCGCGCGAGAGGTCCTTGACCTGGATGGCGGTCTGCTCGCCGATGCGCTGGCGAAACAGGTGGGAACCGACGAGGTAGTAGATGAAGGGGCCGTCGTGGCAGGCGTAGCTCACGTTGCCGATGTCGCTGAAGAGGTCCTGGTGGTGGCCGACGCGCAGCAGGGCGTGCTCCGTGACCAGCAGCGACTGGCCGCGGGCGGGGTCGTTGGCGATCACGTTGTGGCAGAACGTGCGCACGGGCCGGGGGAGGGGCGCGCGCCGCGGCGTGAGGCGGTCGGCGATCTCGTCGTTGGAGAAAAACTGCACCGACGTGCCGTCGAGGAGATAGTTCATCCGCGAGGAGGGCTCGTGGAAGCAGGTGTAGGCTGGATGGGAGAGGCGCGACTTGCCCACCAATCGCCCGTCGGGCAGCAGGGCCTTGATGCTGTCGCCGCAGAGGGCGAGGATCGTGTCGCCGCTGAGCGAGAGGGAGGTGCAGTTGGCCCGCAGCAGCAGGTGGGACTGGCGCCGCCGTGTGTCGATGGACAGTACGCCCGAGGCACTGGCACAGACCAGGTTTCCATTGTGCAAAGGGCGGATGTCGCTGACGACCAAGGGGCGGAAGGCGCCCTCGCCCGACTGTATCTCCCAGGAGGCGTGGAGCGCCTGCATCGTGTCGTTGGGGGAGAGGAGGAAGAGGCCGTTGCTGGTGGCGACGTAGAGGCCCGAGAGGTCTTGGTGGAGGTCATAGACGGAGTAGTGGGTGCCACGGCCAGACTGGGGAAGGGCATACTGGCGGCGCAGGACGAGCGAGTCGCCCTGCAGTTGGCAGCGGACGACGCCCATATTGCGCATGCCCACCCAGAAGGTCGTGCCGTCGTGGGGCTGGACGGCGGAGTCGGCAGGCTGGTCGCGCAAGACCTTGTAGATGCGGTCGAAGGCGGTGAGCCAGCGGCGCGTCGTCCCCTGGTCGGCATCGTAGGCATAGACCACGCCGTCCTCCGTGCCGATATAGAAAAGGTCGGGCAGCGTCGCGTCGGGGGAGATGGAGGCCAGCGTCTCGTCGAAGAACAGTTCGTTGGCGTTGAGGGCCGACGGATCCTGGCGGTGGCAGGCTCCAAGTGCGATCAGGAGGAGGGGGAGACACAGGGCGCGCAGCAGGGTGCGGCGGTGGATGCTTCTACTCATAGGTGTGGTGGTTAAAATCAAATCAATGGTGGTGGTGGCTACATCATCATCCCTGGGGCGGCGGCTACTCCTCGCCGTTGGCCTCCAGGAGGCCCTTGACGTTCTGCTCCTCGCCTACGATCCACAGCACGTCGCCCAGGGCGAAGCGGTAGTTGGGCGTGATGATGGTGAGGTTTTTCTCGCCCTCGTCGAGTCCCACCACCATGCAGTTGTACCGGTCCCTGATGCCGCTTTCGCGCAGCGTCTGGTCGAGGAAGGGGCTCTTCTGGCCGACGATGATCTGCTGGAGGCGCATCTCCCGCTTCTCTATCTCGGCGTCCTCGTCGTGGACCTCCGTCCGCATGGCTTGGGCGAAGCGCGTGAGCTGGTCGTCGTCGCCTATCACCTGGAGCTGGTCGCCGGGGAAGAGGGCCACCTCGCCGTTGGGGATATTGATGCGCTGGCGGCCCCGCAGGATGCTGCTCACGTTGACGCCGAAATGCTTGCGGAAGTCGAGCTCCGCCAGTTGCTTGCCGGCCCAAAGCGAGTCTTCGGGCACCTCGCAGAGACTCATGTGGATCTCGCGGTCGAGCAGTCGGCCCTCGTAGAGCGGCCGTTTGCGCCCGAGGGCCTCGGCCTGGATCTCGCGGCTTCGGAGGTTTTGGACGAAGAGGCGCTCGAGGCGGATGCTCCGTTTCTTCAGACTGCGCGAGAGCACCATCAGCACGATCGTGCCGAAGGCGATGGTGATGAGCAGCGCGTCGGCGAAGCGCGTCAGGTAGTTGGCGATATAGAAGATGTAGGCGGCGGCGATGGCCAGTCGGACCAGGACGGTGAAGACGAGCGGGGGGCGGTTGGTGCGCCGCTCCGTCCAGAGCGTCTTGAACTCCTCGGAGTGGTTTTTCTTCATCATGAAGGCGCGCAGGAAGGGGGCGATCATCAGCACGGTGGCGACGCCGCAGACGGCATTGCCGGCCCAGTGAGACCCCGTCAGCTCGGTGGAGAGCTCGCGGCAGAAGGGCAGGGCGAAGGAGAACATCAGCGCGACGACGGCGATGGAGAGGATGCCGTAGATCAGCGTGTTGACCACCATGGCGCGCAGGAGGCGCTTCCAGAGATGGCCGGAGGAGGGAGTGGCGGGGGTGCCCGTGCCGATGTGCTCCAGGCGGCGGCTCCACTGGCGCGGCAGGTGGCGTGTGAGAAGGTTGTAGCACGGCTCCGCAGCACGGATCATGTAAGGTGTGAGGAATGTTGTGATGACGGAGACCGCGACTACAACCGGATAGAGGAAGTCGCCGATGACCCCCAGGGAGAGGCCCAGCGACGCTATGATAAAGGCAAACTCGCCCACCTGGGCCATGGAGAAACCACAGCGCATGGCGTTTTTCAGGCTTTGGCCGCCCAAGAGGTAGCCCATCGTGCCGAAGAGGGCCTGGCCGGCGAGGATCGTGAGGACGAGGCAGAGGATGGGAACGGCGTAATCGACGATGATCAGCGGATCGACGAGCATGCCGACGGAGACGAAGAAGATGGCGCCGAAGAGATTTTTGACCGGTTCGACGAGGCGGATGATCTTGTCGGCCTCGACGGTCTCGGCAAGGATGCTGCCCATCACAAAGGCTCCGAAGGCGCTGCTGAAGCCCACCTTGGTGGAGATGACGGCCATGAGGCAGCAGAGGCCGAGGGCAACGATCAGGAGGGTCTCGGCGTTCATGAGCTTGCGCACCTTGCGCAGCAGCAGGGGGATGAGGAAGATGCCGATGACGAACCACAGGACGAGGAAGAAGCCTATCTTGAAGACGCTGCCGAGCAACTGGCCGCCGTCGGGCGAGGAACCGTTGGCGATGGCGGAGAGCATGACCATCATCACGATGGCGAGGATGTCCTCGAGGATGCAGACGCTCATGACGGTGGCCACGAACCCCTGCTGCAGCAGACCCATGTCGGAGAGGGCCTTGTAGATGATGGTGGTGGAGGACATGGCGAGCATGCCGCCCAGGAAGATGCAGTCCATGTGGCCCCAGCCGAAGCCCTTGCCCACGGTGATGCCGAGCAGGATCATGCTGAAGACGATGGTGCAGGCAGCGATGACGGGACTCGTGCCCATCTTGAGGATCTTCTTGACGGAGAAGTCGAGGCCCAGGGAGAACAGGAGAAACATCACGCCGATCTCGGCCCACATCTCGACGTCGCCCTTATCGACGACGCTCATCGGGCATGTGGGGAGAGACCAGAAATCCGGCTACGATATAGCCCAGCACAAGCGGCTGGCGGAGCTTCTTGAACAACAGGGTGACGGCTCCGGCCACGACCAGGATCAGGGCCAGGTCGCTCACGAGATGGGGAAGGGAATTGATAGGCGCCTCGCTTTCTTTTCTTAGGTTGGTATGTTGTGTCGGAGGGACGGCCCAAGGAGGGGGGCGGGGTGGAGAGAAAAAAAATAGTTCTCGTGGATGGTCAGCAGTGGGGTTCGCCTCCGGCAAAAATAGTGTGATGATACACAGATCGTGATGATACACAGACAGGGGGTGGGGGTAAGGATGCTTTGCGGCGAGACGCGTCGCCACGCCACAAAGCATCCTCAGAGAAGAGAGGGAGCGGACTAGTCGTTGTAGCCGGCTGCCAGCTCGCTGATCTTGATGACCACCTGCATGGCCTTCTCCATCACCTGGATGGAGACAAACTCATAGGGGCCGTGGAAGTTGACGCCGCCAGCGAAGATGTTGGGGCAGGGAAGGCCGCGGTAGCTGAGCTGGGCGCCGTCCGTGCCGCCACGGATCGGCTCTACCTTCGGCTTCACACCCGTCTCCTCCATGGCCTTGAGCACGAAGTCGATGACGTGCATGTTGGGCTCGATCTTCTCCTTCATGTTGTAGTACTGGTCGGTGAGGGTGATCTCGAAGACGCCCTCGCCGTACTTCTCGTTCATCTTGGCCACGCAGTCGGCGAGGAACTTCTTGCGCTGCTCAAACTTCTGACGGTCGTGGTCGCGGATGATGTAGGAGAGCTTGCCCTCCTCGCAATGGCCCTCGATGGACAGGAGGTGGTAGAAGCCCTCGTAGCCCTCGGTGGTCTCGGGGATGTCGGTGGTGGGGATCAGGGCGTTGAACTCGGCGGCCAGGCGGGCAGCGTTGATCATCTTGCCCTTGGCGTAGCCCGTATGGACGCTCACGCCGTGGATGACGATCTTGGCAGCGGCGGCGTTGAAGCACTCATACTCCAGTTCGCCGATGTCGCCACCGTCCATCGTGTAGGCCCACTCGCAGCCAAACTTCTCCACGTCGAAGTGGTGGGCGCCCTTGCCGATCTCCTCGTCGGGGTTGAAGCCCACGCGGATCTTGCCGTGCTTCACCTCGGGATGGTCGCGCAGCCAGCACATGGCCTGGACGATCTCGGCGATGCCGGCCTTGTCGTCGGCGCCCAGCAGCGTGGTGCCGTCGGTGACGATGAGGTCCTCACCCTTGTGGGCGAGCAGCTCGGGGAACATCTTCGGCGAGGAGACGATGCCCGGGGAAAGCTCGATGTCGCCGCCGTCGTAGCCCTTGACGATACGGGCCTTGATGTTGGCGCCGCTGGCGTCGAGGGCGGTATCGTAGTGGGCGATGAAGCCGATGGTGGGCACGGACTTGTCGGTGTTGGCGGGAAGGGTGGCGTAGATGTAGCCTTTCTCGTCCATCTCGACTTCCTTCAGGCCCTCCTTCTCCAGCTCCTCCTTGAGGTAGCGGGCGAAGATGAGCTGCTTCGGGTTGCTGGGTACGGTCTCGGACTCATCGACCGACTGGGTGTCAAACTTGGTGTAGTTGATAAATCGTTCTGCTATTTCCATAAGTTCTGGATGATTTTGGTATTCTTTTTGCAAAGATACGGTTTTTCTATGATATGGCAAGGGAGTGGACGTGGAAATTTCTAAAAAACAATGGAGAGCCCGCGTGAAAACAAAGGATAGAACGTGTAAAACAATGGAGCGGGCAGGGTCGGTAGGGGCAAAACCAATAAGCCCCCTGCCTTGGAAGACAGGGGGGTATGATAGCTTATGATAAGATCTCTTACTGTGCGGCCTTCTCGCCCTGAGCGGGAGCACCCTGGGCAGGAGCGCCCTGAGCTGCACCCTGTGCGCCACCCTTCTGTGCGGGAGCAGCCTGCTTCTGCTGGCTGGCACCGAAGTTGGGCAGGTTGTTGGGGTTGGAAGAGCTGCTCTCGGCTGCACGCTCGATCACGCTCTGATCGGTGTTGGCAGAAGGAGCTACGTAGGCGCAGACAACGCTGAACACGACCATGGCAATAGCCAGTCCCCATGTGGCCTTTTCGATGAAGTCCGTCGTCTTGCGCACGCCGAGCACGCTGTTGGACGAGGAGAAGTTAGACGCCAAGCCACCACCCTTTGACTCTTGAATCATAACGATTCCGATCATCAGGAGTGCGGCGATCACGATAAGAATCACAAATAATGTGTAAAGTCCCATTTTTTATCTTTTTGTCTTTTATTTTTATTGTTCGTTCAAAATCAATTTCTGTAGAAACCGAATTTGGTCTGCAAAGTAACGATTTTTTTTTGGATATTCCAAATATAATCGCTGAATAATTTCCAGTGCCTTGGAATATCTGCCCTGCTTGATGTAGATACGCGCCAAAGTTTCGGTGAAATAGCTTGATCCTTCGTCCTCCACGGTTTCTTCCTCGGGCTCGTACTCGGTTTCGTCTTGTAGAGAAATTTTACCTTTCTCCTTGTTGATGAAGTCGTCGATGAGTTCCTGGCCCTTGAGTTGGGGAGTCTCCTGGGGGACTTCGTCTCCGGCCTCCATGAGGTAGGCCACGTAGTCGATGGTGGCGTCGGCGGGGGTCGGCTTGCGCTTGACGACGGGCTGGTCCTGCGGCTTCGGCTGCGTCTCCTCGCCCTCCTCTCCGGGGAGCTGGTCGAGGAAACTGTCGATGAGCGCGGCGGTGCGGTCGCCCTCGGGGGCGCCCTGCGCGGAGGATTCGTCCTTGGCGGCTTCGTGTTTGGCGGCTTCGTGCTCGGCGGCCTGATCGTCCCGCAACTGGTAGTGGGGACCTTCTGTCAGGTCGAAAAGGCGCTGGCGCTCGGTGATATAGACGGCGGCCCTACGCAGCTCCTCGTCGAAGGTGGGGTCGTGGAGCAGGTAGAGGTTCTTGAGCAGCAATAGCCGTGCGGGCTGGTAGTAAGGATAGCGTGCGAGCAGACTGCGCAGCTCGTAGAGGGTGTCCTTGCCCAGCCGTTCGGGGTGGCGCGTGAGGGTGGCTATGTTTATACTCATGATGTGGTGCTGATTGGAGGAATCCGTAAATGGTGGTGGCTGCCGTACATAGGTGGCGTGGGAAGCAGGGCTACCAGTTGGCCACGGTGGCATTGAATATCTGGTCGGTCAGGTCCTTGACCATCTGCTCCACCAGTTCTTGCTGCACGTCGTTGAGGTTGCGCGTGGTGGGGTAGGAGGAGGTGGCCGTAAACTGGCGCTCGAAGTCCTCGGCATGGTTCACGTTGTTGGTAAACCGCACGTTGACCGTGATGGAGAGTTCGGTCTGGGCAGCGTAGCCCTCGCTCGACACCGACTTGTTGCGCTGCTGATACTGCGTGATCTCGCCCTCGATCTGGAGGTCGCCGTCGCGACGGACCTGCTGCAACTTCGTGTGGTTGGCAAACTGGTCCTTGAGCGCATTGTTGAACATGGGGCCCATCGGTCCCCACACATAGGCGGAGCGGATGGGGAAATCGGCTATCTGGATGGTCTTGGTCTTGGTGTAGTCGATGCTGGCGCCGTTGAAGGTGTACTTCGGAACGCAGGATGTCGCCAAGGCCAGCAGCATCCATACCACCACGGCCGACACGCAGAGGTGGGCGGCGAGGCGTGGGGTCCTTTGATTCTTATCGCTTCTCATGCTTTATTTTTCTTCAAGTCCGTACTTCTGAACGTTTTTATTTGTCTTCGAGTCCGTACACTTCTTGATATTTTTATTTGTCTTCGAGTCCGTACTCCCTTGGCGTTTTATTTGTCTTCGAGTCCGTACTCCTTGATGCGGCGGTAGAGGGTGCGGTCGCTGATGCCGAGTTCCTGGGCCGCTTTCTTGCGGTTGCCGTTGTTGCGCTCCAGCGCCCTGACCACCATCTGTCGCTGGTTGTCGTTGAGGTTGAGACTTTCCTCCTCCTTCTGCGGGCGGGTCTCCTGTATCTCCTCGGCCACGGCGTCCTCCACCTCCTTGTCGTCAGGTCGGAAGGCGTCCTGGGTCGTGGCAGGAAGCGTCTGAGCGCCCTCCGTGGCCAGGTGGCGGTAGTGGGCCGTCTCTTCGAGCTCGCGGTAGGTCTCCAGTTGCTTGCGCACGTTGTTGAGCTCGCGGCGCAGGTCGCTGACGTTGCCACGGAGCTCGTAGAGGATCTTGTAGAGGATCTCGCGCTCGCTCTCGTAGCTATGCGATCCTTGCCCCTTATCGACGAGGGCCAGTTCGGTGCTCTCCGTATCCTGGGGGATGAAGCGCAGGATCTCCTCCCGGTCGATCACTCTCTTCTCGGCAATGACCGACATCTGCTCGGTGATGTTCTTCAGTTGGCGGACGTTGCCGGGCCATTTGTACTTGAGCATCACCTGCTTGGCCTCGTCGTCGAGCGTGATCTTCGGCAACTTGTATTTCTCGGCCATCTGCATGGCGAAGAGGCGGAAGAGCAGCAGGATATCGTTGCCACGCTCGCGGAGGGGCGGCAGGTTGATGGGAATCGTGTTGAGACGGTAGTAGAGGTCCTCGCGAAACTTCCCCTCGCTGATGGCCTTGCGCATGTTGACGTTGGTGGCAGCGACGATGCGGACGTTGGTCTTTCGGATCTCCTGGCCTCCGACGCGGATGTATTCGCCCGTCTCCAGGACGCGGAGCAGGCGGGCCTGGGTGGCCATGGGCAGTTCGCCGACCTCGTCGAGGAAGAGCGTGCCCTTGTTGGCAATGCCAAAATAGCCCTCGCTTTCGCCGATGGCACCCGTGTAGGATCCCTTCTCGTGGCCGAAGAGTTCGCTGTCTATCGTTCCCTCGGGAATCGAACCACAGTTGATGGCGAAGTATTTCTCCCGCTTGCGGGGCGAGTTGTCGTGGATGACGCGCGGGATGATCTCTTTGCCCACGCCGCTCTCGCCGATGATCAGCACCGAGAGGTCGGTGGGGGCCACTTGCAGGGCCACGTCGAGGGCACGGTTGAGCGCGTCGCAGTTGCCCACGACGTTGTATCTTTGCTTGATGATTTGCAGTTTACTCGTATCCATTTCTTACCATAGTTGGGGTTAAAATAAAGCCGGCAGGCTTGTCGCCCGATTCTTTCTCCCGTTTTTTGCTTCTACTCCTTCTTCTCCCTTTCTCCTTGTTGCTTCTCCTCCTTTGCCTTTGCCTTACTTCTCCTTGTCTCCTTCTCCCGTTTTCTCCTTATATAATATATAGGCAGAGTGGGGAGAAGTCAGGTCGCCAGGGCCGCAGTTTGGAGTCTTGCGGGCTGCTATGGGCAAGGCGGCTTCTCCGTCGGCTTCTCCCGCAGGCTGGTGCGGTCGAGCTTGATGAGCACGGTGTAGATGGGCAGCACCATGAACGGCAGGAAGTTGTAGACCATACCGAGGATGATCGCTGTCGGTGTGTTGATAATGTTCCATGAAGGCAGCCCGAAGAAATGGAGAACGGAGTTGATGACACCGTTTTTCTCCAGGAGGTTCTGCCATGCAAGAGTTCTGAGCAGAAAGTTCATCCACATCGGAAGGATGAAAACAAGTACTACGAAGCTGGACTGGTTTACATTTCTTCCGGCGAGGATCATTGCCAGAGGATAGGCAAGGATCAGGCAGATCACTGTGCTGACAAATGCAAGCAGAAGTGCAAGCCCCAGAGCCTTTATATTCTCAGGTGTTGTGATTTTGGCAAGGTTCATCCAGGTGAATTTTCCGTCATTGTCAGTCAGACCATAATAGAAGATCATGATCAGAGGAATGATAATGAAAGAAACTGCCCAGAAAAGGTATGGCCCTGCCAGGAGACGTTTGCTATTCTTCAATTCCTGCAGCCTCCTCATCTTCAGATTCCGGTTTGTTCATGATCTGGATATCGAAGGGATCCACGGA
>ENA-OROO01001537-OROO01001537.1-human-gut-metagenome-genome-assembly--contig:-NODE-1537-length-11782-cov-4.018078_pt1 | contig 11782 bp, 9 predicted proteins | sample MGYA00242130_ERZ509052 | MGnify/ENA primary metagenome ERZ509052 (study PRJEB26280, sample SAMEA2338730) | human gut metagenome | biome: human gut; feature: human-associated habitat; material: faeces... | reverse complement strand
GTACCTTTTTTTGCATGAGATCCCAAACTATGAGTGTGTTGTCATCGGAACCAGAAACACATTTTTTTCCATTATCAAAAATTTTTACAGTATTGATTCCTTTTGTATGTTTAGACAATTCAAAGCCTATAGGTTTTTCACCTGTTAGATTCCATACAGAAAGGCGACTGTTGGAAGAAGCGGCAACGCACGTTGTTTGACTGCTATTTTCGCAAATATCAATAGCGTTAATTCCAATGGTATGAACTTTCCAGATGCTCAAGGCATTATCGGTGGAAGATGCAATAAAACTGTGACTTTCATCAGAAATATTATTAGATATATTTTTTCTTATATGTAAAGGACCATATAAAGGACACCCGCTATTTAAATCCCATATATAAAGAGAATCGTTACTATCTCCGGATATGCATTTTGTTTCGTGGGCAAAAACTTTAACAACATTGACGGTACCAGTATGACCGATTAGAGGTGGAAACATTGGGTTTCCAGTATCCAGATTCCAAATGATTAAGGTTGAGTCTGATGAGGCTGAGATACAGCGATGACCATTATCATATACGGCAAGGTCATTTATGTCAGAAGTATGGGATTGCATAGTGAACAAAGGTCTAGTTGTTAGAAGACCACCGATAGACAATTCAGTTAAATCCCAAATGCAGATTAAGCCGTCATAGGAGCCGGAAATACAGCGAAAACCAGTGCTGTACGGATAGACTGATAATGCTCGTAAAGCACATCCGTGACCTGTTAATATCCCGAGACATTCATAAGAATCTAAATCCCAAACTTTTAAAGTATGATCGGAAGAGGCGGAAATACAACGGTGTCCATTATTATAAACAGCAGCATTATTGACCATTGCACTATGCCCCTCAGGAGAGAATGTACTTGCTGAAACGTATGTATGTTTGAAAAAATCAGCTTGTTTTTGAGGCAAGGTTAAATGAATGGAATCGTTTTTGCGGCAATTAGCCAGATTTATATTAGTCAGATCCATTTCGGAAAAACTTATGTTGGAAAAGTCATTTTTCGATTGTATGCCAATTAAATTTAAAAGCCATTTGCTTTGATGAACCATGGTAGGAATTGAGTTACGGTTTAATTCCCAGAGGTTTGCAAGTTGTACAGGAGAAAGATATTCAGATAAATATCTCAATACATCATAATTATTTGTTGAAATAATATCAGAGGAAAGTGGGGCATGGGTGCAGGCTTCGGCAATCAGGATGCGGGATTTTTCCGTCAGGGCGGAAAGGGCTCTGGCTCCCTGAATGTAGTAATCAATATCTCCTTTGTATTGGGCGAAGAGAACGGAAAAGGAAGTCAGCCGGCTGGTTTCCGGCTTCCGTGCATAGACTGTTCCGAAGACCTGAGAATCGGTGATGATCAGTTTGGGCGGTCGGGCCAGTGCTTCAAGCATCTGGGGCAATTTGTCGGTCGTACAGCTCATGACCAGACATTTCCGGTCGAGCAGTTCGCGCAGGGTCTGTACCTGGGGGAGGATCAGGCGGCCTTTGGGGGCTTGAATATCCTGAGGCATGACGAGAAGCACGGTGTCTCCTTCGCTGACCAGATGGCCGACAATGCCTTTCTCCATACTGGCATCCGGCAGTTTGTGGACCAGTGTGCGGAGAATGTCATCCATGCCTTGCCGGTTCAGGGCACTGGCAATGAGGGGAACCTGTCCGCATTTCTTTTCGATGGCACGGGCGGTTGCCAGGGGATCTTCCAGCTTGTCAGCCTGATTCAGCACCCAGATGGTCGGGATATTCTTTTCTTTCAGCTGGCCGGCCCATTCCATTTCGGGCCCGATTTGTTCATCCCGGCATACCAGCAGGGCAATATCAGTCCGTTCCATAGCCTTGAGAGTCTGCCGGATGCGCAGTGTTCCCAGATCTCCTTCATCGTCCAGTCCGGCTGTGTCAATGAAAACACAGGGACCCAGTCCATGGATTTCCATGGGTTTGTAGACGGGATCGGTGGTGGTACCGGCCACCTCGGAGACCAGAGCGGCTTCCTGTCCGGTCAGGGCATTGATCAGGGAAGACTTTCCGCTGTTGCGCTTTCCGAACAGACCGATATGGATCCGATTGGCACGGGGGGTATCTTGTAATGTATTCATATGGCGACGGATGAATGGTTAAAAACGGAAATCTCTTCCTCCCCGGGCAATACGTTCCAGGTTTTCCAGTGCACGTTTGCGGATGGCCGGATTGGGGATCTGTTCCATCTGCCGGCGGATCATTTCGGTGCCCAGTGCACGGGTTTCGGGAGAGGCATAGTCTTCCAGGTATTCCTGCAGGGTCATCAGTGCATTGGGAGCGCAGCAGTTGGCGATCTGTCCGGTCTTGACGAGCGACATGAAGCGGTCGCCGGTACGTCCTTCCCGGTAGCAGGCGGTACAGAAGCTGGGTATGTAGCCCAGTTTCAGCAGCCAGGCAACAATTTCGTCCAAAGTACGGGTGTCGCTCAGGTCGAACTGGGCAGAGTTCTCTTCCGGCAGTTCTTCTTCTGCGTAGCCTCCCACGCTGGTACGTGAGCCTCCGCTGATTTGTGAAATACCCAGGGCCAGCACCTTTTCGCGGGAACGCTGGGATTCGCGGGTGGAGATGATCATCCCGGTGTAGGGCACACTGATACGGATAACGGCCACGATCTTCTGGAAGGTCTCGTCGGAGATGGCATTTTCAAAATCGGCCTTGTCTATGTCGTCGGCTGAGCAGATACGGGGTACACTGATGGTGTGCGGTCCTACGCCAAAGGTGGCTTCCAGGTGTTCGGCGTGCATGAGCAGGCCTACCAGATCGTAACGGTAGGTATTCAGGCCGAACAGGACACCGATTCCTACATCGTCGATGCCTCCCTGCATGGCACGGTCCATGGCTTCCGTATGATAGGCATAGTTGCTCTTGGGGCCTCTGGGATGCAGCTTTTCGTAGTTTTCCTTGTGATAGGTTTCCTGGAAAAGAATGTATGTACCGATACCGGCTTCCTTCAGGCGGCGGTAGTTCTCCACGGTAGTGGCTGCGATATTGACGTTTACCCGGCGGATGGCACCATTCTTGTGCTTGATGCTGTAGATGGTCTGAATGGACTCCAGAATGTACTCGATCGGGTTGTGCAGAGGGTCTTCGCCGGCTTCCAGAGCCAGACGCTTGTGTCCCATATCCTGCAGGGCAATCACTTCACGGCGAATTTCTTCCTGAGTCAGCTTCTTGCGGGCAATGGTTTTGTTCTTAATGTGATAAGGGCAGTATGTACAGCTGTTTACGCAATAGTTGGACAGGTAGAGGGGAGCGAACATGACAATGCGGTTGCCATAGAAACGCTGTTTGATTTCCCGGGCGAGCGCATAGATCTCTTCCAGGAGCTGCGGGTCTTCGCATTCCAGCAGTACGGCTGCTTCCCGGTGGTTCAGGCCCTTGCAGGCACGTGCCTTTTCGATGAGGGAACGGACCAGGGCAGTATCATTGCGGTGTGCCTGTGCATACGCTAATGTGTCCAGAATTTCATCGTGGCAGATGAATTCTTCGGCTTTTGGTGAATCTACTTTATAGTTACCCATGATATTCTGATTTTTCAATCGTTGTATTATTTATAATCTCCCCGGCTCTTGTCGATGACATAGCCGATGGATTTCAGACGCTGATCCAGCAGGGCGAGTCCTTCGGCTGCTTCGGCTCCCATGGAAGCCTTGTTGTCATAAAGGGCATATTTGCTTCGTTCGCCACTGGGAGACAGATTCGGCATGACTACGTTGGCTCCTGCCAGAATGCCTCGTTCTCTTCCGTCGGGGGCCAGAGTGGCCAGTGCCGTGGTAGAAGGGATCAGAGCACGGGGATGCATCAGGCGGAAGATGGAAAGCAGCAGCAGAGTCTGTTCCATGTTTCCCGGCGGACAGGCGGCGAATGGCGTGTCGTGATGGGGAAGGAAGGGACCGATTCCGATCATCTGCGGACGGAACTCTCCGATAAAGAGGATATCTTCTACCAGATGCTCCAGTGTCTGTCCGGGACTGCCCACCATGATTCCGGTTCCCGTCTGGAAACCGATGCGTTTCAGATCGTTCAGGCAGCGAAGCCGGTTGGCAAGCGACATACCCGCAGGATGCAGCCGGGCGTAATGGGCGGCGTTGTGGGTTTCATGGCGCAGGAGATAGCGGTTGGCTCCGGCCCGGAAGAAACGTTCATAGGATTCGGTGGGGCGTTCTCCCAGTGAGAGAGTGATGGCTGTATCGGGCCAGCTGTTCCGGATGGCTGAGATAAGGGATTCGGCCCGCTCATCGGTCAGCCAGGTGTCTTCTCCTCCTTGCAGGACAAAAGTGCGGAATCCCAGTTCATATCCTTCCCGGCAACAGGCCAGAATGGTTTCCTGACTGAGACGGTAACGCTCAATGTTCCGGTTGCTGCGACGGATGCCGCAATAGAGGCAGTCGTTGTGGCAGCAATTGCCGACTTCAATCAGTCCGCGGATAAAGATCCGGTTGCCGAAATAACGGAAAGTGACCTCTCTGGCTTTTTCATTGATAAAGGCCAGATCGTCTGCCGTGCATTTGCTCAGCAGGGTATATAAATCACCGGGAGGTAGTGTGCCCTCCCGGTATAGTTGTTCGATCAGCGATTTCATTGGAAAAAGGGCTTACTGGTTGCCTTCCTCGTTTCCTTCGTGATAGTTTTCGTATTTCAATGTACGTTTCAGCAGGTCCTGATTCAGCTGACGACGGCCGGAAACAGGATCGTTGTGGGCACTCGGACCCGTAACGCATCCGCCTTCGCAGGCCATCATTTCGATGAACTGGGCATCTACCTTGCCAGTCTTGGCGTATGCACGCAGTACACCGATGTTCTTCTTGTTGAAATCGGAGAACTGCAGCACCTTGATGCCTTGTGCTTTCGGGCCCAGATAAGCCTGTACGGCACCGGCAACACCTCCGGCCTGTGCGAAACCGTGAGCCTCGCAGACGGATTCTTTGGCAACCTTATACGGAGTGGCCTGTTCCAGTTCGATTCCCAGTCCGCGGAACAACGGGTGGAGTTCCTCGAAGGTCATTACATAGTCCACACATTCATCACGCTGTGCTTCCTTGCGTTTGGCAATACACGGGCCGATGAAAACAACCTTTGCATCGGGGTATTTCTTCTTGGCGATGCGGGCTGCATAGTACATGGGAGATCCGGTAGAAGAAACATACTTTTTCATGTCAGGAATATGTTTGTTTACCAGTTCGATGTAAGACGGACAGCAGGAAGTGGTCATGAAATTCTGGCCTTCTTCCAGCTTTTCGAGCAACTCATGTGCTTCGTTGCTGGTTGTTTCCATTGCGCCTTCTGCCACTTCGATGACATCGGCAAATCCGACTTCTTTCAGAGCACCATATACCTGGTCGATGGTAGCCTTGAACTGTCCCAGAATAGACGGAGCCGGAATGGCAATCAGTTTTTCACCGGCACGGATCGCTTCCAGAATATCAAATACCTGTGAGATTTCGAAGATGGCACCGAAGGGGCATGCATTCAGACACTTGCCGCAATAGATACACTTGTCTTCGTTGATATGTTCGATGTTATGTTCATCTTTGCTGATGGCTTTTACCGGGCAGGCTTCCTCACAGGGAACCGGGATGTAGACGATTGCATGGTACGGGCAGCTCTTGTGACAGATACCACAGCTGATACAGGTATCGTGGTCGATATGAGCCTGGCCGGTCTTCTTGTCGAAGTGGACAGCACCTTTCGGACAGTTCATATAGCAGCTTCGTGCCACGCATCCACGGCACAGGTTACTTACTTCGTAGTTGACCTGTACGCAGGAAGAACAAGCTTCATCGATGACACAAAGGATGTTTTCCTTGATTTTTCCGCGGCGTTCGAGCGCCTTCTTTGCATATTCGGATAGGGGAGTCAGTTCATCGGTTTCATCGCTCATGTCCCAGCCCAACAGCGGGAGTGATTTGTACTTGGTTACGGCACGTTCCTTGTGAATACAGCAACGGCCTACTGCCTGTGAACGGCGCGGGCTGAATTCAATGGGAATACGGTCTATCTTCTCGACAAGTTGGTTTTCTTTCCAGAGGGCGACAAGATTTTCCAGTAGCTTGTGCCGGACAATCATTACGTTGTTAGTAAAAGCCATAATTAAGGGTTTTGTTAGTTGTTAGTTATCCTTTTTTTATTCTTCTCTTTTTTTCAAAGATTTTACAAAAATAAAACAATCCTGTAAAAATTCCAAGTTTTCAGGATGAGAAAACGGACGGCAGGTCCAATTAGCTGGGCGGATTACAGATCTATGGAAATTACACCGCCATAGGGAGTGAGATGTTCCCAGGCTGTTTCTTTTTGGACGGCTCCTGCATAGATCTGTGCACAGATAAGTACGCCGCCGTGGGCGAAGATTCCCACTTCCTGGCAGGGCTTCTTTTTTAATTCGTCAAGAAAGGCAGCAACACGCCGGTATAGATCCTCGAAGGATTCGCCTCCGGTTGCTGCTACGTGGAAATAGTCGTCGAACCATTCCTGCAGGCGCGGATCACTGATGGCATCGAAACGCTGCATTTCCCATTCGCCGAAATTGATTTCCATCAGCCGGTCGTCACATTCCGGATCGGGGTAACCGCAATAACCGGCCAGCCGGCGGGCACGGCTTAACGGGCTGGAATATACATGGTCGAAGTGGGTTCCGCTCAAATTGCGGAGCGTTTGTGCTGCTTCCGCTTCGAAGGTGGACTTTAAGGGAACATCGGTCTGGCCGTAGCATGTGCCGGAAGGAACATCTACTGCCGTATGTCTGATGAGATATACTTTCATGGCAGATGAGTAAAAAAACAGTTGGACATAAGGTACAGGGCCAGTTCGGAGAGCAGGAAGGTTGCTCCGCAGCAGTCTCCGGTATAGCCCTGGATTTTCTTTCGCATCAGATGAACCAGCGCCAGAGTTACCAGCAGGGGAACGGGAAGCAGAAGAACCAGTGACGGGCAGGCCAGTAATGCCGGAACGAGGGGCAGAAGGCCGCAAATGAAAGCCATGATCCAGCTTCCCGGGCTCATCCGGTTGTAGATAACTCTGGCTTTGGATTCTTCTTCCTTGCGGGTATATGGCAGGAGGTTGATGATCTGGGCTGAACAGAACTTGCTCCAGGTATCGAATCCCACGATCAGCCACGGGGCTATAGCCATGGGAAGGCGGTATATGAGCAGATAGAACATTCCCAGATAACAGATCAGTCCGATAACTCCATAGGTGCCGATATGAGAATCTTTCATGATGGAAAGGATGCGCTCACGGGTGGTTCCTCCTCCAAAGCCGTCGCAGAAGTCGGCGAGTCCGTCTTCGTGCAGGGCACCGGTGAGCAGAATGCGTGAGAGCATGGTCAGTAGAACGGCTATTTCCCACGAAAAACAATGGGATGTCAGCCAAAGGATACCTGCCATGACACCTCCCGTCAGCCAGCCGACCAGTGGCCAGTAGTTGACAACCTCTTTGTAATAGCGGGGTGGAACTTCGGCTATTCTCCAGAATGGAAGCCGGGTAAAAAAGATCAGGGCAGCCAGCAGTCTCATCGGTCAGAAGTATTTGGTAATGGAAGCATGGGCAAAGTTATCCATCTCATTCAGCATCCGTACGGCTGATTCCAGAATGGGGTAGGCACATACGGCTCCGGATCCTTCTCCCAGGCGGAGTCCGAGGTTCAGCAGAGGACGGGCCTGCAGCCAGTCAAGTACCAGTTTGTGGCCGGATTCATCACCCTGATGGCCGAAGACAGCATAGTCCAGTACTTCCGGATGCAGGCGGGATGCAGCCAGTATGCAGTTGGTCATGATAAAACCGTCGACCAGGATGATCATGTTCCGTTCGGCTGCTCTCAGCATGCCGCCTGCAGCCATGACCATTTCAAAGCCGCCGTATTCGGCCATGATGTCAAGCGGTTCTCCGTTTCCGTTATAGCGTGCTACGGCACGTTTCAGTACATCCAGCTTGTGGGAGATTCCGGCTGCATTCAGACCGCTTCCGGCACCGACACACTGTTCCAGGGGAATCCGGGTAAACAGGTGCATCCACACGGACGAAGCCGATGTGTTTCCGATACCCATTTCGCCGAAGCTGACAACGTTGCAGCCGCTTTCGAATACTTCATCCACCAGAGAAGCTCCCCGTTCCAGACACAATTGACATTCTTCCGGGGACATGGCTGCTTCTTTCAGAAAGTTGCGGGTACCTTTACCCACACTCAGGTTGCGTATTCCCTGTTCATAAGGCAGGTCGTAGTCGACTCCTGAGTCGGCGAGCAACAGGCGGAAACCGTGCTGGCGGCACAGGAAATTGATTCCGGCTCCTCCATGCAGAAAGTTACTCAGCTGCTGCCAGGTAATTTCCTTCGGAGAGAGGCTGACTCCCTCTTCCACGATGCCGTGGTCTGCGGCGAAAAGAATGTTGCATGGTTTCTTGAGTTCCGGTGAAAGGGTCTGCTGGATCATGCCGATCTGGAGGGCAAGGTCTTCCAGTCTGCCCAATGAACCTTTGGGCTTGGTCAGGTTGTCTATCTTTTCCCGAAGAAGCGGCCGGATCCGTTCGTCGGGATGTTGAGGTGAAAAGTGCATCATAAGTCTATTTGATTTGAACGGGAATTCCGGAAACCATCCAGAAAACTTCGTCCGCGCGGGAAGCTATGTATTGGTTAGTCCATCCCAGCAGGTCGGTAAACTTGCGTTGCACTTCGTTTTCAGAAACGCCTCCGGCTCCGATTTCATTGGTTACAAAAATAAAAGTTGCGTCCTGTGCGGTGAAGCGGTCGAATTCTTCCTTGACAGCTTCCAGTGACCGGTTGACGTCGCCTTCCAGATCGAAAAAGAAATTGGTACACCAGAGAGTGACGCAGTCAATCAGGATGGTTCTTCCCGGAAGCTGATGCCGGCTGAGTTCCTTGTTCTCTTCGATATTGGTCCATTCCGGTCCTCTCCGTTCCTGATGGATCTGTACCCGCCGGCGGAATTCTTCGTCCCAGATGCGGGCCGTGGCCAGATAGACAGGAGTCGGGGACAAGCGAAGGGCCATCTGCTCTGCATACGTGCTCTTTCCCGAGCGCTGTCCACCGGTGATCAGGATCAGTCTTCGCATGATGTGTCGTTTGAATTTGCTCCCCGCAGAATCAGGGTTGTAGCTCCCAGGGTGAAGATATTGCCTTCTTCTATGCGGACACGTTCTTTGGGCCCCAGCAATTCGTTCATCAGGAAAGTGCCGGTAATGCTGTTGTTGTCCCGCAGGTATCTGCGGATCTCCCCGATGATCATCGGCACCGCATAAGTAGAAAATTTTACCTGAAACGAGGGATCAAACTTATCAATCGCCTTGATTAATCCCATTGCTCCGATCTTCCGTACCTTTGGAACGCCGTCCGATAACATTGTCTCCTTCATGCAAGGGGAAAACCTGTTTGAAGGCAAAAACGTTCTCAATGACGACAACGTTTCCCCAGTTTTCGGTTCCTTCCTTTTCGTCGACGACTTCTTCCCGGCGACTGCCTGCGTTCAGTTTGGATTTTCCGATCCGGATGCCAAACTGCTTTTTGCAATTGTCGCAGATGAACACCAGAGACTGGCCTTCCTGATATTTTGTTTCATCAAACTGTATATAATTGTCACATTTAGGACATCTTACTCTTTTCATTACTTTGCAAAGTTTATCTTTGGTTATTTAACAGAAAACACCCATGCTTGGCTGAATGCCTTCTCTTTTTTCAGGGTCTCAGTCTGGCGGTAGGCTTCTGCCTGATTCGTATAGTGACCCAGTGATACACGATATCTTCCGGCAGATTCGAGCACTTCTACATCCTTATAGCCTTGCTTGCGGAATATTTCAGCCTGCCTGCTGGCATCAGCTGCAGTTGTCAGGCTGGCTGCGATGATGTAATAACCCTTGTTGCCTGAAGACTTGCCGGTTGTCTGACTTGCTGAAGCCTGACTTGCCGGAGCTGACTTTTTCTGAACCGGAGCCTGGGAGGGCGTCTGTTTTTCCACAGACTTTCCGCTGGCCTGTGCCGTTACCTTGGCAGAAGTAGCTTGCGGAGCGGCAACCTTTTCAGTCTTGACTTTGACAGGTTTCAGCGTATTGACATTGTTTCTGACTTTCTTCTGCTGGGTATGCTGATTGTTCTTCTGCAGGGTGTTGGCAACCAGAGACTGGTTACGAATGGCATCAAACAAACCAGCCGATCCCAATGCCGCATAATCAGCTTCCTCTACATAGGTGTTCTCAACAGGAACAGAGAGTATGAAGAACAGGATGACGGCTGCAACAGCTACGGCATTCTGTAACCAGCGCCGTACCGGGAGGAAATGGCGGGTACGGAAAGTCTGTTGGGCAGGTATGGCATGAGGCTTGGGAACAATCGTAGCAGGACGTACCTGAGGAGTGATCACTTCCTCTTTCAGAAGTGGCAGTGAAAACGGTTCCAGTCCGTAGAGAGAAGGAGTGAAAAACACTTTCCCTTCCGGCTCGAATCCATATCCCCCCTTCATATTATAATATAAGGTGCCGATCCCTTGCAGAGCGATCTGTCCGCGCTGATAGAGTTCTTCCTTCAGTGTTTCTACTGTTTTTTCAATTTTACGGGTTGCATCCGGAAAATCTGTATTGTATGCCTGCATGTATGACTGTACCAGCAGGCCGTCGTTCATGATCAGTTGCGGATTGAACCCGATGGAACGCAGAGGCGGGAAAAACTCTCCGGAGTCTGTCCGCCACGTTGCCGGACGGTTGTGGGCAATGAATCCACCCAGTCCCGGAACGATTACGCAATCGTTTTCCAGCAGTAATACTTCGATATGTTTGGCTAATTCAATCATACTGCAAATGTACAATTTTTATCCGTTTGACGCATCTTTCCCGCACTTTTTTCGGAAGGAATTTTTTTTTGTTCTATTTTTGCACAGTCAAAAAAAGAATAAAAACGCAAAGTTATGAATATAGCTATCGTGGGAACCGGATATGTAGGGTTGGTGACAGGTACATGTTTTGCTGAAACAGGAGCAAACGTTATTTGTATTGATACCAATGCTGCCAAGATCGAAGCCTTGAAGAAAGGGGTTATTCCGATTTATGAACCGGGACTGGAGGAAATGGTACAGCGTAATGTAAAGGCCGGGCGCCTGACATTCGGAACCTCGCTGGAGGATTGTCTGGACCAGGTGTCGATTGTATTTACTGCAGTCGGAACTCCGCCGAATGAAGACGGAAGTGCAGATCTGAAATACGTACTGGAAGTAGCACGAACCATTGGAGCCTGCATGAAGCGTTATGTACTTGTTGTAACTAAAAGTACGGTGCCGGTAGGAACAGCCAGCAAGGTAAAGGAAGTGATCCGGAGAGAACAGGCCGCCCGGGGAGTGGAGATCCCGTTTGATGTCGCTTCGAACCCGGAATTCCTGAAGGAAGGTAATGCCATCAATGACTTTATGACTCCTGACCGCGTTGTCGTGGGAGTGGAATCGGATAAAGCCAGGGAACTGATGACTAAGTTGTATCGTCCTTTCCTGCTGAATAACTTCCGGGTGATTTTTATGGATATCCCTTCTGCCGAGATGACAAAATATGCTGCCAATTCCATGCTGGCGACCCGAATCAGCTTTATGAATGACATTGCCAATCTGTGTGAACTGGTTGGAGCTGACGTAAATATGGTGCGTAGCGGAATCGGCTCAGACACGCGTATCGGGCGTAAGTTCCTTTATCCGGGATGCGGATATGGCGGTTCCTGTTTCCCGAAGGACGTGAAAGCGTTGATTCGT
>ENA-OROO01001532-OROO01001532.1-human-gut-metagenome-genome-assembly--contig:-NODE-1532-length-11800-cov-3.153512_pt1 | contig 11800 bp, 10 predicted proteins | sample MGYA00242130_ERZ509052 | MGnify/ENA primary metagenome ERZ509052 (study PRJEB26280, sample SAMEA2338730) | human gut metagenome | biome: human gut; feature: human-associated habitat; material: faeces... | reverse complement strand
GAGAAATTTGCATTACAGCCTGCACTCAACTACCAGGGCAAGCTTGACTCACCTGGATACTCATACAGATACTGCGGTGGAGCAGCAACCTACTGCATCATGCCTCATGAGGTAATGGAGCTTGGATGCCTCCTAAAATATGACGGAGACAGCTATTTTAAGGCATCTCTCGGAGAACCAATGAGCTGTATCATCGGTGGATACCATGCAAATTATCACACAAACAAGCACAATTATGACCATGCAATGGGCACAAAGGTTGGCGGAAGCATCCTTATCATGGGTGGCTGCGGACCAATGGGACTTGGAGCGGTAAGCTATGGACTTACATTTGAGAACAAGCCAAAGAGAATCGTAGTAACAGACGTAGATGATGCAAAAATCGAGAGAGCAAAGCAGTGCATCACCGTTGAAGAGGCAGCAGAGAAGGGCATAGAGCTTATCTACTTCAACACAGCAAAGGCAAAGGATGCAGAGGCAGAGCTTATGGCAATAACAGACGGAAAGGGCTATGATGACATATTCGTATATGTACCAATTAAGCCTGTTGCAGAGATGGGAGACAGACTTCTCGCATTTGACGGCTGCATGAACTTCTTTGCAGGACCTACAGACAACCAGTTCAAGGCAGAGATTAATCTGTACAACTGCCACTACACAAGCACACACATCATGGGAACAACAGGTGGAAACACAGACGACCTCGTAGAGGCAATTGACCTTGCATCAAAGGGCGCAATCAATCCGGCTGTAATGATTACACACGTAGGTGGAATCAACGCAGTAGCAGATGCAACCTGCCACCTTCCGGAAATCCCTGGTGGCAAGAAGCTTACATACATGCAGTTTGATATGCCACTCACAGCAATCGATGACTTCGAGGAGCTTGGAAAAACAGATCCGCTTTTCGCAAAGCTCGATGCATCTGTAAAGGCACATCGTGGTCTGTGGAATGAAGAGGCAGAAAAAATCCTCTTTGAGCACTTTGGTGTAAAATAAAACGGTACCATTCAATTAAATCTGGTATTTTGGTGCGCAAATCAACCCCATTTTGACAAAGCGCGTTAAAATATATACATCATTCCGGCGCATGCACTCAACCTTGCATGCGCCATTTTTTGAAGTCAGAAAGAACTATAAACCACATCCACAAAAAGAGCTTAAGGCTTATCAGATCAAACAGCTAATAGAATATCTTGAACAGGAGGGTTTTGTTATAATACGATATATAGTCGCATATTATAAATTTACCCCCACATTTATGAAAAATTCGGCTAATTTTACAATTGAGGCATTTATCCCAATGTGATAGAATAAAAACGTTCAATCAATGTGGAGGAATTGGATTTCGAAAAGTTAAAAACTTTAGCGCCATGCACCGGCAGGTACGTAAAAATGATGCCGGTTAACGAGGTTTCAGGTCATCGAAAATTCGGCGGATGCCTGGACGCATATATGGATGCGCATCTCAAGCCAAATATGATGGAGACATCAAAACAAAGCGAGAGAACCATAAAAATCAAGTAGCTATTCAGTACAGAACAGTTACATATTTGTACATTTAAAATTATATATCGAAAAGGAGATCTAACACTATGTGTGGAATTATAGGATTTACAGGCCGTTTAGAGGCACAGAAGATTTTGACGGAAGGACTCGCAGCGTTAGAGTATCGTGGATACGACAGTGCAGGTATCGCTTATTTCAAGGATACAGGCAAGATTTCTATTCGCAAAACCGTCGGAAAGGTTAAGGATCTTCTCGCTATCTGCGATGATGAGAACAATTCAACCTGTGGAATCGGACATACAAGATGGGCAACACACGGCGGAGTTACCAATGCCAATGCTCATCCTCACAAGGTTGGAAATGTCGCACTCATCCACAATGGTATCATTGAGAACTACCACGAGATCGTAAACAAGTTTGATCTTGCAGACTCTCTTATATCTGAGACAGATACAGAGGTAGCAGCGGCTCTTATCAACAAGCTATATGACGGAGATCCAAAGGCTACTATTAAGAAGGCAGTAGCAGAGCTTCAGGGTTCATTTGCGTTCTGTATCATGTTCAAGGATCAGCCGGGAAAGATTTTTGCTGTCAGAAATGTAAGCCCGATGGTTGCAACATATTGCGATGACGGAGCATTTATCGCATCTGACCTCACAGCATTTATCAAATACTCTAAGCGCTATTTCATCGTACCTGAGTATGCTATCATGACTATGACAGCAGATGGAATTACAATCGAGGATCTTGACGGAAAGACTGTTGAGCCTGAGTATCTTGAGGTAAACTGGGATGTAACAGCAGCTCAGAAGGACGGCTATCCGCATTTCATGATCAAGGAGATTCATGAGCAGCCTGCAGCTATTACAAAGACTATCACTCCAAGAATCAAGGATTCTCTGCCTGATTTCACAGAGGACGGCATTCCGGATTCATTCTTTGAGGATGTAAGCGACATCACAGTAGTAGCATGCGGTACAGCCATGTATGCGGGAATGGTTGGAAAAACCATGATCCAGAACAGACTTCATATACCTGTAACTGTTGCAATCGCATCAGAGTTCAGATATGAGGAGCCTGTTATATCAGACAAGTCAATGGTTGTATTTGTATCACAGTCAGGTGAGACAATTGATACCTTAGAGGCACTTCGTCTTGCCAATAAATACACAAAGAAGACACTCTCTATAGTAAACGTGAAGGGCTCATCAATCGCAAGAGAGAGCAACTATGTGCTTTACACACATGCAGGTCCTGAGATTGCTGTTGCAAGTACAAAGGCTTACACAGTACAGGCTGCAAGCTTCTATCTGTTAGGCTGCAAGCTTGGTCTTGTATCAGGCAAGATGACAGAGGCTGATGCAAAAGAGTTTATTGAGAATCTGCAGGAGGTTCCAAATCTCATTGAGTCAGTTATCACACAGGCACCTGAGATTGAGCAGCTCACAAAGAGAATGGTTAACGCAACAAATGCGTTCTACATCGGACGTGGACTTGACTATACACTCTGCATGGAGGGCGCACTCAAGCTCAAAGAGATTTCATATATTCATGCTGAGGCTTATGCAGCAGGAGAGTTAAAGCACGGTACAATCGCGCTCATCAGCGAGGGTGTTCCGGTTATCGCAGTTGCTACACAGAGCCATGTATACAGCAAGGTCATCTCAAATATTCGCGAGGTAAAGGCAAGAGGCGCATACGTTATCCTTCTTAGCAAGGATAAGGATATTACAGATAAGTCAATCTGTGATGTGCATATCTCACTCCCACAGGCACCGGATGAGTTTGCGATTTTCGAGTCAGTTATAATCTGTCAGCTTATCGCTTACTACACATCAACAGGAAAGGGCTTAAACCCTGACCAGCCACGTAACCTTGCAAAATCAGTTACAGTAGAATAAATAATTTCCCCGGACATTTATACGATGTCCGGGGATTTTTTTTCATGCTTGTGAGACACAATGCAGCATATGCAAGACATCGATGTATATGTCAGTGATTTGCACGGCAACAACACATTTTGTTAAAAAAATAACAAAAACTGCTTTACACACTTCTTGCACGGTGGTATGATACATAAATGCGGGTTACTCATACGAGAATCCAGCAGCCATACAATTTTCATGTGCGCTTTTATGCCGTGTGACAGAATCACAGCATAACAGAATTAGGACGAGACCCATATGGGCTTTTACCAAAAGGAGGAAAAACAATGCGCAATTCAAAAACAAACGAACTTGTACTGACAGGTTTATTCACAGCCATTATCATTATCATGGCATTCACACCACTCGGATATATTCCGCTCGTAGTTATCAACGCTACGATTATTCACATTCCGGTAATCCTTGGTTCACTTTTCTGCGGACCTAAAAAGGGAGCATTCCTTGGATTTGTATTCGGATTTACCAGTTGTTTAAAGGCAACTATAGTCGGAGGAACTCTTTCATCCTTTGTATTTTCGCCGGTGCTTGCCGCATCCCTGGTCGGAACCTCAGGTATATTTAAGAGCTTATTCATAGCATTTGTTCCAAGAATTTTAGTAGGTGTTATACCTTATTTTGTATATATAGGCATCAAAAAGGTGCTTGCATCAGAGAAGAAAAATCTCTGGGGCACAGTTTTAAATGTGCTCATGTCAGTATTCCTTGCATTCGGAGTATATGCATTCCTCGGCAAGATGTCAGAGTCACTTTCACAGGCAGCCGCTTTAGGAATCGGCATAGCAGTCGGAGCTGTAGTATTTATAGTAGTTGAGGCTGTATTTATCAGAAAGAGCACACAGGTTATTCCGTTTGTATATGCAGGTGTAGCCGGTGCCATGACCAATACACTGCTTGTAATGGGCTCAATCTTCGTGCTTTACAAGGATGCTTATGCAGATGCAATCGGTGTGGCAGGAAACGCGGTGCTGGGCGTTATCACCGGAGTCATCAGCTTTAACGGAGTAATTGAGGCAATAGTTGCCGCAATCATCGTATACCTTGTTGGATTGGTTTTGAATACAATCAAACCCATTGCAGCAAAATAAATTCAGATAGATTTAAAATAATTGTGAAATTGTATGTACGGCGGACTGATAAGGTCCGCCTGTTTTATAAGCAGTTGGACTGGGAACGGTAAAAAAGCATTTGAGTTAAAAGAAAGGCATGATACAAGGTGAAACATATGCATGAAATAGACATAATGGATATCGGCGGCTTCAAAATAGGCCAAGCCGAGGACACTAAGGGCTTGACCGGCTGTACGGTATTTCTTTTTGATAAACAGTCACCGGCGGGAGTTGACATAAGGGGAGGCGGACCGGCTTCGCGGGAGACACCACTTTTAAATCCTGTGGCAGACGCAAAGGGTATCCATGCTCTTGTACTGTCAGGCGGCTCTGCCTTTGGTCTGGATGCAGCGGGAGGCGTGATGAAGTATCTCGAGGAGCGCGATATAGGCTTTGATGTGGGAGTCACAAAGGTGCCTCTTGTGGTGCAGTCGTGCATTTTTGACCTGGTAATAGGTGATAAAAATGCAAGGCCTGATGGCAAAATGGCATACAAGGCTTGTGAGAACGCTTCCTATGATACCTTTTTACAGGGAAATTATGGAGCCGGAATGGGCGCAACAGTCGGCAAATATATGGGGCGTGAGCGCAGCATGAAGAGCGGAATAGGAGCCTATGCAGTACAGCTTGGAGAGCTGAAGGTTGGAGCAGTGGTGACACTGAATGCACTTGGTGATATATATGACATAGATACAGATAAGAAAATTGCCGGAGCACTGGATGAAAATGGGCTGCTTTTTGATGACGAGACAGCGTATTTTGAGGCAGCGGCGAAGATTCAGAATATGTTTACAGGAAACACCACAATTGGTACAATAATAACAAATGCAAAGCTTGACAAGACCGCACTCAACAAGGTGGCATCCATGGCTCACAATGGCTATGGCAGAGCAATCAGACCTGTGCACACGATGGCAGACGGAGATTCAATCTATGCCGTATCAGTGGGCAGTGTGCCTGCCGATATCAATCTGGTGGGGCCAATGAGTGCCTATGTCATGGCAAAGGCCATTGCCAATGCAGCTAGAAGTGCAAAGTCTGTGGATGGCTACAAGGCATTTTGCGATGTAAACAAAAAATGACTGCAGAATAATAATAGTTTTATACAGAGGTGAAAATCATGTTAAAAGGAAAAACAGTAGTTTTGGGAGTGACAGGAAGCATAGCGGCATACAAGATAGCAAACCTTGCGAGTATGCTTGTAAAACAGCACGCCGATGTCAATGTCATAATGACACACAATGCAACAAATTTTATAAATCCAATCACATTTGAAACTCTCACAGGCAACAAGTGCCTCGTGGACACATTTGACAGAAACTTTGAATTCAATGTAGAGCATGTGGCGCTCGCAAAGAGAGCAGACATCTTTATGGTGGCACCTGCATCAGCCAATGTGATAGGCAAGATGGCAAACGGAATCGCAGACGATATGCTTACCACCACAATACTTGCAGCCAAATGTCCTAAGCTTGTTTCTCCTGCCATGAACACCAATATGTACGAGAACAGGATTGTGCAGGACAATATCAAAAAGCTCGAACACTACGGCTTTGAGATGATAAAGCCGGCTGAAGGATATCTTGCATGCGGAGACACCGGTGCAGGAAAAATGCCGGAGCCACAGACACTTTTCAACTACATAATGAGGACAATAGCCTGTGAAAAGGACCTGGCGGGCAAAAACGTGCTCATCACAGCCGGAGCGACGCAGGAAAAAATAGACCCGGTACGTTTTATCACCAATCACTCAACAGGCAAAATGGGGCGTGCCATAGCAGAAAACTGTATGCTCCGCGGTGCGCATGTTACACTGGTCAACGCTTCAGTATCGGTTGCGCCACCTATGTTTGTAGATGTGGTAAATGTGACATCGGCTGCAGACATGGCAGACGTGGTGAAATCAAAGGCTGCTGAACAGGATATTATTATCATGACCGCAGCAGTAGCGGATTTTTGTCCATCACATCCGGCTGATGAGAAAATAAAGAAAAATGACAGCTCATATGAGTCTGTAATTGAGCTTGAGCGTACAGAGGACATCCTTTCATACCTCGGAGCACACAAGGCTAAGGGACAGCTCATATGCGGTTTTTCTATGGAAACCCAGAATATGCTTGAAAACTCGAAAGCAAAGCTTGCAAAGAAAAATGCAGACATGATAGTGGCAAACAACCTAAAGGTAGCAGGCGCAGGCTTTGGAACAGATACCAATGTGGTCACACTCATCACAGCTGACGACTGCACAGAGCTTGAAATTATGGACAAGAGCTGCGTTGCAGCAAGGATTATGGACCGGTTGCTGCAGATGTAGAATTACTACACCATGCAGTCCACAGCCGGCAGCTCCCCAGTCACATCGAGGAAGAGATTTGCAAAGGTCTGCTCATAGTAAGGCTCCACCCAGAGCAGGCCGATGCCGAGCGACAGCACGCAAAGCACAAGCATACCGATGAAGCTTACGTTAATGTAGATGACTCTGAGTATGTTGCCGCGAATCAGCTTTATGGCATGAGTCAGACATGCAAATACTGATAAATCATCGCGAGAGAGTACCAGATACAGGTAAAACGGAAACAGAACCAGTACAATAAAGCTGAGCACGGCACTTGCAGTATATAAAGCGATAGCAATTCCCATGGCGTCGCCGCTTAGCTTGAAAAAGTTTCTGGCTACAAGGAAAGGCGCCTTTGCAATCATAGAGATGGCATAATATATGATGTATGCTCCAAAATATCTGTTGGAGTGATTCATAAAGCAGTAGAATACATCGCTGATACGGCACTCTTTCTTTCTTGCCATATTAAGGTGGAAACGTATGAGTCCCATCTGCAGCACGCCGACCACGATAGATAAAAGCACCTCGGCAATGTAGTAGATGACGGTCTGAACCTTTGTCGCATATACATTTCCGAGCAGGTAGGTAAACGGCAGGTCGCTAAACAGATTTATGAGTGTGACAGTGAGAAAAACGCTCATGCTAAGTCTATATCTTCCGTTCAGGTTCTCTCTTGATATTCTTTTTAATTCTTTGGATTTCTTTTTTGGGTTCATTATATTCTCCTGAAATAATAGTTTTGAATTAATGCTTAAGTTAGGCTTAAGTTAATGTTTAAATTAATGCTTTGACAATTGTCAGATATATAGCATATACTTGTATTCATATGGTTACACAAAATCACAGGAAGGACCACTCATATCATGCAGACAGATGAAACAATCGACAGGTATTTCTATATAACAGGCTGGATATGCATAGCTATATTTGTGGCTCTTGCGGCAGTGATTGGAGTATGCGGTACGCAGATACTCACAAAGGTGCCTCCATGTCCGCTGCACGCATATACAGGCTACTATTGTCCGGGGTGCGGTGGCACGAGAGCCACATTTGCGCTACTGCACGGACATCTGATAAGGTCGTTTGTACTCCATCCGTTTGTGCCGTATACAGCCGTTTTTGGAGGCTGGTTTATCCTGTCACAGACACTGCAGCGGATAAGCCGCGGCAGGCTGCACATCGGAATGCACTTCAGGTCATTATATATGTGGCTTGCACTTGCCATTATTGTGGTAAACTGTATAGTCAAAAATATGCTTATATTATTTTGCGGTATTCATCTGCTGAAGTAGTTCAGTGTAGTCGATACCGGTCAGGTTCTGGTATTCTTTTAATATACCCTCTATGCTTCCGTATTCGTGAAGCATGGCGGCAAACGAACCGATATAGATAATAAGAGTGATAACAACAGCGGCAAACGCAATCCAGAATGAGGTCATAGCCATGCTGCTTATTGAGGTGGCACCGCCTTTTGACAGTAACGCAAAAATCATGGCAAGCGAGCCGCATATGATAGACACATAAATACAGCTGCACGACGCGATGGCAATTATTGAAAGCACAAGTGCTGCAACCTCCATATTGCGTGAGCGTTTATTGTAGAAATTGTTGTTGGGATTAAAGCCCGGCCCATAATTGCTGCCGAAATTATAGTTATAATCCTGATTATAATCAAATTTTTGTGGATCCATAATAAAATTCCTTTCTATAAAGTTGATTTTATTGTATCACTTCATTTATAATACGAAAAGAATAAGTTTTTTAAAGAGGTAAAAAAATGGATATTATTGCTGCAATTGCAGAAGAACTGCAGATAAAAAAAGGACAGGCCGAGGCCGCTGTCAAGCTTATAGATGAGGGAAACACCATTCCTTTTATCGCCAGATACCGAAAGGAGGCAACCGGCTCATTAAATGATGAGGTGCTCAGAAATCTCTTCGACAGACTGACATATCTACGTAATCTTGAGGACAAGAAGCAGACAGTACTTGCAAGCATTGAGGAGCAGGGCAAGCTTACGGATGAGCTTAAGAAGGTAATCCTTGAGGCACAGACACAGGTGGCGGTTGACGATTTGTACAGACCTTACCGTCCGAAGAGAAGAACCCGTGCCACAATCGCAAAGGAAAAGGGCTTAGAGCCACTGGCACAGATCATTTTAGCACAGGAATCGTCTGTTGATATCATGGCAGAAGCAGCTAAATATGTGGATGCAGAAAAAGACGTGGCAGATGAAGCGGCTGCACTTGCCGGAGCAAAGGATATCATTGCAGAGAACGTATCCGACAATGCCGGTTACAGAACAAAAATCAGAGAGCTTACCATGCAAAAGGGGCGTCTTATATCGACAGCCAAGGATCCAAAGGCGGAGTCTGTCTATGAGATGTACTATGAATTTGATGAGGCTCTTTCCAAGGTGGCAGGTCACAGAACACTCGCAATTAACCGTGGTGAAAAGGAAAAAATCCTCACAGTAAAGATAGAGGCACCGACAGAGGATATCATAAAATATCTTAAAAAGCAGGTTATCACAAATGATGGAGCGCCTACAGCAGCCGTACTCACAGAGGTAGTGGAGGATGCGTACGACAGGCTTATTGCCCCTGCCATAGAGCGTGAAATCAGAAACAATCTGACAGAGGAAGCAGAGGATGGTGCCATAAAGGTATTCGGAAAGAATTTGGAGCAGCTTCTCATGCAGCCTCCAATTGCAGGACAGGTTGTGCTTGGATGGGATCCGGCATTCCGCACAGGCTGCAAGATTTCTGTCGTAGACCCTACAGGAAAGGTGCTCGATACCACAGTAATCTACCCGACAGCACCACAGAACAAGGTCGAGGAGGCAAAGGCCGTAATCAAAAAGCTCATAGACAAGCATCATGTCACTCTTATCTCACTCGGAAACGGAACAGCATCGCGTGAGTCAGAGCAGGTGATTGTCGAGCTGTTAAAGGAAATTCCGGTAAAGGTGCAGTACATTATAGTAAATGAAGCAGGTGCGTCAGTATATTCAGCCAGCAAGCTTGCTACGGAGGAGTTTCCGAATTTTGATGTGGGACAAAGAAGTGCCACATCCATGGCGCGTAGACTTCAGGATCCGCTTGCTGAGCTTGTAAAGATTGATCCAAAGTCAATCGGAGTCGGACAGTATCAGCACGATATGAACCAGAAAAAGCTCTCAGAGGCACTCGGAGGAGTTGTAGAGGACTGCGTAAATAAGGTTGGTGTAGATTTAAATACAGCATCAGTTTCACTGCTTGAGTACATTTCAGGCATCTCAAAGACCATTGCCAAAAACATCGTGGACTACAGAGAGGAAAACGGTAAATTCACATCACGTTCACAGCTTCTTAAGGTAGCAAAGCTTGGACCGAAGGCATTTGAACAGTGTGCAGGCTTCATGCGTATCTCAGACGGAAAGAACCCACTTGATGCCACAGGCGTGCATCCTGAGTCATATGATGCCACAAAGGCAGTGCTTGAAAAGCTTGGCTACACAATGGAGGATGTAAAGAACAGAAATGTAGTTGGAATCTCAAAGAAGGTATCTGATTACAAGGCGCTCGCAGACGAGGCAGGAGTTGGTGAAATCACACTGCGTGACATCGTAAAAGAGCTTGAAAAGCCGGCAAGAGACCCGCGTGAGGATATGCCAAAGCCAATTCTAAGAAGCGATGTCCTTGAGATGAAGGACCTCACACCGGGTATGGTATTAAAGGGAACAGTCAGAAACGTAATAGATTTCGGATGCTTCGTGGATATAGGAGTACATCAGGACGGACTTGTGCATATCTCAGAGATATGTGACCGCTATATCAAGCACCCGCTTGAGGCTGTCAGTGTAGGGGACATAGTAGATGTGCAGGTTATGAGCGTTGACCTCAAGAAGCAGCGCATCCAGCTTACCATGAAAATCGGACAGGGCACAGACAAGGCCGGTAAGTCAGAACACAGCGGCAAAGACAGTGTTGCCAACAAGGCTGACAGAAGTAATAGAAATAACGGCGGCAAGAATAGCAGAAACGATAGAAATAGTACAGGCAGCAAGAATAATAACAACAGAAACAAAAAGCCACACTACATAAAGGGCAAGAAAAATAATTTCTTTGACAATATTATTCTTGATAATTAAAAACACCTTGACAAAACACTTCAAAGTGCATATCATAAGTTTGTAAAAAAAATAGGAATTCTTCAGGGCAGGGTGCGATTCCCTACCGGTGGTACAGCCCACGAGCCGCAAGGCATGATTCGGTGTGATTCCGAAGCCGACAGTATAGTCTGGATGAGAGAAGATTATTAGGTGTCATTACACTGTGATATTAATTCCCGGAAGATTTTCTTCCGGGATTTTTTAAAGCAGCTATTCAGATTTTAGATAGCTGCACTCACAATATCCTCAGGATTCCTTAAGCATCAAAGGAGTGTAAAATGGACGTAACAACAAACAACACAAAATCAAAAGTAAACATCAGACTTTTAGTCGGCACAGGAATGTTAAGCGGACTTGCATTTGTACTTCAGTACCTCGAGTTTCCAATTCCAATCATGCCGTTTTTTATTAGGTTTGATTTTTCAGACCTGCCTGCACTTATCGGAGCATTTGCATACGGACCGTTAGCAGGAGTGATTGTAGAGTTTATCAAGAACCTGCTTCACTGTACAGTAACACAGAGCTTTACGGTAGGAGAGCTTTCAAACTTTATTCTCGGAGCAGTATTTACAGGAACGGCAGGGCTTATATACAAGAAGAACAAGACTAAAAAGGGTGCCATCATTGGTGCGATAGTCGGCTCGGTTATAATGGGAATCATCAGCTTCCCGTCAAACCTGTTTATTGTATATCCAGCATATGAGAAGTTTACACCAATAAATGAAATCATGGATGCATACAGCAAACT
>ENA-OROO01001523-OROO01001523.1-human-gut-metagenome-genome-assembly--contig:-NODE-1523-length-11855-cov-2.706780_pt1 | contig 11855 bp, 7 predicted proteins | sample MGYA00242130_ERZ509052 | MGnify/ENA primary metagenome ERZ509052 (study PRJEB26280, sample SAMEA2338730) | human gut metagenome | biome: human gut; feature: human-associated habitat; material: faeces... | reverse complement strand
TTGGAAAAGTGGATGCGGGCGTAAAATTAAAGAAACTTGGCACCAAGGGAGAATGGACGAAGGTGAAGTTCCAGGGAAAAACCGGATACATCAAGAGCGATTTATTAAAAACGGTAAAATAATAAAGACATCATAAAGAAGCGGAGGCTGTGAGGTCTCCGCGATTTTTGTCAGACAGGGAAGAAACGTGGAAGTCAGAATTAATAAATTTTTAAGTGAAGCAGGGGTATGCTCCAGAAGAGAAGCAGATCGCCAGATTGAAGCAGGAAATGTAACCATCGGCGGAAAAACCGCGCGGATGGGGGATCAGGTATCGGATGGACAGGAGGTCTGTTTCTGTGGAAGACCGGTACAAAAAGAAAAAGAAATGATACTGATCGCGATTAACAAGCCGGCGGGTATTGTCTGCACGGCGGAAAAAAGGGAAAAAAATAATGTGATTGATTTCCTGCATTATCCGAAACGGATCTATCCGGTCGGGCGTCTGGATAAAGAGTCGGAAGGACTGTTGCTGTTGACGAATAACGGTGAGATTGTCAACAAAATTATGCGGTCGGGAAATATGCATGAAAAAGAATATCTTGTTACCGTGAACCGTCCGGTGACGGATGCATTTCTGCATGGTATGGCAAACGGTGTTCCGCTTGTGGAACTTGGCACGACAACGCGCAAATGCAGGGTAGAACGGACAGGAAAAAAACAGTTCCGGATCATTCTGACACAGGGATTAAACCGACAGATCCGACGCATGTGTGAATATTTTGGGTACCGTGTACAGAAACTGGTACGTGTACGGATCATGAATATTGAACTGGGGGATCTCGAATCAGGAAAGTACCGGGATGTTACACCGGAGGAATTTAAAAAGTTAAAACAGTTGATCGCACATTCGAGCAATCAGCCCGTGCGACCAATGGAAAAACCACAAAAATCAAAACGAAAACCACGCAATTCTGCCATACATGGCACGTATACGGTGGTAAATCATCATATAGATAGAGAGAACAAAAATGGAAACAGAAAAGCAACGGATTGAAGAACTGGTAAAACAGTTGAATGCAGCATCAGCTGCGTATTATAACGGACAGGATGAAATCATGCCAAATTATGAGTGGGATGCTTTGTTTGATGAGCTTACCACGCTGGAAGAAAAAACCGGATATATTATAAAGGACAGTCCGACGCAGAATGCCGGATATGAAGAATCCGGAAGCGGACAAAAAGAACCGCATGAGTATCCGGCACTTTCTCTGGCGAAGACCAAACAGGTGGAAGAACTGCAGCAATGGGCGGGAGCTTATCCGATCTGGCTGTCATGGAAACTAGACGGACTTACGCTGGTTCTGACGTATGATAACGGAAATCTTGTAAAAATTCTTACCAGAGGAAATGGAAACCTGGGTACCAACATTACATTTTTAAAGGGTGCGATCGGAGGATTCCCGCAAAAGATTTCGTATCAGGGGCATCTGGTTGTGCGAGGAGAAGCTGCCATATCCTATACAGATTTTGCACAGATCAACGACATGATTGAGGATGACGATGAAAAATATGCAAATCCGCGAAATCTGGCATCCGGAACGCTGAATCTGGAAGATCCGGCAGAAGTGAAGGCACGCCATGTCAGGTTTCATGCATTTACACTGGTGCATCTGGATGAGCCGATGGTATCGTGGGGAGAGCGGATGCACTTTCTGGAAGAATTGGGATTTGATGTGGTAGACAGGGAAGCGACAACCGCCCAAAAACTTCCGGAAGCCATTGACCGATGGACGAAACTTGTAGAGAGCGGAAAAATGGATATTCCGGTAGATGGTCTGGTGATCTGTTATGATGATACGGATTATGCGGCATCGGGAAGCGTGACCGGGCATCATGCGACACGCGCCGGTTTTGCGTTTAAATGGCAGGATGAAGCCGTGGATACAAAACTAAAATATATCGAATGGTCGTGTGCGGTGTCTACGATTTCCCCGGTTGCCGTGTTTGAACCGGTGCAGATTGAGGGAACAACGGTATCGAGAGCATCTCTATGCAATATCAGCGAGATCGAGCGTCTGGGAATCGGAAAAGAGTGTACACTTTCCGTGATCAAAGCCAATAAGATCATTCCGAAATGTATTGCGGTAAAAGATGCTGTAGGTGCTCCGGAGATTCCATCCCAGTGTCCGGTGTGTCATGCACCGACAAAGGTTCATGTGAGTGAAAACAGTGGCACAAAGACCCTGCATTGTACCAATCCAGACTGTACAGCCAAAAATGTCAAGAAATTTACCCGTTTTGTCAGCAAGTGGGGGATGGATATCGACGGACTTTCCATTCAGACGATGCTCCGTTTTATGAATGCGGGATTTATTCATGAATTTGCGGATATTTTCCGTTTGAAAGAGCATTTCGGGGAGATCAGCCAGATGGAGGGCTTTGGTGAAAAATCTGTGGCAAATATGGAACAGTCCATTGAAAAAAGCCGGCAGGTACATCCGGTGAACTTTATATTTGCCCTGTGCATACCGCTGATCGGTGTGGATGCCGGGAAAAAAATTGTTGCCGCCATTGGTTTTGAAGGCTTTTTGCAACGTCTGCATCAGGGGGACGGATTTGAGGATATTGAGGGGATCGGAGCGGAACGTTCCCGATCAATTGTAACCTGGTATCAGAATGAAAAAAACCACAGTGGGTTTGAGGATCTGCTTCATGAACTTTCGATAGAACATGTAGAAGTGCAGGATACTTCTTCCGGAAGCTGTGCGGGACTGAGCTTTGTGATCACCGGAGATGTGCATCACTATAAAAACAGGGATGAATTTAAGGCCTATGTAGAAAGCCAGGGCGGAAAAGTGACAGGAAGTGTCTCAAAAAAGACGGCATATCTTGTCAACAATGACGTGGAATCCGCATCATCTAAGAATCGTAAGGCAAAAGAACTGGGAATTCCGATTATTTCCGAAGATACATTTATAGAACAATTTGGTGGGAGGTAGAAAAAGTTATGCCAATCAGAACACAAAGTGATCTGCCTGCAAAGGAGATCCTCGAACAGGAAAATATTTTCGTAATGGATGAGTCCCGTGCGATGCATCAGGATATTCGTCCGATCAATATCGTGATTCTGAACCTGATGCCACTGAAAGAAGAGACGGAATTGCAGATTTTCCGGTCATTGTCAAACACCCCGTTACAGGTAGACGTATCGCTGCTTGCACCGGCATCCCATGCATCCACCCATACTTCAAAGAGCCACCTGAACAAGTTTTATCAGACGTTTCAGGAAATTAAGAACCAGTATTTTGACGGGCTGATCATTACCGGTGCACCGGTGGAACAGATGAAATATGAAGAAGTCGATTACTGGGATGAAGTGTGTGAGATTATGGAGTGGTCCAAAAAGCATGTGACATCCACCCTGCATTTGTGCTGGGGGGCGCAGGCTGCACTTTATTATCATTACGGAATCCAAAAATATGATCTAAAGCAGAAAATGTTCGGGGTATTCCGACACCATGTAATGAATCGCAAGATTCCGATGGTACGCGGATTTGATGATTATTTTTATGCTCCACATTCCCGGCATACCGAGATCCGGGAGGAAGATATTTTAAAGCATGAAGAACTGACCATTCTGGCAAAATCAAAAGAGGCGGGGGTTTTTCTGGTAATCAATCAGGATGGCAGCCAGATTTTTGTGATGGGACACCCGGAATATGACCGGATGACATTAGACAGTGAATATAAGCGTGACAGGGAGAAGGGACTTGCGATCACGCTTCCGTGTAATTATTATCCGGATGATGATCCAACGCAGCGGCCGATGTTGCAGTGGCGGTCACATGGAAATATCCTTTATGCAAACTGGCTGAATTATTACGTTTACCAGCAGACACCGTATGAGTTTATCAATACCGATGAAATCATTGGGAAATAGGGCAGCCGTTATGGGTTGCAGTTTTTACAAGGGGAATATCCGTCTTTGATCAATTTCTTGCGGAGCCCCTTGTATTTTTTTCGGTTTTTACTGCTCATCTGCTTTACCGAATGACAGTCCGGTTTGTGGAATTTTTTGGTGTTGGTATTTAAAATATAGACCGCGGATGCGTGTTCCTTTGCAGAACTTTTATGGGAAGTCTGGTTATTTTTTCCACTCAGATGACTGTCACCGGTGGCATAATCTATGGCAACACCTGGCTGTACATTGTAGCAGTAGGTACAAAAACAAATGCCCTTTCCCTGATCCTCCACAGAATAAGCTTCCATCAGGACACCGGAAGCGACCAGGTTACTGCCCTCAAAAACCGGTGTCACGCGGTATAAGACATGGTTATTGGTTTTGTCTATATATCGTGCGGTTTTTTCCTCATAAGGAAGCATGCCTTCATTGTTCATGTAGCGGGTGCCGGTGATCAGGTTCTTTTTATTGGCATTTTCCGCAGTAAGGCAGTAGGCGATGAGGTGGCAGCGGTTATACAGATAGTTGCCGTCCACGACACCGGTGTATTTGACGGTGTGCCAGCCGGATGGCCGGATCTGACCGATTTCCCCGCGCGCTTCGGTCGGCATGGTGTCTTTGCTCACATTGGCATAGGCCACACCGCATCGTCCGAGCTTGTCGAGTTTATGGTAGGATTCAAAAGTGTTGGTGTTTTGCTTTTCCCGGCTGGTGAAATATGGTTTATTTCCATGTCCAGCCACAGAAGATTTTCCATTGTATTTTGGAACTTCTTTGATGGAAAAACGGTCTTTTGTGTTCTTTTGGGCAGCCTGTGCAGTCGTGATAAGCGCAGCAGAATCGGAACTTGTATCAGAAATGGGTGGTACAGGTACGAAAGCTACGGAAAAGGCAAGTAAAACAGCAAGCAAAGAAGTCCTGCATTTTGTGAAGTGTAATCGTTTCATGGGATTTCCTCCTTATTCCGTTATGATTTGTTTTCTATAGTATAACATAAAGTAAAGAATTTTTGGAAAAAAAGGAAAAAATCCAATAGATTGGAAACGTCAGTTTCGTATATTCTGATGTTGTAAGCGGAACTGTTTCGGTGTCATCTGATAGCGTTTTTTAAAGGTACGGATCAGATGGCTGCAATCGGCAAAGCCTGTTTCTCCCGCAATATAACTTAAATCATGCCCGGTAAATAAAAGGAGATTTTCCACTTTGCTCAGCCGCACAAATTCGATATACTGCTTGCAGCTTTGTCCATAGTATTTACGGAACTGCCGGGCAAAGTAAGAATAACTCATATGATACGTGCGTGCCAGAGATTCAATGTTGATATTTTCCTGGGAATGATCATCGATATACATCAAAACATTCTGCATCGCTTCTTCCTCCACTTCCGGGATCTGATCCGTATCAAAAGAAATTCCCTGTTCCAGCCAGAAACGTAGCAGCTGTACGATCAGCCGGGCGAACTGGGCATAAACACAGGCATCATATCCGTAGCGTTTTTCCTGAACCTCTTTTAAGATATCCGTGAAAAACAGTTCAGCAGGAAAATCGGGCAGGTTGTCCGAATCAAAAACCAGCGGAGGGTTTGTGCTGTTTAAAATCTGGTGAAAGGCAAAGTTTAAATTTGGAAGATAATTCTCGGAAAGTTTTATGCGGTTGAGATTGAATTTACAGCAGATGTAAACATAGGGCTTATCATCGGTATGATAGATGGAGTGCATTGCCTGCGGAGGAAATACAATAAAGGCTCCTTTTTTCAGGAGACAGGTATTGTCATTACAGCTGACTGTTACAGATCCTTCCTGCACATAGACAAGTTCCAGAAAATAGTGCCAGTGGGAGGAAACGGGACCTTCCCAGTATCCGGTGCCACAGCAAAAAGCTTCAATAGGAGAGCGCAGCATATCACTGTATTCAAATAAATTTTCGTTCATATGACCTCCTGGTATTAAAACAAAAATCATAAAAATAGAATAGATTTGTTCTATTTTTATGTGATTGTATTATATCATAATTCAAAAATAATTGATACAATAACGGAAATTTGACAAGAAAGACAGTGGAGGCTTGTGATGAAAGTGAAAAAAGAAACATTGTTTCCAAAGACAAAAATACAGTGGCTGTGGGAAAATATGAAAGGCAGACGTGTATTATATGTGATCGGCATGCTGGGAACCGTTGTCTATAATATATTGCAGCTGACGGTTCCGTATTATTCTGGAAGAATTGTGGATCTGTTTTTAAGTGGGGCAGATGCGTGGAAAAATATGAGAACGAATAGTGGTTTGTTCTATCATCTGCTCATCCTGATGATTGTATTTACCGTACTTCGCGGTGTGATTGTCTATGGAGACTGCATGATTTACGAGCATGTGTCACAGACGGTACTGTACCGTGTGCGCAATTTTTTGTATGACAAAATCCAGAGGCAGGATATGACCTTTTACAGCACATATCGTACCGGCGATCTGATGACGCGTGTTACGGGCGATCTGGATGCGGTGCGCCACATGGTTGCATGGGTGATCCGCATGGTGATCGAATCATTTTCCCTGTTTGGTGTGGTGGCAATATACTTCTTTTATATGAACTGGAAAATGGCTCTGAGCCTGTTAATTATTTCGCCGTTTGTGTTTTTTATCATTTATCTGTTCAAAAACAAGGTGGCACCGATGCATGCGAAACTGCGTGAAAAACTGGCACAGATGAACACCTATGCGCAGGAAAATATTTCCGGAAACCGTGTGGTAAAAGCGTTTGCCAGGGAAGCATATGAAATTGAAAAATTTGACCGGGCAAACAAAGATTATGCAGAGACGAACAAAGAAACCAGCATGGTATGGCTGAAATTTTTCCCATATGTGGAAAGCATTGCAAACCTTATGCCGGTAGTGATGCTGGCCGTGGGCGGTGTCTTTTTGATCCGGGGCGAACTGACGATGGGAGATTATGTGGCATTTTCCGGACTGATCTGGGCAATTGCCAACCCAATGCGTCAGATGGGAAATATCATGAATGAATTTCAGCGGTTCTCGGCCGCATCCAAAAAGGTGATGGAGATCTATTATTCCGAACCACAGATCAAAGATGCTTTGGATGCAGCTGCGCACACGGATCACTTTAAAGGAAAAATCGAATTCCGGGAGGTATCCTTTCAGTATGAAGATGGGGATCTTCCGGTGCTGCATGATATCTCTTTTACTGTAAAACCGGGGGAGACCATTGCAATCATGGGAGAAACCGGCTGCGGAAAGACTTCCCTGATCAACCTGATCCCGCGGTTTTATGAGCCGACGAAAGGGGAAGTGCGGATCGATGATATACCGGTGCAGAATTTCAGACTGTCCGACCTGCGCAAACAGATCGGACTTGCCACACAGGATGTGCTGTTGTATTCCGATACGATCGAGGGAAACATTGCCTACGGAGACAGCAGCATTGATCTCGAAGAAGTGGAAAAATTTGCAAAATATTCTGCGGCATCTGATTTTATCTCAAAGATGCCGGAAGGATATGATACGGTGGTCGGAGAGCGTGGCGTAGGTCTTTCCGGTGGACAGAAACAGCGAATTTCCCTGGCAAGAGCACTGGCGGTGCGGCCTTCGATTCTGATTCTGGACGATACGACCTCTGCGGTGGATATGGAAACGGAAAAACAGATTCAGGAAGCACTGCGGCATCTGGATTTTTCGTGTACGAAGGTAATTATCGCACAGCGGATTTCCACTACGATGATGGCGGATAAGATTCTGGTGATGCAGCATGGACGGATCACGGAGATGGGAAATCATGAGGAACTTATGGCAAAAAAAGGATATTATTACGAACTGGTACAGCTGCAGACCGGCGAAGACCTGGTATAGGGGGTGAGACAATGGCAAAGAATACATATAAGCAGGATGAAATCCTGGAAGAACCGTTTGATATCCGGCATCTGCTCCGGGCGTCATCCTATATCAAAAAATATCGCAGGGGTATGATCCTTGCAATCGTCCTCAGCGGAATCGGAGGAGCGTTCGGGTACGTGGCACCGATGATTATTCAGCGGGCACTTGATATTGCGGTGCCTGATAAAAATATGAGACTGTTATTTTCCCTGGTGGCGACGCTGATTGCCATCTATGTGGTCAGCGTGATTTTTACCACGATCCGCAGCCGCATCATGGTGGATGTCAGTCAGAATATTATTTATGATATCCGCAAGGACCTGTTTGAACATCTGCAGGAACTTCCGTTTCAGTATTACGACGACAGACCGCATGGAAAGATTCTGATCCGGGTGGTCAATTATGTCAATTCGGTATCGGATATGTTGTCAAACGGACTGATCAATATCGTGCTGGAAGCATTTAATCTGCTGTTTATTATTATTTTTATGTTTATGGTAGATGTGCAGATGGCACTGGTCGTGTTGTGTGGAGTTCCCGTGCTTGCCGTCTTTATGTTCTGGATCAAAAATAAGCAGAGAAAGGCGTGGCAGGCCGTATCCAACAAGAACTCAAACTTAAATGCGTATCTGCAGGAAAATATTGTAGGTGCCCGGATTACACAGATTTTTGCACGTGAGGATGAAAATGCAAAAATCTTTAAGGGACTTTCCAAAGAATGTAGACGGACCTGGAATACCGCTGTGCGCTACTCAAACCTTGTATGGCCGGGCATTGATACCATTTCGGTGTTTGTCCGTGCTGCCATCTTTTTGTTTGGCCTTGTCATTTTCGGGCAGGAAAATAAGTCGCTGGGAACGATCGTGGCGATTTCCAGTTATGCTTCGTATTTCTGGCAGCCGATCATGAACCTTGGAAATATATTCAACAATTTTATCAATAATATCGCTTATCTGGAACGGATCTTTGAAACCATCGATGAGCCGGTTACCGTAAAAGATGCAGAGCATGCGATCGAGATGCCAAAGATCCGGGGGAAAGTTACGTTTGACCATGTGACCTTTGCATATGATGAGACAAAAACGATATTAAAAGACGTATCCTTTACGGTAAATCCCGGGGAGAGTGTTGCACTTGTAGGACCGACCGGGGCCGGAAAGAGTACCATCGTCAATCTGATTTCACGGTTCTACAATGTCAATGACGGAAAGGTACTGATCGATGATCAGGATATCGCAGATGTGACCATTCATTCTCTCCGTGCGCAGATGGGGATTATGATGCAGGACAGTTTTATTTTTTCGGGAACAATTGCAGATAATATCCGGTACGGAAAATTGGATGCCACACAGGAGGAAATTGAAAAAGCGGGAAAAATTGTCTGTGCCGATCCGTTTATCCGGGAAATGCCGAAAGGATATGAAACACAGGTGCGGGAGCGTGGGTCCATGCTTTCCCAGGGACAGAAACAGCTGATTTCTTTTGCGAGAACACTGCTTTGTGACCCGGCAATTCTGATTTTGGATGAGGCAACTTCCAGCATTGATGTGCAGACGGAAAAAGCATTACAGACCGGATTAAACCGTATGCTTAAGGGCAGGACGTCCTTTATTATTGCGCACCGGCTCTCCACGATCCGTGGCTGTGACAAGATCATGTATATTGATGACGGTGGAATCGCAGAGGCGGGAACGCATGAAGAACTGATGAAAAAGAAAGGCAGATATTACAAACTGTATACGGCACAGAAATCTTTGCACTAAAATAAACGAAAAGAGCCAAAAGTACTAGGAATTATCCCCCTTTTATGTTACCATAATAAGTGCAATTATTATGAACAGAAGGGGGATACTTATATGGCAAAAGAACTAGTTGCGATGTTGCTTGCCGGAGGCCAGGGGTCCAGATTATATGCACTGACACAGAAGCTTGCAAAGCCTGCAGTTCCGTTTGGGGGAAAGTACCGTATCATTGATTTTCCACTGTCGAACTGCGTAAATTCAGGAATTGATACGGTGGGGATTTTGACCCAGTATCAGCCGTTTGTATTAAACGAGTATATTGGAAATGGCCAGCCGTGGGATCTGGATCGTCTTTACGGAGGCGTGCATGTACTTCCACCGTACCAGAAAGCATCGGGGTCTGACTGGTACAAGGGTACGGCAAATGCCATTTATCAGAATATTGCTTTTATTGAGCGCTATGATCCGCAGTATGTGATTATTCTTTCCGGAGACCAGATCTGCAAACAGGATTACAGTGATTTCCTTGAGTTCCACAAGCAGAAAGGGGCAGAATTTTCTGTCGCAGTCATGGAAGTGCCGTGGGAGGATGCTTCCCGTTTCGGCCTGATGGTAGCAGACGAGGATGACAAGATTACCGAGTTCCAGGAGAAGCCAAAGGAACCGAAGTCCAATCTTGCATCCATGGGAATTTACATATTTAACTGGGATATTTTAAAGAAATATCTGATCGAGGATGAGGCTGACCCGACTTCCGAGAATGATTTTGGAAACAATATCATTCCAAATCTTCTGCGTGACGGAAGAAAGATGTATGCCTATCATTTCAACGGATACTGGAAGGATGTAGGAACGATTCCGTCTCTGTGGGAAGCAAACATGGAAGTGCTTGATCCGGAACATAGCGGCATCAACCTGTTTGATGAAAACTGGAAAATTTACAGCAGAAACAGTGGTATGACCGGTCACCGGATTGGAGAGAATGCCGTGCTGGATAACTGTCTGATTACCGATGGATGTAACATCAAGGGTACCGTTAGACATTCCATCCTGTTTTCCGGTGTCACGGTGGAAGAAGGCGCCATTGTAGAAGATGCCGTTGTCATGGGACACTCCATGATCAAGGCAGGTGCGGTTGTCAGACACTGTATCATTGCAGAAAATGCGACCATCGAAGAAGATGCGGTTGTGGGAGCAAAACCAAAAGGGGAAGGAATTGGAGAAGTTGCCACAATTGCAGCGGATGTAACGATCGGAAAAGGAGCAAAAATTGGTCCGAGCGCTATGATTTATGAAGATGTGAAGGAGGGTGAGGAGCAATGTTAAATTCAAAGACAGAGGCATTGGGAATTATTTTCCCGAACAGCTATGATGCAATGGTGCCGGATCTGGTTTCGGAGCGCCTCATGGCATCCATTCCATTTGCCAGCAGATACCGCATGTGTGATTTTATTCTTTCCAGCATGGTACACAGCGGAATTGACAATATTTCCATTATCGTAAGAAAAAATTACCATTCCCTGCTGGATCATCTCGGCGCCGGCCGTGAGTGGGATCTGGTCCGCAAAAACGGAGGCCTGAATATTGTTCCTCCGTTCGCACAGAAACAGGTAAAGGTATTCGAGGGACGCATCGAGGCACTTGAGAGTCTGCGCGGATATCTGTTAAAGCAGCCACAGAAATATGTCATTATGACCGATGCAAATATTGCCATCAATTTTGATTTTAATGAACTTTTAGATGCGCATATCAAGAGTGGTGCGGATGTGACCATGATGTACCGCAAGCAGGAAATCCCAAAGGCATTTATCCGTCAGAGCAGGGACCGCATGGATCTGTACTATGCACTCGGCATGAACGGAGACCGCGTCAGCAAGATTTACATCAACCCGACCGAAGAGGGGGAGATGAATTTCAGCATGAATATTTATGTGGTAGAACGCGAGTTTTTGATCCATATGATAGATGATGCGTATGTACATGGGCATACTTACTTTGTACGTGACCTTTTGGACAAGCAGATTGACCGGCTGGATATCCGCGGGTTCTGCTACGACGGCTATGTGGTCAATATCCATGATACCCAGAGTTATTTTGAAGAAAATATGCGTCTGTTACAGGAAGAAAACTTAAATGCACTGTTTTCTCCAAATCAGATTTACACCAAGATCCGTGACGATAACCCGACCCGTTATATCAACGGTTCCAAAGCAAAGAATGTTATGGTTGCCGATGGCTGTGTGATCGAGGGAGAAGTCGAAAACAGCGTCCTGTTTCGAGGCGTTC
>ENA-OROO01001522-OROO01001522.1-human-gut-metagenome-genome-assembly--contig:-NODE-1522-length-11855-cov-3.568644_pt1 | contig 11855 bp, 9 predicted proteins | sample MGYA00242130_ERZ509052 | MGnify/ENA primary metagenome ERZ509052 (study PRJEB26280, sample SAMEA2338730) | human gut metagenome | biome: human gut; feature: human-associated habitat; material: faeces... | reverse complement strand
AAAATATGTGCGCCGTACTTGTGGACGTTGATTCCCTCGATATTCTCTGTGTATACATTGCCCGCTATGTTTGGTCGTTTGTCTACTACTAAAACAGATTTTCCATGAGCTTTAGCCTCATGTGCAAAAATCGCTCCGTAAAGACCAGAACCTACTACTAAATAATCAAATTTTTCCATAATTTACTCCTCCACCATTACCTGATTCATACCTCTTTTTTCTATGTACACATCCGCTATTGGCAAATGGCATTCTTTCTAATTTCCCCATGTTTTATCTCACGTTCTCCCATTGCCTGTATATTATAATTCTTACTTCGACCCTTCCCTGCCAAGCACAACCTTGATAGTCTTCAGTACTATCTTCATATCAAGTCCAAAGCTCCAGTTCTCTATATACTCCGTATCCAGTCTCACGACCTCCTCGAAGTCCGTGATGTCACTTCGGCCGCTCACCTGCCACATTCCGGTGATTCCAGGTTTCGTAGCAAGTCTGCTCTTGTGGTGCATCTCATACTGCTCCACCTCTGAGATGAGAGGCGGTCTGGTTCCAACCAGTGAGAGATCCCCTTTCAGCACATTGAAAAGCTGCGGAAGCTCATCAATACTTGTCTTTCTTATGAACTTGCCAACCTTAGTTATACGAGGGTCATCTTTCATCTTAAACATAAGACCACTCATCTCATTCTGTGCCATAAGATCTTTCTTTCGTTCTTCAGCATCCATATACATAGAACGGAACTTATATATCTCAAAATAACGACCATTCTTTCCAACACGTTTCTGTTTGAAAAAGATTGGACCTGGCGATTCTATCATAATAGCAGGACCTACAAAAATCATTGCAATAAACATAACTATAAGTCCTACAATTGCTCCGAGAATATCTATGCATCTCTTAACAAGCATTCCCTTCCAGTCATATATTCTGTTAGCAAATGTAATGACAGGAACTGCTCCTATGTAACCCAGCTTACTGTCAAAATCCTTATAGCTGTCAAGAATCTCAAGCTTAAGATTAACAATTACTCCCATATCCTCAAGTTCCATAACCATAGGCTTGATACTTTCGCGGGTCTTGTAATCCACATCAATAAACACTTCGTCAACAATCTCGTTCTTAATATAACGCATCATTGAATGTACATTAGCAACTACAGGAAATCCCTCTATTGACTGACCTGTCATATCTTCATCAGTAATTACAATACCATCTATACGACGCATCCAGTCATTCCTTGCCGCAGCTTTGGAAAGTGTATCTTCCGCCCTGTTTTTAATAGTGATAACAAGTATACTGTTGGTACGCTTTCCTCCATTACGATGCTTCATATATACCTTGACAAGCATCCTTAATAAAAACATAAGCACTGTTCCCATAAAAAATGTAATTACATACACACTTCTTGGAACACCCTGTGCAGTTTTACTCAAAAGTTCATAAACAGCTATAACAGCTGATGAAATAAGACTTTTCTTCATAACAGAAGCAAGTTCTTCAAATTTGCCACGATTAAGTACATCGCCTTTAATGTTACAGAATAAAGCAGCTATTAATACAGCTATAATAATTGTGACTATATTGCCATTAAGCACTTTCATTACATATGAAAATGTATTATTTCTTATTTCCATCAGCCATATAAAACCAGACATGTAATAAGACATTATAAGCGCTATTGCATCTGTAATAAATATTAAAACATTCTGAATACTCTCTTTGGTTTTGTTTACATTAACCATACGTTAATTGGTCTTACCCTCCCCGCTATTTTTTAACTTTTCATAACAAGTCGTGTATTAATACTTCATATTAAAATATACTTTCCCCAACTGAAATACGCTAATCAGCTCACATTTCAAAATGAGCCTTGCTAATTATTATATAGTCACATATTAAAAATATCAATATATATTTGCATATTCTGTAGCAGCATTGCAATAATGATACATTGCCGTCATAAGATTCTTTAGTGCTGTATTATCTAAATATTTATCGACATATCTGGCGTAAACATATGCACCATACTCAAGCATCATTATTTTATCTTCACTATCTCCATTCTTCTGAACGTATATATTAACATTATCAGCAAGCTCATACGCTTTCACATTACTGATATCTATATAATATAATGAAGCATCTGTCTTTTGTGGAGCAATGATATTCTTGTTTCCATCTTTATCTTTCACATAAAATGTATAATTATCAATACTATATCCGTCTGACAACTCAAAATAATTCCTTAATATTGTATCTGATTCAAGAACAAGAGAACTTCCATAATAGCTTATTCCTGAAACACTGTCTGCATTAACCAGCTTTCCTGTATATGTATTGAATCCAACCATATCCATATTCTTATCATCATCCGTCATTATAGAATTGGCAGGATTATCTGTGTTATATCCAAAATATTGCTGTGCAGCTGTTCCATAATTAAGCATTGCTTTAACTGCATTTACAGCTTTATCAGAATAAACTCCACTTGCAGCATTAATTACAGATTCAGCATAATCTGTTACTGAGTATGTATGAACTTCACCCTTAACGCCATTACTTACGATTCTGGCATTTACCTTATCAGCCATCTGCTTTGCTGCTATTCCGCAAGAGAACACATACAAACCATCGGTTGTCTTTCTTGCATCGGCTAACATAACCTTTGACACATTTCCATCAGGCATAGTAAATTCCATGTACGTGCTGCTGTCCTTAACCAGTTTATCAGGAAGATTCATGTAGAAATTCATATCAATCTTTCCGTCCATGCTTAATGTATATCCTTCTAATACATCACCCAAATCAACATTATTTGATGTAAATGCTTTTATACAGAAGTTATAATAATATTTTCCATATCTGCCATAACCATTATAATAATAACTTCCTTCACAGTCAGAATCATAGCTTACTACATTTTCCCAGACCATCTTATCATCAGTTTTCCCCGGATTAGTGCTCTCTGAATACGAATATTCAACTTCAAATGCTTTCTTATCAATATTAACAACAACTGCATAATAAGTTCCAGGATTGAGAATCACTTCTTCCTCCAGAGGAATAGTGTGTATTCCTGCAAAAGTTGTTCTTCCGCTTGTACTCGCCTCAGCATGCTTAGTCCCGCTTATCGGGTTGCTGGCATCTTTAAGGTCAGTATATATATCAATTGTATATCCAACATCTGCTGTCTGTGTAAAAGATAAAGATACTGACTTAAGAGTTTCAGATGCAACACCTTCTTTTTCTGATACATAAAATACATTAGCTGCACCTGTATAATATCCTACTGTTGCTGTATGCAGCCCGCCATCAAGCTGATAATTATTATCCAGCCCATCCTCTGCTGACATATCAAATACCCAAACAGTATCTGCAAGCGAATAAGTTTCATACGACATCCAGAAATAATCAAAATAATCACCCCAGCTGTTTCTTATAAGCCATGCACCATTATTTGAAGGCTTTGTAGTTGTCGCAAAATTATCCTTGGAATAATCATCGTCCCAACCCACAATCATAACTGCATGTCCACCACCTGAGCTTACAATTCCCTGCATATCATAATATGAATTATTAAGGTGGTTCTCTCCTGCATAATAATGAGTATAGCTTGCACCAACAGCACCATGCTCCATGATCTGCTGCTTAACAACATCAGGCTGCTCCTTAACATTAATTCTGTATGCATTCTGCAAATGTGCCACATCGTAATCATAAGCATATTTGTTATCAAGACCATTATTATATACTGCCTGGGCATCAGCATATGGAACATCTGATTCATTGACAGCTCCTACCCACTGGCTGAGTCTCTTTACTGCATACTCGTAGTTACCACCCTTTTCCAGATATGACATGTTGGTATTATTATTATAATACTTAGAATAATCCCCTTTGGTTCCACCGAGCGGATCAATAACTGAGTTAAATGTAAAATGTATAAGCTGCAATTCACTCAGGTCAACACTAGAATCTCTCTGACCCTTAGCTATAAGGTCAAATTCTTCAAGTCCTATAGACGAGAATGCCCAACATGTTCCATAAGGATTCTGATTTCTTGATGGGTGTTCCTTCTTATATGAAGAAACATCCTCTGGGTATGCCGATGGTACATTTCTCTGTGCATATGCTGCAATATCCGATACATATACCGGAGCATCACTATCAAGACTACTTGGTATGTAACTTCCTATATACGCAGAATCCACAGACTGTACCTGCTGCGAATAATCTTTTGCGTCAATTGTGTCTCCATTTACAGTCATATATCCAATAGGACTTGTAATAAGAAGTGCACTTAATAATAACGCTGATAACCTTTTAATTCTCATATAGTCAATTCCTTTCTCTATTCAATTAACACGTATGTTTCATAATAAAATAATATCATACCTTCATATAAGTTTCTATGTTTTTCGTTAAAATATTAATTATAATTATCTCTTATCTGCTCCCTTGCATTCTCCACACTTTCCTCATCAGGTACCATTATGTATAACGACCACCCTGGCATTGAATATGTTGTTGATGAATAACTTCCAACTCCCGTAACACTTATCTGTGTAATATTCCATGCTGCCATATCATTAAGCTGTGTCTGTGCAAGATCTGCAATAAAGTCATAACTCATATCTGTAATTACATTTTTAGACACTTCTGATAATACAGATGTATAATTTGATATAATTGCTGGAGAACAAGCTTTTTTAATTGCTGCCTCCATTATCATCATCTGGTTACGGCCTCTCTGTCTGTCCCCATCTGAATATGCGTATCTTTCTCTTGCAAATGCAAGTGCCTGCTCACCATTAAAATGATTAACACCATTATGTACTGTGAGATTTCCAGCCTGACTAAGAGTTGCTGAATAATCAAGTGTCACATCAACACCTCCGAGTGAATCAATTATTTTCTCAAATCCACTGAAATTAACTTTTACATAATAATCAATCTGGATACCATAAAGCATCTCCAGAGTATTTCTGGAACACTCAATTCCATAAACACCTGCATGTGTAAGCTTATCCCTGACACCATTGGATATAGAAAGTGGAACATAATAATCTCTTGGCGTATTAATCATAAGAATATTGTGTGTCTTCTTATTAATAGACATAATAATATTGACATCACTACGGCTCACCTCATTAATACCGCCTCTTGAATCAATTCCTGATATATATACATTTATAACATCATCACTTGAAAGATAATTATCTGTAACATTCTCTTCTGTCGTTGCCACTTTAATTGTAAATTCACCACTATATATAAGCTTCACATCTGACGCAAACCCGGTGAAATCTCCCATCTCATCAATCATTTCAATACTGCTTGTTTTCATAATGGCAGCATCAATCTGTCCCTGCAGCAAAGCATCTGCCAGCTCCATTATATTAGAATACTCTGGATACTCCGCCATAAATCCACCTGCACCCATCTTTTTAATAAGCTCATCAGTACTTTCACGATCCACAGCTGTTCCTATACCAATGGATTTATTATTAAGCATATCTACGCTGTCATATCCGCCGTCGTTAAGTACATACACACCCATAACAATTTTTTCTTCCTGAGTTGTTGTAATCTTGTTTATCATATGTCTTGTCTGATTAAGGTAAATGCTTCCCATAATAAGCACAACAATCATAATAATGGCAATTATCTTCGTAATAATTCCTGGAACAAACCACTTTTGTGTAAATGCTGTTACTGCCGTTAGTATAACAAGCACCACTGCAGCAATGATGCAATATTTAACTGGAACAACCCTGACATTTATTAAAAGAGCTATAAACACCACAGATACTGTAAGCATAATAATACTTATTAACAGTCCAGTATATTTTAATATCTTCTTCATACACACATCCTTTCTTCCTTGAATCTAAAAAGGACGGCACATCTTACTTATGTGCCGCCTTCATATCCATAACTAATTATTATCCTCATGTCCATAGTACTTGCCATAATATTTACCGTAATATTTGCCATAGTACTTACCATAATAAGAATTTCCTGTCATATCAACTTTATTAAGTACACAGCCAAGAAGCTTGCACCCTGTCATCTCAAGCTGTTCCTTAGACTTTCTTGCAAACTTATAGCTTATATCACCTGCTCCGATTACAAGAATTCCGCCATCACATACTTTAGAAATAACAGCAGCATCGATAACACTTCCTATTGGTGGTGTATCAATGATAATCATGTCAAATGTAGCTCTTGCTTCTTCTACCATCTTGACAAATCTGTCGTTACCGACAAGCTCACTTGGGTTAGGTGGTACAGGTCCTGCAAATATCATGCAGAAATTAAGAACATCACTTACGCATATAACATCCTTAAGTTCATTCTTTCCTGAAAGATAATGAGTAAGCCCATATTTAATCTTACCCTTCTTACCTCTGTTCTTCATAACTGACTTTCTTGTATCTGCATCAATAAGCAGTGTCTTCATACCATTCTGTGCAAAAGACATAGCAAGCTCAAAAGATACTGTACTCTTTCCCTCACTTGGTGTACTGCTTGTTATAAATATTACCTTATTATTATCACCAGAGAATTCTATGTTAGTTCTTAACATCTTATAAGCTTCTCTGGTCCTGAAATCAAGGTTGCTCTGTTTTACTGAAAACTCCTGCATCTCTAGTCCTCCATAAACTCTATGCCATCAGCATTTCTTTTACTGTTCTTGTTATTAGTGTTCTTATTAATATCAGATGATTTAAAACTTCTTGCCTTCTCATCATCAGTGCCAAGTACTACTTTCTCTTTACCTTTCCGGGGAGACCTCCTTCTGCTGGCAGTTTCTTCCTCAGCCTGATTCATAGGAATAAGTGCAAGTGTACTGATACCTAAATATTTTTCGATATCTTCAGAACTCTTAATAGAATCATCAAGCAAATGCTGTATAACAACAACGGCAACCGCAATTATAATACCAATAACAGCTCCAATCAGTGTCCACTTAGGAACTGATGGTGAAACAGGGCTTGTTGGAAGATTAGCTGAATCAACCACATTAACAGCCTCAATATCCATAACCTGTGTAATATGCTGTGCTGCAAGATCTCTTACCGCATTAGCAACCTTCTGAGCCTGCTCAGGATCCGGATTTATTACTGTAATAGCAATTATTCGTGTATCATCTGTATTAGTTGCAGAAACCTTTTCCACAAGGCTTTCATAAGTTTCATCCAGATTAAGCTGTTTAATAACACCTTCTATAACATAACGGCTTGTAACAAGCTGTTCATAATCCTTAGAAAGAGTTGTTGAAAGCTGTACATCACTATAAGTAACTGATGTACTGTTCTGCTTATTAAGGATGTAAACCTTAGTTGTAGACTGATACTGAGGTGTTATAAGAAAATAGCTGTAAAGAAATCCTACTGCACCGCATACAACAGCTGCCAGTATTATAATCCACACCTTATGAAGCAATAACGCAAATATTTCTCCAAGATTGATTTCAATCTCATCTGTACTCTTATTAGTTTCCATCATTAATTCTCCTTTAATTATTCGTATCTGCTAACAGTCTATCAAATGCATTGCCATATAATATACTGTCAACATACCCCTCATCATATTTTTTATAAAGCATCCTGCTGCACTCTTTCATCATAGGTGTTCTGCTGCCATCGCAACGATGGGCATCTGTTCCTACATAATCAACAAGCTGTTCTTTTAATAGCTTATGTACAAACTTCTTAATTTCTTTACCTGTATCTCCGGTAATGCTTGATGCATTAACCTGAATCTCTACCCCCATGCGGCTGAGTCGCCTGACATTCTCAATGTCATCAACCATACATCCATATCTTTCAACATGTGCTATAACAGGCTGATATCCCTCACTCATAATTTCATCAAGAGAATTTCTTATATACTGATATGGATCAGATGGCATGAATTCAACAAGAACATAATCAGTTCCGTTTATTCTGCTTATTCTTCCATTATCAAGTTCCTCACACATCTCATCATGAAACAGAATCTCATTGCCCTGGTAAAGCTTAATATCTGTTCCCTGTGCAGCTGCTTCCTTTCCAACAGATTGAATAAGTTCCTTAACATTCTGCGGTGAAGCATTACGATGCCCACTTTTAAAATGTGGAGTAGCAATCATGTGTGTAATTCCCTCTGATTGTGCTATCTTAAGCATCTTAAGAGTTTCTGTTATATCTCTTGAACCATCATCTATCCCTGGCATTATATGACAATGTACATCAACGATATACTCTGCATTTTTCTTATTATTACCAAACAACATACTATTCCTTATACTATCTTATTATTAAGTAAACCTTAAATATTTTATCAATGTACTTAGAACATGTCAACCATTGAAACGAATATTTTAGAATTTGGTCAAAAAACTCAGGGAACATATTATTTCCCTGAGCCTGTGTTTTTATTATCCAATTAATTCATAGCTTTCATTAATTTCCCCAGCCTTAATCTGAGCCATTCTTTCCTCAATCCTGCTCTTAACCAGCTTGGCGACCTCTTTTTTCTTAAGCTCGCCATACTCTGAATAAAGAATTGGCTTTAAGAAATGTACCTGTGTATCTACTCTTTCAAATGTATTGCTGTTCATGGATTTATACGAATCAAAAAGTGCTATAGGAACGATAGGTGTCTTAGTCGGTAAGCTGCACGAAAAGCAGCCAGCCTGAAATTCCTGAAGTTCATTCTTATTGTCAGTGTAACCTCCCTCAGGAAATATAAGGAAATTCCTTCCTGACTTGACCTGTCTGGTAACATCCATAATAGCCCTTACCTTGTCACGGTTATTATCAAGATCAATAACGACTGCATCAATAAGACCACATACCTGACGGCTCATAAGTCTTTCAGCCTGCTTTTTCCCCCAAAGGACACCACACGGCTTTTCCTGTGCAAGAATAATTCCCAGTGCATCATATTTGCCCTGATGATTAGGATACATTATGTAATTGCTGTCCGTTGGAATATTTTCTCTGCCATACACCCTGGTTCTTGTTCTGGCATGCTTTCTCATGTAATTAATAATCCACTTGGCATACACAAACCTTTCAGTTTCTGAATAACGGTTCTTGTTGGCAATCATTTTATTAGCCTTAGGTACAGCATGAAGCACCATGTGCCAGCTTGATATAACAGTACATTTGAAACGCAGATTTAACATTCTAACCCCTCATCTTTCTATATAATACCTGCTGCAGATGCAAAATATTTTTCGAAATCACCACGAATAAGTGCATATCCTGCCTCATTAGGATGCATCCCATCCTTACTATAATATGCCTTCATGTCATCAAGTGCAAGAAAGCTTTCACGAAGACTTAATATTTCACAGCCGTTTTCCTTGGAAACAGCTCTCATTATGTCGCCATATTCTGCATACTCGTCCTGCATCTGCTGAACTGAGTTCACATATTCTGACATAACTTCTCTACTGATTCCGCTTTCAAGCAGATGTGAAAGATACATTTCAATAGCAATCGGAGGTGCAATTACTGATGTTACTGCTGCTCCCTTTTCCTGTAACAAATGTATCATATCCTCATAATTCTTCTTAAAATCCTGAGGGTCAACTCTGTGCCTGTGTTCATAGTCACATTTGCCCTCACATATCGACTTCCAGTCATAGTCGCAGTCGTTACCGCCACATTCAAGAAATGCCACATCAGGTACCGGATGACTTGATATTACCTGTGTAAGCCACATTTTTACTCTCTCTGATGTGAATGTCGGCATTGCAAAATTTAAAAACTTCATATTATATTGTGCCTGCATTGCCTCAAAGCCGATTGCATCTGAGCTGTGATAATTCCACGCTTCATCCGGCATAACCCCGCGCATAAGCGAGTCGCCAAACATGTAATATGTTTTCATAACCCGCCTCTTATCTTAAATTAGGAGCCGGAAGAGGATTCTCTGGTGTAACTGCGTCCCAGTAATTGTTCATAAGCTTCTCTAATGCTCTCTGTGGAATCATTGGCTGCGAAGCATAATCAATCATATCCTGAGGGATATCTTCACCTTTTCCCATAACCTTACCGATTTCTGTATATCTCTTAAGATATTCATTAATCTGATTTACCATTGGTGGAATTGCAAACATTTCACTCTGTGGACAAAGAAGTGCCTGATATCTGCCCTTGCCATAGATAAAATTAAATTCCTTGATAAGTGCGTCATATATCTCCTGAGTCCTTCCGTATCCGCATGATGATATAACATAGAACTTCTTGCCGCTTACATCATAACGGAATTCGTGGAACGCATTATCTCCGATATCTCTTACCTTGCCCTTGTAAGTCTCCATAAGTGGCATGATTCTGTCAACAAATGTTTTCATTGGACCTGGCATGCCAAAGAAATACAGTGGAAAACTGTATATTATCACATCTGCATTCATGAATTTAACATGAACATCCTGCATAACATCATTGATAACGCACTGTCCCGCTGTCTTTCCCCAACAGCTCATGCATCCCATACATGGCTTAATATCCATATCTTTAACTGTAAGAAGCTCAATCTCAGCTTCCGGATTAGTCTCCTTAAGTCCTTTAAGAACCGCATTTGTCATCTGCATAGTATTACTCTTAGGTCCTTTAGGACTTCCGTTTACTACCAAAACCTTCATTATTAATCCTCCATGTTTTTCGCAGAAAAATCCGAGCCCCTCTGGCGAGGAGAGGATTTGTCCTCCATAAACTTCTCAAATGCTTTAAACTGTTTTCTCATCGTGTCATATCCATACTGATAGCACTGAAGAAGTTTTTCATTATTATTCTCGAAGTGTCTTATCATCTGCTCCTCCGGACGGATAACAAAGACCTTTCCCTCTTCCACAAGCTTTTTCATAAACTTATCCTGCCTGTCATAAGCCTGCCTTCTGTGTGCCATAGCATCACAAAGTTCCGGATATTTCTTGTAGCTCCACTCTATAAGCTTCTTTACCTTAGAATAATCTGTAGGCTTAGAGCCCTCCGGCTTGGTAAGTACAACAACAATCTTATCGCACCCCTTCTCAACTGCTCTTTCAACCGGTATCGAATCGATAATACTTCCATCAAGATAATGATAACCATCAATTTCAACAGGTTCGCATAAAAATGGCACAGAGCAGCTTGCCATCTGACACTTCAAGAATTCATCCTTCGTCTTAAAATTCCCTTTATACTCAGCCTTTCCAGTCTCGCAATTAACAACAACACTCTCACACTCTGTCTTAGATGCGAAAAATGTGTCAAAATCATAAGGAATATCTTTAAGAGCATATTCGGCTACCAGCATTTCAAGATTAAGAATCTTCTTATTCTCGAAAAGCTGTCCGACTCCATAATAGCTTTCAGCATTTTCATGGGTAATTATCTTTTTCGTTCTTCCTTCCTGTCTGGAAACATAGTTTACCGCATTACCTGCCCCCGCAGACACTCCTATAACATAGTCATAATAAATGTCCTTCTTAAGCATGTAATCAAGCACTCCGGCAGAGAAAATACCTCTCATAGCCCCGCCTTCCAGCACAAGTCCTGTCTTTACTTCACTCATATGTGACCTCTATTTAGCGTTAGCTTCTACATAATCAACAATATCTTTAACAGTTTCAAGCTTGGCATCAGAACTGAATCTGATCTTAAACTCATCCTCAACAGTAATAGCCAGTAACATCATATTAAGAGAATCAACTCCTAAATCTGTTGCAAGAACACTGTCCATTGTAATAGTTGCCGGGTCGCACTGTGGCATAACCCTTCCAAAAATTTCCTTTAACTTCTCAAATACCATAATAAAATCTCCTTTTGATTTATTTTATGAAATCCGGTGGGTGGGGTGTGCAGACGACGGAC
>ENA-OROO01001511-OROO01001511.1-human-gut-metagenome-genome-assembly--contig:-NODE-1511-length-11934-cov-4.775065_pt1 | contig 11934 bp, 6 predicted proteins | sample MGYA00242130_ERZ509052 | MGnify/ENA primary metagenome ERZ509052 (study PRJEB26280, sample SAMEA2338730) | human gut metagenome | biome: human gut; feature: human-associated habitat; material: faeces... | reverse complement strand
GTGGCCGCTGCTGCCAGTGCTGCTGGCGGTGGTGGGCGTTATGGGTATGGGCGTGGGCGTGCTTATCTCGGCGCTTACAACGAAATACAGAGATCTCTCCGTGCTGGTGGGCTTTGGCTTGCAGCTGTGGATGTACGCGACGCCGGTGGTATATCCTGCCAGCGCCCTGCCGGACGGCCTGTCATCTATCCTGCGGTGGAACCCTGCGGCGGCACCCATGGAGCTGTTTCGGCATATCGTGCTGGGCACGGGGACGGCGGAATGGGGACAGATGCTGCTGTGTACCGTGTTTGCCGCGGTGCTGGCCATACTGTCAGCTGCGGTGTTCAACCGGGTGGAGCGCAGCTTCATCGATACGGTCTGAGGGAGGTGCGCTATGGAACGGCAACTGGCGATTCGTATTTCCGGGGTGAAAAAGCGGTACCGTCTGGGCACCATCGGCGGCCACACATTACAGGGAGAGCTGCAAAGCCGCTGGGCAAGGCTGCGGGGCAGGGAGGATCCCAACACCCGTGTGGGCACGGATGGCCGCTTTACGGGGCAGAGCTTCTGGGCGCTGGACGGCATCGACCTGTGTATCGCGCAGGGAGAGCGCGTGGGCATCATCGGCGCCAACGGCGCGGGGAAGTCCACGCTGCTGAAGCTGCTCAGCCGCATCACCGCACCCACAGAGGGCGAGATCGATATATATGGCCGCATCAGCTCCATGCTGGAGGTGGGAACGGGCTTTCACAGGGAGTTGACCGGGAGGGAGAACATCTACATGAACGGCGCGATCCTCGGCATGAGCCGCAGGGAGATCGATGCCAAGATGGACGACATCATCGCCTTTTCCGAGATCGGAGAGTTCATAGACACTCCGGCGAAGCGTTACTCATCCGGTATGTACGTCAAGCTGGCCTTTGCGGTGGCCGCTCATTTGGACAGCGAGATACTGGTGATGGACGAGGTGCTGGCTGTAGGCGACATGGCGTTTCAGCAGAAATGCCTCAGCAAGATGCGGCAGGCGGCCGACGAGGAGGACAGGACGGTTCCCCCAGCCACAACATGAGCACCATACGCCAGCTGTGCTCCCGCTGCATCGTGCTGGATCACGGGCGGATCATCTTTGACGGGGAGCCGGATCGCGCCATCGGTGTGTATATGGATCGGTGCCTGGGCGACGATCGGGTGGAGATCGATCTGCGGGGGCGATCCACGCGGCGCGCCGAGCAGGGCGCCGGGCTGTGTCTGGAGCGTCTGCGCCTGACGGACAAGGCCGAGCCAGTCTACGAGACGGGAGAACCGCTGCGGTTGGAGGTGACATTCCACGCGGCGGAGCCCCTGCGTCTGACGCTCCGCACGGAGGACGACATGGGGCTGGGCACGGCATGGTCGGCAGCCCGGCCTGTGCAGGCGGGCGAACAGACGGCGCGTTACACCCTCTCGACACAGGGATTGGTGAAGGGCCGGCTCTACGGCAGCATAGGCTTCTATCAGGACATGCCGGGAGGTGAAAGGCGCTGCCTGGATCACGTGACCCGTGCGTTCCGCGTGGAGTGGGGGGCGAACACCCTGTGGGACACCCGCGCGTATGGCTGTATGGCTCTGCCGGAGCTGGAATATGAGCAGATAAGAAACACCTGAGCGCAAGCTCAGGTGTTTCTTTATAATGGCGCGAAAAGCGGTATTTTGGCAAATTTTTGTGCGCCCTACACTTGAAATGTGATGACAAATCATCTATAATATGTGATAACCGATGTAATTTCTGGCAGTGCGCGATGAAAACGAGCGAAAAATCGGCACAAATAACATTTGGGCTGTGAAAAACTGTAAAAAACGGACTGCAAAATAAAGGGGGAGGAGGGAGATGCAGTTGTGAGCTACATCGGTGAAAAGACAATGGCACGGGAGATGTTGTGATCCGCGGTGGGAGGCGACCCCGCACCGAATCAGGGGCACCGCAATAAAAGAAGAAAGGAAACAATGAGTATGAGACAAAGAATCGGTCGCAGACTGATCAGTATAATGCTGTCGGTTCTGATGCTGGTCTCTCTGCTGCCCACAGCGGTATTCGCAGAGGAATTGCAGAATCAGTCCACCGCTGGCGTTACTGAGCAAGTCGGCGAAGGAACCGGCAATACTGTCGAAAATTCGACTGAGAATGAAGGCAGTACTGGCGGGGAAGAAGCTAAGGGCGAGAGCAGTACGACTTATGTCGCTAAGGTAGGCGACAAGGAGTATGCTACGCTCGGAGAAGCTATCGTTGCGGCGGAAGATAAAGGCACTATCATTCTGAATGCCGAGTCCTATGACGGCGCAGAATTGAGTAGTCTTTCCAACACAAACAAGGCGGTCACCATCAAGGCTGCTGAGGGTGTGACGCCGACTTTCGATATGCCGAAAGAGTATGGAAAGTATGTTGCTATTCACAATGCGACTGTTACGTTTGAGGGGATAACCTTCAAGTATGGTAATGCTGACTATGTCGGTTTGGCTCATGCTGCTGATTTGACGTACAACAGCTGCACCATCGAGGGCAAGGTTTCCCTGTATGCCAAGAGCGAAACGTTTAATAATTGCACCTTTAATCAGACGATCAGTGACTACAACGTCTGGACGTATGGTGCGATGAACGTTGAGTTCAATGGCTGTATCTTCAACAATGCTGGTAAGACGGTCAATGTCTATATCGAGAAGGGTAACGCTTCTGCCGAGGTTAAAAGCATTAAGGCTGAGGACTGCACGGTCAACTCCAGCGCAGACGACAAGGCGTTCCTGAATATCAAGAATGCATCGCAGTCTTATGATGTGACCTTCACTGGAACAAATACCGTGAAGATCGACGGTGCTGAGGTTGCTGACAAGCTCTATCAGGTTGAGCAGACGGCGTACAGCGAGGATAATAAGACCACGCTGACGGTGAAGGAAGGGAAGAACGGTGTTCTGGAGACCGTCTACGAGGTCAAGGCGCCTGTCGTGAATTACATCGACCTCGACACCTTCATCAAGTGGCTGGAAAACAGCAGCTACAGTGTCGATGGTGCGAGCTATACCGACAACGCGAACGCTGTTGTGGGCGGCAAGCTGGTTGTCAAGTGGAGCCCGGTTTCCGGCTGCTACGACACCAGAACGGGTCACAACTGCACGGTGAATAACGTTGCTGCTACCGGCAACACGCCCAAGCGTGTGAATAATGGCCTGACCCAGTTCCAGCTGTTCGAGGGCGAGAATGTTGCCGTCACCGTGAAGAACGTTCAGTTCGTCTACGAGCCTGCTGCCTTCACCGTGTGCGAAAACAGCGGTTGGAAGGGCAGCTTCACGGCTGCTGACGCTCCCGCTGGTCAGCTCTATTTCATGACCACGGGCGATGTGACGTTCGATAGCTGCGAATTTAACAAGGTCGTGCTGACCAGCTTCAACACTACCGGCAGCAGCACGGTCACGAACTGCAAGTTCGCCAATGTCTATAACAACTACGCTATTAAGGACATTCGCGGCGAGAACGTCTCCGTGACCGGTACCACCATCACCGACTGCGGCGGCGGCATTATGGTCAGCTCCACCGGTGATGTCGAGAAGGTTACCATTTCCGGCAACACCTTCAAGGATGTGGACGTGGCCGGTACTGCGGCTGGCAACAAGGTCGGCACGCGCGGCATGATCCAGGTTGCCAACTCTGGTACCTACACGAATACCAACTACGATTTCTCCGGCAACAGTGCTACTGACTGCGGCCCCGTCCTGCGCCAGCTGAACGAGAGTGTGAAGCTGGACAAGACTGACACGGAGAATCTGAAGCAGCTCAGCAATACCCTGTACACCTCGGATTCCAAGCAGGCCGCGACTGTGGACGGCGTTGTGTATCCTACTTTGGAGTTGGCTTTCGCTGCTCTGAACAAGAATAACTACAAGACGCTGGAGATCACGGACGGCGCGTGGACGAAGGACGTCGTGTACTGGGCGGCTGGTGAGCAGTCCGGTTATGCGGCCAAGCTGACCGATGCGCTGACCGCGGCGTATAAGGCCAACGGGGACAACATCACCATCGTGTGCCGTCCCGGTGCGGATGTGGGCGAGATGACCCACGGCCACGTGGCGGACAACATCACCATTTACGGCAACGACGCCTACCTCTCCGGCGGCGAGTGCGACCTGGAGGTCGATACCTTCAAGTTCAGCCGCACGACCGGCAAGCAGGACACAACGAATGGCGAATACCTCACGAAGGATATCACCATCAACGCCTATGAGCTGGACAATCTGGGCGTATGGGGTCAGCGGAACACCAGCCACACGATCAATGTGAACCTGACCGACTGCGATGGCAAGGCGATCGAGGGCAAGGAAAACGTCCAGCGCGTGTACATCAGCAATAATTCTGGAGTCACCTCCAGTGTGAACAACATCACGCTGACCGGCTGTAATTTCCTGACGGCGAATACCGCTGTCTATTCCAACGCGAACGGCACGATCATTGTCGATGGCTGCTCCTTTACTGGCTCCAAGGCTCCTGTGAACATCAACCACGATGGCGATGGCGCTGTGACCGTGGAGGTCAAGAACAGCACCTTCACCAACTGCGGTGATAAGGGCGAATGGAAGAACTTTGCGGCTCCTATTCGCTTCGTCAACAGCGGCAGCGGCACCATGAAGACCACCGTTGACAGCTGTACCTTTGAAGGTACGGTCGGCAAGAACGGCGATATCCTCATCGGCGATGGTCGTGCGGGTAAGGTGTCCAACGACCTGAGCCTGACGGTGAAGAATACCTATGGCTGGGTGCAGGCGCAGAAGCCCGGCCGTTATGACGGCGACACGATGGACTCCAGCAAGCGCGTTGCGACCGAGGTCGACAAGGACGTGGGATTGACCACCTCCGTCAAGAGCGCGTTTATCAAGGATACGACCGGCACAAGGAATGATCCCTATACGCTGGAACAGCTCAGCGAGATGACCCGTGAGGAGTATATTACGGCTCAGAGTCGTCTGAAAGGTACCATGTACGTTACCGTGGGCAACTACGTGTACGACACCAACGGCGTGCTGGGCAACGGTGAGCGGAATGATGCGACGGGGCAGAAGCCTGACCGCTCCAAGCTGAACTCCTATGCCGAGAACGGCTATCTGGGTGAGGGCAACGACGGCGCCAACGGGTGGAATATCGTGTTCGTCAACGGCTCCATCACCAGCAAGGTGTATGGCTACACCAGCATCGACAACATCGGCACGTCCCTGCTGCTGGCGGTGCCCGCCTATACCAACGTCACCTTTGAGGGGATAACCTTCAACAACGTGATGAGCTTTGACTATCAGCTGTATACTTCTCCCTGGAGTCAGCTGGGCGAATTGAAGTTTGAGAATTGCGTTTTCGAAGGTATCATCGTGGGTGCTATCGCGGCGCAGGAGCTGACTTTTGTCGGATGCCGCTTCGAGGATTATGAGAACTCGAAGTCTGAGAACAGCTCCAACCCCACATGGATCCGCCCGGCCTACGGCAACTGGACTAAGGGCGACAACGAGGGGCAGGGCAATGACTTCCGCTCTCTGACTAAGATCACCTTCACTAACAACACGGTCACCAGCACCCGCCCCGTGAAGTTTGAGCGCATTGCCCAGTGGGAGATGGCTACCACCGTCACCGCCACCGGCAATACGTTCACCATCAATAAGGTGCAAGGCGATACCGACACCAAGAACGTGGGTATGTACTTCGGCGCCAACGCCAAGTTCAACCTGGTCGTGGAAAACAACACGGCGAAGGGCAAGACGGCTGGCCTGTACACCGCGGTGTATAGTGCGCCCAACGGCACGGACTACCCGGGTCTGCCCGCCGGTTCTACCGTGAAGGATGCCAACGGCAACAACATCGAAAAAGGTGTCCCCGCGCTCGAGTGGAAGAGCACCAAGCCGCTGACGCTGAAGACCACTGAGGAAGTGGCGCAGCTGACCACTACCAAGGGTGTTGTGGTGAAGTTCGCCACCCTGGAGGAGGCCATTGCTGAGGCCAAGGACGGCGACATCGTGACGCTGCTGAAGAGTTGCAGCGGAAACGGCATTAAGATTGAGACCAAGTACTTTGCCAATGCTGGCCTGACGGTTGACTTCGGCGGCTGCACCTACACCGTGGGTGGTGTGCTGGTTGGATCTTCCGGCACTGGCAGCAATGCGTTCCAGCTGCTGAAGGGCGGCAAGGTCACCTTCCGAAACGGTGCCATCGCGGGTGTTACCGAGGGCACCAAGCCCGCCGAGGATACCCCCAATTGGCATGGCGCTCCGGCCATTGTCATCCAGAACTACTGTGACCTGACCTTGAAGGACATGACTGTCTCCGGCGGCGACGAGACTATCTACACCGTGTCTAACAACCATGGCAACGTGGTGATCGAGGACTCTACCATCAACGCTGGTAAGGCGAAGGGTTACGGCGTTGGCCCGTATGCCTTCGATGTCTGCGGCTACAGCGCCTATGACGGCGTGTCCGTGACGGTCAAGGGCAACAGCACCATCAATGGCGACATTGAGGTTTCCCGCAGCTCTAACAACACGCACGGTGTGGGGCTGGCGCTGGAAAGCGGCACCATCAGCGGTAAGCTGAAGATCGACAGCAGCATCAAGAACAGCACTGCCACCACCACTGTGACCAAGGGCAGCGATGTGACCGTGGCCGCGCCTGTCGGCTACGCGTGGAACGCCGAGGGTACTCTGGTCGCGGCTGTTGCTCAGATCGGCGAGAACGGATATGTCACTCTGGCCGCTGCCATTGCGGCTGCCAAGGACGGCGAGACTGTGAAGCTGCTGAAGGATGTGACCGAAAATGTCGAGATCGCAAAGGAGAAGAATCTGACTCTCGACCTGAACGGCTACACCCTGAACGGCGGCACCGTGGAGGGCAAGGCTGCGCTGACCAACTACGGCACGATCACCATCAAGGACACCAGCGAGGCTCAGACAGGTACCATCAAGCGTGATGACAATGGTACTGTGGGTGAGAAATCCTACTACGTCATCCGCAACCGGGGCACGATGACCATCGAAAGCGGTACCGTGATCAACAACTCCGGCTACAGGAAGACGAATCCTACCGGTTCCATGGTCGGCAGCTCCCTGATCTGCAACGGCGATTGTGACGAGGGGGGTACGCTGACCATTAAGGGCGGCACGTTTACGCAGAATAACTTCATCGCCATTAAGAACGGTGCATTGGGTGTGCTGCATGTCACCGGCGGTACGATCTCCAGTGACCACTCCGCGATCCAGAACTGGTTCAAGGCCGACATCACCGGCGGCGAGATCAAGGGTCAGCTGTGGACGGATGCCTATATCGCGGGCGAATCCGTTGGCGAGACCAAGATCGGCGGCGATGCCAAGTTCACCGGCGAGATCGTGATGGATATCTACGGCAGCGTGGCTCCCACGTTGGAGATCACCGGTGGTGATCTGAATGTCACTAACTGGCGCATTACCAGCGCTGCGGCCAACGCCGGCGCAAAGCCTGCCATTTCCGGCGGTACGTTCAAGGCTGCGGTTCCTGAGGACTATTGCGCGGATGGCTTCATTCCCACCAAGAACGCTGACGGTACCTACGGTGTGAAGGCTGGCAAGTATGTTGCCGAAGTCAAGGGCACCAAATATGAGACGCTGCAGGAGGCGGTTGACAAGGCGAGCAAGACTACCGTTAAGATGCTTGCCGATACCAAGGAAAACGTCACCATTTCCACCAGAAATCTGACCCTCGACCTGAACGGTTTCACCCTGAACGGCGGCACTGAAAAGGGCAAGCCCGCTCTGACGATCACTGCACGCACCGTGACGATCAAGGACTCCAGCGAGGCGCAGACCGGCACGATCATGCGTGAGGACACCGCAGAGAACTCCGGCGTTTCTTCCCACTATGTCATTGACATTCAGGGTAACGCTTGGGTCATGTTCGAGAGCGGCAATGTCAAGAACAACAGCGGCAACACGGAAGGTAAGGGCGCGTCCCTTGTCCGCGTCGGCGATGACAGCATCGCCAAGTACCCCGGCCTGAATATCAAGGGCGGCACGTTTACCCAGAACAACTTCATCGTGATTAAGGTCGATCGCGGCGATCTGTTCCTGAACGGCGGCACGCTGAACTCCGACAACAGCTACGCCATTGAGGACTGGCACAGAGCTACCATCAAGGGCGGCACGGTCAACGGCGCAGTTTCTTCTTGGACATACAGCGGCGGTCAAAAGAGCGATCTGACGATCAGCGGCGGCACTGTCAACGGTGATGTCACCTCTGTGAACTACGGCAATGCCGAGGGTAAAAAAGCGACCGTTGCCATCACTGGCGGTACTATCAACGGCGAACTGGATACTCGTAGCTATGATCCCAAGACGAACAAGCTGACCAGTATTAGCGATGCTACCAAGGCGACTATTGAGGTCACCGCTGGTACGTTTGCCAAGGATCCCACCAAGTACGTGGTGGAGGATTCCACCGTGAATGAGAACACGGACGGCACCTTCGGTGTGGAGAAGGCTTATCTCGCCAAGGTCGGCGAAACCTCCTACTACACCATGGACGAGGCGTTCAAGGCTCAGACGGCCAGTGGTGAGCCCATCGTTATGCTGCGCGATTATACCACCGGTTCACCGTTCAGCTCCGGCAGCATTAACCGCACGGTGGAACTGAACGGCCACACCTGGACCTGCACCGGCACGGATACAAACAGCGCGGCCTTCGAGATCAACTACTCCAATGTGACGCTGACCGTGAAGAACGGCAAGGTGGTCAGCAGCCAGCTGGTGGGTCTGATCCCCTCCGTCAGGGGCGGCGCCATCACCTATGACAATTCGAGTCTTGTGTTCGATGGCGTCGAGATGTCGACCACCGCCTGCAGCGGCATCGAGACCAACGGCAACAACACCAACGATACCGTGACGCTGAAGAACAGCACGCTGAACGTGCCCAACGGCTTCGGCATCTACTTCCCCAGCAGCGGCACGCTGACCATTGACAACAGCACCATCAACGCCAAGACGCTGGGCGTGCAGGTCTGCGCAGGCAGCCTGATCGTCTCCGGTGAGAGTACCAAGATCACAGTCACCGGTGATGCGGTGCCTAAGACCGAGAATGACGGCGCCATTCAGGACGGCGCGGCGATCTCCATCGTGAACCGCACCGGCTACAAGGGGCTGGAGACTGTGGAGATCAACGAGGGTACTTTCGTGGCTAAGGCCGGCAATCAGGCAATCAAGGCTTACAACTGGGCGAACAAGAGCGAGAGCAACTTCACTCAGGGTGAAAAGGTTACGATTGCGGAGGAGAAGGTGCTCTCCAGCAGCGCCAATACGGGCGTTACGCCTACGGCAGGCACAGCGTGGGTTCTCGTGCCCGGCGAAAAGGTGCTGTATGCGATCCGTAAGATTAGCGATTGTGAGGCTGAGATCAACGGCACGTACTATCTGAAGCTGCAGGATGCCATTGATGCAGCCAACTCCGGAGATACTGTCGAGCTGGTGAAGGATGTCAATACACCCGAAGTGACCTATGTCATCGACAAGGCTCTGACCATCGACCTGAACGGCAAGACTGTTACCGGCAGCGGCTATGACGGCGTGTTCCAGATCACTGACGGGAGAGCTAAGGTGCTCATCAAGAACGGCGATGTCGTTGCAGTGGAGCAGAAAGGCTCTGCGGGCAAGTACGCAATGGCTGTCTGGGCTTGCGCCGCAGACTGCGAGGTCACACTTGAGGATCTTGATGTCAGCCAGAAAATCACCAGCGTGAATGACCCGCAGATGGATATGATCTATACCTCTGCCGGTACGATCATCATCAACAGCGGTAGCTTCGAGAGCGGAACGCCCAAGTGGACGCTCAATTGCAAGGATGCGGCTTATAAGGATGGTACGGCTAATATCATTGTCAACGGTGGTACGTTTGTGGACTTTGACCCGATGAACGGTGAAACCGAGGGCAAGGGTACCAGCTTTGTGAATGCCGGTGTCGGCGTAGATCATGTGGACGGCAAGTTCACTGCTAAGTCCGGTATGACCGCGCAGGTCGTGGACGCAGACGGCAAGTCCGTGAAGGCGTTCGACAAGCTGTCTGATGCTCTGACTGCTGCCAAGGCTGGCCAGACCGTCAAGCTGCTGAACAACGTTGCCAATGAGACGTTCGTAATGGTCAAGGCGGGCGTAACGCTCGATCTGGCGGGTAAGAACATTACTGACACGACATACATCTATGTTACCGGTACGGTCAAAGATACTGCTGATGTGAAGGGCTATGTGAAAGCAGAGCTTTATGCCGTGTTTGGCAACGCCTTTACACCTGTTTACGACTCTGAGAAGGACGGGTATTCGTTCTTCGATTTGGACATGGACTCCATGTGGGTTTCCGCTGAAAGCAAAGCGTACTTTGCTCTTAAGAAGAGCGGAGACTATGAAGCTGCAGCAAAACTCATGGAAGCCAATAGAAGCAACAGAAGAGTGAAGGCTGTGATCACATTCTCTTGGGATGATAAGACGTCTGTTGGCCATCAGTCCTATGAGTTTATTGATGAGCATATGTCTGGATATCTGAGCAATGTAAACGCATATGCACTGTTCGCAGTGGTCAGAGGTTTGGGTGAGCTTGGAGATGGTGCAACCATCACGGCACAGGCAAAATTCGTGATCTATGATGCTGCTGGCCATGAGATGTACACACTTGCAGGAGATTCCTTTACAATTAACAACTAAAGGAGGGTTGATATGAAAAAGTATGAAAGGCCTATCGCCGAACTTGTGAATATCTTAATCGAGGAAGATATTGCGGTTAGTGCTAGCACAGGTTATGGGCCGAGCCCGTTTGGAACGCTGAACGAAGACGGTTCCGTATCTGGAGACAATGCCTAAAACTTAGACGCAGGAGCCCCCTTTTGGGGGCTCCTGCTCTAAGCCAAACGAAAGGGACAGACCTTGATTTGTAACATTGCGAACTTAGGTGTGGAGGTGCCGGAGCTGGGCGACCTGCCGCGCCGGTGTAAGCCCTACAGGGCGGACGTGTCGGTGGACATCGTTCTTGATGCCGCCAAAATACGGCCGGACACATGGGACACGCTCTCCGCCGAGGACAACTACTATCTGAATAGCGGTTTCCTGTTCTATTTGCAGCTGCTCCGCCACAACGGGATGATGCTCCACGCCTCCGCCGTGGTGGTGGACGGGTACGCCTATCTGTTTTCCGGCCCCTGCGGTATCGGGAAATCCACCCACACCGCCCTGTACAAAGGCGCGTTTCCAGAGGCGGTGATCATCAACGACGACAAGCCCGCCCTGCGGTGCATGGACGGCGTGTGGTACGCCTTCGGCACCCCGTGGTGCGGCAAGGACGGCATCAATGTGAACATGTCCGCGCCGCTGGCGGGCATCTGCTTTCTGCACCGGGGCGACACGCTGCTGCGGCGTCTTACGACGCTGGAGGCTGTGCCACAATTCCTGAAGCAGACGGCCGGGCGAGGCAGAGTTGAGAACGCGCAGCTCCTGATGAGGCATCTGGATCATCTGCTGCGGAACGTCCCGGTGTTTGAATTCTACAACCACGCCGCCCCCGGCGACGAACAGATCACCTACCGAGCCATGCGCGACGCCATGGGCAGAAAGGACAAAGCATTATGAGACGAGATCCACAGTTTATTCTAAGCGATGTGGCGGGCAGCCACATTCTCGTGCCCGTGGGCAAGCTGGCTGCCGACTTCAACGGCGTTGTGTCGCTGAACGACATGGGCGTGGTGCTATGGAACCTGCTGGAGAACGACACCACGCAGGAGGCGCTGCTGGCCGCTGTGCTGGCGGAATATGAGGTCACGGCGGAGCAGGCCGGGACGGACATTGCGGACTTTTTGGAGCAGCTCCGCGCGGCGGGCTGCCTGGAGGAATGAGCATGAAAAGATGGAAGCTAATGGCGGCGGCGCTGGCGGCGGCGCTGCTTCTGAC
>ENA-OROO01001506-OROO01001506.1-human-gut-metagenome-genome-assembly--contig:-NODE-1506-length-11977-cov-7.767656_pt1 | contig 11977 bp, 8 predicted proteins | sample MGYA00242130_ERZ509052 | MGnify/ENA primary metagenome ERZ509052 (study PRJEB26280, sample SAMEA2338730) | human gut metagenome | biome: human gut; feature: human-associated habitat; material: faeces... | reverse complement strand
CGAAAAAGATGCTGCCGATGCCGCCCACCAGCAGCATGACCAGCACCGAAAGCCGGGTACACGCGGCAAACATGCTGCGCCCGGTGGAACCGGCAGGCGGTTCGTGGTAAAAGCGCAGCAGGCTTTGGTCCAGCCCAAGCATGCCCACGTTCATCAGCGACATGGTGTATGCCATGAAGGAAGCAGGAACGGCGTAGCTTTCGGCGGGCAGGACGCCCTTGATGATAAGCGCTGCGCCGGAAATGCCAAAGCCAAGGTAGGTGGCAATGGAGTATTTCATCACATTTCCGGCAAAGCTTTCAGTTTTTTTCGGTTCAGACATGGCAGGCTCCCATTTGCAGCGGGCGCACCGCAGCGCGCCGGAAAAACAACTTTATTTTACATATGGCCGGATGCGCGCTTCCATGCGCTGGATCTCCTCCGGCGGGATATAGGCTTTGTCCACATAACCGTAAATGCGCTGGGCAAAGTTGGCCAGCGGCGGGCAGAAGGCAAACACCCGTTTGGGTTCCCACTTGTGGCGGTACAGCATGTGTACCCCCGCCAGTGCGCAGAACTTGAGCAGGTTGAAGTGCGGCGTAAAGCCGGGCCCCATCGGTTCATCCCGCGGGGGATTTTTGTACACTTCCTCCAGCAGGTCGGCCATCCGCTTGTAGGCCGGGGCAGGGGAGGGGTCAAAATAGCCCTCAATCACATCCCGTGCAATGGGGAACGGCGGGTTCGGCTGCGCCATGGCAGCGGCAAACTCCGGGTAGCTGGTCACATAGTGAGCATCCTTGTAGATGACGGGGTCATACTCGTGCTCGATGGGCACCGGGCGCAGGATATGGCAGCTTTTGCCCGCCATGTATACTTCGGCCACAGCGGTGCTCATCCAGATGGAGATGGAATCCGCCGCCACAATCCACTGCTTGACGGAATCCGCAAAAATCACATGGAAGTTGGGGCGTTTGGCGGCCAGCTCGTCCAGGGCTTTGCATTTCCATTCGCTGGGGTGGCGGCGGTATACCAGTTCCACCTCCGGGTGGTCACCCAGGTAGCGGTCAAACCAGGCCAGCGTTTTTTCCATTGAAACGCGGTTGGTGCGGGCAAAGCCGGAAAAATCCGTTCCTGCCATTTTGGAAAGCTCGGCCACTTCCTGGTCGGTCATGCTGGCATAGCCAAAGCTGGAAATGTACAGGTGCAGCTGTTTGGCGGGGTCAAGGCCGAATTCCTTGCACAGGGTTTCCTTATCCTTAAAGTAGCCCTTGAACTCCGGCCGCAGAAAGTCCATCATCACAGCGCCGGTCACGGGGGTGTTCTTGGCATCCATGCCATGGGCCTGTAACCGCTGGGCAGTGCGCTGGCCCCAGCAAGTCTGCACGCAGCGCTTGGCGTTGCCGTTCATGTTGAACCAATCGCCCTCCTCCTGCGTGTCGGAGAGCATCTGCTCCCAGTGCAGGTTGACGATCTTGTTGCATTTGCCAATGTTGTTGTACACATGGCTGTTGATGGCTTCGTTGTCATACATGCAGCTGGCAACCAGAACTTCCGGCTTGTCTTTGCCAAACAGGCGCAGATCTTTGGCATCCAGCAGCTGGCGGATGCGCACGGTGTAGCCGCGGCGCTCCAGCTCCAATTTGAGCAAAAGATCGCTCTCATATTCCCGAACGGTGTGTTCGTACAAAATCAAAAAGTCCAGTGCCACAGGGGACCTCCTTTTTGGGGTGGGGCAGCATCAGCGCTGCATATCATCAAACAGTTCGGCTGTCCAGTCCGGCAGGCCGTATTTTTCGTCCAGGTGGAACCCGTCAAAAAACTGGGTGTCATCATCGGTAATGCAGCTGGTGCCCCATTCGTAATTCAGCACGGTAAAATTCTGCTTTTCCAACAGCGGCAGAACTTCGTCCTGCATCACGGCGGTAATGCCAAAGGCATCGCATACCTCGGTGCGCACATTGGCGGCCATGGGGGGCAGCACAATGGTCAGCTCCACGCCGCGGTCTGCGCAGCGCTGGGCCATAGCCAAAAACTCCGCCAGCTCGGTTTCGTTCAGTGTCCAGTTCTGGCAGCGGGTGGTGATCAGCGCCGGGTACTCATACAGCTTTTTGTGCAGCGGAATCGTGTTCCCGGCATCATCCAGGTAATCCGCCGCGGTCCAGTCGCCGGATTCAATGGTGTCCGGCGTGCCCTTTACGGTGTCCATAAACACGGTCAGGGCGTTCACGTTGTATTCCAGGTTCAGACAGTAGGCCAGCGGGTTGCGCAGGGTAGCTTCCAGCACCGAAAAACGGTCGGTGTTATAGCTGCTGTTTAAGGTGTAGAACGAAAGCTCAAACAGAATGCGGTCCACCTGGTTGCCGGAATCCAGCACATAGTTGGCAAGGTCCACACATTCCTTCAGGGAAGCACCGCCAAAGGCCAGGTTCTGCCAGCTTTGCCCGGTCAGGGAATCCACAAGGTCCATATCAAAGTGGGCCAGGCGGCTGTCTCCGATGATCAGGTTGGTGCCGGGGCCCTGCTCATAGGCGCGCACACGGGCCACCGGCTGGCTGGAAGAGGCTGTTTTTTTGATGCCAAAATAATTGTTTGGCTCAAACGCCACAAAAAAGGCAAACCACAGATAGACCGGCACGAACAGCAGCGCCAATTTTTTGATGATATGCTTCACGCCGGAAATCTCCTTTTTCCCATAAGATTAAAACCCTGCGTAGGGGCCGAACGCGTTGGTGTTAAAGCCGCCGCTCTGCATGATGTACCCCACCAGGATAAAAACGATCAAAACAACATACAGCGCATTGCGGTGCTTGGCGCTTGCCAGGGCAACCTCAGCCGGTTTGTTTTTGCAGGCAAAATTGCGCCGGTGATCCAGCCAAATGCCAAGCGCCAGCGCCAGCGCAGCGAACGCCCAATAAGCCGCTACCATAATGGTATTGGCGTAAAAGCCGGTATACGCTGTGCTGTACAGCTCCCCGGCAAAGCGGGCGGGGGACCAGCTGTTCATCAGGCAGCGGCCCAGGTAGCCGAAAGCATCGCCAACGCCCAGGTTTTCGGCCATGCCGGAAAGGTTGCCGGACCCCACGCGGAAGAACACCATGCTGATGGTCCACAAAACAAATACCACAACCCGCTTGCCCCACAGCACACGGGCCGGGGTGCCGCGCTTTTTGGGTTTGCCAAAGCGGCGGTGCAGCAGCTCTTCGCCCACGCGGTAAACTGCCTGCAGCAGACCCCAGATGATGAATGGCGCGGTGCTGCCGTGCCAGAAGCCGGAAGCAAAGAACACGCAGAACACGCACAGCTCGGTGGGCAGGCGGCCAAAGCGGCCAAGATCTGCCCAGGCCAGCGGCATAAAGAGATAATCCTGCAGCCAGGAAGAAAACGAGATGTGCCAGCGGCTCCAGAAGCCGGAAAAGTTGGTGGCGTAAAACGGGGTCTTAAAGTTTTCCGGCAGGTCCAGCCCCAGCACAAGGCCGGTGGCACGGGAAATCTCGGAATAGCCGGAAAAGCTGAAATACAGATAAAAAGTGTACATCACCGCGGTCAAAATCAGCATGGGGGCGCTGTAATCCGCATAGTGGGGGAAAACCGTATCCACCACCATGTTCAGCACATCCGCCACGGCAATGTATTTGAACAGCCCCAGCGCATATAGCCGCAAAGCGCGCACCGTGCGGGCAGCATCAAAGCGGTGCTCGGCGCTCAACTGCGGCAGCAGCGCACCGGCGCGGCAGATGGGCCCCTGGGTGACGGTGGCAAAAAAGTTGAGGAACAGCGCCAGCCGGATAAAGCTGGTTTCCACCTCGCAGTCGCCGCGGGTGGCGTCGATCAGGTAGGCGATTGCGGCAAAACTGGTAAAGCTGATGCCCAGCGGCATGGCCACCGCGCGCCAGCCGTGCAGCACCCCGCCCAACAGGCCGTTATACTTAAAAAAGGCCAGAATGCCCAGCATACCGATCACGCCAAGGCGCAAAAAAGCGGTTTTGTGTGCGCCGCCCCGCCAGGCAAGGCCGCGGCCGCACAGGTAGGTGAACACCGCCAGCGCAATGGTGACCGGCAGCATGGCCAGCATGGCCAGCGCATAAAACACCCACGAAGCTCCCAGCAGAAACACCGGCTGCATGCGCACCGGCAAATGCAGGTAAACGGCAGCCACAACCACCCAAAATGCACAGTATTGCAGGCTTTGCAGCCCCATGAGCGCAACCTCCAGACCTAATAGGAGCGGTACCGCACAACGCGCGGCGTGCCGCAAAAAATCCACAGGCAGCAAGGATAAAATAAGACCGCCTGCATCCGCAATATGGCAAAATGGCGCAATATCACAGATTAACTAAACTATTATACCTGTTTTGCCTACTAATGTAAAGTGGGCCGCCCCGCGGGGGCAAAATACGCACGAAAAAACGTAAAGAATATTGTTTGCACAGCGGCAACAAAAGCGGCGTTAAAATGTGATAACAAAGAGCAAAACGCGGAATAAAAAGCAGTCCTACTAGGTGTGATAAGTTTCCTGGAACGGTTGCACTGAATACGTGAAAATGATATACTATCATAGTAATAAAAAATAGGCTGGGTGTGTACCAAACTGTCCGGCGGTTGAAATGCTGGTGGGACGGACAGTTTTTGCGGAACTGCAAGCAGGGTTCCGCTGCAGGCTTACGGGAGTGAAAAATATGAAAGTTGTAATTCTTGCCGGCGGCTATGGCACGCGCATTTCGGAAGAAAGCAAGTTCAAGCCGAAACCGATGATCGAAATCGGCGGTATGCCTATTTTGTGGCATATCATGAAAGAGTATTCTTATTATGGCTTCAATGATTTTGTGATCTGCGCCGGGTACAAGCAGCATATGATCAAGGAGTGGTTTGCGGATTATTTCCTGCATACCAGCGATGTGACCTTTGACTTCACCCAGGGCAACGAGATAATCGTGCATGACCAGCACGCCGAGCCGTGGCGCGTGACGGTGGTGGATACCGGCCTGAACACGATGACGGGCGGCCGCATCAAGCGGGTGCAGAAATATATCGGCAACGAAACCTTTATGATGACCTATGGTGATGGCGTCTGCGATGTGAACATTGCCGAACTGGTCAAGTTCCATAAGCAGCACGGCAAGCTGGCAACCCTGACCGCCGTGGTGCAGGAACAGCAGAAAGGCGTGCTGGATATCGGCCAGGACAATTCGGTTCAGGCGTTCCGTGAAAAGAGCGTCAACGATGGGGCTATCATCAATGCGGGCTATATGGTGCTGGAACCGGAAGTGTTTGATACCATCAGCGGTGATGATACCATTTTTGAGCAGGCCCCGCTGCGCGAGCTGGCAGCCAAAGGCCAGCTGATGAGCTATGTGCACCGCGGATTCTGGCAGTGCATGGATACCGAGCGCGAAAAAAGTATGCTGGAAAAAATGTGGGCGTCCGGCTGTGCGCCCTGGGAAGTGTGGAACCAACAATGAACTTGGAATTTTACCGCGGCAAACGCGTGTTTGTAACCGGGCATACCGGTTTTAAGGGCAGCTGGCTCTGCCGCATGCTGGTGGGTGCCGGTGCAGTGGTAACGGGTTACAGCCTGGAACCGCCCACAACCCCCAACCTCTTCTCTCTGGCAGGGCTGGAAGGCAAAATGACCAGCGTGATCGGCGACATCCGCGATTTTGCCAGCCTGAAAGCGGCCTTTGATGCCGCCCAGCCGGAAATTGTGCTGCACCTGGCGGCCCAGCCCATTGTGCGGGACAGCTACAAGGACCCACGCTATACCTATGAAACCAATGTGATGGGCACCGTGAACCTGTTGGAATGCGTGCGCACCGCCCAAACTCCGCCGCGCTCTGTGCTGAACGTAACAACGGATAAGGTGTACCAGAATAATGAATGGTGCTGGGGCTACCGCGAAAACGAACCGCTGGACGGCTTCGACCCCTACTCCAACAGCAAAAGCTGCTCGGAGCTGGTGACCCACAGCTATAAAAACAGTTTTTTTGCGGATGGCAGCGTGGCCATCTCCACTGCCCGCGCAGGTAATGTGATTGGCGGCGGCGATTTTGCCAATGACCGCATCATCCCGGACTGCGTGCGCGCGATGGCAAAAGGGGAGAGCATCGGTGTGCGCAACCCGTATTCCACCCGCCCATACCAGCATGTGCTGGAACCGCTGGCGGCGTACCTGCTGATCGCCCAGCGCCAGTATGAGGATAACCGGTACGCCGGCTATTATAACGTCGGCCCGGATGACTGCGACTGTGTGACGACCGGCACCCTGGTAGACCTGTTCTGCCAGGCGTGGGGCGATGGTGCTGCATGGGAAAACCGCGCTGAGACAAACGCCCCGCATGAAGCAAACTTTTTGAAGCTGGATTGCAGCAAATTGAAATCCACCTTCGGCTGGAAACCGCGCTGGCATATGGCGGAATGTATGCAAAAGACCGTTGCGTTCAGCAAGGTATGGCTTTCCGGCGGGGATATCCCGGCGGAGATGGACAAAGAGATCAAGGAATTTTTGAGTGAGTAAGGGAGCAGACGATGGCAAATTGGAGCAATGAGGCCGAAGCCCGCGAGCAGATCAAGGCGCTGGTGGCAGAATATTACCATGACTTTAAGGAGAAAAAGGCGGATTTCAAGCCCGGCGACCGCGTTACTTATGCATCCCGCGTGTTTGATGAAAAAGAAATGTGCGCCCTGACCGATGCAACGCTGGATTTCTGGCTGACCACCGGCCGCTTTGCGGATGAATTTGAAAAAGAGTTTGCCAAGTGGATCGGCGTAAAGTTCGCCAACCTGGTCAACTCCGGCTCCTCCGCCAACCTGATTGCCTTTATGGCGCTCACCGCCCCGGAACTGGGCGACCGCCAGATCAAAAAGGGCGATGAGGTCATCACTGTGGCATGCGGGTTCCCCACCACTGTCACCCCGGCGCTGCAGTATGGCGCTGTGCCGGTGTTTGTGGATGTGACCGTGCCGCAGTACAACATTGATGTGACGAAGCTGGAAGCCGCTCTTTCCCCCAAGACCAAGGCAGTCATGATCGCCCATACCCTGGGCAACCCGTTTGACCTGTCCGCCGTCAAAGCCTTCTGCGATGCCCATAACCTCTGGCTGGTGGAGGATAACTGCGATGCCCTGGGCACCCAGTACACCATCAACGGCGAAACCCGCTTTACCGGAACCTGGGGCGATATCGGCACCTCCAGCTTCTACCCGCCGCACCACATGACGATGGGCGAGGGCGGCTGCGTGTATACAAACAGCCCGCTGCTGAACCGCCTGATCAAGAGCTACCGCGACTGGGGCCGCGACTGCATCTGCCCGTCCGGCCATGATAATTTCTGCGGCCACCGCTTTGACGGTCAGTATGGCGAACTGCCCGCAGGCTATGACCACAAGTACGTTTACAGCCACTTTGGCTATAACCTGAAAGTGACCGATATGCAGGCCGCCATCGGCTGCGAACAGCTGAAAAAGTTCCCCAGCTTTATCGAACGCCGCCGCCATAACTGGGACCGCCTGCGCGCAGCCCTGGAACCGGCCGCCGATAAGCTGATCCTGCCGGAACCGGCCGCCAACAGCCGCCCGTCCTGGTTCGGCTTCCTGATTTCGGTCAAGCCGGAATCCGGCCTGGACCGCAACGCCGTGACCCGCTATATTGAGGACCACAATGTCCAGACCCGCCTGTTGTTCAGCGGCAACCTGATCAAGCACCCTTGCTTTGACCAGATCCGCGGCACCGACGCCTACCGCGTGGCAGGGGAGCTGACCAACACTGACTTTATCATGAACAACACCTTCTGGGTCGGCGTGTACCCCGGCATGACCGATGAGATGATCGACTATATGGCAAAGATCATTATTGAAGCGGTGAACCAGTAAAAAGCGCTGATAAGATGAATCAATAAGAAAAAGCAAAGCCGGGCTGATAAGAAAAAATGGCTGCTGCACTGCGGTAAATTATCAATACAGGCTTTGCTTTTTTGATTGCTTATAAAAAAATAATAAAGGAACGGGATCCATGCAAAAAATGTTGGCACTGTTGGGAGCAAAAAGCAAAAAGGAATTTGTTGCGCTGCTTGCACAGTTTATCAAGTTTGGCCTTGTTGGCGTAAGCAACACGGCGGTATCGATGGCGGTGTATTATATCTTTTTGTGGATCAGCCCAGACCTGTATATGGTAGGCAGCGTTCTGGGAACAATTCTGAGCATTGCCAATGCCTTTTTTTGGAACGATAAGTTTGTGTTTACCGGGAATGCAAACGATTGGCGCAGTAAACTGAAACGCCTTGGAAAAACATATGTCAGCTACGGCGGCACGTCGATCCTTTCTAATGTTTTGCTTTGGATAGAGGTTACGTTCTTCAGCGTCAGCAAAACGATTGCGCCGATTGTAAATTTGCTGGTCACGATTCCGCTGAATTTTATCATCAACAAGTTGTGGACATTTAAGGAAAGATAAACGACAAAATATTTCCCGTCAACGATGTGGAGCTTATCCGGCACGGAAAAGTGCGGTATCGGGATCCCTAACCATCATCCGACTCAACGAGGTTGGTTGGCGGTGCTTTATTGTTGAAAATAAGACTGCAAAATATATCGGTAAAAAATATGGGAAACCAGGGAATATCTGATACATAACCGGGAACAGAAATAGGGCAAGGCTGTGTATGGACAACATGACAACAAATAACGAGAATAAATCTGGTATCAGCATTGGATTAGATCAGCTGTTGCCGGAAGATAACAAATCGGTGCAGCTGGGACTGAATTATGGCCAGAATGAATGCAACAGCCAGCGCGTGCTGAAAGAGAATAACACGAAACGGGGAAAAGACCTTTTTGGTAAAAAAGAAAGAGGGAGCAATCCGTTCTGGAAAAAAACGGCCAAGTTGTACTGTGTACTCAGCGCAGTGTGTGCCATTGTGGTTATGGTAACGCTGTATGTTACCCATGGTGATTTTCTTTCGTACTTTTTATACCATGATACACTGGATGCCGGCATGGATTTTTTCCATAGCATTGAATATGTTCGTGGACGCCAGCCGTATGCGGTGTTTGACACACTGTATCCGCCCTTGGCAAATTTGTTCTTTTATGCCCTGTTTTTACTGGTGCCTGCTTCGGTATCTGATAACTGGACCTATGACTTTGAGGCGTCAGTTGCCATGCGCGGCACAGAAACTGATTTACGCACAACACAGTCGTGCTTTTTGCTATACGTCTTTTTTGTGGTGCTGGCGGTTCTTTTGCTGGCGGTTTTGCTCCGTGACGTGATGCAAAATGCCCAGTGGGCCAGGGCCAGTACGTTTTTTGCCTTGTTCAGCTTTGGTGTGCTTAATGCGGTAGACCGCGGCAATATTATTTTGCTGGCGGCGGGGCTTTCGCTTTTTTTCGTCATGTATCACCGTTCAAAGCGCGCATGGGTGCGGGAACTGGCATTGGTTGCACTGGCAGTAGCAGCCGGACTTAAAATTTATCCCGCATTCTTAGGTGTTATGCTTTTAAGAAACCGGGATTTCAAAGCAGCAATCCGCACGGTGTTTTATGGCATTGCAGCGTTGGTGCTCCCGGTGTTTGCCTTCCAGGAGGGCGTGTACGGCTTGCAGCTTTGGCTGAAGATTTTGTTCTCTTTTGGAAGTAAAAGTAAAACACCTTGGGCAGGCAATGGCATCAACAGCATGTTCGCACATGGGGCGCATCTGGTGGACCTGATTGCCGGAACCAGCAATGCAACGGTATCTTTTTTTGCAGCAGCCTTTGCTGTGGCGGCGGTACTGGTTGTGTGTGCTCTGCTCTGCCGCCAGGAATGGCAGGCGTTGCTGCTGATTACCGTGGCTATGATGTACCAAAGCCAGGGCAACTATATTTACTGCATGGCGCTGATTCCGCTGGCGTATTTTCTTGCACAGGAAAAGGTGATGACACGTCAAAATATATTGCCTTTTGCGGTTTTGATGGTATTTAATCTGCCGCTTCCAATCTTTGAAGAGCGTAACTCTTATATTCGCAACACCATTGTACAGTTGGCAATACTGACAGCTATCATCTGGGGCGTTGTACAGGCAGTAAATTGTGTGTTGGCAGCGCTGAAAACCAAAAAGCCTGAACAATCAAAACTAGATAAAAAAGCTGCACGCAGCACGCTGGTTACTTTCGGCGCTTCACTGGGGGCATTGGCAGTTTCCCTTGCCGTTTTCTATGGCGTGTGGGTGCTGTATAATGCGCCGTCTATTACCATGCAGCTGGGGGATGGCATTTATAACACAGAATATTATACTCCTGAAAACTCCAACAAAGAGCTGCCGTTTTACTGGTGCAAGAAAAGTGCGGAGATCAAACTGGTAAACCCGCAGCTGAATACGGAAAGGTACACCTTTATCTTTACAGTGGGGGATTATTTCTTTGATATTTCTGACCGCCCCAGCATTACCATTACCTTCGGTGACAGTAGCCAGACCTTTGTGGTCAGCCAGGAAAACATGAAAATCCGCTATACCGTGGATATTCCTTTTGGTGAAAGTACAATCGATATTAGCTACAGCGGCAAGCGGGTCGATGCCCCGCAGGATTCCAGAACTTTGTATTTTGTAATGGTTCAGCCGCAGCTTGAACGGATTAAATAAAAGGAGGGCCCTCAATGAAACAGCGTCTGGCCGATTATGTGGCCGATTTTCTTGCGGCGCACGGCGTTACGGATGTGTTCAGCGTGGTGGGCGGCGGCGCCATGCATCTGAATGATGCACTGGGCCACCACCCGGCGCTGCATGTTACCTATAACCATCATGAGCAGGCAAGTGCCATTGCGGCGGAAGCATATGCCCGTATTGATAACAAAATTGCCGCCCTGTGCGTTACCACCGGCCCCGGCGGCACCAACGCCCTGACCGGTGTGGTGGGCGGCTGGCTGGATTCCATCCCTATGTTTGTAATCTCCGGCCAGGTTCGGTACGATACCACGGCCCGCTATGCCGCGCAGTTTACCGATGGCCTGCCCCTGCGCGCGGTGGGCGACCAGGAATACGATATCACCAAATCTGTTGCCCCCATGACCAAATACGCCACCATGCTGGAAGACCCGAACCAGATCCGCTATGTGCTGGAAAAAGCCTGGCACCTGGCAACCACCGGCCGCCCCGGCCCGGTGTGGATCGATATCCCAGTCAACTATCAGGGCGGCTACATTGAAACCGACAGCCTGCCCGGCTATGACCCGGCGCAGGACGATGCCCGGCTGCCGCCCCCGGTGGACGATGCCACCGTGCAGATGGTGCTGGAAAAGATCCGCCACGCCAAGCGCCCGGTGTTCCACGCCGGGTACGGCATCCGGCTTTCCGGCGGGTACGCAGCGTTCCGCGCCGTGGCGGAAAAGCTGAACATCCCCATTGTGACCTACTGGAACGCCGTGGACCTGATCGAGGACGAAAACCCGCTTTACTGCGGTCGTGCCGGCAATATGGGCGACCGCCCCGGCAACTGGGCCATCCAGAACGCAGACCTGATTCTGGCTGTGGGCACCCGCATTTCCATCCGCCAGGTGGGCTATAACTGGAAAACCTGGGCCCGCGCGGCGGAAGTCATCATGGTGGATATTGACCGCGCCGAGATGAAAAAGCACACCCTGCATGTGGAGCACCCCGTGTGGGCGGATGCCAAGGACTTTCTGCAAAAGCTGGATGCCGCCGCAGCGCCGCTGACCCCTGTCAGCCAGGCAGCGGACTGGCAACCTGCCAGCGATGGAAAAAAGATTACCCCGCCGTGCTGCCGCGCCAGTGGGAAGAAAACGGCACCACCGCCAATGTGTACGCCTTTGTGCGCTACCTCAGTTCCCGCCTGCCGGAAAACAGCCTGACCGCAGTTTCCAACGGCGCCTGCTGCGTGGTGGGCAATCAGGCGTATGTCATCCAAAAAGGCAGCCGCATGGCCAACAACAGCGCCATTGCCAGCATGGGTTACGGCCTGCCCGCCGCCATTGGCACTTGCATTGCAGGCGGCCGCCGTACCACCATCTGCC
>ENA-OROO01001505-OROO01001505.1-human-gut-metagenome-genome-assembly--contig:-NODE-1505-length-11984-cov-10.282672_pt1 | contig 11984 bp, 10 predicted proteins | sample MGYA00242130_ERZ509052 | MGnify/ENA primary metagenome ERZ509052 (study PRJEB26280, sample SAMEA2338730) | human gut metagenome | biome: human gut; feature: human-associated habitat; material: faeces... | reverse complement strand
CCCGCCTCTCCCCTGCCGGACGCACCGGCGGGCGCGGAGCGGATGGCGTTCACCGTGTCCATCGCCCGCGCCGACCAGCTGACGGAGGCGCTGCTGGCGGAAAAGCCCGCCATCGTGTATATTCCGGCGGAGCTGCTGGATACCATGGGCTTGTCCGCCTGTGCCGGGCGGACGGAGCTGTGCGCCGTGCTGCCCAGGGTGTTCCGCACGGCGGACGAGCAGCCCCTGCGGGCCATATTGGAGCGGCACCCGGAGGTCACGTCCGTGACCGTGGGCAACTGGGGGCACATGCCCATCGTCCGGGGTCTGGGAAAGACGCTGCGGGGCGACCTGGGACTGAACGTGTACAACAGCCGCGCCGCGGCCTTCTGGCAGGAGCAGGGGCTGTCGTCCGTGACGGCCAGCTTTGAGCTGCGGTGGCAGCAGGTGCGGGACCTGGGAAAATATGCGGACTGCGAGGCCCTTGTCTATGGCCGCCTGCCGCTGATGATCACCGAAAACTGCGTGACGAAGAACAGCGTGGGCTGCGCCCATGGGGCGGGCAGCGTGCTGACCGACCGGCGGGGCGAGCAGTTCCCGGTGCTGTGCGCCTACGGGTGCCGGTGCGAGATCGAGAACGGAAAGACGCTGGTGCTGGCGGACAAGCCGGAGGTGTTCCGGTGTGGCCTGCGGTACGGACGCCTGCGGTTTACCACAGAGACGGCGGCGGAGTGCGCGGCGCTTCTCCGCGCCCACAGGGCCGGGACCGTCACCGCCGACGACAACAGCACACGCGGGCTGTTCTACCGGGGCGTAGAGTAAAACAAATGGTATAACACTCGTTATAATTTACAAACCGTATTCAATTTCAGGAGAAAAAGGTGTTACTATGGAGCTGAAGATCAAGGCCCTGTCCCCCAAGATCGGGACGGAGATACCCCTCCCCCGCTTTGCCACCGCCGGCGCGGCCTGCATGGACCTGTGTGCCTGCATCGACGAGGCGGTGACGCTGGCAGCCGGGGAACGGCGGCTGGTGCCCACCGGCATCGCCATCGCCCTGCCGTCGGCGGACTACGCGGCGCTGGTGTTCGCCCGCAGCGGGCTGGGCATCAAGAAGGGCGTGTGCCTTTCCAACGGCGTGGGCGTCATCGACAGCGACTACCGGGGCGAGATCGGCGTGGGGCTGGTAAACCTGGGGCGTGAACCGTACACGGTGCAGCCCGGGGACCGGATCGCCCAGCTGATGGTGGTGCCGGTGGTGCAGCCCACGGTGACGGTGGCGGAGGACCTGGACGAGACGGACCGGGGCGCCGGCGGCTTCGGCTCCACAGGCAGGTGACGTATATGGCAAAGATCGTGCTGGCCTCCGGGTCCCCCCGGCGGCAGGAGCTTTTGCGTCGGATGGGCATCACCGACTTTACCGTCCGGGTGCCGGAGGTGGAGGAATACTTCCCCGCCGGGCTGACGCCGGAGGAGACGGTGTGCTACATCTCCCGGGAGAAATCCCAGGCGGTGGCGTCCGGCGCGGACGAGATCGTCATCACGGCGGATACGATGGTGTTTCTGGACGACAAGAAGCTGGGCAAGCCCGCTGACGAGGCGGAGGCCCTGCAAATGCTGACGGCCCTGCAGGGTCGGCGCCACACCGTCTGTACCGGTGTGACGGTGCGGCAGGGGGAGAAAGCCCTGACCCACGCCCAGCACACGGACGTGTATTTCCGTCCGGCCACACAGCGGGAGCTGAAGGCCTACATCGCCGGGGGCGAGCCCATGGACAAGGCCGGGGCCTACGGCGTACAGGGACAGGGCGCGCTGCTGGTAGAGCGCATCGACGGCGACTTTTTCAACGTGATGGGGCTGCCGGTGGTGCTGCTGGCGGAGATGCTGGGCGAATTCGGGATACAGCTGCTGGGATAATGCCCCTTTCGCTCCCTCTGAGAGGGTGCGCTGCCGCCTCCCCTGCCGGGGGAGACTTCAGAGAGGAACAAACGACACATGAAGCGATTTTTTACGAAAACGGGAATATGGCTGCTGGCCGCGGCGGCCACCATCGCGGTGATGCTGTGCGTGGTGTCGGCCCTGAGCTCCGGAACGGGGCTGCTGCACAACGCCCTGGGCGTGATCGCCTCGCCCTTCCGGGCGGCGGGTTCCGCCGTGGCGGGCTGGGTCGGCGGCATCAGCCAGCGGTTTGAGGACGTGGAGACCCTGCAGCAGGAGAACGACGAGCTGCGGCAGCAGATCGCGGAGCTGGAGGAGCAGCTGCGGCAGATGGAGCCGGCGGCGACCGAGAATAAAGAGCTGCGCCAGCTGCTGGGCCTGCGGCAGCAGCGCAGCGACCTGGTGTTCGAGGCGGCCCGCGTCACCCAGCGCGACGTGTCCAACTGGGCCAGCACGCTGGTGCTGGACCGGGGCAGTCAGCACGGTGTGGCCATAGGCGACTGCGCGGTGGACAGCGCCGGGAACCTGGTGGGTGTGGTCACAGACGTGGGCCTGAACTGGTGCCGGCTGTCCACGGTGCTGGACACGGACTCCCAGTTTGGTGCACGGGTATTCCGCACCGGCGAGACGGCGGTGGCCGGCGGAGAGCTGGAGCTGATGGCCGAGGGCAAGCTGCGGCTGCAATACCTCAGCGACAGCGCGAGCCTGATCAAGGGCGATGTGATCGTCACGTCCGGACTGGGCGGCTACTATCCCGCCGGGCTGGTCATCGGCACGGTGGAGTCCGTGCAGACGGATGACGGCGGGCTGGCGCGGTACGCGGTGCTCTCGCCCAAGTGCGATGTGGCGGCGATACAGGAGATGTTTATTATCACGGATTTTGACGTGATCCAATGACGGAGGACGGCTATGACACGGCGGGCGATACTGCTGAAGTGGATATTGTACTGTCTGTGCGCCCTGGCACTGGCACTGCTGCAGGGGCTGGTGCTGGTATACGTGCGGGTATGGGGCGTGCACCCCTTCCTGCTGCCGGCCATTGCGGTGATACCGGCCACGCTGGAGCGCAACGAGCAGGCGCTGCTGTACGCGGTATTTTTCGGGCTGGTGTGCGACCTTCTCTCGCCGGTGGCGGGCCTGCCGTGCTTTTACGCGCTGGCGTTCCTGCTTGGCGCGGCGGCAGCGTGGCTGCTGAGCGGGCAGGTCATCATGGCGGGCGTGGTGTGCTCGCTGGTGGTGACAGGCGTATGTATGCTGCTCTGCGGACTGCTGCACATGGCGGTGCTGGCGGGACACAGCGGCGCGGGGCTGACCGCGGCAGGCCTGCTGCTGGGCAGAGAGCTTTTGGTATCGCTGCCCTTCGCGGCGGCGGCGCACCCGCTGTTCCGGTGGGCACAGCGGCGGACACTGAGCGAATGACCATAGGAGAACCGAGCTATGATGAAAAATCCTCACCCCTCCCGGCGGCGGGTATATGTGCTGCTGGGGTTTTTCTGTGCGTTTCTGGTGCTGTTTTTTGCGGTGCTGTATGACGCACAGGTGGTGCACGGCAGCGAAAATCGGGCCAGATCCATCACCAGCAACACCGCCAGCGAAACGGTGACCGCCTCCCGGGGCATCATCACTGACCGGAATGGCAAGGTGCTGGTAAGCAACCGGCTGGCCTATACGCTGGTGGTAGACAAGAGCAGCTTCGGCAAGGACGAGGCCGCGCTGAACGACGCCATCTGGCAGCTGATACAGCTGTGTCAGGAGCAGGGCGTCACATGGAACGACACCCTGCCCATGACCACAGGGTCCTCTCCCCAGCTGACCAGCAAAAGCCTGACCAAGAGCTTCCGGGAGTATCTGGACGACCACAAGCTGCCCACGGACGGCGGCAGCGCGGAAGTGCTGGCCGCCATGCGGAAGCTCTACAAGGTCGATGACAGCTATACCGACGCGCAGGCGCGTCTGATCGTGGGCGTGCGGTATGAGCTGGACGGGCGCAGCAGCTACACCTTTGCCGAGGATGTATCCACGGAGCTGCTGGGCCGCATCACCGACGGAAAGTACCGGGGCGTGACCATCAAGACAGCGGCGGCGCGGGTGTACAATACCAAGCTGGCGGCGCACATTCTGGGCACCGTGGGCGCCATATGGCAGGAGGAGTGGCGCAGCGACGAGAACACCGGCTATGTGGGCTACGCCGACAAGGGCTACAATATGAATGACCTGGTGGGCAAGGACGGCGTGGAGAAGGCCTTTGAGGAATATCTCCACGGCAATGACGGCAAGCGGCTCATCACCACCGACGAGAACGGCAAGATCACCGGCGAGCTGTACACCCGGGAGCCCCAGCCCGGCGGCACCGTGGCGCTGACCATCGACATCGACCTGCAGCAGGTGGTGGAGGACACGCTGGCCAGTACCATTCAGGGCATGATCGACAAGGACAGCAACGAGCGCGGCGGCGCGGCGGCGGTCATTCAGGTCGGCACCGGCGAGGTACTGGCCATGGCCAGCTACCCCACCTACGATCTGGAGACGTTCAACCAGGACTATGAGGAGCTGGTTAAGGACGAACGCCTGCCCATGTTTAACCGGGCCACCCAGGGCGTGTACGCCCCCGGCTCCACCTTCAAGCTGTGCACGTCCGTGGCGGCGCTGGAGGAGGGCATCATCACCCCCAGCACCATTATCGAAGACAAGGGTATCTACACCTACTATGTGGACCCGCAGCCCATGTGCTGGATCTGGCGGCAGGCCCACACCACCCACGGGCGCATCAACGTCAGTCAGGCCATCGTGGACTCCTGCAACTACTTCTACTACGAGGTAGGCCGGCTGACAGGCATCAAGAAGCTGGACGAGTACGCCACAGCCTTCGGCCTGGGGCAGTCCACGGGCATTGAGATCGGCGACGTCAGCGGCGTGCTGGCCTCCCCGGAGTGGGCGGAGGCCCACGACCGGGAGTGGACCGACGGCCAGACCATCACGGCGGCCATCGGCCAGTCCTACAACCTGTTCACCCCCCTGCAGCTGGCCAACTATGTGGCCACGCTGGTATCCGGCGGCGAGCACTATGAGGCGCATCTTCTGAAAAACGTAAAGTCTTATGATAATTCACGAGTTATCGACATATATGGCAAGGGGCCGCTGAACGACCTGAACATCTCGGACAGCACCATGGCGGCGGTGACCAAGGGTATGCACGATCTGACCTACGACTCCCTGCGGAGCGCCTTTTCCCGCTGTGTGGTGGAGGCCGGCGCCAAGACCGGCTCGGCCCAGGTGGGTACGGATATCGCCAACGGCACCTTTGTGGCCTACGCCCCCTATGACGATCCAGAGATCGCCATCGCCATCGTGGTGGAGAAGGGCGGCAGCGGCAGTCTGCTGGCCAATGCGGCCGTGGACATCATCAACGCCTGGTTCACCCGGGACGGCACCGGCGCCACCGCCGCCGGCGAGGACGCGCTGATGCGGTAAATCTGTTATAGAGACAAGAGGCACACATGGGACCCTATTTCAATTCGAGAGACATACATTACAAAGACCCCTTCGGCGCCGTCCCCTGCGGCGCCGAAGTGCGCTTTGCGCTGGCGGACGACACCTACTACGGCTGCGAGCTGCTGGTGCTCCGGGAGTTCGCAGGCACGGAGGACACGTGCGCCCTGCCGCCGGCGGAGGGCGGCTTCGCCGGCACATACACCGCGCCGGCTGACGGTGAGCTGTGCTGGTACTGCTTCCGCCTGACGGACGTGGACGGGCGCTGCGTGTGGTACGGCAAAAATGGCGTGCAGGACGCGCCGGAGAAGGCGGCACGCTGGCAGCTGACGGTATACGAGCCCTCCCCCGCCCCGGACTGGTTCGGGTGCGGCGTGACGTACCAGATCTTCCCGGATCGGTTCCGCCGTGTATCCATGCCGGACGTGAGCCATATGCCCGGGCACCGGTGGCTGCACCGCAGCTGGAACGAGCAGCCGGTGTTCCTTCCGGACGAGCACGGGCAGATCACCAACCGCGACTTCTTTGGCGGCTCGCTGCAGGGCATCACGGAGAAGCTGGACTATCTGGCGGGCCTGGGTGTGACGACACTGTATCTGAACCCCATTTTTGAGGCCGCCAGCAACCACCGCTACGACACCGGCGACTATCGGGCCATCGACCCGCTGCTGGGCACAGAGACTGACTTCCGCGCCCTGTGCACCGCCGCCCATCAGCGTGGGATGCGTGTGATACTGGACGGCGTGTTCAACCATACCGGCAGCAACAGCCGGTACTTCAACGCCGAGGGCTACTATCCGGAGCCGGGGGCGGCCCAGAGCCAGAATTCAGAATATTACAACTGGTACAGCTTCCACCCGTGGCCGTCGGACTACGACGCCTGGTGGGGTGTGAAGACCCTGCCCGCCGTCAATGAGGCGCAGCCGGCTTACCGTGACTTCATCTTCGGCGATCAGGACAGCGTGGTCCGGCATTGGCTGCGCTGCGGCGCGGACGGCTGGCGGCTGGATGTGGCCGACGAGCTGCCCGGCGACTTTATCGAGGGCATCCGCTCGGCCATCGACGCGGAAAAGCCAGGGGCTTACCTGCTGGGTGAGGTCTGGGAGGACGGCAGCAACAAGATCGCCTACTCCCAACGGCGCAGATACCTGCTGGGCCGCCAGGTCCACGGCCTGATGAACTACCCCTTCCGCACGGCCCTGCTGAACTGGCTGGCCGGCGGCGACGCCGCGGTCTTCCGCGACAGCATGGAGACAATTCGTGAGAACTACCCGCCCTTCGCCTTCTATGGCGCCATGAACTTCCTGGGCACCCACGACACAGCGCGCATTCTGACGCTGCTGGGCGCGGAGGGCACACCGAAAACCAAGGCGGAGCGTGCGGCGTACCGTCTCTCCCCCACTGAGCTGGCCCGGGGCCTGGCAAAGCTCCGTCTGGCGGGAATGCTGCTCTACAGCTTCCCCGGCTCTCCCACCCTCTTCTACGGCGATGAGGCCGGCGTGCAGGGCTTCGAGGATCCGCTGAACCGGGGCGCCTTCCCCTGGGGCAGCGAGGACGCGGCGCTGACGGACTTCTTCCGCACTCTGGGACAGCTGCGGCGAACGCGGGAGAGCCTGCGCGCGGGCGCCCTGCGCTATCTGCTGGCCCGAGGCGGCGCTCTGGCCATCGAGCGTGAGCGCGGAGGCGAGCGCACGGTAACGGCGCTGAACGCCGGGGACGCGCCGGCAGACCTGACGCTGGCCTGGGACGCGCCCACCGCGCAGGACGCGGTGACCGGGCAGCGATTTCTGGTCATCGACGGGAAAGCACATCTGACATTGCCGCCGCTGAACGGCGTGATACTGATATGAGGAATGGGGCGGCTGTTTCACGTGAAACAGCCGCCCTGCTTTTGTCCCTTTATGTTTCACGTGAAACAAAAGGGCGAAAATTTGCAACTTCCCTCTTGAAACCAACCATGCAGGTGGTATATACTATCATAATGAACTCAGACAGAAAGAGGAATTTGCTGTGGCGAAAATCATTGCGATCGTAAATCAGAAGGGCGGCGTGGGCAAGACCACCACCTGCGTAAACCTGGCCGCTGCCGTAAAAGCCGCTGGCAAGCGGGTGCTGCTGTGCGATTTTGACCCCCAGGCCAACGCCACCAGCGGCATGGGCGTGGACAAGACCACCAGCAACGGCGTCTACGATGCGCTCATCAACGGCGCAGAGACGGCCCAGCTGATCGTGACCACGCCCTATGGCGACGTGCTGCCAAGCAGCAAGGCGCTGGCCGGCGCCGGCGTGGAGATGATCAACATGGAGGACCGGCAGTTCCTGCTGAAGGCTGCGCTGCGGCAGGTGGCGGACAATTACGATTTCATTTTCATCGACTGTCCGCCCTCGCTGGAGCTGCTGACGCTGAACGCGCTGTGCGCCGCCAACAGTCTGCTGGTCCCGGTGCAGGGCGAGTATTACGCGCTGGAGGGACTCAGCGACCTGATGAACACCGTGCGTATCGTGCGGCGCAGCATGAACCCGGGGCTGGACATCGAGGGCGTGCTGCTGACCATGTTCGATGGCCGCACCAACCTGTCCATTCAGGTGGCCCAGGAGCTGAAGCGGTTTTTTGCCGGGAAGGTGTACAGCACCGTGATCCCGCGGAACGTGCGGCTCAGCGAGGCGCCCAGCCACGGCAAGCCCATCACCGCCTATGACAAGACCTGCCGGGGCGCGGACGCATACACGGCGCTGGCGGCGGAATTTTTGCGGAAGAACAACTGCTGAAAGGAGACGCGGTATGGCGAACACAAAAGGTCTGGGCAAGGGACTGAGCGCACTGCTTGGTGACGACGTCATCGCCGCCAAGGACGAGCGCGCCTCCTCCCTGCTGCTGCCCATCAGCCAGGTGGAGAGCTGCTCCACCCAGCCCAGAAAGAGCTTTGAGCCGGAGGCCCTCAGTGACCTGGCGGACTCCATCCGGATACACGGCATCATCCAGCCGCTGACCGTGCGGAAGCTGCAATCCGGCTACTATCAGATCATCGCCGGTGAACGGCGGTGGCGGGCGGCGCGGATGGCCGGGCTGACACAGGTGCCCGTGGTGGTCATCGAGGCCGACGACCGCAAGGCCATGGAGCTGGCCATGATCGAAAACCTCCAGCGAGAGGATCTGAACCCTATCGAAGAGGCCGAGGGCTACCGGGTGCTGACGGAGCAGTACGGCATGACCCAGGACGAGTGCGCGCAGCGGGTGGGCAAGTCCCGCCCCACCGTGGCCAACGCCCTGCGCCTGCTGGGGCTGACCGAGCCGGTGCGGGCCATGGTAGAGGACGGACGGCTTTCCGCCGGACACGCCCGCGCCCTGTTGACGCTGGGCAGCAAACAGCAGCAGGCCGCCGCGGAGACGGTGGTCAAGGACGCCCTCTCCGTCCGCCAGACGGAACTGCTGGTGAAAAAACTCGCCGCCGAGAAAAAAGAAAAGCCCCAAAAGGACGCGCTTTCCGTCAATTATGTTGAGGAGGCCGCCCGTGAGCTGGGCGAAAAGCTGGGCCGCCCCTGCCGCATCGTCAACGGCAAAAAGAAGGGGCGCATCGAGCTAGAATACTACGGCACCGAGGACCTGAACGCCCTGCTGGAGGCCCTGGAGAGGCTGGGAAAGCGATAAGCGTTTCACGTGAAACATCATCGAATAGAGGTATAGAATATGCTTGACATCAAGTTTATCCGGGAGAACCCGGACCTGGTAAAGGAGAATATCCGCAAGAAGTTCCAGAACGCCAAGCTGCCCCTGGTGGACGAGGTCATCGCCCTGGACAGCGAGCGCCGCGAGGCCATCAACGAGGGCGAAGCCCTGAAGGCCGAGCGCAACAAGATCTCCAAGGCCAACGGTCCCCTGTTCGGCAGGCTGAAAAAGTGCGCCGACGAGGCGGAGAAGGCCGCCCTTCAGGCGGAGATCGATGCCAACAACGCCGCCGTAAAGGCCAACGCCGAGCGCATGACCCGTCTGGAGGAGAAGAAGGCCAACGCCGAGGCGGCCATGAACAAGCTGCTGCTGGTCATCCCCCAGATGATCGACGAGTCCGTGCCCATCGGTCCGGACGACAGCTGCAACGTAGAGGTGGAGCGCTTCGGCGAGCCCAAGACCCCGGACTTCCCCATCCCCTACCACACGGAGATCATGGAGCGCTTCGACGGCGTGGATATGGACGCTGCCGCCCGTGTATCCGGCAACGGCTTCTATTACCTGATGGGCGACATCGCCCGGCTGCACTCCGCCGTCACCGCCTATGGCCGTGACTTTATGATCGACAAGGGCTTCACCTACTGCATCCCGCCGTTTATGATCCACGGCAACGTGGTGGAGGGCGTGATGAGCCAGACGGATATGGACGCCATGATGTACAAGATCGAGGGCGAGGACCTGTACCTGATCGGCACCAGCGAGCACACCATGATCGGACGCTTCATCGACCAGACCCTGGACGAGAGCAAGATGCCCCTGACCCTGACCTCCTACAGCCCCTGCTTCCGCAAGGAGAAGGGTGCCCACGGCATCGAGGAGCGCGGCATCTACCGCATCCACCAGTTCGAGAAGCAGGAGATGATCGTGGTCTGCCGCCCCGAAGAGAGCGCCGACTGGTATGAGAAGCTGTGGAAGATGTCTGTGGAGCTGTTCCGCAGCATGGAGATCCCCGTGCGTCAGCTGAACTGCTGCTCCGGTGACCTGGCGGACCTGAAGGTCAAGAGCTGCGATATCGAGGCATGGAGCCCCCGTCAGCAGAAGTACTTTGAGGTCTGCTCCTGCTCCAACCTGGGCGATGCACAGGCACGCCGCCTGCACATCCGCATCAAGGGCAAGGACGGCAAGACCTACCTGGCCCACACCCTGAACAACACCTGCGTGGCACCTCCGCGTATGCTGATCGCCTTCCTGGAGAACCATCTGCAGGCTGACGGCAGCGTGACCATCCCCGAAGTGCTGCAGCCGTATATGGGCGGCCTGAAGGTCATGGTTCCCACCAACAAGAAGGCCTGAGCCTGACTGCGGTTTTCCACCGTAAAACAAAATCCTGTTGAAAAGCCCCGTGCTCTGTTCCGGCAGAGTGCGGGGCTTTTTGCGCGGCTGACAGGGAATGTGCGAAAAAATCAGATTTTTTTAAAATAAGTGTTGACAAAAGGCGGTACAGTGGATATAATAATAAAGCACCGTTCAAGTGCAAAACTTCATATGTGGCGGCATAGCTCAGTTGGCTAGAGCATTCGGTTCATACCCGAAGTGTCACCGGTTCAAATCCAGTTACCGCTACCATCAATGCAGGGTTTCGCTAAAATACTTGGGGGCCGGTTGCAGTCGTGACTGGTAAGTTGCTTGCTGTTTTAGCAAAATCCTGTATCTCTTAGGCCCGTTGGTCAAGCGGTTAAGACACGGCCCTTTCACGGCTGTAACATGGGTTCGATTCCCGTACGGGTCATGAATAAAATCCCTGATCTTAGGATCAGGGATTTTTTCATGCAACCCGTACGAGGAATCGAAGGAACACGGCCGCCCGCAGGCGGCAAGCAATCAGCCAAGAGGACTGCCATCACAACTTGACGAAAAATGCAAGAATCTCTATACTATAGAAGAGAATAAACAAAGAAGGGAACGGATAGATCCCCTTATGCTGAAGATCGCATTTTGTGACGACGAGACCCAAGAGACCAGACGGCTGGAAGCTCTGCTGGAAGAATATGCTGCTGACCGCGGGCAGGACTTTGCCCATACGTCTTATCAAAGCCCGGTCGAGCTGATGGCGGAAGTGGAGAAGGGAACGCGCTTCGACATCATCCTGCTGGATGTCCTGATGCCGGGCGAAAACGGGATGGCTGCGGCCCGGGAGATACGGGAATATGACTCGAATGTGAAGATCATCTTCCTTACTTCAAGCACGGAGTTTGCGGTGGAATCCTACGCGGTGGATGCATGGTATTACCAGCTCAAGCCCATCCGGAGAGAGGACTTTTTCCGCCTGATGGACTCGGCCTGTGCGGCCTGCACCAGGGAGCGGAAGCACAGCCTCATCCTCCGGAGCAAGAGCGGCATCGTCCGCCTGGAGCTGGAAGAGCTGGTCTACTGCGAGGTGATGGGGCGGACGCTCACGTTTCACCTGAACAACGGCGTCGTGCTGGAAAGCATGGGCCGGCTGGACGACCTCTGTGACCAGCTCGTGGAATACCCGAATTTCCTCCGTCCCCACCGCTCCTTCCTTATCAATATGGAGTATATCGCCAACATCGCAGCACGCTCCATCACGATGCAGGACGGAGCCGTGGTGCCGCTGCCCCACGGGAAGTATTCGGAAACGAAGGACCGCTACCTGAGCTATATTTTTGACCGAAAGCAGGTGGTCATGTAGTGAACGCTCTTACTGTACCAAACGGTGTTGCCGTGGCGCTCTTTGGCATCGCACTCTCGGCGGCGTTCTGTGACATCAGCTGGACGAAGAAAAACTGCATTATATTGGCGGTCGGCTCAGCAGCTATGCTCTTGATGCAGGCGCTTATTACTTATAAGGGTAGCTGGATGGCGATGCAGGAGGCGTATCCGCTTACCA
>ENA-OROO01001503-OROO01001503.1-human-gut-metagenome-genome-assembly--contig:-NODE-1503-length-11991-cov-2.626843_pt1 | contig 11991 bp, 4 predicted proteins | sample MGYA00242130_ERZ509052 | MGnify/ENA primary metagenome ERZ509052 (study PRJEB26280, sample SAMEA2338730) | human gut metagenome | biome: human gut; feature: human-associated habitat; material: faeces... | reverse complement strand
AAAAAACTGAATTTGACGTAGTTTTGACTTCCGCTGGCGCTGGCAAAATCAACGTTATCAAAGTTGTTCGTGAAGCAACTGGTCTTGGCCTGAAAGAAGCAAAAGAAATCGTTGACGGCGCTCCTAAAGCTGTTAAAGAAAAAATCTCCAAAGCTGACGCTGACGCTTTGAAAGCTAAACTTGAAGAAGCTGGCGCTTCCGTAGAATTGAAATAATTTCAATTATAACTTCAATAAGCTTCCTGTTTTGCAGGAAGCTTATTTTTTATTTTATTACTTGCTATTGACAATAGAAAAACTTTGTGATATCATAATAAACTACAGTAAATAAATGAATTGCAGGTATTTTGATAACGGTCACGATGGCTCAGTGGTTGGGAATCGTGTACTGCTCATACGGTAAAGATGAAGTTCGTTCATCGAAGACAATACGCAAGGTCCTTGAGACAATCTGGAACCTTGCTTTTTTTGTCATTCGTGAAACGGGCTGAGTTTGGCCTGCCTGACAAAATATGAAGGGGTGAGGGATTACATGTTTAAACCGGTTCCCGTAGGCGATAGGACTCGGTACAGTTATGCCAGAATCAATGAAGTATTACCAATGCCTCATTTGATTGACATCCAAAGAAAATCGTATGAGTGGTTCATGCGAGAAGGTCTTTGCGAAATTTTTCATGACATTTCTCCGATCAAGGATTTTACAGGTAATTTAGAACTTTCGTTTGAGGGCTTTACGTTAGGGGATCCTAAATATAGCGTTGAAGAATGTAAAGAGCGTGATGCTTCTTACTCGGCACCATTAAACGTAAACGTTCGCTTGCTTTACAAAGACACCGGCGAGATCAAAGAATCTAAAGTTTTCATGGGTGATTTTCCACTGATGACTGAAACCGGTACTTTTATTATCAACGGTGCTGAACGTGTTATTGTCAGCCAGTTGGTTCGTTCTCCAGGCGTATACTACAATGTATCCATGGATCCCAGTGGTAAAAAAATGTATGGTACTACTGTTATTCCAAACCGTGGTGCCTGGATTGAATTTGAAACAGATGTTAATGATGTTATTTATGCTCGTGTAGATCGCACCAGGAAATTACCTGCTACGGTTTTACTGCGTGCTTTGGGTTTATCCAGCAATGCTGAGATTTTGGCATTGTTCGGTGAGCATCCTTCCGTTTTGGCAACTTTGGAACGTGATGCAACTACCAATCGCGAAGAAGCTTTAATTGAGATTTATAAGAAACTGCGTCCAGGCGAACCGCCTACTTTGGAAAATTCTACGCAGTTGATTGAAGCTACATTTTTTGATAATAAGCGCTATGATCTTGCCAGTGTAGGTCGTTATAAACTCAATAAAAAATTGGGCTGGCGCCGTCGTTTGCTGGATAAGGTTCTTGACGCACCGCTTGTTGATACTTCTACCGGAGAAATTATTCTGCCGGCAGGTACTAGAATTGATGATAAAGCTATTGATATCATCGAGCAAAGTGAAATTTTCAGCGGCGTAGGATTGAAAGAGGTTTTCATCCGCGTAAAAGAACAGGTACTGAAATTAATCTGTACTGCTGATATTCCCGAAAAACACCGTACTGTAACCGTAGAAGACGTTTTGGCATCTTTTGGTTATCTGCTCAACCTGATGGATGGTTTAGGTACAGGCGACGATATTGACCATTTGGGTAACCGTCGTGTACGTAGTGTCGGAGAATTATTACAAAATCAATTCCGGATCGGTTTAGCCCGTATGGAACGTGTTGTTAAAGAGCGCATGACTATCCAAGACGTAGATGTAATCACGCCGCAGGCTTTGATTAATATTCGTCCTGTTGTTGCGGCAATTAAAGAATTCTTTGGCAGCAGTCAGTTGTCTCAGTTTATGGATCAGAATAACCCGTTAGCTGAGTTAACACATAAAAGGCGTCTGTCTGCACTTGGTCCTGGTGGTTTGAGCCGCGAACGCGCCGGTTATGAAGTACGTGACGTACATCATTCTCATTATGGTCGTATGTGTCCTATTGAAACGCCTGAAGGTCCTAATATCGGACTTATAGGTTCTTTGTCTACCTTTGCTATTATCAATAAATATGGTTTTATGGAAACTCCATATCGTAAGGTTGATAAAGAAGAGGGACGTGTTACTGACGAAATCGTTTATCTGACGGCTGATGAAGAGGACGAATATATTTGTGCCCAGGCCAATGAACCGCTTGATGAAAACGGTTATTTCTTGGGTGAACGTGTTACGGCACGTTATCTGAATGAAGTTTTGTCTTTGCCTCCGAATCAGGTTGACTATATGGACGTTTCTCCGAAACAGGTTGTATCTATTGCGACGGCGCTGATACCGTTCTTGGAAAACGACGATGCGAACCGCGCATTGATGGGTGCTAATATGCAGCGTCAGGCTGTGCCGCTTTTGTGTACGCAGTCGCCTGTTGTTGGTACCGGTATGGAATATAAGGTCGCCGTTGACTCTGGCGTATGCGTACTTGCTAAACGTGCGGGTATTGTTGAGCGTGTTGTTGGCAATGAAATCCGTGTACGTGCGGAAGATGGCAGTGTTGATGTTTATGAACTTTTAAAATTTAAGCGTTCTAATCAGGGAACTTGTGTCAATCAGCGTCCTATCGTCAATAAAGGCGATAAAGTAGTTGAGAAGCAGGTGCTGGCAGATGGCCCGGCGACTGATCATGGTGAATTGGCGCTTGGACACAATGTAATTGTTGCTTATATGCCGTGGGAAGGCTATAACTACGAGGATGCTATTTTGCTGAGCGAAGATCTGGTCAAAGCGGATATCTTTACATCTATCCATATCGAAGAATATGATTGTGATGCCCGTGATACTAAGCTTGGCCAGGAAGAAATTACCCGTGATATTCCCAACGTTTCCGAAGAAGCATTGAAAGATCTTGATGAACGCGGGATTATCCGTATCGGAGCAGAAGTACGTCCTGGCGATATCCTTGTTGGTAAGGTTACGCCGAAAGGCGAAACTGAGCTGACTGCAGAAGAACGTTTGTTGAGAGCCATCTTTGGTGAAAAAGCCCGCGAAGTTCGTGATAGCTCGCTGCGTGTGCCACATGGCGAAGCTGGTAAAATTGTCAGCGTTAAAGTATTTACCCGTGAAAACGGCGATGAGCTGCCGCCTGGTGTAAATGAACAAGTTCGTGTGCATATCGCGCAAAAACGTAAGATTTCTGAAGGCGATAAGATGGCAGGCCGCCATGGTAATAAGGGTGTAGTTTCCCGCATCATGCCGCGTGAAGATATGCCGTTTCTGCCAAGCGGAGAGCCGGTTCAAATCGTATTGAATCCTTTGGGCGTACCTTCCCGTATGAATATCGGACAGATTTTGGAAACTCATTTAGGCTGGGCTGCACGCGCTCTAGGCATGCAGATTGAAGCCGGTGCTGAAGGTTTGGCTGATCGTTTTGAGAAAGCCGGTTATGATGTTGAAAAATATGGAATGCCTGAAACTGTAGAAATCGATAAGTTCGGTGAAGAAAGCATCAAAGCAATGAAGATGTCCGTACCTGTTTTTGACGGTGCTCATGAAGAAGATATGAATGCTACTCTTGATTTGGCTGGAGTAGATCCGAGTGGTAAAACAAGGTTGTATGACGGTCGTACAGGTGAACCTTTTGATAACAAGGTTACAGTTGGCTGCGTATATATGCTGAAGTTGCATCACTTGGTTGACGACAAGATACATGCCCGTTCTACCGGTCCGTACTCTTTGGTTACCCAACAGCCTCTTGGTGGTAAAGCTCAGTTTGGCGGGCAACGTTTTGGTGAGATGGAGGTTTGGGCCCTGGAAGCTTATGGTGCCGCTTATACTCTGCAGGAAATTCTCACAGTCAAATCTGACGATGTTGTGGGCCGTGTAAAAACTTATGAAGCTATTGTTAAGGGTGAGAACGTTCCTGAACCTGGTGTGCCCGAATCCTTTAAAGTTCTTATCAAAGAGCTGCAAAGTATCGGTCTCGATATTAAGGTGCTCAATGAAGACGAAGAAGAGATTTCCATGCGCGACAGTGATGATGATGTCACTGAAACTGCACGTGACCTCGATTTGAACATCGACGGCGAGATTCCGGCTGTTGCTGCTGTTGAAACAGATGAATATACTGTTGATGAAAATAGCGTTGAAGATGCGGAATTTGATTTAGTTGCAGATATTGGCAACTTTAACATGGAAGCTAAAGATGAGTTGGACGGAGATGTAAATAACTCCGACGATATTGAATAGAAGGGAGCGATCGATTCTTGTTGGATGTAAATAATTTTGAGTCTATGCGTATCGGTCTGGCTTCACCGGAACAAATCAGAACTTGGTCCTATGGCGAAGTAAAGAAACCGGAAACTATTAACTACAGAACTTTGAAACCGGAACGCGACGGTTTGTTCTGTGAAAGAATATTTGGACCTACCAAAGACTGGGAATGCCATTGCGGTAAATACAAAAGAATTCGTTATAAAGGTATCGTCTGCGATAAGTGCGGCGTTGAAGTTACCCGCTCCAAAGTTCGTCGTGACCGTATGGGTCATATCGAACTGGCTGCACCTGTTTCTCATATCTGGTACTTTAAGGGTATCCCGAGCCGGATGGGATTGATTCTTGATATTTCGCCCAGGTCGCTGGAAAAAGTACTGTATTTTGCTAATTACATCGTACTTGATGCCGGTGATACTCCTTTGGTAAAAAAACAGTTGTTGAGCGAAGGCGAGTATATCGAAGCCCGCGACAAATATGGCAGCGGTTTTAAAGTTGGTATGGGCGCTACTGCTATCAAAGCACTGCTGGAAGAGATCGATTTATTTGCATTAACTGCGGAACTGCGTGCTGAATTGAAAGAGGTAAGCGGACAAAGAAAAATTCGTGCCGTACGCCGTTTAGAAGTCTGTGAAGCTTTCCTTAAATCAGGCAATCGCCCTGAATGGATGATTTTGGATGTTGTTCCTGTAATTCCTCCGGAACTGCGTCCTATGGTACAATTAGACGGCGGACGTTTTGCAACTTCTGACCTTAATGATTTGTATCGGCGTGTCATCAACCGTAATAATCGGTTAAAAAGATTGCTTGAACTCAATGCTCCTGATATCATCGTACGTAATGAAAAACGTATGCTTCAGGAAGCTGTGGATTCTTTGTTTGATAACTCTCGTAAATCGAGTGCTGTTAAGACAGATGCTAACCGTCCGTTGAAGTCTCTCTCCGACAGTTTGAAAGGTAAACAAGGTCGTTTCCGTCAGAACCTGTTAGGTAAACGCGTTGACTATTCCGGTCGTTCTGTTATTGTAGTAGGGCCTGAATTGAAAATGCATCAATGTGGTCTGCCTAAAGAAATGGCGCTGGAATTGTTTAAGCCTTTTGTCATGAAACGCTTGGTTAACAGCGGTCAGGCTACTAATATCAAAAGTGCAAAACGCATGGTAGAACGTGCTACTACTGCTGTTTGGGATGTTTTGGAAGATGTAATCAAAGAACATCCTGTGCTTTTGAACCGTGCACCGACTTTGCATAGGCTTGGTATCCAGGCTTTTGAGCCGATCTTGTCTGAAGGGCGTGCAATCAAACTGCATCCTCTGGTATGTACTGCATACAATGCCGACTTTGACGGTGACCAAATGGCAGTCCATCTGCCGCTGTCTGCTGAAGCACAGGCCGAGGCCAGGATGCTGATGCTTTCGGTTAATAATATTTTGGCCCCGAAAGACGGAAAACCTGTTGCTGTACCTTCGCAGGATATGGTTTTAGGTTCATATTACCTGACAATCATCAAAGAAGGCGCTAAAGGCGAAGGGATGCGTTTCAGCAGCTTTAATGAAGCTTTGCTGGCTTATTTCCACGGTGAAGTTGAACTGCAGGCACGCATTAAGATTTATATCCCGAATAAGGATATTTATGAAGAACCTTCCAGCGAAGGGGTAAGTCTGGTAACGACTACTGTCGGCAATGCGATACTTAATGAAGAACTGCCGGTTGAAATGCGGTACTTCCATTTAGAAGATGAAGTAAACGAAGCCGGTAAAAAAGTTAAAGTATGGCATTTGAATAAACTGCTTGATAAAAAAGAATTGGGACGTCTTGTTGCTAAGGCACATAAATTGTATGGCAATTTGCGTACGGCTGAAATCCTTGACGTTGTTAAGAAAATGGGTTATGACAATGCTTGTAAAGCAGGTATTTCCATTGCTGTTTCCGATATCAAAATTCCGCCTGAAAAGGCAGAGATTTTGGCCGCTACGGAAAAAGAAATCGATAAAACTGAGCGTATGTTCCGTCGTGGTTTGATGAGTGAGGACGAACGTTATCGCAAGGTTATCGAACTTTGGGGCAAGGCTACTGATGATGTAACCAATAAGCTTATGTCGTCCACAATGGATCCGTTTAACTCTGTGTATATGATGGCTAATTCTGGTGCCCGCGGTAATACGCAGCAGATCCGTCAGCTGGCTGGTATGCGTGGTTTGATGGCAGATCCTTCCGGTCGTATCATTGACCGACCGATCAAGGCTAATTTCCGTGAAGGCCTGACTGTTTTGGAATACTTTATTTCAACTCATGGTGCTCGTAAAGGTTTGGCTGATACAGCATTGCGTACTGCTGACTCCGGTTATCTGACCCGTCGTTTGGTTGACGTTGCTCAGGATGTGATCGTACGTGAAGATGACTGTGATATCGTTGGTATCAATCTTGTAAAAGAGCGCGGACGTCTTTGCAAAGCAACCTTGGGTTCCAGTCAGAATAAACTGCGCGAGATTGTTATTGGACGTAATTTGGCAGCTGGTATTACTGATCCTGCTACAGGTGAGTTAATTGTCGAAGCTGATACGATTGTGACAGAAGATTTGTATAACAAATTAGCTGCAGCAAAGGTCATGGAAGTAGTTTTATATGCTACTGACGATATGAGCGGAGAAGAAACCGAGACAATTCAGATTAATATCAGCGATGAACAATCTAATGCTGTATTGAAAGAAGCAATGATGCATCATTTTGATGGCCGAGAAGTTGCTGAAGATGTTGTGGCAGCTGATGGTACAGTGCTGATCGAAGCCGGTGCGACTTATGACGAAGCAATTATCGACGCTATTTTGGCTAATGGTACTGTCCGCGATGTTAAAGTTCGCAATAATGCAATCGAAGGTATTGAGATTGAATCGATTACCGAAGGTAAAAATAAACAAACTGTTATTGAATCTTTGCGCGACCGTATCGTAGGACGTTATCTTGCTGAAGATATTTTGGATAATGATGGTAATATCTGTTACCATATCAATGATTATGTTACTGAAGATATGGCGGATCAGATTTCTTCGTTGCGTGAAAAAGTAAAAATCCGTTCCGTACTCAATTGCAAAGCCAAAGTCGGCGTTTGCCGTAAATGTTATGGCCGTAATCTGGCTACAGGTAGAAAAGTTGAAGTTGGCGAAGCTGTTGGTACTATTGCTGCTCAATCCATTGGTGAACCTGGTACTCAGCTCACTATGCGTACGTTCCACACCGGTGGCGTAGCAGGTGACGATATCACTCAGGGCTTACCCCGTGTTGAAGAGCTGTTTGAAGCCCGTAAACCGAAACATCCTGGTTTACTTACTGAAAATGCTGGTACTGTACACATTGGTGAAGAAAACGGCATCCGTAAAGTAACTGTTACCAGTGAAGATGGGGAGCAGATTTATACTATTCCTTATGGGTCTAAACTCGCTGTTACCGAGGGCATGGTAATTGCTGTCGGCGATCGTCTGACTGAAGGGTCACTCAATCCGCATGATATTTTACGTATCAGTGGTGTGCGTGCTACTCAGCGTTATCTGGTTCAACAGGTATTGGGAGTTTATAAATCTCAGGGTGTTGAGATTAACGATAAGCATATCGAAGTTATGGTTCGCCAAATGATGCGTAAAATCCGCATCGAAGAAGCTGGCGATACTTATATGCTGCCGGGTGAATATATCGATGTTGCAGAATTTGAAGCACAGAATGCGGAAATGCTGGAAAAAGGCTTACAGCCTGCAGAAGGACGTCCGGTGCTGCTTGGTATTACCAAAGCATCTCTGGCTACTGATTCTTTCCTGTCTGCTGCATCCTTCCAGGAAACTACACGCGTGCTGACAGATGCCGCAATCAAAGGCAAAGTTGATCCGCTTTTAGGACTTAAAGAAAATGTTATCATTGGTAAACTTATTCCGGCTGGTACCGGTATGAATCGTTATCGTGATATCAAAATCAAATATAACACTACTAATAGCGACCAACAGTAAAATTACAGACTTTTAAGTAAAACCTCTACTCCTTATCATAAAGGAGTAGAGGTTTTTATCAAATTAAACAACAGAATTTCATTAATTTTTGAAAAAAGCGAACGATAGGATGATTTTTTGTTAAAAAGTTCACATTATAATTGACACATAGGGAAGCTATTGGTAAAATTATAATAATAAATAAGATGGTAGAGATGACCCGAGAAGGATTTTTAGTTGCGCATATAGCAGTTGAAAGATTTCGACTTGGGTTTTATTTTTTCTCACAGATACTTTAGGAGGCAGAAGCATGAAAGTTGCTATTATTATGGGAAGTAATTCTGACTGGCCTATTCTTGAGCCGGCAGAAAAAACTCTGAAAGAATTTGGAGTAGAGGTAGAGGTGATAGTTGCTTCGGCACACCGTACTCCGGATGTGGTACATGAATTTGCTGCTGGCGCACGCAATCGCGGCGTAGAGGCTATTATTGCCGCTGCCGGTGCTGCTGCCCATTTAGGCGGTGTTATTGCTGCTTACACTACAGTGCCTGTAATCGGTATTCCCATCAATGCCACACCTTTGAATGGTATGGATGCGCTTTTAAGCTTTGTGCAAATGCCTGCAGGTATTCCTGTAGCGACGATGGCTATTAATGGCGCTAAAAATGCTGCTTTGTTTGCAGTACAGATACTGTCTGTAAAATACCCTGAACTGGTTACTAAATTAGCAGAAAATCGTTTGCAGATGCAGGAAGAAGTAAAAGCCAAAGGTGAGAAGCTCGCAAAAATGCGTGCTGAGGGTAAGTAAGAAATGGTTGAAAAAGGAGAATTAACTGTGCCTGGTATTGACTTTGAATTAGACAAATTACATGAAGAATGCGGTGTTTTTGGTATTTATTCGCATAAAGACGATGTTGCACTCAATACTTATTGGGGATTGTATGCATTGCAGCATCGTGGGCAGGAAAGTACCGGTATTGTTACTACTGATGGCAGCAATATGCAGGTCAAAAAAGGCATGGGTCTGGTAGCTGACGTTTATAAAGACGGTGTCGGTGATCTTACTGGACACATAGCTATCGGACATGTACGCTATTCAACAACTGGTTCCAGTATGGCATACAATACTCAACCGCTGCGCGTTTATTTTGACGGCGGTAACTTGGCTTTATCGCATAACGGTAATTTGACTAATGCTGCCGAATTGCGGTCTCGCTTGACCAGAGATGGTGTGGTTTTTCAGACTACTGTTGACACAGAGGTTGTTTTGAGCCTGATTGCCCGCTCGCGGAAAGAGAAAGTTGAAGACCGTGTTGCTGAAGCAGTTAATGAAATCAAAGGTGCTTTTGCTATTTTGATCATGACTGATCATAAATTGATTGCAGTGCGTGATCCTTACGGATTCAGGCCATTATGTTTGGGTAAGCTTGATGGCGGTTGGGTAGTGGCTTCTGAATCATGTGCTTTTGATTTGGTTGGCGCAGAATTTATTCGTGATGTCAAACCGGGTGAAATGCTGGTTTTTGAAGATGACTATGCCGAACCTAAGAGTATGATGTGGTCCAAAGAGATGCCGTCTAAATGTGCGCACTGTATTTTTGAATATGTTTATTTTGCCCGTACGGACAGCGTTATTGATAAACAATGTGTTTATCAGGCACGAATCAATATGGGGCGTGAGCTGGCAAAAGAAACTAAAGAGATCCATCCGGATATTGTTATTTCTGTACCTGACTCCGGTACTGCGGCAGCTGTTGGTTATAGCTTAGAGTCAGGTGTACCTTTTATGGAAGGATTAACGAAAAATCGTTATGTTGGCCGTACTTTTATTCAGCCAACGCAAAAGCAGCGTTTAAATGCTGTTCGCTTAAAATTAAATCCAGTAAAGAGTGTTGTTGCAGGCAAGTCCGTTGTTATGGTTGATGATTCTATCGTTCGCGGTACTACCAGTGGTAAGATCGTCAAATTACTTAAGGATGCCGGTGCAAAAGAAGTGCATGTCTGCATCAGTTCCCCTCCTGTAACGGACCCCTGCTATTATGGCATTGATACTTCTGTGCGAAAGGAATTGATTGCTTCCACGCATACAGAAGATGAAATCTGCCAGTATATCGGCGCTGATTCTCTACACTATATTTCGCTGGAAGGATTAAAACGTTCTTTGAGCAGTATGGATCCTGAAGGTATGTGTTATGCTTGCTTCAATGCAGGTTATCCCGATAATGCGGAAGAAACTATCCGTCAAGGTTCGAAATATATTTTTGAGAACAAATAATTAGGAGGTCCCCATGAGCGAGCAAAGCAAAAAACAAATGACTTATGCCGATGCGGGTGTTGATATTGATGCTGGTAATCGTGCTGTTGAATTAATGAAAGAAAGTGTTCGTGCGACTTATCGTCCTGAGGTTATCGGAGATTTGGGCGGGTTTGGCGGGTTGTTTGCACTGAATTCTGGAAAATATCAGGAACCGATTCTTGTTTCCGGGACTGATGGTGTTGGCACTAAGTTAAAATTGGCGTTTATGGCCGATAAGCATAATACTATCGGTCAAGATGCCGTTGCAATGTGTGTTAATGATGTTGTATGCGCAGGTGGAGAGCCACTTTTCTTCCTTGACTATATAGCATGTGGCAAGAACTATCCTGAGAAGATTGCAACTATAGTAAGCGGCGTTGCAGAGGGATGCAACCAGTCAGGAGCTGCCCTCGTAGGTGGTGAGACAGCAGAACATCCGGGACTTATGCCTGAGGATGAGTACGACCTTGCAGGATTTGCAGTAGGTGTTGTTGAGAAGAAGGATCTTATTACAGGAGAGAGCATTAAGCCTGGAGATACACTTATAGGTATCGCTTCAAGTGGAGTGCACAGCAACGGTTTCTCACTTGTAAGAAAGGTTTTCGAGATGACAAAGGAATCTCTTGATACATATTACGACGAGCTTGGCAAGACACTCGGTGAGGCACTTATTGAGCCTACAAGAATCTATGTAAAGGCTCTTAAGTCAGTGAAGGATGCAGGCATTACGATCAAGGGATGCAGTCACATCACAGGTGGTGGATTCTATGAGAATATCCCAAGAATGCTTCCAGACGGAGTTCGTGCTCAGGTTAAGAAGGATTCATATGAGGTACCGGCTATATTCAAGCTTCTCGCAAAGAAAGGCGATATAGATGAGCATATGATGTACAACACATACAACATGGGAGTTGGTATGTGTCTTGCTATAGACCCTGCAGATGCAGATAAGACTATTGCAGCTATAGAAGCTGCCGGCGACAAGGCATTTGTTCTCGGTACAGTTGTAGCTGGTGAAAAGGGAGTAGACTTATGCTAAAGGTTGCAGTTCTGGTATCAGGCGGTGGAACCAATCTTCAGGCCATCATAGATGCCATAGATAATAAAGTCATAACAGATACGGAGATAGTTGCGGTCATAAGCAACAATAAGAATGCATTTGCTCTTGAGAGGGCGAAGAAGGTGGGAATAGCAGCGGAGGTCGTAAGCCCTAAGGATTACGCGGACAGAGCTCGATTCAACGAAGCACTTCTCGCAAAGCTTCAGGAGACCGGAGCGGATCTTATAGTTCTCGCAGGATATCTTGTGGTCATACCTGAGATAGTGATAGATGCATATCCGAATAAGATAGTCAACATACACCCATCACTCATACCGGCATTCTGCGGAACAGGCTACTATGGACTTAAAGTTCATGAGGCAGCCCTTGCAAGAGGTGGCAAGGTA
>ENA-OROO01001499-OROO01001499.1-human-gut-metagenome-genome-assembly--contig:-NODE-1499-length-12010-cov-4.928231_pt1 | contig 12010 bp, 7 predicted proteins | sample MGYA00242130_ERZ509052 | MGnify/ENA primary metagenome ERZ509052 (study PRJEB26280, sample SAMEA2338730) | human gut metagenome | biome: human gut; feature: human-associated habitat; material: faeces... | reverse complement strand
TCCGGCAGCTGCGGCACCTCGCTCGCCGTATCGGCACTTAGAATTATGCGGTATTACCTAAAGAATAATGGCGGTGTGCGCGCCACGCGCGCACATTAAAATAAGGCGTTACTTTCCTTCATTGGCAATTTGCTGTAGGAAAGTAGCGCCCTATTTTTTGAGCCATGCCACCGCACGGCGGTCCACCAACATTATTCTTTATTTATTATTATTTATTATTTATTATTTTGCTTTCTCAGCGCCATTTTCACCACCAGCACTAGGGCCGCATACAGAATGCCGCCGATGGCCCAGATGGCTCCCGAACCGTCGTCGTTGAGCGTGGCAAGCTCCGTCGCCGACTTCATGGCCTCGATCTTCAGGTAGCGGTGCTTGAAATTGGCCGTCACCTTGTACATGCCCGTCATCGGCAGGAAGGTCAGCGTCTCGGGATCGGAAACATCGGCGCGTTCGAAGAAATCGCGGTCCACATCCCAGTCGGCGAAGTCCGAAACGCCCGTCAGCGTGTAGGTCCGGCCCTTGGTCAGCGTGGTGACGATGCTGTAATTGTCATTGTCGACCATCGTCATCTCCGTCTCGCCGAAGAGCAGTTTGATGAAAGGAGAACCCTCGAAGGTCAGCAGGTTGAAGGTGATCGTGAACTCCCCGGCATTCGAATTGGCGAAGGGAATGGCGTCGGTGGAATCGGAGACGATGGCGTCGTAGCCGAAGGTCACCACCGAGCCAGCGGCGTCGAGTTCGGGCGTCGCGATATAGCCCTGCGGCTTCTGCGGGAACTCGTCCGTCACGGCGTATTCGTAGTCGTTACCCGTAGGCTCCATGCGGTACTCCGCGTCATCGAGGAAGAACGTCAGGTAGGCGGGCTTGGGACGCGATACGGCGAGCGGCCGGTCGACGGTCGTCGTTCCGAAGCGCACGTTCTGCCCCACGAAGCGCAGCGTGGCCTCGCCGTCGGGAATGTTCTTGTAGAAGGGAAGCGTCACAGCCCCCGTGTAGGTTCCGTCGCTTTTGGTGCGGATCACCTCCTCGGCGACCATCTCGTCGTCGAAGAATACCTGCGCCTTGAGCGTCGAGAGCGCATAGCGGTCGGTCATCGTCACCTCGAAGTCGACCTTGCCGCCGTAGACGCCCGACGCATCGGCCGAAACGACGGTCATCTCGGGACCGACGTCGGTGGTGAGCAGTTCGGGATCGTCCTTGCACGCCGTCGTCGAGGCAGCGACGAGCAGCGACAGTGCGATGTATTTCAGCGTTTTCATGTTCTGCGAATTTTAAAGGTTAGTTTTCGGCTCCGGCGCCCCAGCGGAACGAGGCGATCGACTTGGCCGGGATGGTGTATTTGAACGAACGGTCGGCGTTTTCATACACGGCGACGGTCTGTTCGCCGGCGCTCCTGTTGAGCGCCACGAAGGCTTTCGATCCGTCGGGATTCCGGAAGGCCAGGTAGGTCAGCCCCGACGCCGTGTAACCCGACGCGCCGATGCGCACGGCACCCGGCCGGATGACCTTGGCGCACTGGGCCAGGTCGTAATAGTGGCTGTTGTACTTGAGCGTCTTGTAATCCGACGAACTGATCTCGATGGCCCCGTAGCAAGTCGTACAGCCTCCGGGGCGGTTCGGAGCGCCCTTGTCGTCGAGCATCAGGTTCCACAGCAGAACCCCTTTGCCGTAGCGGCTCAACGTCCCCAGGAAGATCGACTCAAAGTCGTCGATCACGCAGCTCTCGAAATTGTAGTTCCACGTGCCGATCGAAGCCTCGGTGAAGTAGATCGTCTTGTCGGGCGCGGCGGCGCGGATGTTGTCCAGCTCGCTCACGCTGCCCCCATAGTTGTGCCAGGCCGAGCCATCGACCCACTGCGCAGCATCGGCGTCGGCGTAGATGTTGAGCGGGTAGTTCTGCTGGCCGGCGACGTTATCGTAGTTGTAGTTGTGGTCGTAGCAGAGGATCTTGGTGTCGATGCCCGCCTTGCGGAATGCCGGGCCGAGCTTCTTGACGAAGGCCAGCTGGTCCTCCCACGGCATGTAGAGCGACATCGAATTGCCCTTGTTCAGCGGCTCGTTCTGCATCGTGATGGCGTAGATCGGGAATCCGTTCTCCTCCATCTCGGTCACCCACTGCACGAAATACTCGGCGTAATCGTCGTAATAGGCGGGATTGAGACGCCCGCCGGTCCACGAATCGTAGGGTTTCGAGGGGTCGGCGACCGTGCCCTTCATCCATTTGGGGCACGACCACGGCGAACCCATGATCCTGATTTCGGGATTGATCTCCAGAATCTCTTTCAGCACCGGAAAGATGCCATCCTTCTCCACGGCGGGAATGGCGAAGAACTCGATGCCCTCCCGGTCGCAGCAGGTGTATTCGTCCATCGAGAAGTCCGAGCCGCCGATATGCACGCGGATAAAGCTGAAACCGGCTCCGGTCTCGGGGTCGAAGCACTTCCGGAGGATCGCCGTGCGGTCGGCCTGCGACATTTGCAGCAGGTTGTAGCACGTGGCGCCGGTGATGGCCGGGCCGAAACCGTCGACGGTCTGGTAGGTCGTCGAGGGGTCGATCGTGACCCGGTAGGGCGACATCGAGACCTTCGAGTAGTCGAGTCCCTCCTCCGTGAACAGGCGGTTGCCGTCGGCCGAGGTGACGTAGGCGAGAACATCGCCCGTCACGGGCGAGGGATCGGGGCCAGGACCGGGAGCCGGCGTGTCGCCGTCGTTCCCGCTGGAACAGCATACGGCTCCGGCGAGCAGCAGCGGGCAGGTCAGCAGGCGCAGGTTGTTATTGATCGTAAATTTCATGGCAGAATCGCAATTTTAAGGTTAATAGCCCAGGTTTTGTTCGATGTTGGTGTTATCCTCCAGCACTGAAGTCGGCACCGGCATCAGCACGCGGTTGTCGTTCATCGCGCGGCGGGTCTGGAAGTAGGAGTCGTAGGACGCCGAGCCTTTGATGTTGACGCCGTCGCAGATTTCGAACAGTTTCGAATAGTCGTCGCCGTAACGCATCAGGTCGAACCAGCGGAAGCCCTCCATGGCCAGTTCCAGACGGCGTTCGTGGAGCACGGCTTCACGCATCAGGTCGGCCGACGCGCGCTGCGCCGCAGTCAGCTTGCCAATGCCGGCGCGGCCGCGGATCTCGTCCACGATGTCGGCGGCGCCTCCCGGATCGTCCATATTGGCCAGCGCTTCGGCATGCAGGAGCCGGATCTCGGCCAGACGCATCAGGTAAACCGGCGTCACGTTGGTCGGAAACTTGTGCATGAAAGCGTATTCGTCGCTCGGATAGTGATACGACCAGCCGCATTCGTCGTAGACGACCGACGCATTCTTGCGCTCGGTGTCGCCCTCGGCGTCGTAAGCCTTCGTCAGGTTACGCGACGGCGTGCACCACTTGGCCCACGAGAAACTGTCGCCCGGGACATAGGCGTTGCGGTGGAACATCATCCACATCCACGAACCCGAGGTCTGGCTGGTCCACTGCACCTCGAAAATCGACTCGCGGGTGTTCATCGCAGCCATGCCCGTATCGCCGGTGGTGTAGGCCCACAGGTCGCCGTACTTGTCGCAAAGGCTGTACCCCATCCCTTCGACCGCTTCGCAGGCCGAGACGACCTTCGACCAGTCGCGGAACTCGCGCATGGAGTAGAAACGGGCCATCAGGCCGTAGGCGAAGCCCTTGGTGATGCGGAATTTGTTCGAAGCGTCCATGTCGGGGGCGTATTTGCAGGCATACTCCTCGATGTCCTTGACGATCTGCTCGCCGACGGTCTGCTTCGACACGCGGGCCGGGAAATAGAGCGGATAGACCTCCTCGACGTTCCCGGCGTTGATGGCGGGCGGGATTTCGGTCAGCATCGGGATTTCTCCGAAAAGCTGCATCATGTTCATCCAGATATAGGCGCGCCAGCAGAGCGCTTCGGAGAGCCACTCCTGGTACTCCTTGTCGGTGAGCGACGGATCGTTCTCCTTCACCAGATCGATGTTGCAGATGACCTGGTTGGCATAGTCCACGGCGTTCATCGAGTAGTTCCACAGGTTCGAGGCGAATTCGTTGTCGCTGTCGATGTGGTTCGACTCGACGCTGACGACCTTCGTCTCGGCCATGTTGCCGCCGTAGGCATTGTCGGCGCGCGCCTCGGCGAGCGTGGCCAGCTGATACCAGTAGGTCTGGAGGTCGCCCTTCATGTAGTTGTACATGGCCGTAAGCTGGCCTTCGAGCAGTTCGCGGGTGTTGATGGCCGTCTCGCTGTCGCCCGTGCCGGAGGTGTTGTTCTCGGCATACATCGTCTCGGGGAATTTCTCAAGGCTGCACGACGTGGTGGCAACCCCCAGCGAGAGACCCGCGGCAATTAAAAATATCTTTTTCATAATCGGTTCTTTTTTCAGCGGTTAGAAAGTAAGATTCAGACCCACGACGACCGTGCGCACGTTGGGATAGGTTCCCCAGTCGATGCCCATTTGCGTGGCGCTTTCCGACTGGCTCACCTCGGGATCGTAGCCCGAATAGCCGGTCCAGGTGATGAAGTTCTGGAGCGAAATGTAAGGCTGGATGCGCGTGATGTTGATGCGCTTGAGCTTCGGCGAGGTGATGTCGTACGACAGGGTGATGTTCTTCACCTTGAGGTAGGAGCCGTCCTCGACCCAGTAGGACGAATTCTTCACGTTCCAGGCGGGGTTGTCCGAGCGGAACACGTCGGTCTGCTGGCCCGGAATGCGCCAGCGCCGCAGGACCGTGGTGGTCTGGTTGTTGGCCGAGGCCATGCCCTCGGTCTCGATGCGCGAGGCGTTGAAGATGTCGTTGCCGTAGGAGCCCGTGATCAGAATGTTCAGGTTAAGCCCCTTCCACGAGAAGTTGTTGGTCATGCCGAAGGTGAACTTGGGATTGGCGTTGCCGATCCAGGTCTTGTCCAGCGGCGTGATCTCGCCGTCGCCGTTGCGGTCCTCGTAAACCAGGTCGCCCGTCTCGGGATCGACCCCCTTGGAGACATAGCCCCAGAACATCGAAAGCGGGTGGCCCGGGGTCATGCGCACGACGTTGTCGTTGGTCGCGTCGGAGGTCGTGGCGTAGTAGTATACCTGCTTCAGGTTGAGTTTTTCGACCTTGTTGCGGTTGAGCGAAACGTTCAGGTCGGTCGACCAGTTGAAATCCTTCCGGGCGATGTTGACCGAGGAAAGGGTGATCTCGAAGCCCTGGTTCGACATCTCGCCGTCGTTGCGCGTGATGTTGGGATAGGGCGAGGGCAGAGGCACGCTCATCAGCATGTCCTTGGTGTACTTGTAGTAATAGTCGAGCGAGAGGCTCAAACGGTTGTTCAGCAGCGCGAAATCGAGTCCGACGTTGGTCTGCGAGGAGGTCTCCCACGTAAGGTCCTCGTTCTTGATGTTGCTGCGACCGCCGACCGTCGGCACGGCCTGCGCGTTCTCGGTCAGCGTCCAGTCGTAGTAGTTGGTGCTGTACTGCTGCATCCAGCCGTACTCCGCCAGACCCGCCTGGTTACCGGTCTGTCCCCAGCCGGCGCGCAGTTTCAGGTCGTTGATCCACGACACGTCGCGCAGGAACTTCTCGCCCGAGATACGCCACGCGGCCGAGAACGAGGGGAAGTAACCCCAGCGGTGGCCGGGAGCCAGCTTCGAGGAACCGTCGGCGCGGAAATTGGCCGTCACGAGGTACTTGCTGTCGTAGTTGTACGACACGCGCGCCAGATAGGACATGATCGACCACTCCGATTTGCCGTAGCTCTGGCCGCGGACGCCGCCGTTGTTACCGCCGTTCAGATTGGGAATGGCGTTGTTGTTGGTCGAGGAGAAATAGGAGCGCGAGCCGCTCAACTGCTCCCACACGGAGGTCGTGGCCGACGTGCCGGCCATCACTTCGAGGCTGTGGCGGTCGAACGATTTGTTCCAGGTCAGGATGTTGTCGTAAATCATGCGCATATCGTCGGAACGGGTGTCCGAGGCGGTTCCGTGCTGCGTCCGTCCGTAGGAGGTGCGGATCGGGTCGAGGAACGACGACGAGTGGACCCAGCGGCGGTCCATCGAAACCGTCGACTTGAAGGTCAGATCCTTGGCCAGGTAGAACGTCAGGCCGCCGGAGAGCAGCAGGCGGTCGGTGACATCCTGGTTGTAATCCGTGCGGGCCATGTTCTCACGCGGCGAGGTGAGGTTGGCGCCGTAAAAATTATTGTAGAACTGCTGGGGATTCTCGGGGTCCCAGATCGGCGCGTAGGTCGGGGTCGTGATGGCCGACACCACCACGCCGGCGCGGTTGGCGCCCTGACCCGAGATGATCGTGCCCTTGGTGGTGTAGTGCGAGAAAGTCGTCGAGGCGTTGGCCGAAACCCATTTGAAAATCTTCTTGTCGAAGCTGGCCTTCACGTTGTAACGGTCCGAAGAGGTGGTGTTGATGATGCCCTTTTCGTTGGTGTAGCCGCCGCCGAGGTAATAGGACGAGTTTTCATCGCCGTTGGAGACCGAGAACTGGTAGTTCTGGTTGACGCCCGTCGAGTAGGTTTCGTCGAACCAGTCGGTCCGGTCGGTCAGATCGGCCGGAAGCCCCGACACGGCGCCGTTCTCCTCCATCAGGTCGCGGTACTGCCGGGCATTGAGCACGTCGTAGCTCTTGGTCACCTTCGAAATGCCGACGAAGGTCGAGAACGAAATCTCGGGGCCCCGTTTCCGGCTGCCCTGCTTGGTGGTGATGAGCACCACGCCGTTGGCGGCGCGCGAACCGTAGATGGCGGCCGACGAGGCGTCCTTCAGCACCTGCATCGACTCGATTTCGTTGGGAGAGAGGTAAGCGATGGCGTAGTTTCCTTCGCCCACGGGAACGCCGTCGACCACATAGAGCGGGTCGTTGCTCGACGAGATGGACGAAGCGCCGCGGACGCGGACCACCATGCCCTGTCCGGGCGAGCCGTTGGGCTGGATGACCTGCACGCCGGCGGCTTTGCCCTGAAGGGCGCCCGAGGCCGAGGTGATCGGGCGGCGGGCCAGGTCGTCGGTCTTGACGACCGAAACGGCCGTCGTGAGGTCCTTCTGCTTGACCGTGCCGTAACCGATCGCCACCACGGCATCGAGGGCCACGGCGTCTTCGGCGAGTTTCACGTCGATCTTCGTGCGGCCGTTCACGGCGACCGTCTGCGAAACGAATCCGAGCGACTGGAAAATCAGGTTAGCAGAATTCCCCCCCCCTCGCAGTTTGAGGGAATAAGAGCCGTCCACGCCCGTCGTAGCGCCGTTCGTAGTTCCCTGCTCGATGATCGTGGCTCCGATAACGGGTTGTCCCGACTGGTCGGTGACCGTTCCCGTCACTGTCGGCGCCGACTGGGCGAAGGCCGCCGGCGCAAAGACGATCAGCATCGCCGTCAGTGCCAGCATCCACCCTCTCCGGCAGTCCGCTTGCAGTTTCTTGCAAAAATGTGCCATAGGAATTTAAGGTTTTTAAGCTTTAAGTTAATATTATAAATAGGTAAGGCGCAGTTCTTAAAAAATCGACACTTCATCGCCTTATTTCCGTTTAAATAAAAGTAACTATCCTCCGCGACATGAAAAAAATTTAAACAGCAAATTGTAAACTCAAAACCCGTTTATAAAAATATACCTACTTGATATTCAATATATTAATTATTTGACGATTGCAAAAAAAAGTAGATTGATCGGAATTTTCACAACCGCCTCGGAACCCCGGAAGCGGCATATAATAAAATATTTTAAATAAATCCGGCTCCCGGAGCACGTTCCGTTCGCCGGGCCGGCCGCCCGTCCTGCCGGGAAAAACGGCCGGACGGTCCGATCGGCGGAAAGCGCGCCGCCCGGTATTGATTTTCCCGGGATTATTCCTATCTTTGGTGCCGTAACGACACTTTTATCAGCCGGAAAGTACCGCACCGTACCCGATTCGGTCTTGGAACCATCCGTCCTTTTTCCGATCTTTGTCAGGAACAAACCGTGAACCGTCCGCACATGAGAAACCTTCTGTCAACCGTACTGCTGCTCGCCGCAACGCTCGCCGCCTCGGCCCAAAACGACCTGAAAAGCGTGCTTTCACAGCTCGACGCCACCCTTTCGCACCGGGACTCCTACATCGCCGGACGCGAACAGCGGATCGAATCGCTGAAAAACATCCTCCGGAAATCGGATTTCTCGGACGCCCAGCGCTACATCCTCAACCAGCAGCTGATCGACGAATACACCCCCTACCAGGCCGATTCGACCATCGACTACCTCTACCGCAACATCGCCCTGGCGACACGCATGAACGACGCGGGGCACCTCAACGAGAGCCGTATCCAGCTGGCCTACCTGTACAGTTCGGCGGGTATCTACCTCGAAGCGGCGAACATGCTGAAACTGGTCGACACCACGGCGCTGGACCGCAGGCAGCTGGTCGACTACTACATCGCCCGCCACAAACTCAACGACGAACTCCAGCTCTACTCCCACGACTCGGCGCAGGGACACGAATCGTGGCGGCTTACGGTGATCTACGCCCAGCTGATCGTGGAGAACACCGAACCGGAGTCGGTCACGCACCTCAACTTCCGGCTCCGCCAGGCGATCGGCGCCCGCGACTACCCGCAGGCCGTGGAGATTTCCGAACGGCTGTGCAGCACCCTGCAACCCCTTTCGCGCGAATATGCCGAGGCGTCGTACATGCGCGCCCTCGTGGCGGACCTGATGGACGACACGCCCACGGCGCAGGTGTGGTTCGCACGCTCGGCGATGACCGACATCCAGCTGGCGATCCGCGACAACGCCGCACTGAAAAGCCTCGCCAACACGCTGCTCGACGACGACAACATCCAGCGCGCCATGCGCTACATGCGGATCGTGATGGACGACGCACGGTTCTTCAATTCGCGGCTCCGCCCGTGGCAGGACGCACTGGCGCTGCACGTCATCGAAGAGGCCTACCGGGTCCGGCGGCAGCGGATGGACGCCATGTACAACATCTTCGTCGTGTCGATCGGCTGCTTCATGCTGCTGGCCCTCGGGGGCGTGGTCTTCGTCCTGCGGCAGAACCGCAAGCTGAACCTTGCGCGGCTCGAATTGCAGCAGGCCAACAACCGGCTCAACATCTCGAACAAAGACCTCCAGCACATCAACAAGCGACTGGCAGGACTGAACAGCCAGATTTCAGAGGCCAACGAAGTGAAGGAGGAGTATATCGGCATCTTCCTGACGATGTGCTCGGAGTACATCGACAAGATCATCGACTCGCGCCGCCACGTACGCCGCCTGCTGCGCGACGGCCGCGTCGACGAACTGCGGAAGGAGTACTCCCCGACCGACGGCGACAGCCGCGAACTGGAGGAGTTTTACCGCAACTTCGACACGACGTTCCTGCAACTCTACCCCACGTTCATCGAGGATTTCAACTCCCTGCTGGACAAGGAGGCGCGCATCGAGCCGAAAAAGGGCGAGCTGCTGACGACCGAGCTGCGCATCTTCGCGCTGATCCGGCTGGGCATCAACGACTCGTCGAAAATCGCCGCGCTGCTGCGTTACTCCGTGAGCACGATCTACAACTACCGGTCGAAGATCAAGGGGCACACGCTCGTCTCGCGCGACGATTTCGAGGAGCGGATCAAGACCATCGGGGCTTTCAGTCCGCAGCATCTCTGACCGTTTTCGCCCAAGGGGGGGGGCACCCTCCCGGAGCGATTCGAAGCGGCACAAAAAAAGCCCGCGGAGCATCCCGCAGGCTTTTCCAATACATGAATCGGAGAGGTTCCGGCCGGGCGCAAAACACGGGCGGGAATTCACCGTCCCGTTCCGGGAGGCAAACAACCTCAGAATTTCCATTGCAAGGCGCCCCTCCGGGGTCTCTGCTGCGGGACCGTTCCGGCCCCCCCCCGATGAATCGTCCCATGCGGGACCTCCTCCGGACGGGCGAAAAAAAGACCGCGGAAAGAATCCACGGTCTTCTATAACGGCGAGGTCTCCCCCCCCCTCCGGCGTTTCCGGACGGAGCGCGGAGGCTACTCGGCCTGCTGCTCGGTCTGTCCGGCAGAGGGAATCTCGGCCTGCGGCATCGTAGCGGCGGCCTCGGATTCGATGACCCGCTCCTGAAGCGCCTTGGCGTCCTTCGAAATCTCCAAATTGCTGTCGGCGACCAGACCGCGGTCCATGGCCAGCGTAGCCGCAAGGCTCAAAACCACGATGGCAATAGCCATCGACCAGGTGAATTTCTCCAGGAAGTTCGTAGTCTCGCGCACACCCATCACCTGGTTCGACGCGCCGAAATTGGCGGCCATGCCGCTCTTGGGGTTCTGCACCAATACCGCCAGGATCACCAGTACGCTCGCAACGAGTATCAGGGCAATGCAAATCGTGTATAACATATTACCTTAAATTTTAATATTGTTTTCTATTTTGCCAATAAGTTCGGCAAAGTAAACACTTTTTTCGGGATTTCGCAAACTTAATTTGCGATAAATCGCCACGGACTTGTCCCGAAGGCCTTGAGCGAGATAGATTTCGGCCAGCTCCTCGGTGACCACCTCGTCGTCGTCGTCCAGTTCGGGCTGCAGAACGACCTCCTCCTCGGGTTCGCCCTCGCCGGCGACGATGCGCAGGTCCTCTTCCTGAAGGAAACGGTCGATGATCTCCTCCGAGGAGAGCTGCGTGAGCGCCGAGGCGTCGACGGCGGCCCTGCGCAACGAACTCTCGGCCCGCCACGGGGCCGTCAGCGCCACCCGCGGATCGGATTCGCCCGTAAGCGTCTCGCGCAGGATACGCCCCGGAAGGAACCACGGGAAGCGCACCGCAAGGTCCCCGGCTTCGGCAGCGGAAGGCGTCTCCGCCCGGCCGGGCGCCGCAAAGTATGTTTTCAGGTCGGACATCGCGCGTCGGAATTACCAGTTGGAGGCCGCGGCCTGGAAAATGTCGGTCACGATCTTGTCGACGATCTGGGGGATCAGCTCGCCTTCGACCTCCGTAAGCAGTTTCGTGGAGTCGTAGTCCTCGTAGGCCTGGAAAGTGCGGTTGAACGACATCTTCTCGTCGAGGGCATTGGTGAAGCGCACCTTGACGGTGATCGTCAGGCGGTTGAGCAGGGCGTAGTCGTCACTCGAAACCGAAGCCGTCGTCGAGGTATAGTTGACGATCTCGCCCTCGAAGGCGAAGTCGCCGCCCTCGTCGACCTGCATCAGGCGCGTGCGGCGCGTGAACATGTCGACCAGCGCCTCGGTGAGCGTGGAACTCAAAATCGGCGACACCATCGTGGCGTTGTTGGGGAAATAGGCCACCGAGAAGGTCTTGGCATCGGGCGGAATCGACGCACCCGACAGCGAGTACTTGATCGTCACGCCGCAGCCCGCCGTCACAAGCGCCGCCAAAAGCAGCGCACAACAGATTATCTTGTTTTTCAGCATCATCTTATCTCATCATCGGTTCTCCGATACACCGCGACGGCCGCCGGACCGCCGTTCGGACCGGAATCGGACACCCCGCAGGCATCCGGTCCGCATATTCGTCTTTTTCGATCCCGTACCCGCCGCTGCCGTTCCTCGGCTTCCCGTGAGGCGCCGACAGGAGGGATCGTCAATCGTCCTCGATGCCCAGCTCCTTGATCTTGCGGTAGAGCGTGCGCTCGGACATGAACAGTTCGGCGGCGGCTTCGCGGCGCCGGCCGTTGTTGCGGCGCAGCGCGCGGATGATCTGTTCGCGCTGGACGTCGGCCTTCGTCAGCGCCTCGTGCGGCTCCTCGACCACCTCGGCGTTGACGGCATACTCCCGATTGCGGCCGTGCGACGTGCTCCCGGCCGTCGTGGGCAGGTAACCCGCCACCTCCTGCTTCGCCTCGGACGTCGCCGCACCACCGCGCAACAGCTCCGAGACCATGCGTTTGAGGTCATTGATGTCCCCCCGCATGTCGAACAGGATCTTGTAGAGCAGTTCGCGCTCGCTCGCCGAATCGCCCGCCACGCCCGCCGCCGTCACCACAGGCGTCGAAGCCCCCTGCTGCTGCGGAAGGTAGCGCGACAGAATCGCCGCCCTCACCACGCGGTTCTCC
>ENA-OROO01001489-OROO01001489.1-human-gut-metagenome-genome-assembly--contig:-NODE-1489-length-12078-cov-5.884388_pt1 | contig 12078 bp, 6 predicted proteins | sample MGYA00242130_ERZ509052 | MGnify/ENA primary metagenome ERZ509052 (study PRJEB26280, sample SAMEA2338730) | human gut metagenome | biome: human gut; feature: human-associated habitat; material: faeces... | reverse complement strand
GCCCTGCTGGTGCAGGACCTCGACGTGGCGACGAAGGCCGTTACGGCCGATATGTGCGTCACGAAGGCGAAGCCCGCTGCGGAGCAGATGGAGGATCTCAATTTCGGTTGGCATATCGTCAAACACGTGAAGTCGAACGCCATCGTGGCGGTGAAGGACGGCCGGACGCTGGGCGTCGGCGCCGGACAGATGAACCGCATCGGCTCGGCGGAGATCGCCCTGAAGCAGGCGCATGCCGCAGGCGTCACCGAGGGTCTCGTGCTGGCGTCGGACGGTTTCTTCCCCTTCGACGACTGTGTGACGCTGGCCGCCGAATACGGCGTGACGGCGATCGTGCAGCCCGGCGGTTCGGTCCGCGACGAGGATTCGATCCGGAAGGCCGACGAGAAGGGTATCGCCATGGTATTCACCGGTGAGAGGCACTTCAAGCATTAGTATCACCGGCGTTACCATTTTGGGGTAGTACAGAAATCCGACCGGATACCGGAGCCGTTGGCAAGGGACGGGCTAAAAGCGCGAGCGGAGGGGACGGTTTGTTTACAAACCCGCGAATAGTCGCCCGGAGCCAGCGTTAGACCGTTCCGGGCAGGCGGAGGTATCGTCGGAGAGTTTTTGTGGCACTTTTTGCGGAAAAAAGTGCCGGAATCTGCGGAGTTTATTCTGCGATAAAAAGGAATTTTGTTTATGAAGGTACTGGTTATCGGCGGCGGAGGCCGCGAACACGCCATTGTCGACGCGCTGTCGCGTTCGCCGCAGGTTGAAAAAATTTACTGCGCACCCGGGAATGCGGGCATCGCCCGGCAGGCCGAGTGCGTGGCCATTCGTGAAACCGAGGTGGAACGCCTGCGTGACTTTGCCGCGGAGCGGGGCATCGGCCTCACGGTCGTGGGTCCCGAAGTGGCGCTGGCGGCGGGTGTCGTCGACTGCTTCAGGGCCGCGGGGCTGCGCATCTTCGGTCCGACGAAGGCTGCGGCGCGCATCGAGTCGTCGAAGGAGTTCGCCAAACGGCTGATGGCTAAATATGCCATCCCGACAGCCGGATTCCGCGCATTCAACGACTATGCCGGGGCGCTGGCCTATGTGCAGGGGCGTCCTCTGCCCGCAGTGCTGAAATACGACGGACTGGCCGCCGGAAAAGGCGTGGTGATCGCCCGGACGATGGCCGAGGCCGAAGCGGCGTTGCGGGATATGTTGCTCGACGATAAGTTCGGCGAGGGCAAGGTGGTCGTCGAGGATTACCTCGAAGGTCCCGAGTTTTCGTTCATGTGCTTCGTTTCGGGACACAAGGTGTGGCCGATGGCGCTGGCGCAGGACCACAAACGGGCCTACGACGGCGATGAGGGTCCCAATACGGGCGGTATGGGCGCCTATTCGCCCCTGCCGTTCGTGACGGCGGAGGACGAACGCTATGCGCTGGAGAAGATCATGCAGCCCGTGGCCGACGCGATGATCGCCGAGGGGTGTCCCTTCGAGGGCGTGCTCTACGGCGGACTGATGAAGACTGCGCGGGGTATCGAGGTCATCGAGTTCAACGCCCGTTTCGGCGATCCCGAGACCGAGGTGGTGCTGCCGCGCCTGAAGAGCGACATCGTCGACATCTTCTGTGCCGTGGCCGAGGGACGCGATACGCAGCTGGAGTGGCACGATTTCGCCGCGCTGGGCATCGTGCTGGCCTCGAAGGGCTATCCGGGCGACTACGAAAAAGGACACGAGATCAAGGGCCTGGACCGCGTCGAAGGGGCTGTTTATCACATGGGAACCCGGGCCGACGGCGGGCGGATTCTCACCAACGGAGGCCGCGTGCTGTTCGTGGTGGGCAAGGGCAGGGACCTGGCCGAAGCGCGGAGGAATGCGCTGGCCGACGTGGCCCGCATCGACTGCGACAATCTGTTCCACCGCACCGACATCGGCCACCGGGCTTTCGACGATTTGGAAAGATAATACGAGCGATATATGGCAAAAATAATCAGCGGAAAAGAACTTTCAGCGAAACTGAAACTTGAAATGGCGGACGAGGTGAAGACCTTCCCCGCGAAATATGGCCGTGTGCCCCATCTGGTTGTCATCCTCGTGGGCGAGGACCCCGGCAGCGTGAGCTATGTGACGGGCAAGGCCAAGGCTTCGGCCGAGGTGGGCATCCGCAATACCACGATCCGAAAGCCCGAGTCCGTTTCCGAGGCCGAACTGCTGGACATCATCACGGCCCTGAACCTCGATGACGAGGTGGACGGCATTCTGGTCCAGCTGCCCCTTCCGAAACATATCGACGAGGACAAGGTGATCGCCGCCATCGACAAACAGAAGGATGTCGACGGCTTCCATCCCCTGAACGTTGCGGCGCTGTGGCAGAAACAGCCCTGCACGCTCCCCTGCACCCCGAAAGGCATTCTCAAGATGCTGCGGGCCGCAGGCGTGGAGATCGCCGGCAAGCGCGCCGTGGTGATCGGCCGCAGCAATATCGTGGGGCTTCCCGTGTCTAAACTGCTCTTGGACGCGAACGCTACGGTGACGATGGCCCACAGTCGTACGCGCAACCTCGCCGAAGTGACGCGCGGGGCGGAGATTCTGGTGGTGGCCATCGGGCGGCCGAAGTTCGTCACGGCGGAGATGGTGTCGCCGGGCGCCGTGGTGATCGACGTGGGGGTGAACCGCGACCCGGAGACGGGCAAACTGTGCGGTGACGTCGATTTCGCGGCCATCGAACCCAAGGCCTCGGTGATCACGCCCGTGCCGGGCGGCGTCGGGCCTATGACGATCTGCTGCCTGATGGAGAACACGATCGAGTGTTTTCTGCGGCGAGCGGGCCGGTAGCCGGCGGAACGGAGCGAAAACTTCGGTTTTTTTTGCGCCTCCGCTGAAAAAAATCAGCCGTTGACTCACGGGTCAACGGCTGATTTCGTTTTACAGGGTTCCTGTTATCAGAGTTTGATCGGTTCGGATATTTTGATATTGTCGAGGAACCAGCGGTTGGCTGTTCCGACTTCCCACTGCGTCTGCGTAATGGTGATCTTCGTATCCTTGTTGACCGTAATGCCCTTCAGGCTGACTTCGGCGCGAACCCATTCGAGCTTGTGACCATCCTCCCATCCCAGTTCGGGTATGTCGATCTGCACTTTGTCGCTGCCGTTCTCGAAGATGACGATCAGATTGACGGGGTCGATCTTGCCGGACCCCTGGCGCATTCCGCACCAGTCGAACGAGAGTGTCACATTGTCCTTTGCTTCGGGAACCCCGTCTATCGGAGGAAGAATGATACCTGCGTGATTGCCGGTCTTGCCGAATTTGAGGTAGTTCTGCTGGAGGTAGATGCGTTTGTTGTCGTTCTTGTCGTAGATAAACTTGTAACCGAGTTTTTCGACAGCGTCGAATGCAGTCACTCCATCGACAGTTATGGAGGTAAGCGCTGTCGCTTTTGCATCGAGGTTATCCGTCTCGACCGTTTGGCCGACACCGCTTGCTACGGACCACGGTTCGAGCCATTCGAAGTTCTCCAGGAAATAGACGATCTCGTTCAGGCCGTTGTCCTCGACATCGGTGGCCATGATGCGCTGTACAGGCTCGGCCAAACCGGCGTAGTAGCCGGTGACGGTTACGATATGGCCGGTCAGGGCGGAAAGGCCCAGACTCGACGGGGCGTCCACGACGCTGACCGAGTACTTGGCATCCTCCGAAACGGTGAGGGTGCTGCCGTTGAAAACGCCCTTGACGGTGACGTAGCCCCGTTTGGAGGAGGTGTAGTCGTCGATCTTTGCGCTGATGTCCTCCGGTTCGGGGTAGTTCACCGCTCCGCCGGACAGAACCGTCACCTCGTCGCAGTCGATTACCGTAGCGAGTTTCTGCGAGTCGGACGACTTGGTGCCCAAGAGCGAAATCTTGTCGCCGACGGCAACCGTCGTGGCGTCCGAGACGAAGATATTGTCCGTGTTTTTGTCGTCGCTGATGACGAAGCCTTTGGTCGTCACGGCCACGACGATCGCCGACGGTACGGAAATGACCGTTTCGTCCGCCAGGGCGGCGAGTTCACCTGCCGTGTACTCCTTCACATCGCGGTATTTGTCTCCGTTCTGCGTGATGAGCACCTGTGCGCGGCTTGCAAGAGTCCGTCCCTTGAAGACGAGGGTGGCCTTGCGGGGGTTGTCCTCCGCGCCGTCGCGCATGTTGTCGGTCACCGAAACCGTCACGTCCATGACGCCGGTTCCCGAGTTGGGCGTGACCGTCACCCAGTCGGGGACTTCCGTCACCCAGTCGGCGTCGGCATAGATGGTGATGATCTTTTCCGCCGCTCTTTCCGCTTCGAAATTCAAGGTGTTGGCGCTCGCCAGAACAGCTTCGGAAAGGTGGTCCTCATCCTTGTCGCAGCCCCAGAAGGAACACAGGGCCGCCATGAGGATCGGGGCTGTCATATATTTTACAAATCTCATAATCTTGTTTTTTAGGTTATTTCCGACTTAAAAATCGAGTCCGTCACTCCATCCCGGATTCTGCGTGAGGTTCGGGTTGAGCGAACGCTCGCCGCTGGGAATCGGGTAGAGGTAATCGCGTTCCTCGTTGAACGGAGTGCGCAGATTCTCTACGGTTTTGTGATAGTAGACATAGCCTTTGTCCCCCTCGGAGAGAATGATGTCCGAACCGAGTTCGTATACCGAAACTCCTTCGCCGGCTTGGGGTTTGGTCTCTCCTGCCTTATAGAGAATCAGATCGGCCGTTTCTTTGCCCGCAAGCTTGTATTCGCCGGGGCCCGGGAAATACATGCCGGAAATGGCCTGGTCGATGCAATAGCCGGCTTTCCAGCGATACAGATCCTGAAGGCGGAAACCCTCCTGGATCAGCTCGACGGTTCGTTCGCGGCGGATTTCCAGAATGGCGTTTACGATTTCGTTGGAGCCGGTCACATTGGGATAGCCGTACTCCTCGGACGAAAGATACCAGTCGGGTTGTTTGTCGAGATCCCTCATGGTGAGGGCCGGCATCCCCACCCGGCTTCGGATTTCGTTGACGGTGATATTCAGATCATCAGGCGAGAGCGATCCCAGTTCGGCCTTGGCTTCGGCATAGTTGAGCAGCACTTCGGCATAGCGGAAAACCGGCATGTCGCAGGTCGAACGGTCGTTGCGGTCGATCTGTCCTCCCGAGGCCGTCGTGTCCTGAACGAATTTGATGGGTTGGTAGCCGGTGATCGTGACGCCGAGATCGGGTCCCTGTACCCGCTTGGCGCCGATGCGCTTGTAACCCGGGGTGCGGATCGACTGCGCCAGGCGCGGGTCGCGGTCCTTCACCTCCTCGGTGAAAGGCATTGTTTGCCACTCTGTCTTAAATTTGTCGGTGAATGCCTTGCCGTCCTTCATCAGGTACATGTTGATGAATTTGCGGGTGTAGCCCGGGCGGCCCTGTGTCGGCAGCAGCGTGTAGGCCGTCGCATTGTGGTAGACCTGGGCCTCGTAGCTGTTCCGGATGGCGAGGATATACTCTTCGGTGCTGGCATTCTCCTGTGCGAAGAGCATCATGTAGTCCTTGTCCGGATTTTTGGTGGAGTAGAGCTTGTAGGGACCTTCGTCGATGATCGTTTTGGCGGCCTTGGCGGCTTCCTCCAGATAATAGGTGTAGTCATGTCCTTCGAGGTTGATGCCGTGGTATTTGCGGTAGGTTCCCTCGAAGAGGCAGAACCGCGCTTTCAGCGCCAGCGCCGCCCATTTGTTGACGCGGTAGGTCGATATATCCTCCGTAAGACCGCCGCTGTTGATGGCTTCGTCGATATCCTTGATCATATTGGTCATGATCAGTTCGCGTGAATCGCGCGGTTTGTAGAGCGCTTCGTCTGCCGAGCCGAGCTGCACCTCGTACCAGGGTACGTCGCCGAAGCGTTTCACCTTGTCGAAATAGAAGGCGGCGCGGAAGAATTTGGCCAGGGCCGTATACTCGGTCACAGCCTTCTTGTCCTCGCATTGATCGACATATTCCAGCAGGGTGTTTATGCGGCGCAGGTTGCCCCACGACCAGCCGCCGCCGGTGTTCGGAACGGTGCGCTTGTCGCCTCCGTAGAGAACATCGGAGAGGGTCATCTGAACGAGCAGGTCGTTCTGCTCATCGTAGGGCGTCTTGTCCAGCAGGTTGTCGTAAAAGGGATTGGAGAAGAGTTCCAGGTCGCTTCTTGTCTTGAAATAGTCGAACTGCGTCACCCGATCCAACGGTTCTTTGTCCAGCAGGGAGTCGCAGGCCGATAATCCTGCAATCAGCGTTGCTGCCAGTATGATTAATCGCTTCATGGTATTCGGATTTTGAAATTATTAGAAGGTGATGTCGATGCCGAACATGAACGTCTTGGCCCACGGATAGTAGGCGTTGTTGTTCACGCCGGAACGGTTGATAGCCGCTTCGGGATCGACGTACTTGGAGTTCTTTTTGAGCGGCGACCAGTAGCAAAGGTTCTCGCCCGAGAAATAGATGCGGATCTGGTCGATGCCGGCCTTCTTGGTGAGGGTCGCGGGGATCGTGTAGCCGACGGTCAGGTTTTTCAGGCGCAGGTAGCGGATATTTTGCAGGTAACGGTCGTTGACCTTGCTCAGATAACCTCCCGATGAAGAATAGGCTCTTGCGCGCGGGAAATAGGAGTTGGGATTGTCCTCAGCCCATACCTTGCCGAGGAAATCCGTCGGGAGGTAGGAGAGGTAGGGATAGGAATAGCAGCCCCAGAAAGGCATCATTTCTCCGTGGGGATACCAGTAGTGGTTGCCGGTTCCCTGGAAGAAGACCGAAGCGTCGAAGCCCATCCAGCGGATCGAGGCGTTGATGCCGTAGGAGAGCGTCGGGAGCGAGTTGCCCAGGATCGTCCGGTCGCCCGGCTTGTCGACGGTGTCGTTGCCGACTCCCCAGACGCCGTTGCCGTCTAGGTCGACGAACTTCAGGTCGCCGGCCTGCCAGCTGCCGGTCAGACGGCCCGTGCTGTAACTCAGGTCGACCTCTTTGGCATAGGCCTGCGCCTCTTCGGTGGTCTTGAAGAACCCGTCGGTCTTGAAGCCCCAGATTTCGCCGATCTCCATGCCGACGTAATAATCTCCCTTTGTCAGGTTGGTTAATGACTTGTTCGGGTTGTTGTCGTATTTGGTGATGACGCTCTTGTAGTCGCTGATGTTGAAACCGACGCTGTATTCGAACGGTTTGCCGGCGAGTTTGAACTGGTCGCGCCAGCTGACGGAGAGTTCATAACCCTTCGTGCGCAGTTCGGCGGAGTTCATGCTGGGCGAATCGGCCCCGTATACGCCGGGCAGCGCCATTCCGTCGGTCAGCATGTCCTTCGTGTCGCGGATGTAGACGTCGCCGGTGAAGTTGAGCCGGTTGTTCAGCATGGTGAGATCCAGACCCAGGTCCCACTGCTGGGCGGTTTCCCAGGTCAGGTCGGAGGCTACGGGGGCGCCCAGCGAGGAGTATTTGCCCTTTATGCTGCCGTCGAAGGTGTAGTTGCTGAAATCCTTGTTCGTGATCAGGCGCATGTAGGTGTAGTAGGACGACACGTTCTGGTTGCCCAGGCTGCCGAACGAAGCGCGCAGCTTGAGGTTGTCCACCAGGTCTTTGGCGTTGCCGAAGAACGGCTCCTCGGAGATGCGCCATCCGGCCGATGCCGAGGGGAACAGGCCCCAGCGGTTGCCCGGTGCGAAACGCGACGATCCGTCATAGCGTCCGCTCACCTCGAAGAGGTAGCGCCCTTTGTAGTCGTAGTTGATACGGGCGAAGAAGCCTGCCAGGGCGTATTCGTTCTGGCCGCCGCCGTAAGCGCCCTCCGTGGGAGAGCCCGTTGCCAGATTCAGGTCGTCGAGGTTTATGGAGGAGAGGTTGATGCCTGCCACCGAGACGTTCTTGCTGGACCACGTTTCGTAGTTGAATCCGGCGGTTGCCGACACGTGGTGCGCCTCGCCGAACGTTTCGTCGTAGTTGGCGTAGACGTTGGCCGAATAGTAGTTGCGCGTCTGAACCACTTCGTCGAGCTGGTTCATGCCGGCGCCCGTGTCGTAGGCGAGCAGCGGCCCGTCGGGGTATTCGCGGTAGTTCATTGCGGAACTGCGGCTCGTATTGCGGTTCTGGTAGAGGCGGTAGGTGAAGTCACCCGTGATGCTCAACGTCTTGAACGGCGTGATGACCAGGCGTGTCGTGTTCGAGAAGTCGTTCGAGCGGTCGACGTTGCGGTGCGTGCCCTCGTTGAGCAGGATGTGGCGTCCGTTGGCGATCTTGTAATCGAGATACGGCGTGCTGTAAAGCCACGATCCGTCGGGGTTCTTCATGGGGAAGTTGGCCAGTGCGTGGCGGGCGCTGTAAGCGATGGTGTTGTCTACGCTGCCGTCTCCCAGAGACTTGTAATTCGACGAGAAGAACGACGTGTTGTTCGAGAGCGTTGCCCACCGGTTGATCCGAAAATCGAGTTTCGCACGCAGGTTGTACTTGTTATACACGTCGGGATGTGCGCGCTGAATACCTTCCTGGCGGTCATAGGCGCCCGAGACGAGGTATTTGATGTCCTTCGTGCCGCCGCTGAGCGAGATGTTGTGCTGCTGCACGGGCCGACGCTGCTGGAAGAGCATGTCCCACCAGTCGTAGTTGCCGTAGTAGACCCACTGTTTGCGGCCGTTGCGGATCTCTTCGACGACCCACGGACGGTCGGGATGCTCGGTCCTGTCGTTCACGCGCGCCAGCAGCTGCTGCATGTCGTGATCGTTGTATTTGACATAGTTCGTTCCGGAGTCGGCCTGCCAGAACTTGTTGACCGTATAGACCGACCAGTAACCGCGGTTCTCGTAGTCGGTCGAGGTCGTGGCCTCCTCCCAGCCGAAACGGCCGCTGTAACGCACCGTCGCCTTGCCGTCCTGGGCCGAGCCGTTCTTGGTGGTGACCAGGATGACGCCGAAGGCTGCGCGGGCGCCGTAGACGGCTGCCGCCGAAGCGTCCTTGATGACCGAGATCGACTCCACGTCGTTGGGGTTGACGCGGTTCAGGTCGCCCACCACGCCGTCGATCAGCACGAGCGGGTCGGCCGAGTTGATCGAGTTGACGCCGCGGATGTTGATCGCCGGCGTGCTGCCGGGTTTACCCGAGGAGGTGGTGATGTTGAGACCCGCTACGGAACCCTGCAACATGCTGCCCAGCGAATGGGTGACGCGGTTTTCGAGCTCCTTGCTCCCTACGGTCGCAACGGCGCCGGTCAGGTTGACTTTTTTCTGCGTACCGTAGCCGATTACGACGGTTGCATCGAGCATGATGGCGTCCTCTTGCAGGTAGATCGTGATGCTGTTCCGGCTTGAGGGAACCGTCACTTTCTGGGGCAGGTAACCCAGGCAGGTGACCTGGAGAACGGCTTCTCCCGACGGAACCTGGATTTTGAAGGTGCCGTTTTCAGAGGTTGTGACGCCTTTGGTCGTACCATCGACCAGGACGGCTACACCCACGAGCGGCTGTTGATTGGCGTCGAGGACTTTTCCCGACACCTCCCTGTTCTGGGCCGAAAGGGCTGTTATTCCCCCTCCCAATACCAGAAGAAGAGATAGAACCAGTGGTCTTAATACTCTCATAAGATCTGTGTTTGTTGGTTAGTAAATGATGATTGTGGTTGGGTATGTAGCGAAAATCACTTGCGTCGGTAGGCATCCGTGGAGAATGCTTTCGGCCGCTGCATGTTTTCGGTCCACTCGTTTCCGAATTCGTCCTTGACGGTGATCACAAGGTCGGTGTCCGCATCGTCCGCCTTCACCTTGAAGAAGTGCGTGAACTTGTCGGTGATGAACGACGGGGTCGACTTGAGTCCCGCGTTGTTGAACCGCTTGACCGAGAGCGCCGCGATATGGAGCGGGTCGTAGGCCCAGACTTCGGTGTAGGGCAGCGTCTTGCGGTTTTCGTCGACGACGCTCAACGTCCAGTCCGAATTCCAGTTCCAGATGTTGATCAGCACCTCGTTGTCGTTGTTCTGCGGATAGGCGTTGACATATTGCATATAGGCGTTCTTGACCGAAGCGGAGATGTCGGAAGGCATCAGCGGAACGTCGGCCATCGAAAAATGCACGTTGTTCAGGTCGTAGCTGCGGAACTGGTACTCTTCGGGCCATCCGGTCGATTTGTAGAGACATTGGAAATCGGTTCCCGTGACATCCCAGATGCCGTAGCCGCCCGGAGTTCCGTCGGTTCCGATGTGGATTCCGGGCGTGAGGTTGCCGGACCACCACCACGAAGCGCATACCGAGCCGGAGTTATACTCCCGGAAGTTATGCCCGTCCACGATCGGAGCGTCGGGCGTCACGTTGAAAAGTTTGTGGGTATGCCCCGTCACGAAGCGGACGGTATATCCGTCGAGGATGTCGAAAAGCCGCAGGGTGTTGACCGGATCATGGTCGATCTTGAATCCCGATGTGGTCGGATAGAACACCTGCGCATGCATGGCAACGACGACGGGGGTCGTCTTGGCCACGTACGACAGGTCTTTCGCCAGCCAGTCCAGCTGCTCGGCGGAGAGGCTCTTGACATAGTTGCGGGAAGTGCTCCCGTCGTAGCTGCTGCAATCAATGTCGTCCATGACGACGTAATGGACCTTGCCGATGTTGAATGAATAGTAGGTCGGGCAGATCTGATCCACATATTTGACCGCCGCATCGTAGTCCGACCTGGTCTGGAAGTCGTTGTCATGGTTGCCCATGGTGTGGAAGATCTGCAGATTCTTGATCTGGCTGTTGACGGTGTTCAGGTACTGGGGGAAATAGTAGCTGTTCGAATACCAGTAGAGGTCCCAGGTCATGTCCCCGAGGGTGAGCGCATACATCTTCTCGCCCTTGTGGCGGGTCATGTAGTCCGTAAGGTCGGAGGTGAACTGGGCGAACTGTCCCAGGTCGCCCGTTCGGTTGGCGAGGTGCATGTCGCCCAGCATGAAGATCTTGTAGGAGTCCTGTCCGTCGACCTTTTCGAGCTTGAAGTCGGCCCGTTCGACGACGTCGGCGCTGTTTTTGAGCGCGCGGTGGAACTGCGGGAGCACCCCGACGGACGGAACTTCGTAGCCGCTCGGGACGGAGATGAAGACATATCCCCACTTTTTGGCCGATTTGAGCTGGTAGATGCCCTTCTCGTTCGTGACGGTCACCTCCGCGCCGTCGGAGACCACGACGTTCTCCACGCCGACGCCGGCCGACGACACGATCCCGTAGACCGTGGTGCCTGCATCCGGTTTGAAATCTATGTCTTCGACGATGTTGATGTAGATTCTTCCGAACGATTTTTTGCGCGCGTCTCTTTTGACGAAGACTTTGTAGTAACCCGTTTCACACCCGTCGGCCAGGCGTACGGTGAAACTGTCGGAAGAGGTGTTGACGATGGGGCAGACGTAGGAGATGCCTGCGTCCGACTCAAGAATGAATGTGTCTGTGGTCAGGGGCGATTTCCCCCCCCCACTTACGGCGAAAGTGCACTCGCCGCCTTCGGTGACGTCTACCGACCCCGGAACCGTGAATTGCACGTCGAAATTATCCGCGGGGGTCTTTTCGTCATCGCTGCCGCCGCAGGCGAAGAGTTGCGAGACGGCGATGAGTGCCAGTAACAGATACTTTAATACGTTTTTCATTTTAAGTTCTTCGATTATAATTTTTTTATTTGTCCGCGTTTTGTAAATCCGGTTGTTTGGACACCTCGAAGGCCCGGAAAGACCCGGTCGGGGACTCCGTCCCGAAGTCTCCGTTTGCGGCCCTGCCGGCCTTCGCATCTTCCGTTATATATATGGTAACCATCTGTTTACCGTGTCGCTTCTGTCTGAAAAACTTTTCAAATATAACTTGTTTGTGTTTCGATTGTGTTTCGAATACATTTCAAAATTAAACTTATTTTATTAAAAAACAAAATCGGATGATTTTTTTTGCAAATAAAAAATTTTAATTTTTAGTCGTGTTTCGTTTGGTAGATTTGCCATTTCCCTTTCATTTCTTTTTCGTTGCCCTTGATTTGTGGAATGGTTGTGAAGCGAGACTGTCGGGCGTCTGTTTTTCGGCGACGGCAGTTCGGAAAACGGCATGGCGGAGAAGAGTGGCGGGCGGAACCGGAGGTGTTGTCGGAACCGGTCCC
>ENA-OROO01001485-OROO01001485.1-human-gut-metagenome-genome-assembly--contig:-NODE-1485-length-12103-cov-6.300133_pt1 | contig 12103 bp, 5 predicted proteins | sample MGYA00242130_ERZ509052 | MGnify/ENA primary metagenome ERZ509052 (study PRJEB26280, sample SAMEA2338730) | human gut metagenome | biome: human gut; feature: human-associated habitat; material: faeces... | reverse complement strand
CGCCTGCCGCACTCCTGCGGGTAGACCGGGGTGTTCTGGGCAAAATCCTGCCGGACGTTGTAGTTCCACGCACCCATCTTGCCGCCTGCAGTGCGGTCGGCGGTGGTCTCCCGGGGGCCAAGACCCAGATAGGAGACTTCCGTCAGCTCCCGACGCAGCGGGAAGAGCAGACCGAACTCCGGCAGCTCAGTGCGCGTGCCCTGCCATGTCATGGTGATATCACAGCGGCCTGCGCCGTCAATGGCAAAATCAATGGGCAGCGTCTGCCCATCTGGCAGGGTGTAGTTTGCGCGGGCGATGACGAAATCGCCCTTTGTTTCAGCGGTCAGGTTATCGCAGCGGGCGTAGAGACCGGCGGTTTTCCAGAAGGCAAATGTAAACGGCTCTGCACAGCCCTCGTCGTTGTTGGTGGGCGCACGCCAGAAATTGGGGCGCACGGTATCGTCCAGCAGCTGCACGCCGTTATAGCGGATGGACACCAGCCCCTTGCCTCGGCCAAAGATGTACTCGAAGCCCTCGCCCTTTACGCCGACGTTGCAGTCCATCTCCACCAGCTGCGGGGCGGGCAGGGTCAGCCGGGCGACGGCGTAGTTGTGCCATACCTGCCCCAAAGCGGCTTCATAGCCCGCCGGGATGCCGGGCAGTGCAGCCCGCTGGATGGCGGTAACGGTCATGCAGGCAAGCCCAGCCTCCGGTAAGGCAAAGGGAAACGGGATGTGCTCCGTCCCGCCCGGCTTGCAGTCTGCCCGCAGCACCGCCCGGCGCTCCGGCTTGCCGTTGACCGAGGACGCAAACACAAGGTCGTAGGCGTTCAGGTCGGTAAAGAGATTCCGGTTTTCAATCACGGCTTCCGTGTCGGTCAGGGTGATCTTCAGCGGTGCGTAGGCCGCCTTGACGGCGTCCATTTTGGGGGTGTTACGGCGGTCGGGCAGCACAAGGCCGTCCACGCAGAATTCCCGGTCGGTGGGGCGGTCGCCGAAGTCGCCGCCATAGGCAAAGCCGGGCTTGCCGTCCGGGCTTGTCACTGCAATGCCGTGGTCCATGTACTCCCAGATAAACCCGCCCTGATACAGGGGCTCTTCGTAGGCATACTCGGTGTAGTCGGTGATGCCGCCGCAGCTGTTACCCATGGCGTGGCTGTACTCGCACATGATAAAGGGCTTTTCCGGGTGCTCTGCCAGAAACTTTTTGATGTCTGCCACCGGGGTGTACATCTGGCTTTCCATATCGGAGGTGGCGGGGTACTCCCGGTTCCAGAAAATGCCCTCGTAGTGCACAAGGCGGCTGGGGTCGGTGTTGCGGAAATACTCGCTCATCTCCCACAGGGTCTTGCCGCCGTGGCTCTCGTTGCCGCAAGACCAAATGAGGATGGCCGGGTGGTTTTTGTCCCGTTCCAGCATGGCTTCGGCGCGGGCAAGCACATTTTCCCGCCACTCCGGGCGGGCACCGGGCAGCGTCCACTCGTCCGAGCCGTCCGCACCCAGCTTCTGCCATGTGCCGTGGGTCTCCAGATTGGTCTCCCCGATGACATACAGGCCGTATTCATCGCAGAGGGACAGGAAATAGGGGTCGTTGGGGTAGTGGCTGGTGCGCACGGCGTTGACGTTGTGGGCCTTCAGGTTCTTTACATCCCACAGCATCTCTTCCCGGCTGACGGTGCGGCCGGTGCGGCAGCTCCACTCGTGGCGGTTGACACCCTTGAACACGATACGCTTGCCGTTCAAAAGCATCTGGCGTTCTTTCAGCTCAAACTTACGCAAGCCGACTTTCAATCCGGTGCGCTCCACGAGAGCACCCTCGTTCAGCAGGGCAATTTCTGCTTCGTACAGGTTCGGCTGCTCGGCGCTCCACAGGGTGGGATGCTCCACCGTAAAGGTGAAGGAGACATCCTGCACGTCCTCTTCCACGTCCGGGTCGGCCTCGCCCTTGCCGAACACCACACCGCTGTCGTATTCGGCAGGTTCGCCCACCTCAGCAGACTGCTCCTCGCCATCAAACACCACCGAGATGGTGCCCGCGCCGCTGACCTTGCAATCAAAGGTGACAGTGGCACTGGAAAAGTCCGGGGCAAAATCCTGCTTCACAAAGACATCCTCGAGGTGAATTTCCGGCTTTGTGAACAGCTCCACAGAGCGGAACAAGCCGCTCATGCGCCAGAAATCCTGATCCTCCAGCCAGCTGCCGGAGGAGAAACGGTACACCTGTACCGTCAGGGTATTTTCGCCGGGGTGGACGGCGGCGGTCATGTCAAATTCAGCGGGAGTGAAGGTATCCTCGGTGTAGCCGATGTAAACGTCATTGCACCAGACGGCGGCAGCGCTGTCCGCGCCGTTCAGGCGCAGATAGCAGCTTGCCCAGCTTTCCGGCAGGGTGAAACTGCGCTGGTATTCCCCGATGGGGTTATAATCCTGCGGAATCTGATCGGGGTGCAGCTTTTCATGGCCGTCCCACGGGTACTGGGTGTTGACGTAATGGGGCGTGCCGTAGGGCTGGCCGGGCTTTTGCAGGCTCTGCATTTGGATGAAGCCGGGCACGGTCAGGGTGTCCCAGTCTGAGAAAGGCGCAGTCAGGTTTTCCGCATAGTGGAAAGCCCATTCGCCATCCAAGCTGACGGCCAGCGGCATTTCCGGGCTTGTCTGGTCTGCAAAATGAGCGTGGAAGGGCAAACGGTTCTGCTGGAAAATTTCCGGGTCGGCCAGAAGCGCCGATGTGATAGGATTATTTAAAGGCATAAATGTCACCTCGCAGCATTTTCTGCTCTCATTATAGCACAGAATATAAGAAAAACAGCCGCACAAAAACGACTGTTTTTCTATCGCAATTTTCAAAAATAGTGCCTATCAAAACGGCATATTTGCGATATGCAGTTTGCGGATGTTGCTTGTGCATTAAAAACGCAAACTGCTATAGAAAGAAGCGGCATCAGTTTGCTTCGTCAAAGACCTCGGTGTCCAGTACCGTGTGTCCCTTGGGGATGTGGTACTTCACGGCGGGCAGATGGACATTGGTGAAGTACAGGCTGGTGTTAGGGTCGCAGCCGATGACCACTGCTTCTCCCCTGCCGCGCACGGCGCAGCACAGGGTGTCGCAATGGGCTTCGGCGGTATCGTTTTCCGCGCTTTCGGCGTAGCCCGGTGTAAAATTGGGCACGGCAAAACCGCAGTCGTAGGCTTCGCAGTCGAAACTGCTGTCAATCTCGTGATGGCGGCGGTGGCCGGTGGCAGTGGGGGTGATGGTGGTGGTGACCTCAATGCCGGGGAAGGGCGACCACTGCGCGGTCACAGCCCCGGCTTCAATTTCCCACGTTTTGCTCACCTTGCGCACAAACACGTTGTCGTCGATGACAAAGGCCAGCATACTGTCCGGCGCGGCCTGATTGAGCACCTCCCGGCTGCGGGAGGCGCAGAAGCCAAAGCGGGTATCGTAGGCAAATTTTGCATACTTTTCCGGGAACTGTCCGTGACCGTGGCCCTCGTTGACACCGGCGGCATAGGCCGTTACCCGCCCCGCCCGGCGCTGCACCAGCATATTGGCGTATGGCATGGGCTTGAGCCGCTCCAATGCGGGCATGGGCGCGGCTTCGGCAGACCAGAAGGGGTGGTCATCCGGCAAAGCAAGCAGCAAAAAGCTCTTCATGCCCCAGTAGGGGCTGCCGGGGGCGTTGTACCGCTCGGCCATGTACATCTGCGGGTAGCAGTAGCCGATGGGCAGGATGCCGGCCCGGTCGAACATTTTCTGCCCCAGCCACCAGTTGAAGTTGCGGACGATGAGCCCTTTCATCACCGGCAGGGGCAGCGGCTCCAGCCCTGCCCAGATGCAGGCCGCCCAGAAGCTGTTCTGGGCAAAGCGGTAGGTCAGGCTGCGGCCAAAGGGCAGGGCTGCGCCGTTGGCATCGAACCAATAGACGAACTGCTGCGCGAACAGCTGGGCGCGCTGGCGGTAGAGTGCAGCACGCCGGGGGTCGGTGTCGGCGGCAAATTTAGAGTAGAGCAGTCCGTAATACTGGATGGCCCACGGGATGTAGTAATCCTTTTGCACGGAGGCGCCATCGGTGGACCAGCCGTCGCCGCTGTAATAGCTGTCAATTTTGCAAAGGCCATCCTCCAGCAGTTCCGGGCTGTAAGGCATCCCCACGCTTTTCAGGGCAAGGTTTACAAGGATGCGGAAAAACTGCCAGTTGCAGTCCGGGATGGTGTGGGCGTTGATCTGCCCCAGCCATGCGGCAAGGTTCTGTTTTTCGGTATCAGAAAGCGGGGTCCACAGCTTTTCCGGTGCGGTGAGGATGCCGCAGGCAATAGCCGCCATCTCCACATAACACTGGTCGTATTCCCCGGTGGTGCCCCAGTATTCGGGGTTTTCCGGGTCGGTGCCGGCGGCAAGACCCTTGCGGTAGATTTTTTCAAACTCCGGGTCAGAGCCGCCGCCCACCCAGAAGGGCACCAGCGCCCACAGCGGGCGGCTGAAGGCTTCCAGCTCAATGGCATTTTGGTTGTAGGTCACACCCGTCTCGCCCAGATGCAGCCGGGCGCAGCCTGCGGAATAACAGGGCTTGAGGGGGTCGAGAAATTTGTGCATCAGTGCGGTAAAATCCGCTTTGGTCTGCAAGTTCATCACCAGTACATCTCCCAGTCTTTGGTCAGGCGGGTCAGCGCCTCCATGTAAAAATAATCGCCCCAGCTCGTACATTCATCCACGCCCTCCGGGGTGCAGGTGTTGTAGGGACTCTTTTTGCTGTAAGTGCCGTGCAGCAGCTGGCCGGAGCCGAGGGTACCAGGCTTTACCGCATAATTTGCGGCAAGGCTGGCCAGCATCTGCCGTGCCAGTGTGCGCCACTGGGCAGCTTCTGTTTCGTCCACATACTTTGCCGCTTCCAGCAATCCACAGGCCACGATGGCAGCGGAGGAGGAATCCCGGGGTTCGCCGCTTTCCGGGGCAAAGAGCATATCCCAGCAGGGGATCATATCCTCCGGCAGGCGGGAAAGGTAAAATTCCAGCGCCTTGCGGAACACATCCAAAAACTTTTCGTCGTGGGTGTAGGTGTAGCCAATGGCGCTGCCGTACACGCCCCACGCCTGTCCCCGTGCCCAGAAGCTGTCGTCCTTATAGCCCTGACAGGTGCGTCCGCCCTTGGGGGTGCCGTCCGGGTTCATAAAGAAGGTGTGGTAGGTGCTGCCGTCCGGCCGGAAGGAGTTTGCCAGCGTGGTGGCGGTGTGGGCAGCGGCGATCTCGCGGTAGTGGTCGCTACCGGTCACCTGCGCTGCCCAGTACAGCAGCGGCACATTGAGCATGCAGTCAATGATATAGCGGTAGTTGCCGGGGTCGTCCATAGTGCCCCATGCCTGCAAGAAGCGGCCGCTGGGTTGGTAGCGGGTCAGCAGCTGGTCGGCGGCGGCAATGGCGGCGTTTTTGCCCTTTTCGCTGCCCACCAGCTTCCACGCTGCCACGCAGGTGGGGCTGTACAAAAAGCCCATATCGTGGTGGTCCACCTCCACCTTGCGGGCAATGCGGTCCGCAAAGCTGTCCACCTGAATGAGGGCGGCTGTCTTGAATTTTTCGTCCCCGGTGGCCTCGTAGGCCAGCCAGATCTCACCGGGCCAAAAGCCGCAGGTCCACTGGTTATTGGCGCAGCCGGGGTAGATATCGTTCACACTGGAATGGTTCTGGCACTGGTAGGTGTACAGGGGCAGATTGGTCTCCACCTGTTTGCAGGCATCGGCCAATGCCTGCCGTGCCTCGGCGTCGGTCATAGCGTGGTTCTGGTAGGTTTTCATCATGATTACTCCTTAAATCCAAACGTAGGTATCTCTGCCCACCGCTGGCGCAGAAAGTGCATGCCCAGCTTGGGGCGGCGATCCCGGGTGAACAGACCTTTTTTGTTGCCATCCACCCGCATGGGGCCCTGCACAGTGTCGTAGTCTGCAAAGTTCCAGACAAATTCTCCCACAAACCACGGGCGCTTGTCAAACTCTGCATCCAGACGGCGGTAGAACTCCACCTGAAACTCCTCACTGAACATCTCGGCTCCGGCGGTGTGCAGCCCTGCCACGGTGTCCGCACCGTACTCGCTCATCATCACGGGCTTGTGCTGCTCTGCCCAGAAATCCAGCTCCTGATTCAGGCCGTAGCAAGCGGCGTCCATGTCACCGGAAAGGTTGTACCAGCCGTAGTAGCGGTTGATGCAGACGATATCCATGGTGCGGGTGGTGATATCTTTCGTATAGTCGTTCTGGCAGCAGACGAGGGTGACCGGGCGGTCCTGCGGGTCCAGCTGGTGCGCCAGCTCATACAGCGGGTGCCAGTAGTCGTAGGCATCCTGCGGGAAGTGCTCCAGATCCGGCTCGTTGCCAAGGCTCCACAGCACCACGCAGGGGTGGTTTTTGTCCCGATGGATCATCTCGGCAAGCACCTGCCGGTGATGCTCCGCAAGGGGGTATTCCTTATAGGGGTTCACCGCTGCCCCGCCGCCGATGCCCACCGCCGGGGTCTCGTCCATGACCAGAATGCCCTCCCGGTCGCACAGGTCGTAGAACTCCTCGGCGTAGGGATAGTGGCTGGTGCGCACGGCATTGGCGTTTGCCCAGTGGATCAGGTTCACATCCTTCACGTTCAGCACCGGGTCAAAGCCTCGGCCATGGGCGGTAAAGTCCTCGTGCTTGCAAAAGCCCTTGAAATAGAGCGGTTTTCCGTTCAAAAGCACCTGTGTGCCCCGCACCTCAATGCTGCGCACGCCAAAGGTCTGGTCGTAGACGTCTGCCCCGCAGGTGATGTGCAGGGTGTACAGGTAGGGCGTGCCGGGTCTGGGCTCCCAGAGATGCACTTCCGGGATGGTGATCGTGCCTTCTGCACTCTCGGCGCTTGCAACGGCGTTGCCGTCAGCATCCAGCACCGTGACACGGACAGGCGCGCTGCCGGTGGTTTTTACCGCGTACTGCACCGTGCCGTCCACGGCGGGCACTACGGTCACATCCTCGATATACTCTTTTGGGGTGGTGTAGAGCCACACCGGGCGGTGGATGCCCGCATAGTTGAAAAAGTCAAAGTTCGGGCGGTTCTGGGGTGCGGCGGCACGCTTGGCAGCCTCCACACTGGGGATACCCGCGTTGTCCGAACCAAAGAAGGCCAGCTGCCCGTCCTCGTTGCCCACAGGCAGGGTGCTGTGGTTCACCCGGTTGTCACAGGCTACGGTCAGCAGTGCGGTCTCGCCGGGTTGCAGCAGAGCGGTGACGTCCGCTTCAAAGGGGGTAAAGCCGCCCTTGTGCTGTGCAATGAGCTGGCCGTTCAGCCAGACCTTGGCCGTGTGGGTCACCGAGCCGAACCGCAGCACCACCCGCTGCCCGGCGCAGAAAGTGGGCAGGGGAACTTGGCGCTGATACCACCCCCAGCCGTAGTGGCGGCGCAGGGCGGTGGTCTGGTCGTTCTGGTCGTTGTAGCTGGCAGGTACCGCGATGGGCTGGGCGTCCGGCAGGGGCTTTGCGGGGTCGAACTGGGTTTCCGCGCAGCTGCCCAGCGCAAACGCCCATGTGCCGTCAAGGCTCAGCTTCAAGCGCGCTTCATTCTGTTCAGGATATAACATAACGCTTTCCCTCTATTTCTGCAAAAAATGCGGGGCGCGGGTACTGCCCACGCCCCGCTTACGGGTGATTTGTTTAGCCCTTGATGCCGGTGGATGCCACGCCCTGCACAAAGTACTTTTGCAGGGAGAGGAACACGATCAGCACCGGGATCAGTGCCACCACAGAGGCCGCCATGATCAGGCCGTACTCTGCAGAATACTGGGTGATGAACATACGCAGACCAATCTGGATGGTCTTGAGTTCGGTCTTGGTCAAGTAGATCAGGGGGCCAAGGAAGTCGTTCCATGTGTTCACGAAGGTGAAGATGGTCAGGGTGGACAGGGCGGGCAGGCTGAGGGGCAGCATGATGTGCCACCAGATGCCGTACTCGCTCAGGCCATCAATGCGGGCAGCCTCACACAGCTCGGTGGGCACGCCCTCGTAGAACTGCTTCATCAGGAACACGCCGAAGGCGCTGAAGGCCTGCAGGCACATAATGGCCAGATGGGTGTTGTTCAAATGCCACGAGCTCATCATCATGAACTGGGGCACCATGTAGGCCTGCCAAGGCACTGCAATGGTGGCAATGTAGCCGAGGAAGAGCGCGTTTTTGCCCTTGAACTGCATCTTAGCAAAGGCGTAGGCTGCAAAGGAGGAAGTGAACAGCTGCAACAGGGTGACCACCACGGTGATCTTGACCGTGTTTTTCACAAAGGTCAGCAGCGGGATCTGGGTCCAGATGTCCACATAGTTCTGCCAGCGGGGATTTTTGGGGATCCACTGGATGGGGAAACCGAACACGTCCTTATTCAGCTTAAAGGAGGAGGACAGCATCCACAAAAAGGGCAGCAGCATGCAGGCTGTGATGACGATGAGGAAGAAATAGATCAGGAACTTGGAGATGAAATTGCGGCGCTTCTGAGAGGCTTCGGTCTTGATAATAGCAGCAGACATGGTTCTTCCTCCTTTCTCAGTTCTCGCCCTTGGAGCCGCGGAACTGGATGATGGTAACGATCAGCACCAGTACGAACAGCACCATGGAAATTGCACTTGCGTAGCCGTATTTCGGAGTATTGACGAAGGCCACATTATAGATGTAGTACACCAGCGTCATGGTAGCAGTACCGGGGCCGCCCTGCGTGATCATGTACATCTGGTCGTAGACCTTGAAGCCGGAGATGGTGAGCATAATGACCACAAAGAAGGTGGTGGGGCGCAGCTGCGGCAGGGTGATGTGCCAGAACTGCTGCCAGCGGTTTGCACCGTCCAGCTCGGCGGCTTCGTTCAGGTCCGGGTTGCAGCCCTGCAGGCCTGCCAGATAGATGACCATGTAGTAGCCCATGTTCTTCCACACACTGAACAGGATGACCGTGATCATAGCGGTGTCCTTACCGGCAGCCCAGCGGGGCAGGTTTTCCACCGCCACGCCAAAGAACTGGTTCAGGATCATGTTGATGGGACCCATGGAGGGGTTGAAGATCATGTTCCACACCGCTGCCACCGCCACCAGCGAGGCAACGTAGGGGAAGAACGCCACGGTGCGGAAGAAGTTGCGCAGCTTCACGTTCTGGTTCAGCAGCACGGCCATAGCCAGCGAGCAGGCCAGCGTCAGCGGCACGGTGCCAATGACGTAGACGATGGTATTTTTCAAAGCCGCCTGAAAAATTTTATCGGTGGTGAAGAGTTTTACAAAGTTCTTCAGACCGATAAACTCGATGGCGTGGCGGCCGTCCCATGCGCAGAAGGCCAGCGCAATGGCAAACACCATGGGCACCAGCGTGAACACGCAGAAGCCGATGAAGTTTGGCGCAATGAAGGAATACGCGATCAGAGAATCGCGGGTCGATTTTTTTAGCACTTTACGGGGAGTTTTATTCTGGACAGCAGCACTCACCATAAAAGAGCCTCCTTTCCCGGAAGTATAACAGCTTTTCCAAAAAACGAGCGGAGCGGGCGCTGCGCATACCCGCCCCGCTCAGACAGGGCTTTTTTCCGATGCTCGTTCATCGGAAAATGAATGGGGATTGAAAATGATGAAGAAGGAGAACCGCAACGTATTGCGGAGAACGCTTTATCAGCCGAGAACTGCGGGCACCTGATCGTTCATGTTCTGGATGCCCTCGTCCACGGTCTCGCTCATGGTCATAATGGCATCGTGCTCGGCGTTCAGGATGGTTTCGATATCAGATGCGTACTGGGTGTAGGGCATTTCCAGATAGACATTGCTGGTGGTCAGTGCATCCACAGAATTGCTGTCCTCGGGGAAGCCCTCGGTGGACTTGATGATCTCGGCGGTAGCAGCGGAGCCGCAGGCCGGGAAGGTGCCGGTCTTGGCAATGGCCTGTGCGCCCTCCTCGGAGACACACCAGTTGATGAAGTCGGCAGCGGTCTCTGCCTTGGGGGAATCGGCGTTGATGGCCAGACTGGTCACAGTGCCCAGCGTAGAACCAGCCTCTGCACCGGCGGGGTGCGGATACTTGACGATGCCCCAGTTAAACTTGGTCTCGGCATCCTTCATGTAAGCTTCCAGCGTGGAAATGAACCAGCTGCCCATGTTGACCATTGCGCACTGCTGGTTCTCAAAGGCTGCGGAGTAGTGCAGAGAAGAGGTCTTGAGGTAGCCGTAGTCCATGCAGATGCCGTCCTTCTGCTGGGCAATGACCATATCGTAGGTGGGCTTCATGAAGTCGTATTTGCCGTCGATGATGGTGTTCTTGCCGTCCAGAATGGAGAACAGAGAAGCGGCAGAGCGCCAGGTGTGGTAGTGGCAGCCATAGACCTTGGTGTCGCCGGAGCCGCTGGTCATCTTGCGGGCCAGAGCGTCGTAATCTTCCATCGTCAGGTCATTGGAGGGATACTCCACACCGGCAGCATCAAACAGATCCTTATTGTAGTACAGCACCCAGAAGTCGCTGCGGAAAGGCACGGCGTAGAAGTTGCCGTCATCGGTGGTCAGCTGCTCGATGGTGCCGTTGAAATCGCCGGTATCGCGGGTCAGCACCTCGTTCAGGGGCTTGAGGTAGTCCAGATTGATCAGGTTTGCGTAGCCGGGGATATCCTTGACGGTCACGACATCCAGATCGGCGCTGCCGGCCAGCTGGGTAGCCAGCTGGGTCATGTAATCGGTAGAGCCCAGGTCGGTCATCTCGATGGTGACGTTGGGGTGGCTCTCCATATAGCCGTCAGCCAGAGCCTGCCAGTAAGCAGTGGAGTCCTTATCCCACAGGGCCCAGTTCAGGGTGACAGCCTCGTCGCCGGAGCCGGTGCTCTCGGCAGTGGCCTCGGTGGAAGAAGCGGTGCTCTCCGCGGTGGAAGCGGTGTCAGCGGTAGAGGCGCCGGAACCGCCGCAGGCGGCCAGGCTCAGGGCCATGGTACCTGCCAGGCCGAGAGCAGCAATTCTTTGCATTTTACGCATAATGTTTCTCCTCCTAATAAGAAAACATTTTTCGGGGTCCAGGCTTGTCCCCTCATGGGGGCCTGTCCCTTTCGTTGCCATTATAATACATCATCTTCCCGTCGAAATGGATGGTTTTTTTGGGGTTCGGTTTGCAAATTTTACGGCAGTTCCCCAATCGCGGCGGAAAAACCTGTACTTTTTTAAGAAACCTGCAATATTTATCTTTCCTTACAGTTCTCCCTGTCTGTGCATGCGTCGTTTTGTCTGTTTTGTACATTTTTGCGCTTGACACGCCTATTATAATAAGGTATCTTTTTATAAACGGCGGTGTGTTTTCTTCCCCGCTTTCCTGCATGATCTGCATTTTTATTTACATATTTACATAGAGGAACCTTCATGGACAAGCTGAAATTCCGCCGCAGCGGTATCCAGGCACGGGTGCTGGCGCTTACGATGTTTTTTACGCTGGGCGCATCCCTGGTCATCGCCGCCAGCAATATGCACCAGATGACCGCCGAGTGGGAGCGCACGACGATCCTGAACGCCGAGTATGCCCTGCAGACCGCGGCATCGGCCATCCGCCGGGATGTGGATGAGATCGACGACCTGGCCGGCTGGTGCGCCCACAACCCCGGCATGCGCACCTACCTGCTGACCGGCGACACCGCCAGCAACCAGGCGCTGTCGATGTACCCGACAGTGTCCGCCAAGTTCAACTCGATGCGCACGATGGCCTACATCCAGCGCTTTCTGCTCATCAACGCCTCGGGGCGGCAGATAATGTTCGGCACGGCGGCCACCAGTGCCGTGACCCTGACGCCGGATATACTGCAGCGCATTCCCGGTTACGATTCGCCCAATACCGGATGGGACTGCATTCTCCGCGACCCGCTGGCCCTGAACTCCCAGGCTGCCAACACGATCCCCGTCACCCACACCCTGACCCTGCCCGGCACAGACCGCACGGCCCATGTCTGTATCTTTGTCTCCCCTTCCCTGATCCTTTCCCCGCTGCGCAGCTTCACCCTGGCCGACGGCGGACAGCTGTATTGGGAAATGGGCGAAAACCTCTACACGATCAACGGCAGCCTGCTGTCCGCGCTGAACGGCTCCATCTCCGACTTTGACGATGCCGTCCCGCTGGACAGCAACA
>ENA-OROO01001471-OROO01001471.1-human-gut-metagenome-genome-assembly--contig:-NODE-1471-length-12162-cov-4.075494_pt1 | contig 12162 bp, 9 predicted proteins | sample MGYA00242130_ERZ509052 | MGnify/ENA primary metagenome ERZ509052 (study PRJEB26280, sample SAMEA2338730) | human gut metagenome | biome: human gut; feature: human-associated habitat; material: faeces... | reverse complement strand
GTGCCGGTTCGACCCCGGCTCCGGGTACAAGGCTACTCCCGACAGTTTACATGCTGCCGGGAGTAGTTTTTTTATTTGCACGGACTAAAAAGATGGGGGGGTGCTTGGGACAAAAGTGCTGTCTGCTTTTTGTCTGTGTTTTCGGCGGGGTTTTGAGGCGGGTTTTCAGGGGAGGAAAAATATGTGCCTTGTATTTTAAAATATGTCAGACATATTTCGAAATAGGTCAGACATATTTTTTATTTGCTCCCAAGTGGGGTAAACGTTCTGAAAATCAGTTTTCATTTTTTAGTGTACGAAAAGCCGTTTCCGGGTTACGTTTTCCGCGTCGCCGCTTGTCTGCATTGGTGCGTTGCGGTAATGGCTGCCTTGTCAGAACGAAAGTCTCAGCCCGGCCTTGAGGTTGAAGTTGAAAGGCTTTTCCTTGTATATTGTCTCCACCTTGCTGCCGTTGTTGAAGTAATATCCCACGCCCGGCTCGGCGTAAACGCCCAGGTTGGGCAGGATGTTGAACTGCAGTCCGGCCGCGGCGTTCAGCGAGCATTGCAAGGGTTTTACTTTCACGTCTTCGTGGTCGGTGGATACCTTTTTGCCGTCCACCACGTAGTTTGTCTCGGATTTTCCGGCCACGCATTTCTCCACTTCCCCGCCGGCAGACATGTACACTTCCCAGTATCTGTTTCCCCATAGGCTGTAGTTTACTTTCAGCGGTATGCCTATGTATTGCAGTGTCTGGTCGGTTTCGTACCTGTTTCCTTTGCTGCCGGCCGTAAGTTTCGACGACAGGTAGCTGTAGGTTACGCCGCTTTCCAGGCTCAGGCGCGGCGTGATTTTATATCTCACCGAGAGCCCTGCTTTTATCGGCAGTTTGTGTTTCTTCCGCGTGTTGACTTCTTCGTTGCTGTTGGCCGCGAGAATCCGTGCCATGGGCGATGTGCTTGCCGCCTTTACTTCGTGTGAAGAGCTGTGGAATACGGTGCCGGTGCGCAATGTGCCATAGCCGCGGTTGGTTTTGTTTGTCTCGAACAGGTTGGCCGCCGATATGCTCACGCTTATCCGGCTTTCATTGTGCTTGCCGACCGTTGCCTGCGCGCTGCTTTGTGTGGCGGCAAGGCTTTGCGCTGTGCTTTTCCGCGCGGCGGCAAGCCTTTTCCTGCTTGCTGCTGGGGCGGCAACGGGAGCGTCCGCCTTTTCGTGGCACACCGTGGCGCTGTCGGCCGCAGCCGCAACGCTTTTAGCCATTACGGCAAGCATTGCGGGGCGGGCGGCCTGTGCCGGCATAACGGCTTTGTCCCGCTTGCGCGGGACGTAAGCCTCTGCGTTTTTCATAGTTTCCGGGATTGATTCCCTTGTTGTTGCCGGAGTTTTATTTTCTTTTGCGTGCGCTGCGGTTTGTTCTGTTTTTTCCGTGCCGTATTTAAACATGCCGGGCAGGAGGTCGCCTATTACTATGGCGAGGGTTATTGCCGCGGCTGCCACGAGTCCTGCAGACCACATGGCAACCTTGCGCCTAAGGGGCATGACCGTTTTGCGCGGCTGCTGCCGGGCCATGGCGTTGCTTATGTCGTTCCACAGTCCTTGCGGGGCGGGCTTGCCGTAGCCGTCGAGCTTTTCCTGTAGGTCTTTAATCCATTGTTCGTTCATGGTCTGCGGAATTGTAGTTTCTTATCTTTTTTGCGAGCATGTCTTTTGCGCGGTGTAGCTGCGAGGCCGAGGTGTTTTCGCTTATGCCGAGCATGGCGGCTATTTCTTTGTGGCTTTTGTGTTCGAATACGTAGAGGTTGAACACCGTGCGGTAGCCTGCGGGCAGTGCGCGTATCATTTCGTGCAGGCGTGCGGCAGGAATGCCGGCAACGTCGGGCTCGCTGTCGTCGGCCACGTCGGGAATACTGTCGCCGTATTGCAGGATTCCGCTTTTTTCGGTGCGTTTAAGGAACTTGAGCGACTCGTTCACCACTATTCTCGTCATCCACGCGCGCAGCGAACCCTCGCCGCGGTATTCGAACTTGCCTGCCGAGGTGAATATCTTCACGTAGCTGTCCTGCAGTATGTCTTTTACGTCCTCGTCGTCGGATATGTATCGTGTGCATACGGCCGTAAGGTACTCCGCGGTCGCGCAATAAAGTTCCTTCATTGCGGCGGGGTTTCCTTGGCTTACGAGCAAGGCCGTCTGTTGTTCATGGTTTTTCTCGCTGTTGGTCATTTCCGACGTATGTAGGGAGGAATCCGGAAGAGGGTTGCCCGTATTTCCGGTTTCCGGGCCGAAATGTAGCTATTATTCCGGCTCTCGCAAAATATTCCTGCCGTGCGGACGAAGTTTTTATTCTATTTCGGTCACGAATTTGGGGCTTCCGTGCAGCAGGTTGGCGCTTTCGGTGGTTTTGCGGCTGCAAAATTTGAAATTGGCCTGTTTCGTGCCGCTGTATGACTGCCAGCGCAGTTTCAGGGTCACGGTCTTGCCTTCGGTGTCGGGCAGGTCCTTGAGGCTGAAGGCCACGAGGCCGTCGCCCCACTTTCTTTCGTCGTCGCCTTCGGCGTCATGCCGGAACTCCACCTCGTAAGGGTCGTCGGGGTTTACGCCCGTTAGCAGGTTCACCCGGTGTGCTATGCCCGAGTTGCCCCATTTTGTGCGGAAGCGCAGCGTGAGGTATCCGTCTTCGGCTATCGTTACCCAGTCGTTCACTATCTCGACGGGGTCGCTGCCGTATTCGTCGTCGCTCTCACTGCCGGTGCCGGGCACGGCCGGCTTGGTCAGGATACTGTCCATCCAGTTTATGAACACTGCCCCGTTGTGCCCGTGCGGGTCGGCGTTGCACGGGGTGAAGTTAACAAGCGCCCGCACTTCCTTGCCGCCATAAGGGGACTCTCTTACGTTTACTGGATATACGGTGGTAAAGTCGTCGAGTTGCAGGAATATCGTGCTGTCGGCCGCGTTCTTTACGGTAACGAGGGCGTTGGGATAGTTGGGCAGAATGTAGTAATAGTCCTCGTCGGTGCCGCACGACTGGAACAGCGAGGACGACAGCACAATGGCTGCTACTGCCAACAGGTTTTTCAGCTTTTTCATTTTGTATATGTGTTTTCGCAATTTTTACTTCACCATTAAAATCCCGGTATGCACGAAACCTTGCGCGAGGAAATAGTTAAATAATGCTAATCCGGATTAACGGTTTTTTACACCACGCCCGCCTTTCGGAAACCGGTTTCCGGACCTCCGGAAAAATTGGTCGGACATAATTCGAAATATGTCTGACATATTTCAAAATATCTCAGACATATTTTTTATTTGCTCTAACTGGGACGTAACGCCCTGCCGGTGCGGTTTTCGGACAAGGCATGCAAGAGTGCGAAAAAACCATAACACGTAATAAAAAATATAAAAAAATAATGATAAAAAAAGTAGCGGCACGCTTGCTTTTTATATATATATTCCATACCTTTGGAATAAGTATATAACATTCTGCCAATGGCATAAAACAACTGAAAATGAGTGACAAAATAATCACAATGGGCGAAATAATGCTACGGCTGTCACCTCCGGGCAACCTGCGTTTCGTGCAGGCCGACAGCTTTGACGCCGTATATGGCGGCGGAGAGGCAAACGTGGCGGTAAGCCTGGCCTCGTTCGGGCATGACGCCTGTTTCGTGACCAAGCTCCCCGACAACGAAATAGGGCAGGCGGCTGTAAACTCGCTGCGCCGCTATGGAGTAAACACGCGCCATATAACGCGCGGCGGGGAGCGGATAGGCATATATTATATGGAGCGCGGCTCGGCCATGCGTCCGAGCAAGGTGGTGTACGACCGCGCGCATTCGTCCATGGCGGAGGCCTCGGAAGAGGATTTCGATTTCGACGAAATAATGAAAGGGGCGCGCTGGTTCCACTGGACGGGCATAACTCCGGCCATATCCGACAGCGCGGCGCGGCTTACGGCGCTTGCGTGCCGGGCCGCCAAACGACACGGGGTAACCGTATCGTGCGACCTTAACTTCCGCCGCAAACTGTGGACTGCCGAAAAGGCACAGAGTGTAATGCGCCCGCTCATGGAATATGTGGACGTATGCATAGGCAATGAAGAGGACGCCGAGCTGTGCCTTGGCTTCAAACCCGACTCGGATGTGACCGGCGGACGCACCGACGCACAGGGGTACAAGGCTGTCTTCAAGGCCATGGCCGGAGAGTTCGGTTTCAAATATGTGGCTTCAACGCTGCGCGAGTCGCTCTCGGCTTCGCACAACGGCTGGAAAGCCATGATCTTCGACGGCGGCAGGTTCCATGAATCGCGCCGCTACGACATTCTCCCGATAGTGGACCGCGTGGGGGGCGGCGACTCGTTTGCCGCCGCACTGATTCACGGCCTGCTTACTAAGACATCGCAAGACGAAGCCCTCGAATTCGCCGTCGCGGCGTCGGCATTGAAACATACCATAGACGGCGACGTGAACCTCGTAAGCGAGAACGAAGTGGAAGCACTCGCCCGGGGAAATGCTTCGGGCCGGGTGCAGCGTTGACAACACCTAAAAACGTATGAAAATGAAAAACCTGTTTGACATTACGAAGAAAGTAATCGTAATTACCGGAGGCACCGGTATATTGGGAAGACACGTGGCGGCTTACCTGGCAGAACAGGGAGCTGTAGTAGTTATAATGGGGCGCAACAGCGGCATTGGAGAAGATATAGTGAACTGTATAAGGACATCCGGCGGCAGGGCAATGTTTCTCGAAACCGACGTGATGAATCGCAAACGTTTGGAACATAATCTCAAAACCATAATGGCGAAATTCGGACAGGTGGACGCGCTGCTCAATGCGGCGGGAGGCAATATGCCCGGCGCGACGATTCCTCCCGGAAGCACAATTTTCGACATCGATACCGAGGATTTCAAAAAAGTGCTCGACCTGAACCTTATCGGAACAGTGCTGCCTACGCAGGTGTTTCTCAAACCCATGGCCGAAAGGGGAAAGGGCGCGATAGTAAACTTTACCTCGATGGCCGCTTTCAGGCCGCTCACACGGGTGGCCGGATATGGCGTGGCAAAAGCCGGGGTGACTAACTACACGGAGTTCATGGCTGCCGAAGTGGCCAAAAAATTCTCGCCGGCAATACGGGTGAACGCCATAGCACCCGGATTCTTCCTTACCGAACAGAACCGCACGCTGCTTACAAACGAAGACGGCTCGTTCACTACACGCGGCAACGACATCATAAGGCACACCCCGATGGGACGCCTTGGCAATCCCGAAGAAATATGCGGCACGATACATTATCTAATAAGTGACGCGTCGCAATTCGTTACGGGTACGGTGGCCGTTGTAGACGGAGGATTCAACGCTTATTCGATATGATACTCTGCGAACAGACATTCCGGTGGTACGGGCCGAGCGACCCGGTGAGCCTGGCCGATATAAAACAAGCCGGTGCCACCGGAATAATAACTGCACTGCACCACATTCCGAACGGCGAAGTGTGGAGCATCGACGAAATATTGCTGCGCAAAACGCAGATTGAAGCCGCGGGGCTCAGGTGGTCGGGCGTGGAAAGCGTACCCGTTCATGAACATATAAAGACCCGTACCGGCGAATACGAACGCTATATAGGAAATTACTGCACCACGCTGCGCAATCTCGGAAAGTGCGGGATAAAAATGGTTACTTATAACTTTATGCCCGTACTCGACTGGACACGAACCGACCTCGACTATGAAATGCCCGACGGTTCGCGCGCTTTGCGCTTCGAACGCGACGCGTACATGGCTTTCGACCTTTTCATCCTCAAACGCCCGGCCGCGCAAACGGAATATTCTGATACCGACAAGGCACGGGCACTGGTGCGTTACGAACGTATGGACGAAGAGGAGAGACATCGCATTACGCGCAACATGATAGCCGGCCTTCCGGGTTCGGAAGAGAGCTTCACGCTCGAACAGTTCAGGCAAGAACTGAAAAGATACGACGGCGTAACGGCCGAAAACTTACGTGAAAACCTTATACTTTTCCTCAAAGCCGTATGTCCCGCTGCCGAAGAGGCAGGTGTGAAGCTCGCAATCCATCCCGACGACCCGCCCCTGCCTATTCTCGGCCTGCCGAGGATTATGAGCTGCGCCGACGACTTTCAAAGCATTGTAGAAGCAGTTCCCAGCCCTGCTAACGGCCTTTGCCTTTGCACCGGCAGCCTTGGAGTATGTGCCGGGAACAACCTTGTCGATATGATGTACCGCTTTGGAAGCCGGATAAACTTTGTACATTTCAGGAATACCAAGCGCGACAAGGACGGGAACTTCTACGAGGCGAACCATCTTGAAGGCGATACAGACATGTACGCAATGATGAAGGCTTTGCTGGAGGTAGAGCAGCAGCGTGGCGAATCAATCCCCCTGCGTCCCGACCACGGACACCGCATGGTGGACGACCTTAACAAGAAGACCAATCCCGGTTATTCGTGCATAGGACGTTTGCGCGGCCTGGCCGAACTGCGGGGGCTTGAAATGGGAATAGCGCGCAGCATGGAGCGGAACTAAACCGCAGGAAACAAACATAAAATACATAACAAGGCCGCCGCACACCCGACGGCGGCACAGAAAGGAAAAAACAATAATGTCCCGATTCGACAAGACACAGGTAATTCAGAAAATAGGCGACACGCGGATAGTGCCCGTCTTTTACAACAGCAGCGCCGACGTGGCTGTGCAGGTAATCAAGGCATGTTACGACGGCGGTATAAGAGCTTTCGAGTTTACGAACCGTGGAGACTTTGCACACGAGGTTTTTGCGGCGGTGGCGAAGTACACTGCGCGTGAGTGCCCCGAGATGGCTTTGGGTGCAGGTTCGATAACCGACGCCCCCACGGCGGCCTTGTATATGCAGGAAGGCGCGGACTTTATCGTAGGTCCGTTGTTCAACCCCGACGTGGCCAAGGTGTGCAACCGCCGTTGCGTTCCTTACGTTCCGGGCTGCGGAAGTGTTACCGAAGTAGGCTTTGCCCAGGAAGCCGGGTGCGACATAGTGAAAGTATTCCCCGGCGATGTGCTCGGCCCCAAGTTCGTAAAGGCCATGCTCGCGCCCATGCCGTGGACAAAGGTAATGGTAACAGGCGGCGTTGAGCCCGCAAGAGAAAACCTTACAGGGTGGAAAAACGCTGGGGCGTTTTGTGTGGGCATGGGCTCGAAGCTGTTCCCTAAAGATAGGATTGAAAACAAGGACTGGGCGTATATAACCGACAAATGCAAGGAGGCATTAAGCTACATGTTATGAAAAAGTTCATGGACAAGGACTTCCTTCTGCAATCGGAGACAGCCAAGGAGCTCTACCACAACCACGCAGCGAAACTTCCGATAATAGACTACCATTGCCACCTCGACCCGCGCGAAGTGGCCGAAGACCACCGCTTCCGTTCGATAACAGAATTGTGGCTTGGGGGCGACCATTACAAGTGGCGGGCCATGCGCGCAAACGGAGTGGACGAACGGTATATAACAGGTGACGCCGACGACCGCGAGAAATTCAGAAAGTGGGCCGAAACTATACCATACACGTTCCGCAACCCGCTTTACCATTGGACACATCTGGAGTTGCGCACGGCTTTCGGCATTTACGAGCTGCTCAATCCTGACACGGCCGACAGGATATACGACGAGTGCAACGAAAAGTTGAAGCAGCCCGGGTTTTCGGCGCGCGAATTAATGCGCCGGTACAACGTTGAAACGGTTTGCACTACCGACGACCCGGCCGACACGCTTGAATATCACAGGCAGATACGCGAAAGCGGCTTCGGCATAAAAGTGCTGCCGGCATGGAGGCCCGACAAGGCCATGGCCATAGAAAATCCCGAGACTTACAAGGCATATGTTACACGGCTTTCGGCTGCTGCCGACACAGACATAGCTTCTTACGACAGCCTGCTCGAAGCCCTGCACAAGCGCCATGCGTTCTTTGCCTCACAGGGTTGCAGGCTTTCCGACCATGGTATAGACCGCTTTTACGATGAGCCGTACACCGCCGGCGATGTGCGCGGAATCTTTGCGCGTGTAATGGAAGGCAAGGTGCCCGGGGCAGGAGATGTGGCTAAGTTCCGTTCCGCGCTGCTCCACGAGTTTGCCGTTATGGATGCCGAATCCGGTTGGGTGCAGCAGTTCCACTACGGCCCGATACGCAACAACAATTCGCGGATGTTCGCTCGCATAGGTGCCGACGGAGGTTTCGACTCGATGGGCGAGTTTGCCACGGCGCAGCAAATGGCGCATTTCTTCGACCGCCTGGACAGCGAGGGGCGGCTGGCCAAGACCATTGTCTACAACCTCAACCCCGCCGCCAACGAAATGGTTGCCACCATGATGGGCAATTTCCAGGACGGCAGCGTGCCCGGTAAAATGCAGTGGGGCGCGGCATGGTGGTTTTCCGACCAGAAGGACGGCATAGCAAGGCAGCTCGAAGTGCTTTCGCTGCAGGGCTTGCTGAGCCGCTTCGTGGGAATGCTCACCGACTCGCGCTCGTTCCTCAGCTATCCGCGTCACGAATATTTCCGCCGCGTGCTTTGCAACATTATAGGCCGCGACGTGGAGGAGGGCGAGCTGCCCGCCGAGGAAATGCCGCGCATTAGCCGTATGGTCGAGGATATTTGCTATTACAACGCGAAAAGATATTTCGCTTTCTGAAAAAAAGGCTCACAAAGACAAACACAGACTCCCTTTAACATACCCTTTTTGCATGGCCCGGAAGCCCTTTGCTGAAGCGGGAAAAAATATGTCCGACATATTTCGAAATATGTCGGACATATTTTGAATTTCCTCAGAGAAATTTTTGATTTTCTCCGAGCACCGTTTTCGGTGCCGGTAACGTTTGTCTGTTTTGAACGGACTTTTTTAACACTTGTGCGTGTGTCTTTGCCAATGGCGCGCGGCACGAAGTGCTTTTGCCGTTTCCGGCGGCCGGCAGTGCGTTGTTTTAATGCCTTTTTAAGGTTATTTGTTCCACACGAACCTGTAGTTGAACCTGCGGTTGGGGGCCGTGTCGCCGCCGGTGGCCAGGCCTATGGGCGAGTCGAGGTTGGCCGGATTGTCAGCCCACTTGAAATCGAAGCACAAGGATTTTCCTTTAAGCCCCAAGTCCTTGCGGGCTATCGTCACAACGAGGCTGTTCGGCTCGATGGCCGTAGCCGTTTCGCCGGCCTTTTTCCATTGCTTGCCGTCGTAAGCCAGCAGAATGCCGCCCTGCACCATGAAGTCGTAGCCGTGCCATCCGGTAGAGCTGTCCTTGTCGGAGTCGATGAAAAGGAGCATCCAGCCGTCCGGTTTGTCACGCCCCTGAAGCGGCGCAGCCGTCTCGACATAGAACAGGAGGTTCTTTTTCGTTACTCCCACCTTGGCGCGGACTATGTCGTTGCGCCCCAGCTCATCCTTGTAATGCAGCTTGGCATATCCGTGGAAATCGCGGTGCGTTATGTCGCCGCGTGTGTCGCGGTACTCCACCTGTATGTCGTTCCACGAGGTGAAGTATCCCTTGTTCGAGGGAATCTCGCGCACGCCCTTGTATTTGCGTATGTTGGCCACCATCTGCATGTAGTAGTTGTCGGTATATCCGCCTTTCATGGGCGCGATTGTGCGGTTGAACTCGGCGTTGTACTGGTCGATGAACGCAAAGTCGCTCTTGCGGCCGAGGAAGTTGCAGTTCATTGCGAACTTGCCCGCCGACCACTCGTTCCAGTCGTTAATGTAGATGAATTGCGGGTCGACGCTCAGAGCCTCGTCCCAACGGTCCTGGAAGTAAATGCCGTGTGCCGTGGGATTTTCCTCCACTTTGCCTGTTGCGGGCACGTATGTGGGCACTGGCATGTCGTGTTCGTCGAGTTTGGGCTCGCCGGTAGACATGCGCCACGACTTTCCTATCATTGTCGAGGAGTGTTGCGCCGGGGTGACGGCAAACTCTTCGAGCTGGCCCTTCCATGTTGCCGTGCGTTCGCGCGGCGAGAGTTTCTGCACGTTCTTGTCGCCGAGGTCCTGTCCGAAGCTCCAGTTTCCTTCGCCGCCAATGAAGCGTTTGTTCGCCCAGCGGTAGTATCCCCACCACATGTTGCGCAGGCTGAAGAAGTCGGTTATATACTTGGGGTAAAAAGTAAGCTGCTTGCTCGTGTATAGCGTGTCGCCGTAGTGCGGGTTGGCGGGATTGGTAACCGCGTCGGGGTCGTAAAGGTAATTGTCGTGCCCCTTGTATCCCGCGCCGTTTGCGTCGCATGTGGGGTCGGCGTTGTAAAGCAGCAGCGGTTTGCCGTCGCGGTAGTACCAGAGGTCTTTGTAGCGTCCGTCCTTATACACCTTGTCGTACAGTTCCTGCACGGAGAGTATCATGTTTCCGTTGAACGACCAGAAGCAGAATTTGGGCACTTTGTTGCCTTCGGCCTTCATGTCGGTCATCACCTTCCAGAGCGCTTCCCATGCCTCCCAGTAGCGCACGCCGTTGGTAACGTCGAGGATGAGCACGTCCACTCCCGCGTCGGAAAGCATGGAAATGTCGCGGCGTATCACGTAAGGGTCGGCCGAAAGGAAGTATCCCACTTCGGGTTCGCCCCAGTGGTAGGAACCTACCGTCCAGCTCTTGCTTTTCCCGTCCAGGCGCGCCGAAGGGTCACGCTCGAGCACTTTGGTAACGTCGCCGTCGTAAGGCGAAGGCATGTTATACAGGTCGGAGTTGTGCCATGTAACGTAGAATATGCCCACTTCGCGTTTCTTGTCGGTCTTGACGTCGCCGGTCTCGGCCTGCGTGGGCTGTATGCGCCCCAGTGCGTCGGTTGCCACCCATGTGTCGGGGTATATGTCCCACGTGGGGACGTTTGTGTCCTGTGCCTGCGCCGCCGGGCCGCACAGCGTGCAGAGCGCGGCAAGCGCAATGGTGTTCAGTTTTCTCATTATTTTATGGTATTAAGGTTTTGTTGTTCATGCAGCCGTGTTGTCGGGACGGTTGTGCCCGGTTAAAATAAAAGCAAGGCTGTAACCCGCGGCCACTAACCTTGCTTTTATATGTGTGTGCGGAATGCGGGCTATTTAGGTTCTTCTGTCTTGCCCATGGTGAAAGACGGTTGTCCCACGAAGTAGCCTTTTTGTTTCCACGTCTGTTCTATGGGGGTGATGCGTCTTACGAAGTCGGCGTAGTTCTTCAGGTCGTTGGGTGTCCATCCGGCTTCGGCGTATGCAGCCAGGCGGGGGAAGGTCTGGAAGTAGATACGCTTGTCTGTAGGAGTTGCTTCGCCCCACATCTGGCAGCCGCAGCCGAGCACTTTGGTCTTCTGTTCGTCGGTGAGCCCGTCGAAATAGGGGTTGAAGCTGTAGGCGCGTGTAAGGGGTATGGACTCGTAGCTGTAGTCTATGTAAGTGAACAGGCGGTTTGAGTTTACAACCTCGTAACCTTTGGCAATGGCTTTCTTTGCGAACTCGGTGGAGCCGTCCCAGAACTGTACGAGTGTTCCGGGTTTGAGTTGTACGGCCGAGTTTTCGCCGCGGCCTGCCTCGTTGCGTATGTTGTCGCCGGTTATTTCGTTCCAGCCAATCATCTTGACGCCTTTCTTGTCGAGGTATTTGGAAATTTCGTTTATTGCATAGAGCTGCATGTCGGGGTATGTGTGCAGTCCGTGTTCTTTCATGAATGCCTTTATCTTGGCGTTGTTGTCCCAGCGCGAGTAGTTGGCTTCGTCGCCGCCGATATGGATAACTTTGGCATCGAAGAGCTTGATAACCTGGTCGAGTACGTCGTGTATGAATTTTTCGTATTCGGGAGATATTACGTTGTAGAGCGCGGGCAGGTTTTCGTTGCCGTTGTCAACCGGCGTAAGCAGTTCGGGATATGCTTTCGTTGCGGCGGTGCAGTGTGCCGGCACTTCTATTTCGGGCAGTATGCGTATTCCGCGCTCGGCGGCGTATTCCACAATCTCGCGTATCTCGTCCTGTGTGTAGTAGGAGCGTTCGCGTTCGGGGTATATCTTTTTCCATTCTTCGGCTCCCGGGAACCAGTGGCTGAAATCGCTCAGCGAGCCTACCTCGGTGAGTTTCGGGTAGCCTTTTATCTCGAGGCGCCACCCCGGGTCGTCAACGAGGTGCCAGTGGAAGGTGTTCATCTTCAGGCGTACCATTTCGTCGAGCAGGCGTTTCACCATTGCCGAGCCATGAAAGTGGCGG